>OLZF01000135.1_pt1 | contig 82954 bp, 59 predicted proteins | sample 1674391 | NCBI WGS metagenome assembly OLZF01 (sample SAMEA103958166, study PRJEB25191) | human gut metagenome | biome: human-associated habitat [ENVO:00009003]; feature: intestine environment [ENVO:2100002]; material: feces | place: Germany | collected 2013/2015
GCGGAGCAATCCGTGTATCATAGGGGTCAAAATACCTTTTGACCCCAACATCATTTAATAAAACGGTCAATCGCCTTGCTCAGTTCCTCAAGGGCTTCTTTGTCCCCGCTCTCCACAGCGTCCACAATGCAATGTTCAATGTGATCCTGGAGAATAACCTTACCGGTGTTATTGATCGCCGACTTTACTGCTGAAAGTTGAATCAACACCTCACTGCAGTCTCTGCCGTCCTCCACCATACGTTTGATTGATTCCAGATGACCGATTGCCCGTGACAGACGATTCAGCACTGCCTTCGTATTCTGATGTGTGTGCGTGTGAACATGTTCGTGGCTGTGTTCCACCACAGTTCCATCCTCCAGTACATGCTTATGAATCCCGTGTGATAAATGCTCTTCCATAACCTTCTTACGTCCTTTTCTTTTGAATTACTCTCAGGATAACCGGATTCCTCCAAACCAATACGTCAATCAGATCTCGGTAAAGGTATACCGCTGTCTGATTCCTGTAGTCATGATATCAAATACGAGGGACCCGTCCGGAAGCACACTTTTCTCATAGGAAAATTCCTTATCACGGAATTTGCTGCACACATAAGCCTCCGGATCCTCCAGTTCCACTTCTTCTATAAACACATCCCGCATCTGATTATTCGAACAGAGATTAAAAATCTCCCAGACCGCTTCATACGTTTTCATCTTAAAAACCTCTCTTCCCACCAAGCACCTTTTTGCAGATCATCGGATCAAACGCTCAGTTTATTATAGCAGTTTTTATAAAAATGACAAGCAGATCTTCCATGCTTCCATCAGCCGCTCCACAGACCATGCCGCATTGGCAGGACTGGTGGACGGCAATTTTATCGCCTGAATTCCTGTCACCGGCTCCAGATATCTCTGATAAAGTTTATCCGATGTCCCTCCATTCGTAAAAATCTGCCGTATCCTGCCGCCGCTTAGAATCCTTCCCAAATCATTGGGAACCACATCACGAATACTGCTGTCACTGGAACCCACAATCGTACAGGAAGCGATCACATCCCAGACTGCAATTCCATGTTCCAGCAAAAACTCCCGCTTTTCCTCAATAGTTACCGGCACAGTACATGTACATAATCCGGCCAGCACCTTCCAGAAACGGTTCTGCGGATGTCCGTAAAAAAAGCCGGACTCCCTGGACTTCACGGAAGGAAAGCTTCCCAGAATCAAAATCCTCGACCGGCTGTCATATACCGGTTCAATCGTGTGTTCCTGCCGTTCTTCCTTACGGCTCATCTTCATCGAATTCGACAATCGTATAATACCCCCTGCTGGTCTGATTGATTTCTTTTACAACGCCCTGAGTAGACTTCAGTCGTTCATATGCCGGATAATTTTTGCTCATGGCTACCGCGGGCACAATCGTATAATAGTAAGACGTAGGAAGCTGGCTCTCCGTTACATGAACTTCCTCCCCGACCTCCAGAAGTCCCTGCCTCTCCATCTTAAATTCCATCAAACGCAAGATTCATCCCTCACTTCTGTAATACTTTATTCATTCGCCGAAAATCCTTCACCGCCTGAAATCCAATCTTCGTAATCTTCTTCATATTCAGAGAATTCTTACCTCCCTGCCGCGGACGGAAGGTAACAGGAAACCATTTGATTTTGCATCCCTTTCTGGCAAAAATCACGGATATCAATACATTCGTCAGATTGAAATCCTCCGGAATCAGGTACAGATACCGTGCCAACGTCTCACCTTTCATCAGACGATACGGCGTATTGGCATCCGGAATCCTTACCCGGAAACATACCCCTATGACCAGACGCAGCACCCGGGTTACTACCAGTCTGTCAAATCCGTCCTCCCGGTTTCTTCTCTGTCCGATGACCATATCATACCGCTTTCGATTTGCCCAAAACACCTCAAACTCTTCCGGCAGCGTCTGCCCATCCGAATCTGTCTGAAAAATATAGTCCGCATGATGCTCCAGAGCATAACGATATCCATACAAAATTGTGGCGCCGTGTCCTCCGTTCTTCTTTGTCACAGCCGTAAGCAGCGGATGTGTCTTCTCCTTTTGCCGCAGAATTTCATATGTACGGTCCTTACTCCCATCATCAATGATAACCATCTGTCCGTTATGCGTTTCTGCGATGGGATACCACTGTTCAATCACTTTTTCAATATTAGCCTCTTCATTGTAAGCCGGAATTATAATATATAGTTTGTCCATATTGCTCCAATCCTTATCCTTTATCCGTGTATCATAGAAGGCAAAATACCTTTTGACCCCGACACTATGTTATTAGTTTATCATTGATCTGATAAAATGTAAATTGCTTTAGAAGATGTATTGGCAGAAACACTGCATCATATTTTGTAATACCATATTCTCAAAACCTGCATATTTTGATATAATAAATCTAGTTTATCAAACTCCAAACATTGAAAGGGCGGTAACCTTATGAAAAAAATAAGAAAAATCTTCCCTGTTCTTTTGATACTATGGCCATACTTATTCATTTTATTGACCATATTGCCCGGTGAACAACCAAAAATTCAGGAATTCCTCTTAACTGCATATCTCCCTTTAACCGTTGTTGTTTATGGACTCAACATTTGGAATGCCTGTACCTATCCTTCTGAAGAGTCCGAATGCAAATTGGCGTTTTATGATATGGTTATTAAGTTGGCGCATATTCCTTTTTATATCGGGGTATTTGTCATAGGAATCTGTCTTGTGTTCGCGATGGTTGTGCCTGCTCTTTTATTCATTTCGCCTATACTGATTCTGTTTCTGGCTGTTATTGATTTTTTCCTGATGCTGACTTCATCCGTGTATGGGATAAATGCTGCCGTAAAACTATCCAAAAAAGGGATTTTATCAAAAGAGACAACTTTACTATTTATCATATTACATTTGATTTTTGTTGCAGATGTGATAAGCGCTGTCTGTCTCTGTCAAAAATCAAAAATAAGCAAATAAAACTTTTCTCTGTCAAGCAAAAGCCCAGAGTATAATTGACAACTTCCCCCTTATTTTCTATAATAAAAGTATCCAATCATAAATGCAGCAAAGGCGCTGCAGCGGAAGGGTTATTTCTGCTGCAGCGCCTTTTCAGAAAGGAGCATGATCTTTATGAGTACGAAAAAATTCAATATTCCTCCGGTCCCCGATGCTGAATCTTCGAATCAGATACTGAAAGAGGTCACAGAATCTCCCGGCAAATTAAGTGAGACCTGGGCACAGGACACCATTCAGGAGTTGGACGACTGGATTGAATCACAGGGTGTCTATATCAGACAATAATTGATTGATCACCGCTTACCCGAAAAGGGTGCTGCAAAATTATTCTGCAGCACCCTCTTTTCTTCACGCTTTTCAAACACGCTCTGGGATTTTTTAGTGATGGAACAGACGGATTCCGGTAAATGCCATCACCATATCATACTTATCACAACACTCAATAACCGCGTCATCTCTCACCGAGCCTCCTGGCTCTGCGATATACTGAACACCGCTCTTGTGTGCCCGCTCAATATTATCTGAGAATGGGAAGAACGCATCGGAACCAAGTGTCACACCAGACATCTGATCCAACCATGCACGTTTTTCCTCTCTTGTGAAGACTTCCGGTTTTACCTTGAAAATCTTCTCCCATGCACCGTCAGCCAGAACATCCATATATTCCTCACCGATATAAACATCAATTGCATTGTCACGATCTGCACGGCGGATATTGTCCACAAACTGCAGATTCATAACCTGCGGGGACTGACGCAGGAACCAGTTGTCGGCTTTCTGTCCGGCAAGTCTTGTGCAATGTACACGGGACTGCTGTCCGGCGCCTACACCGATTGCCTGTCCGTCTTTTACAAAACATACGGAATTGGACTGTGTATATTTCAGAGTAATCAAAGCAACCTTCATATCTCTCTTAGCAGCTTCCGGCAGATCCTTATTAGCTGTCACAATATTGGAAAGCAGTTCATCATCAATCGGAAGCTCCTGACGTCCCTGTTCAAAGGTTACACCATAAACCTCTTTATGCTCCATCGGAGCCGGTGTATAGTTCTCATCAATCTGAATTACACAGTAATTTCCATTCTTTTTCTGGCGCAGAATCTCCAATGCTTCATCCGTAAATCCCGGTGCGATCACACCATCGGACACTTCACGTTTGATAATAGACGCAGTATCTGCATCACAGACATCGGAAAGTGCGATGAAATCTCCGAAGGAGGACATTCTGTCAGCGCCGCGTGCTCTGGCGTAAGCACAGGCAAGAGGAGAAAGCTCTCCCATGTCATCTACCCAGTAGATTTTGCGCAGTGTCTCATCCAGTGGAAGACCAACTGCCGCTCCGGCAGGGGAAACATGCTTAAAGGAAGTTGCTGCCGGAAGACCTGTTTCCTTCTTTAATTCTTTCACAAGCTGCCATCCGTTGAATGCATCCAGAAAGTTGATATAACCTGGTTTTCCGGAAAGGACGGTAATCGGAAGCTCACTGCCGTCGGCAACATAGATTCTGGACGGTTTCTGATTCGGGTTACATCCGTATTTTAATTCTAATTCTTTCATCATTTACCTCCTGCTTTACATTACTGATTCTTATTCACAATACGAGTTTCATACTTGCCGGTCTCAATATTGATGTAACGCACAAACAGAGAAACTTTGTTGTCCTCATTCAGATTGTTCCATACCAACTCTGTAAATGCATCCATATCATCCGGAATGCTCACCAGCTTCGGTTCGCCTTCAAAGCTTGGAAGCGGATTGCCGTCATGCATATAGGTGTGGATAAAATGTCCTTCCCCTGCAACACAGTTATTGTAGGCAAAGGTATAACGATTGCACTGATCCGGATTGCCGTTGTTGCTCTTCAGGATAGACATTGCATAACTGTAGGTTCCGTTCTCCACATGCATCACTCCGGAAATACGAGGTGTATAGTTCGGGGCATCCGGCTCGAATTCACGGGAACGCAGTGACTGTTCGAATGTCATCTGAGCATCCATTCCGTCATAAATCGTATCCGTCTGATCCCCGTTGGTTACAATGGTCTTATTACCCAGCACGCGAACCGGTGCATAGATAATCAGACTTGGATCTTCCATCTTGGAAGGATCAAACGCCTGTGTGCGGATGCCTTCGCCATCCTCTACAAAGATACGGTTTCTGCTGTTCTCACTTCTGCCCATGATAAAATAGGCAGTGACTGCTGATTTTCCATCGGCAGAACGTCCGATTACGATTCCTCTTCCGGGATAAGAATTCTCTCTTAATTCTTGTTCCAGTGATAACATTTCCATGAATCTTTCTCCTTTTCATCTTCATTTGCGCAGGATAAACGGCACGAAACGCTGCATTTACCCTCATTTTCCAGCGGCTCTTTACAGGAATAAAAAAAGACCCTACACATATCCAAGCTGTCTGCCCAGACGGTCGGCCTATTATCGATTATACTCCCTGTGGTCAATTCCACTTCCGTCAGTCGTATAACTGTCTTTAACATAGCATGAAATTTTCCAAAAGTCAACCCATAGCAACATAAAATGCACTAAAATTACAGGGATCATACCAATGTCAAAACCATCTGTCTGATCCCTGTAAAACGCTTTTATCCTGCCGCTTATTCCAGTTCAAACTTAATCTTCAAAAATTGCTCCAAAACATCTACACACTTATCTCTTCCCACCCGGTCACTGTTCAGAGTCAGATCATAATTCACCGGATTTGTCCAGTAACCGCCGTAGGTATAATACTTATAATAATCTGCACGATATTTATCCGTTTTTTCAATCAGCTTATGAGCCTCCGCTTCCGTAACTCCCATCTTATTCATAATGGAATTTACACAGGCACTGCGGGGTGCTTCGATATAGACACTCAGCACATTGGGATACTTTCTCAGCACGTAATCCGCACACTTTCCAATGATAATACAGGACTCTGAATTCGCCAGATGACGGATGATCTGACTTTGGATATTAAACAGATTGATATCGGAAGTAAATTCCTTCATGGAGGGTGTCGCAACCTTCTCAAAGGGAACCCTTCTCAGATAACTCCGTACACGGCCTTCCACGTTTAATTTTTCATCCACCTGACTGAACAATGCTTCATTCAGTCCGCTCTCATCGGAAGCCATTTTCAAAATCTGAGATTCATAACAGGGAATTCCCAGACGGGCCGCTAACTTGCTTCCGATTTCTTTCCCGCCGCTTCCAAATCCTCTTGCAATTGTAATTACATAATTATCCATTTTTTCCCCTTTCTGTCTCCTCACTCGCCGTACTCATTGCTGCTTTTATACGTATGCTTCTGTTGTTTGTGGTATCGTAACTTTCACACAGGTACCTTTCTCCGGCTGCGAATACAGCGCAACCCTTCCATGATGTCTCTCAACAATTCGTTTTACGGTAGCAAGACCGATTCCGTCGCCTTCAATATCTTCCTGATGTAATCTCCGAAAGACACCAAACAATTCCGACGCATCTTTTGCCTCAAACCCAATTCCATTATCTTGTACACAATAAGAAATCTCATGATGCTCCACCTGGGCATAGACATGAATGTCTGCTTCTGACTCTTTTCGGGTGAACTTAAACGCATTACTCATTACATTAAAAATCACCTGGCGAATCAAGTCAATATCACCGCTCACCGCAGGCAAAGGCTCTTTCTGAAAATGAATCGTTCTTTCCGGTTCCAGTATCGACAGCTCCTCATAAACTTCTGTGAACAGTTCATCCATATTGATTTCCACATAATTTAATGGCTCATACAACGCTTTTGAAAATTTATGCAGTCCATCCGCCATAGAAGCTGTACGGCTGGCTTTTTCTATCAGCATTCCACAGATTTTTTCCGTTTCCTCATAATTGTGTGCACCGATTTCCTGCTGCAAAAGTTCGGTAAGCTGCTTAATCACATATAAGGGGGCGCGTATATCATGGGACAGCGTATAGCAGAATTTGTCCAGTTCCGCATTCGCTTTCTGTAATTCAATTCGGATCTGTGACATCCGGATGCGGACTTTGACTCTCTCAAGTAATTCCTCCCGGATAAATGGCTTCACCACATAGTCACATCCGCCGACCTCAAACCCCTTACTCAGATTTTCCGCATCATGATAGGCTGTCGCAAAGATCACCGGAATATCCTTCATCCGCTCATCCTGCTTAATTTTTTTACAGAATGTAAAACCATCCATTCCCGGCATAACAATATCCAGCAAAATCAAACGGAACGACTGTTTTTCAAGAAGACGCCAGGCAACCTCGCAGCTGGAGGCCGCATAGATTCTGCATCCTTCCGGACGCAGCAATTCACTGGCAAAGCGAATCTGTTCCGGACTGTCATCCACAACCAAAATAGAATTTTCTGCTTCCTGCGGCATATACTCACCCCTTATTCTGTCATCATTTTCTGTACCTCATCTGCCGGAATATCCGCTGTATTTCCCTGCAATACAATCTGCCCTTTTTCCATCAAATAAAGAGAATCCGATATGCCAAGCACAAACTCCAGATATTGTTCCACAATAAATACGGTAATTCCCAGTTCCTTATTTACCCTTTTGATTGCCTCTCCGATGCTCTGAATGATTGAGGGCTGAATCCCCTCGGTAGGCTCATCCAGAATCAGAATCTTCGGCTTTGTTACCAAAGCCCTTGCAATTGCAAGCTGCTGCTGCTGTCCTCCGGAAAGATCTCCGCCTTTTCGTTTTAAAAACTCCGGCAAAATCGGAAACAATTCATAAATATAATCAGGAACTTTCTTTTCTTTGGATGTTTTAAGACCAAGTTCCAGATTTTCCTGAACTGTCATCTGAGGAAAAATATCACGCCCCTGAGGAACGTAGCCGATTCCCAATTTGGCTCTGTCATAAGTTGCCATCTTAATCATCTCCCGATCCCCCAGACAGATGCTCCCTTCCGGGGTTTTCACAAGTCCCATAATACTTTTTAATGTGGTACTTTTCCCCACTCCGTTCCTTCCGATCAGACATACAATCTTATGATCCGGCACTTCCAGGTCCAGATTCCGAATCACACTGCTTTCCCCATAATATGCACTTACATCATGAAGCTTCAGCATTACGTTCACCTCCTCTTCCCAGATATACCGCCTGAACCGTCTGATCTGCCAGCACATCCTCTATGGAACCTTCCATCAATAATTTTCCTTCATGGAGAACTGTCACCGTATCCGCAATCTGCTTGACAAAATCCATATCATGCTCCACTACAATAATGGTACATTCTTCTTTTATTTTCATTAAAAGCTCGCCTGTCTTAAAGGTTTCCGGCTTTCCCATTCCCGCCGCCGGTTCATCCAACATAATGATTTCCGGCTTCTGAACCAACTGCATGGCGATTTCCAGCCATTGCTTCTCACCGTGAGCAAGAGACCCTGCTTTTACATAGATCCGCTCTTCCAGACCAACCCTCTTTAATGTCTCCATAATCTGTGCTTCCTCTTCTTTTGATAAACGATAGAAGATGGACTGCCAGACCCCTTTATGTCCCTTCAATGACAAGATCATATTGTCCAGAACCGACAACTCCACAAATACAGAAGGCACCTGGAATTTCCGTCCCACACCTTCATTTACAATCTTATATTCTTTCATTCCGGTAAGACGGATCGAATCCTTTCCCTGAGGATAAAAATGCACCGTACCGGCTGTCGGCTTTGTCTTTGCACAGATGATATCGAGAAGCGTGGTTTTACCGGCGCCGTTTGGTCCGATAAAGAAGTGAATACTATGACGTTTTACCTGTATATCCACATCGGTCAATGCCTTAAATCCGTCAAATACCACTGAGATATGCTTTAATTTTAATACAATATCTTCCTTTTCCTGCATCCTAGTCCACCTCCTGCTGCTTCTTTTTTCTTCGCACATATGCCGGAATCTGATCCGTCACCAGCCCCATGATTCCCCCCTTAAAGAACAGAATCGTAATACAGAAAATGGCCCCGATGATGTACTGCCATACGGAAGCAAGTGATCCGGAACTTAAATTGAATTCACACAGATTAATAAAGAATGCTCCGATTACAGCCCCCAAAACAGTGCCTCTTCCACCGATTGCCACCCAGATAATCATCGTAATAGAAAATGAGATTGTCATCTGGGAAGGTGTAATGCTTCCGTTAAAATTAACAAATAATGCCCCGCCGATTCCTGTCAGAATCGCAGACAGGGTATAGATAAAATTTTTGTAATTATTGACACAATACCCGGAAAAATAGGTACGGTTTTCACCATCACGAATGGCAATTAAGAGTTTTCCGAATTTGCTGTTTACCAGAAAACTTGCAAGTATGTAAATCAAGATCAGAATCACCAGTGCCGTAAAAAACAGAGCCAGCAGATTCCCTTTATGCGCAGATCCCCTGGTACTTCCAAACATAGAGGGAAAATCCGTGATACCATTATTTCCGCCCGTATACTTGGAATTGGCAATAAACAAGGAGTAGGCAGCCCATGTCAGAGCCTGTGTAATAATGGAGAAATATACGCCTTTAATACGGCTTCGGAATACAAAGAAGCCGATCACTCCTGCCAATACCCCCGGAACCACCAGAATCAGCAGAAATGTAAGGGGGAGATTTAAAAATGGTTTCCAAAAGCCAGGCAGCTTCGTAAGTCCTCCGGTTTTCATAAAATCAATGATTTCCCCGCCGCTTTCACGAAGTCTCAGATACATTGCCATACAGTATCCACCCAGACAAAAGTAGATCCCATGCCCCAGACTCAGCATTCCTGTATAACCCCAGATCAGGTCCAGTGCAATCGCTACAATTGAATAGCACATACATTTCCCCAGAAACTGAATCATAGATGTGGAAGAAATCAGGAAGGGGCATGCTGCAAATGCGAGAACAATCAGGGCAAAACAGATATGATTTCCTTTTCCTTTTAATTTTGTAGTCATTTTCATTCTGCCGCCTCCTATTCTTCATCCAGACTTCTGCTTCTGATCGTAAACAGACCTTTTGGCTTAAATTGCAGAAAAACAATAATAAGGATCAATACGATGGCACGCGCAATGGAAGCGCTCTGAAAAGCTTCCACAAGGATACTGGAAAAACCAATGACCATTGCTCCGATCACGGTACCAAGTAAATTACCCACACCGCCGAGTACAACTGTCATAAAGGAATACACAATATAATTCTGTCCGACCGTAGAGTCCACCGAGCCAAGCAGTGCAATCGAACATCCTGCAACACCTGCAAGACCGGAACCAATGCCGAACGTGATACAATCAATTTTTTTCGAATTGATCCCCATACACTGCGCCATCTGACGGTTCTGCATGGTTGCACGCATCTGTGCACCGAATGTGGTCTTATTCATAATCAGGCAGACCACTGCCAGGCAGGCAAGCGCCAGAAGAATAATAAAAATACGGTTATACGCAAACGTATAGGATCCTATTGTGATTCCTTTTTTCAAAAAGTCAGGTGCATTTACATTGACACCCTGGGAACCGAAGATGGATCTTGCTGCCTGCTGCAAAATCAGACTGATGCCGAAGGTTGCCAGCAGACTATCCATCTTCCTGCCGTAAAGCCTGCTGATAATCAGTTTTTCCAACACACATCCCAATAGAAATGCTGTTACAAATGCAAATGGGATGGCAAGGAGGTAGTAAATACTACCTCCCCTGCCGAAGACCGAAGCGAAAACCTCCTGCACGATGTATGTCATATATGCTCCTATCATGACAAATTCACCGTGTGCCATGTTGATAACTCCCATAAGTCCAAATGTAACGGCAAGTCCTAATGCTACCAGCAAATATATGGAGCCAAGGCTAAGCCCATTAAATAACGTATTCCAATCTGCCAATGTCAGCACCTCCCATGCCACTTATGATATCCTTATTCGATCGGTTCAATTCCTGCAGCTACGGCCCAGTCATAGGTCTCCAGATACGGATCCGGTGTTACTGCACGGTCTGTTGCATACACTTCATAAATCAATCCATCCTCTTTGATCTGACCGATACGAACCGGTTTTGATAAATGATGGTTGGAGCCCTCAATTTCCACCGTTCCTTCCGGTGCGTCAAAGGAGATCCCTCCTGCTTCAATGGTCTTTAAAATATCATCCACTTCAAAGCTTTCTGCTTTCTCACAGGCCACTGCCCACAGATAAACGGCATCATAAGCAGCTTCCGCCGGGTCAGAGGTCACACGGTCTTCCCCATATTCACCCTTATAGGCTTTTACAAATGCCTCATTTTTGTCCGTATCTGTCGTCTGATAGTAGTTCCAGGAAACCATGTGTCCCTTTAAAATATCAGCTCCGATTGTTGCAACCTCTTCCTCTGCAATCGAGAAGGACATTGTCATGTAATCGTCACTTGTATAATTTTTCTCAGACATCTGTTTGAAGAAAGAGACATTGCCGGTACCATTTAACGTATTGATGATCACATCCGGCTGCGCCGCTTCAATCTTGGAAATAATTGCTGCGAAATCGGTTTGATCCATACCTGCATATTCCTCACCGACCACTTCCAATCCTGCCGCTTCAACCTGCGCAGTGATGATCATATTCGCAGTCCGCGGGAACACGTAGTCAGAACCCAGAAGGAAAAACTTCTTATACCCCTGATCAATCAGATATTCAATCGCAGGTACAATCTGCTGATTCGGTGCGGCTCCTGTATAAACAATATTGGAAGATGACTCCATTCCTTCATACTGTACCGGATAAAACAGAAGCGCATCATAATCTTCGAAAATAGATTTTACTGCTTTTCTGGAAGAAGAGGTCCAACATCCAAATACCGTTGAAACCCCATCCTGATCCACTAATTTTTCCGCTTTCGTGGCAAATGTAGAAGGATCTGACGCTCCATCCTCTTCCTGATACTTGATCTGGCATCCGAGAACTCCGCCTGCTGCATTGATTTCCTTGATTGCAAGCTTCTCTGCGTCTAATACCGCCTGCTCGGAAATTGCCATGGAACCGGACATGGAATGCAGCAATCCGACTTTAACTTCCCCGTCATTTCCTGACTTGTCAGAGCCACATCCGATGAATGAAACCATCATAGCTGCTGAAAGTAAAAGTGCTGCTGTTTTTGATAATAATTTTTTCATAACTCCTACCTCTTTCTCTTTTATTGTTGCATAGGCAACCTCCACAAAAAGAAGGAGCCACTGCCGCTTACAGCAATGACTCCCTTGTCGTTTCTTTCAAACTATCTTTCTGTGTAATAAAAATTATCATAAAGAGAACAGAAATCAAACCGGATAAATCCGACTTTTACCCCCAAAAAACAGACATCTATGATTTTTTGTATTCCAAAGGCGTCATTCCCGTGCTGTTTTTAAACAGTTGTGTAAAATAGTCGGACGCCGTATAACCCAGCATTCGGCTGATCTCATAAATTTTATATTGCCCTCCTTTAATAAGAGGTTTTGCATACTCCATTTTGAACCTGTTATAGAGATTCCTAAAATTCATCCCCGTTCTGCTTTTTACAATTTTCCCAAAATAGTCTTTGTTTAAACGCAAAGCATCTGCCACCTCCTCAAGTGTCAGATTCTGATCGATATGATCTTCCAGATATCGGCACATCCGAAGCAAAAGGGGATCCTCCCAGTTCACATCCTCCTCCGTTATCTTTTTAAAAATGGAGATACGTTCCTCATCCCCGGACCTACCCATAACCGGAATCAGGCGCTCCAGTACGTTCTCCAGATCGGAATCACGCATAGGCTTCACCACATAATCCACTGCACCCAGACGAAGTCCCTCTCTTGCATACTCAAACGCATCATAGGAACTGATAAATACAAATAAAACTTCGGGATATAATTTCTGCGCCTCTTTCATCAGCGTAATCCCATCCATAAAGGGCATTCGGATATCCGTAAACACCACATCTGCCGGATGCTCCTTCATCCATTCCAGAGCCTGTATCCCATTTGACGTTTCTCCTGCAATCGCAAATCCGTATTTCATCCATGCATTCATTTTTGAATAAACATATCGGAGTGCCCGGTCATCATCCACCAGTAAAACACGATACATGTCAATCCTCCTTTTTTTCCTGCACTTCTTCCAGACAAGCTGCCATCTGATCAAAATCATACCGCAAACTGCATTTCACCAGAAAATTCATGGTCTCTTTGCCCAGACATGCTTCCAGCTGCTGCTTATACTTTTCCAGCAGCACAACACCCTCTGTATCATACTCCCTGCACAATATACGTATTCGCTCAAGAATTGCATCCTGTTCACCCCTGGTCATCCTCTGTGCTGTATCCTGACTCGTTCCTACCTGATCTGTATCTTTCCGGATTCTCTGCTGATAGGATTCTTCCACTTCACTTATGGTGAGATTCCAGATTGTCTGAAACTGTTCTTCTCCGCCAAACGTCCCTTTTTGAATCTCCCTGCGCAGACTGTCACACGCTTCCGAAAGAGGATAACAGCATAAGTTCCCCGTAACCCCTTTCAAAAGATGTAATGTTTCTTCTGCCTCCTGAACGTTGTTTTGCTTTATGGCTTTCAGGATTTTCAGGTCGTCTTTCCCATGCCATTCCAGAAACGTACTGATAATCCGAAGCAGCGACGTCTCATTTCCCGACAGATGTCTGAGACATTTTGCCTCGTCAAACAATAATATTTCCCTCCCGGAATCCTCTTTCAAAGACTCCTTCTCCTGTGTGTCCTCTCCAGACAGCGCAATGTCCTGCGTAATTCCAAAATATCCCCTGAGTGTGTCAAATAAGGCCTCCTGATAAACCGGCTTCAGAATGCATCCATCCATACCGGCCTCCTTCACCTTTTCTGCTACCTCTTCCGTCGCATCCGCAGTCAGCGCCAGAACCGGAACCGCCTCATACCCTTCCAACTCACGAAGCTGCCGTGCCGTCTCATAGCCGTCCATATCCGGCATACGGATATCCATTAAAATAAGGTCTACTCCTTTTTGCGCTTTTAATCGTTGAATCGCTGCATAACCGCTGGCCGCTGTCAATACATTCAGATGACATAATTTTAAAATTTCACTCTGGACCTGAATATTGATCTCGCTGTCATCCACCAGTAAAATTGTTTTTCCGCTGCAGTCCGGCGGATTCTTTGAACTGCTTTGCGTCCTGGTATCCTCTTCCCGGGCAATCTCATAATCCAGCTCAAAATAAAACGTGGACCCCCTGCCTGCTTCGCTGACAACCCGCAGCCGGTGTGTCCTGTCACCGGACTGTGCGATGATCTGGCTGCAGATTGGAAGCCCCAATCCTGTTCCGCCGTATTTTCTCGTAATAGAAGCATCACTTTGAGTAAAGGGCTGAAATATTTTCTCAATCGATTCTTCCTTCACCCCGATTCCGGTATCAATGACTTCAAACCGGATCAAGCACCGGTTCCCTTCCAGAAACTTCACTGGACGGATTACAACATCGATTCCTCCCTGATTCGTGAATTTGACGGCATTTCCAATCAGATTCATCAACACTTGACGAAGTCGGAGAGGATCTCCCACTACGCTCCCTGGAAGCTTCTCATCCATATGTAAATGTAGATACAGTCCTTTTTCCTTGGCCTGCTGCCTCAAAATCTGCCTGATTTCCTCACTTAGTTTCCGGATTGAGAAAGGAACCTTTTCAAAGGTCATATGCCCGGAGTCTATTTTGGAAAAATCCAGAATCTGACTGATCAGATCCAGCAGCCCTTTTGAAGAATTCCGGATATTTTCCACGTATTTATTCTGGCGCGTGCTGAGTTTCGTCTGCTCCAGAAGATATGTATAGCCGTTTATTGCATTTAACGGTGTCCGAAGCTCATGACTCATCTGCGCCAGAAAAATACTCTTCGGCTGAGGACGGATATACAAAAGATTGATCAGATACATCAAAAACAGGATTGCGCCTATCGATATCACCGCACTTGCGTTTTGAATGGCTGCGGCAGCCCTTGTCTCTTCCTTTTTCCTGTTCACCTCACCATCCAGCCGGTCATTCATCAAATCCTGAAACTGAGCAATCGGCGTCATAATCGTCTTCTTACAGTGATCATAATGACTGTCATACAAAATACGGATTGCTTCCTGGCGCATCTGCACGGCATCCATATTTTCGTATTGTGGGGGCAGTTCATCTTCCATTACCTTCGACACATACTGATATATGCCCGGATCATAACGGAAATCCTCCTGGGTCTGCCCCAGTGACAGAAGCACCAATTTCATGGAGTGTGTCTCTGTCTCCACCAACAGATCCGAATACTTTTTTGCTGTTTCCAAAAGTTCCTGCTCCTCCACTGGCGGATTACCCTTCTCAAAAATCTCAATCGCAGAATCTCTCTGTTTCTTTTCATAAATCTCATACCAGTAATGATACAGATATTGAATATCTCCTGTTACGGCAAAATAGCGCACTTCCTCTGTCAAATAGTCCGAAGCATCCGCAAGGCTTTCTCCAAGCTGACTATATTCCATACGCCTGCTCTGCGCATTTCGTTCTGCGCAGATGGACCTGTTGATATAATAGGAACTAAATAACACAGTCAATGCGATTGCTACAAAAATTGAAACAAAAACAGCTTCAAAGAAGATGCCGTTTTTCCAGTTGATCTTTCTTTTTCTCACACAGATTCCTCTTTACCCTATTTCAATTTTGCTGCAATTTCATCCAGAACTTCTTCAATGTCCTGGGCATTTTGAGCCAGAATACGCACACAGACTCCCTTTGCAGCAAGGGATCTGCCATAAGCTACCTGTCTGTTCGTCTCATACTGAAGAATTTCTTCTATTTTTTCCGTTGGTCCATAATAATACAGGGTTCCCTGATGCGTAAAATGATCAAAAAATCCCATATTTGTCAGATCCATCTGTTCTGGTTCCAACAGGCATTGCTCCAACCAGACAGGCTGTCCATCCACACTTACACAGACACGGCTGCGATAGTGCCGGAACGCAAACTTCTCACCCATTCCAATCCGCCCTGCCGTCACAAGATCCGAATAAAAGAATTCGCTTTCCTTATCCAACTCCACTTGGGTCATTCCGTCAAACCAGCTTCCCCGAAAAGGAATCACCGCACAGGGGCGGTAAAACAAAGAAGCGCCTTTTTCCAATCGGATATTCAAGTTTTTTTCAGCAGTTCCCTCCCCCATATCAAACAACTTCGTATACGATTGTTCGGTGATAAGCACCTTGCTGTTCTCTTTGCACCAGATATCATAAGCAAAAGAATCCCCCTTTAAAACTCCGGGCGATGCCATCATCAAGATCAGATGAAGCGTCTCTTTATTTTTCTGCGGCATCCCGATTTTCAATGGACTGGTGAAAAAGCATTCTTCCAGAATACTCTTCTTCTGCTCTTCTTTTATCCACAATTTTAATTCAGTAATCATCCTGAATGTCCTCAAACAACACATTCTTTTTGATCCAGGCAATGACAGCATCCACACTGTCTCCCTGCATCAGATTGGTAAACAGAAAATCTTTTCCCTTTCTCATCCGCTCGGAGTCGTGCTTCATCACCTCCAAACTCGCCCCTACCATTGGTGCAAGATCCGTCTTATTAATCACCAGAAGATCCGAACGGGTGACTCCCGGACCGCCCTTCCGCGGTATTTTCTCCCCCTGTGCCACATCAATGACATAGATTGCAGCATCTGCCAGATCGGGACTAAACGTTGCGGAAAGATTATCTCCGCCGCTTTCGATAAATATAAGGTCCACGTCCGGAAACCGGGCTGCCATCTCATCCACCGCTTCCAGATTCATACTACAGTCTTCCCTGATTGCCGTATGGGGACACCCGCCTGTCTCAACCCCCATGATCCGTTCTGCCGGCAATGCAGAATTCTGAATTAAAAATTGGGCATCTTCCTTGGTATAGATATCATTTGTGATAACACAAATCGAATAATCTTTTGACATCTTTCTGGTAATTCGTTCAATCAGAGCCGTTTTTCCGGAGCCTACCGGCCCTCCGACTCCTATTTTTACATATGGCATTGTGTTCCTCCTTATGACATGTAAAGTCTCGAATATAATCGTTCATGATTCATACAGTGGATCTCAAAGGCTCCTCCTGAAACGCCCAGATCTGTCTCCTGTATTTGCCGAACTTTTTCCACAACGGTTTCCAGATGTCCAAGGGTTTTCAACAAAATCCTCTGGCCCTCCATCTGACTTAAGGGAACCAGTTTCACGGCATTATTCACAATCGCCGAAAGCACGCTGTAGCTGTACATACAGAGCAGCAGATCTTCTTCTATGTCAAGAGAGGCTCCATAAATTCCCAGGGCAATCGGATGGAATCCTGTCAGGTGATTCCGGCGGATCTGATCAAAATACCACTTCAGCATACCGCCGCAGTCCCCCATGGATTCCCTTGCTTTCAGATAACGGACACACATCTTACTGCTGCCCCCACGCACTTCCATCGCCGATTTCATGGCGTTTGCCAGTTGATCCAGCCGTATGAGAGCGTCTTTCTTCTCCGCATGGCAATAAGAAAGATGCAAAAGCCCCAGATCCTGATACGGAAACATCTGGATAAAGCCCTTCAGATAAGTCTCCAGCTCTTCATGGGTTTTAATTCTTCCTGTTATGACATAATCCTCCAGTCCGTTGGATAGAGTAAATGCTCCGATTGGAAAAAAAGCGTCCACGGATTGCAGGATTTTCAAAAAATCATTCTTAACCATTGCCATGTTCCTGCTTATGCTCATGTGTATGCCCATGTGCATGGCAGACCGTAAAATCCTTAAATTTCTCCAATCTCTTTTCCGGCTGAAACCCTGATTTCTGCAAATACTGAAACGTGGGACTGTCATAGACAACCGCCACCTCATGTTCTTTGATGGAAAGCGTCAGATGGCGGTTTCCCAACGCAAAACACAAGCGTCCCATTTCCTGCATGGTATCAACCTTTACTACAGTCAATTCACAGGGAAGAACCTCCACTGCAACAATACGGTTTTCATCTGCAAACAGAATATCTCCATCCTTAAGCGGTTCTCCTGCCCGAATTCCAAACGCTTCTCCGCTTTCGGACTTTTTTCTTAACAACTTTTTTTCAAGCTCATACCATTCAAGCCAGACATGCTCTACCTGTCTGTTCCCGATATCAAATGTCTTTCGATTTCCAATTACCTTTTCTACAATCAATCTGATTTCTCCTTATCTCTGCTCTGCCCGCTTAAAACAGATAATATCTCTGTGCCAGAGACAATTCTTCTGCTGCTTCGCATGTGATCAGTTCTCCGTCTACACACACTTCATAAGTTTCCGGATTCACCTGAATATATGCAGTGACATCATTATTTTTCATATCCTTCTTTCCAATATCCCTGCAATGCTCCACGGGAAGTACCTGTCTTTGTAAATTCAGTCTTTCTTTGATTCCGGCATCGTATGCAGCTCTGGAGACGAAGGAAATACAGGTTCTCTTTCTGGCAAGCCCATACGCTCCGAACATATTCGTATAAACAACCGGCTGGGGAGTCGGAATAGAAGCATTGGCATCTCCCATCTTTGATGCAAGAATAAATCCGCCTTTTAAGATCATTTCCGGCTTTACTCCGAACAATGCAGGTTTCCAGAGGACGAGATCCGCCATTTTCCCAACTTCCACAGAACCCACATACCTGGATACTCCGTGTGTGACAGCCGGATTAATCGTATACTTTGCAATATATCGTTTTACCCGGAAGTTATCATTTTCCCCACTGTCTTCCGGAAGCGGTCCGCGCTGTTTTTTCATCTTATCGGCGGTCTGCCAGGTTCTGGTAATCACCTCGCCGACACGCCCCATTGCCTGGGAATCAGAACTCATCATGGAAAAAATCCCCATGTCATGCAGTACATCTTCCGCCGCAATGGTTTCCGGACGGATTCTGGAATCTGCAAATGCAAGATCCTCCGGAACATTTTTATCCAGATGATGACATACCATAAGCATATCCAAATGCTCATCCAGCGTATTCCTTGTAAACGGCATTGTCGGATTCGTAGAGGAAGGAAGAACATTTGGAAATGATGCCGCACGGATGATATCCGGAGCATGTCCGCCGCCCGCACCCTCGGTATGATAGGTATGGATTGTTCTTCCATTAAATGCAGCAATCGTATCTTCCAAAAAGCCAGCTTCATTCAGAGTATCGGTATGAATGGAAGCCTGTACATCGTATTCATCGCATACACTCAGACAATGGTCAATTGCAGCCGGCGTAGAGCCCCAGTCCTCATGCAGCTTCAGTCCGCAGGCTCCCGCCTCTATCTGCTCTCTTAGCGTATCGGGATCGGAAGAATTTCCTTTTCCGAGAAATCCAAGATTCACAGGGAAATCTTCGGCTGCCTCCAACATTTTCTCAATATGAAAACGTCCCGGCGTACAGGTGGTTGCATTGGTCCCGTCCGCTGGACCGGTGCCGCCTCCGATCATGGTCGTAATCCCACTGTACAAAGCAGTCTCAATCTGTGTAGGACTGATAAAATGAATATGGGTATCCATACCGCCTGCGGTCACGATCAGCCCTTCCCCTGCAATGATTTCGGTACCTGCTCCAATAATCAGGTTTTCATCCACCCCATCCATGATCGCCGGATTTCCGGCTTTCCCGATTCCGCAGATTTTTCCATCCTTAATTCCAATATCTGCTTTTACGATCCCCCAGTAGTCAACGATGACCGCGCTTGTGATGACCGTATCCGGGCAGTCCTGATCTCTTACTTTACAGGACTGTCCCATGCCGTCCCTCAGAGATTTCCCGCCTCCGAACTTCGCCTCTTCCCCATATACCGCATAATCCTTCTCCACCTCGATCAACAGTGAAGTGTCTGCCAGACGGATACGGTCTCCCGTGGTAGCGCCATACATATCCGCGTATTTTGCCCTGCTCATCTTATTCATATGTCATTCCCCCCTTAAACTCCTTTTCTGCTGCTGCCTTTAATGCCTTTTCTTTCACTGCGGGGTCATCCATACTGCCCTCAACCAAGCCATTCAATCCATATCCCTCTCTGGTTCCGCCAATCTCCACCAGATTGACGCGTCTGGTCTCTCCCGGCTCAAACCGCACTGCCGTTCCGGCAGGGATATCCAGCCGCATTCCGTATGCACGTACTCTCTCAAATTCCAGTGCCTTATTTACTTCAAAGAAATGGAAATGAGAACCTACCTGAATGGGCCGGTCTGCGGTATTTGTAACCTGTATCTGTGCCGTATCTTTTCCGGCATTCAGTTCGATTTCGCCCTCTTTTGGAATCACTTCTCCCGGAATCCATTCACCGACTGCCGGAATGGGATGATGAACCGTCACAAGCTTGGTTCCGTCCGGAAACGTGGCCTCCAGCTGAATCTCGTCTATCATCTCCGGAACCCCTTCCATAACATCCCCGCTTCCCAGCATCTTCGTTCCCATGCTCATAAGCTCCGTAACTGTGTGTCCCTCCCTTGCCAGTTCCAACAATTCTGAACTGATGTAAGCAATTGCCTCAGGATAATTCAATTTCAATCCCCGCTCCCTGCGCTCTTTCGCAAGTGAACCAGCCACATGAATCAGCAGCCTGTCTTTCTCTCTCGGTGTTAAATGCATGTTATCTCCTCCTTTTCAAGTGACTAAACAAAACATGGACCTAAAAGAAACAGCTTTGTTTCCTCTAAGTCCATGCATTTTTCACATTATAGCATATCTTTTTTGTAATTGAAAGCTAAAACTTTGAATCGTAAAATTTTGAACATCTTTTATTTTATAATATTCTCCATAAATCTCTGAATCACTGCAGCACCTTCTGCACGATTTGCGGCTCCAAGCGGATGAAGCTTTCCCTGATCTCCCTTGAGCAGACCCTCCGCTGCAGCCCAGGATACTGCTTTTTCAGCAAATTCACTGACTTCTGACTTATCCGGGAATCCTGTCAGATCAGAAGCCTTTGTCGTATCGTATCCTTTGTATCTTGCATAACGATACATCATGAGCGCCATCTGTTCACGGGTGACCATATCAGAAGGTCCAAACAGCTCGCCACCCGCATATCCGGTAATCACACCCACGTTTTCAGAGCTTGCCCAAATGACAGCATCCGTATAGAATTCTCCGTCCTTCACATCCGTAAACACGTTCCTGTATGTTACCTCCGGACTTCCTTCCATACGATACAACATCGCTGCAAACTGGGCACGGGTCAATACCCCGTCCGGTCCGAAGTGCGCAGCATCCATACCATTCATGATATGATGTTCGTATACATACTGCACACATGGCGCAAACCAGTCGTCTTCCTTTACATCCACAAAGCTTACCGGAATATCAGGAGTCATATCCACTGCTTCTACACCCTCTAACGTCGGTGTAATTGTCATATACCCGTCTTTATCAAAGAAAATCTCATCAATACAGGTCTCACGGTGCTTTCCAAGTCCATCTGCCGAAATAAAGATATCAAGCGGTGTATAGAATCTGTGATAAGCCATGAAGTAACGGTCTTTTCCGGTTTTGTCCTGTACATGTACAACTGACTGATGTGCCGAACCAAGGATACCTTTGGATTCGTCTTTCTGCAGCAGTGTACCGCGTACAGTAATCGTTCCGTCCAACGTATCCGAAACTCCATAATTCACATGGTAGTTCGGACTGTTTGCATCGTCACAGGACCATGTCCAGTGATACTTACCGCCTGCCTTCGTAACCACTACAGATTCACGGAAAGAAGTAAGTCCTTTGATTTGTTTCAAAGTCCCTTCCTTGATGCTCATCATATCGTCATTCAACTCTGCGATTGCCGCCGAGCCGTTACCGAATGTGATATAAGAAGTTCCGTCATCATCTGTAAAGATAGAAGGATCAATCGCCTGTCCCATGGAAACGCCCACACTGTTACACATTGCTTTTGTTACCAATGCAGAGCCTTTATCTGTGTAAGGTCCTGCCGGATCATCTGCTACTGCGACACCGATGGAAGAGGTTCCGTTATGTTTTGCACAGTAATAGAAGTAGTATTTTCCATCCTTTTCTTCAATTGTCGGCGCCCAGGCACTTCCCTCGGACCAGAGAGACGGGGAAATCTGCACGCCCTTTTCATTTTTGCCAGGATTATCATTTGCCACATCCAGGATGATTCCTTCATCCTCCCAGTTTACCAGATCTGTTGAGGAGAACGCATGGAATACCGTGCCGCTCCAGCTTGGATAACCGTCGGTCGTCGGGAAGATCCAGAATTTCCCATCCAGATAATCAATATCCGGATCCGCATACTGGCCTGGCAGCACCGGATTATTGGATACCACCGGCTTTCTTACCATCCATGTCTCTGTCTTGTCTCCTGCCTGGAATACCACCTGAACATCCTTGGTCAGGTTCAGTTCACTGCCATTGATAAATACGGTTCCAGCTGCTTTTATCTCTGCCTGCGGATTATTCAATTCAAACGTTACAGGTACTTTTGTGAGATCCGTTCCTTTTCTTACATAAGAAACAATCTCCTTTTTCTCCGAATCTACTTCTGTCCGGATGGCGGTATGGCTATCTGTTCCCCGGTATTCCAAAGCGGTTGTCCGGTCTGGTGCGGTTCCAACCATTGCTGCCTTCACAAGCGGCATCTTAGCCAAAAATTCTGTTGAAAGCTCTTTCACTTCTTCTGCTGTCAATGCCTTATTTACAATACGGAAGTTATCCATCCAACCCTTGAAATACTCTCCACTTCCCCAGTTTGCCTTACCAATCTGAAGGATACTGTTTGCTCCCAAAATATCGCTCAACGCATAAGAGCTTGCCTGGCTGCCCTGTTTCTCACCATTTACATAAATAGTTGTTTCATTTTCAGCGACTACCACATCCACATGTACCCAGTCACTTCCGGTAACAGCAGATGGTTTTGCCGGTCTGCTACCGTTATTCTTATAACGCTCTACGGTTGTGCTACCGCCATTTACCATAATGCCCAGATACGTTTCCTTGTTATAAGTCTGGGCCGTCGTATTCGGTGCAGCATAAAATGCCCAGTTGGTAGTCGTCCGGTCTGGTTTCATCTCATAAGAGATGGTCAGTTCCTTCGCTCCGGTCAAAAGGCTGTTTCCGGACTTGTCTGTTACCGTCAGATAATTGGAAGCACTTCCGTCCAGATATAAGGCCTTTCCATCATAGCTGTCCTTTAATGTATAATTACCGGATGCCTTCGCATATTCACTTGCAAATCCTGTGCTGTCATCATCGAACGTGAAGTCTGCCAATACTTTTGGGTCATTCTCATCCACAATTCCCGCGAAGGCTTTCCGTACCGCCTTATACTCCGCACGGGTGACTGGCAGAATCGTACCATGGCGTTTCTTCAGGGACGCAAAATTCACATCAGATGCCCAAGACCAGCTTTTTGTACTCATATCAGCAAGATTGGTACTTCTAAATGGAAGATATCCCTTCCCTTCCGCATACTGATCACACATTAAGCCCCATGTCTCCACCGGATTACCTGCTGTGTCAGTCAGATAATCATCTTCATTGTATTTAAAGAATTCCGGTCCTTCCAGTTTGGAGCCACTGTAATTATTATTATTGAAGATACCAGAAAGAGTACCGATAATCTCCCATCCTTCGTAGATCGAATCACTCTGCTCGATGGTAATCTGACCATCTCCGGATGCACGGTAATATTTCTTTGTGTTTTCATCATAGATCATCGTGGTATCAATGATGGAATGCTCTCTGTCGATCCAGAGCACCGGATCTGTAAATGTATAAAAATCACGGGTAGTACAATAATACATATTCATACGGTCACCGACAGCGTTGCTTTCATCAGAAGCAGTTGCCCAGTATACCACATAGTTTCCGGTCGCTTCATCATAGAATGCCTCCGGTGCCCATGCACATCCTGCTCCCGGAATCTTTCCTGCCACATCCACCAGACGAGGTTCGGTCCAATTCACAAGATCTGTGGATTCCCATACAACCAGTTTGGTACTTCCTGTAGATGTTGCCTTAGCATTTCCCCAGCCGCCGCGATAATAAATACTTAAATCTGTCGCAATCAGGAAAATCTTGTCTCCTTCCGGTGAACGGATCAGATATGGATCACGGACACCCTTGTCACCGATTTCAGAAGACAATACCGGGTTGCCATTTGCTCTCAGATCTGTCCACTGACTTCCATCCTCACTGGTTGCAAAATAAATCTGCTCATCGGTTACTCTTCCTTCTGTTCCCGTAAAATGCGCAAACAGATAATCGGTAGTTTTTTCCATCTCGTATCTTTTCTTTACATGAAGTGTAAACTCTTTGGTATCACTGCTGGCTCCGCAGGTCAGTGTGGCAGTCATCTTCACGGTTGTGTCCGCATCCTGTCTGCTCACTACACCAGCCGCTTTTCCGTCTTTCTCCTGATCTGTAATGATGTCCGGCCGATCTGACTTCCAGGTTATTGCAGCTTTCTTTCCGCTGCCTTCTACTGTAATTTCCGCAGGAAGTGTTATGTTTCCTCTTACATCCTCTGCGTTTGCAATAGCGAGTTGTTCTTTTGCCAACTCCACAACTTTTTCATCAGCATAGGCTTTCTCTATCTCTTCTGCAATCTGCTCATCCGTCAGGGCACCATCGTAGATTTTAAAATTATCCATCCAGCCTTTGTAATACTCACCATTTCCCCAGTTCGCCTTTCCGATCTGCAAGATACTACTGTTTCCCAGAATGTCGCTCAGCTTATAGCTGCTGGCCACGGTTTCTCCCTTTTCTCCATTTACATAGATTGTCGTACTGCCTTCATCCAACACGACATCCACCCTGGTCCATCCTGTTCCCGTGGTAGCGGATACTGACGTTGCCCTGGAACCATTATTCTTATAGCGCTCAATCTTTGTAGTTCCGTTAGCGATCATAGCGCCTACATATACTTCTTTATTATAGGTCTGCTTATTCGTATCCGGGGCTGCATAGAATCCCCAGTTCGTAGTCGTCCGATCCGGTTTTGCTTCAAAAGAGATTGTCAGCTCTTCCTTTCCGGCTAACAGACTGGAGCCGTCACTGTTTGTTACATTCAGATAATTGGTGGAACTTCCATCCAGATAAATTGCTTTTTTTCCATCTACATCTGCCAATGTATAAGTACCGCTGGCTTTTGCCTGACCGCCGGAAAATCCGGTGGCTGCATCATCAAATGTAAAATCCGCCAATAATTCTGCCTCCGGGAGAACTGCTTTGGCAGAATCATCTGCCAAAGCTGTCACCGGTACAGAATTTAACGCAAACGCAGAAGCCATCATAATCGAGAGCCCACGTTTCCAGGTTACTTGTTTTCTTACCATATTTTTTTCCTCTCTTTCTCTATATCAAAACATGTTTCATAAATCTCTGGATCATCACTGCACACTCGGAACGGGTTGCCTTACCCTGAGAATCAATCACAGTTCCGGTAATTTGCATAACGGTACATCATAACCGTCATCAGCTTCTTAAGCTTCCAGTACTTCCACTTCTGCTGTTACCCGAATCTCTTTGGAGCTGTATAACTGCTTATCCTCTGCAAGATAACTGGTGGAATTATCCTTTCCTGCCCACTGATTCTTGTTAGCACCGATAGACTGTACCACACCGGTTACCTTATAAGTGCCTTCCTGATTCCTGTCTACTGCTGACAGATCCCAGACCACCGGAAGTTCTGAGGTTCCCTTTTCATATGCCAGGTTCACCTGTGCATTCTTCGGAAGTGCTCTCTCCAGTGTTTCTGCAGTCTCCCCCTTTGTAATCTGTACCTTTCCAAGATTTTCAGATACTGCCGATACCGCATCTGCATTTCTCACTGCATCGTATTGTCCTTTGGTGAGGGAAATAACTCCTCCATGCTTGGTATGGGTTCTCAGGTAATAATCCGGACTGTCCAGATACTCCCAGCCTGCATCCAGATCATTGGTAACCATAGGCTGATATCCCGGTGTCGGCAGATCATCTACAAACAGATACCAGCTATTCTCTTCACTGTGGTTTTTAAAGACTGCCGGTCCTTCTACGGAACCAAATCTGGACTTTCCAATCTGATTCTGCACGAATGTCCACTTCGCTTCCGGTTTCCACCACTCTTTTGCCGTAGTAACTTCCATATAAATTCCAGCGCTTGTCCCGTTATCCTTTGTAATGTGGTAAGTCTTATCCCCATTCTGGATAATTGTCGTATCAATTACCGTATGTCCAGGATCAATGAATACACCGCCAAACTCATACGTTTCCTGTGTGAAATCTGTTGTTGCGCCCCACATAATCTTGCTGTAAGCAGTGCTGCTTGTCTGATTCACATCATCATCCGGATACAGTTTGGATGACCAGTATACAACAAAAGCTCCCTTTCCATCTCCATAATAATCCGGTACCCAGGTTGCTTCCGGCGCCCACATCATACCCAGCTGTGCCTGTTTGTTCCCTGCCATATCCAGCGCAACATCGAACTGACGGACATCACTCCATTTGATCAGATCTTTGGACTCCCAGACATTCATCTTCGTACTGTAGTTCTTCTGCCATGTACCCCATCCTGCATTATCTCCGCCAAACACCCGAAGATCTGTTGCGATAATATAATACGTCTCTGTCTCCGGATTATAGGTCAGGAACGGATCTCTGACACCGGTTGTCCCAAGGTTGGAAGTAAGAATCGGCTCACCGCCGTTCAATGGATCCCACTGCTCCGGATTATCGCCTCTGGAAATATCCAGATAAATCTTCTCCGCATAACCTGCGGAATCTTCGATGAAATGTACCATCATGTAACCGTATGCCTCCTCAGCTCCGATCACCGGTCGGACCGTTACCGCAACTTCCTTCTCCGCAGACTTGCCGTATTTGGTTATCACTGCAGTAAGCGTTCCTGTCATAGCTTCTTCGCCTGTTGCCGGCTGTGTTACTGCCGCATTCAGACCATTTTCTGCAATTACGATCTCCGGCAGTTCAGACTTCCATATAACGGTATTACTATAATTCGGCAGCAAAACCTCCGCATCTTCAATCGTAACATCCTGAATTGAATCCGCAATCTGAGGAATTACCACGTCTGCAAATGCCTGCGGCGGAACCTGCTGGATTTCTTCCTCTGTAAGTGCCCTGTTATAAATCTTCAGATTGTCAATCCAGCCTTTACAGTATTCTCCACTTCCCCAGTTTGCTTTGCCGATCTGAAGGATACTGTTTTCTCCGAGAATGTCCTTAATCCCATAACTGCTCTCCACTCTGGAGGATTCTATCCCATTGACGTAAATGGTTGTGTCTGTCTTCGTCAATACGACGTCTACGTGTGTCCAGTCATTGCCGGGAGCAGCCTGTGCACTGGCCGGGCGTCCAGTCGTATTCAGATAACGCTCCGCCGTCAGCTTTCCTCCGTTTTGCATCAGCCCGATATAGTGCTCCTTCTTATACTCCTGTTTGTCCTGATTTGGAGCTGCATAAAACAGCCAGTTTGTAGCTGTCCGGTCCTGCTTCGCTTCATAGGAAATCGTCATCTCTTCTACACCGTTCAGCAGACTTTTGCCTTCCTGATCGGTCACCGCAAGAAAGTTCCCGGCAGAACCGTCCAGATACAGCGCCATTCCTGCTCCCTTATAACTTTCCGCAAGTGCATAATTCCCGACAGCTTTTGCATTCCCGCCGTTTATCTCATCTCCCGCAGTCAGATTTTCAAAATCAAAATCCAACAGGAGACTCTCTTCCAGCCCTGCTGCATATGCTTTCCTGAAACGCCAGATCACAGCTGCACACTCTGAACGTGTCGTGCTGCCCTGGGGATCCAGTATGGCTCCTTTGCCCTTTCCGGAAATAATTCCATGTTCCACAGCCCACTCCATGGCATCTCTGGCAAATCCGCTGACTTTTTCCGCATCGTCAAACCTGTCAAGTTCTGCCTTTTTGTCTGTATCATATCCCAGATAACCTGCATAACGATACAGCATAACTGCCATCTGTTCGCGGGTGATGCTGTCTGCCGGTCCAAACAATTCTCCTGTATAACCGGTCACCACACCTGTCTTGTTCGCCCACAAGACTGCATCCGTGTACCACATCTTCTCCTCTACATCTTTAAAAGGATTCTCATACATTCCATCCGGCTTTCCGCTCATAGCATAAAGAATCGCTGCAAAGTGTGCACGTGGAAGTTTCTCCTCCGGTCCGAAGTGGGTCTTATCCAGACCTGTCATAAATCCCTGATTATAATTGTAAGCGGCAGCCTCATAATACCAGTCGTCTTCTGCAACATCCACATAAGGCAGAGTCTGTACATCGTTCTCAATCGTTACGGTTGCCTTTATGTTTTTATATTTCGGATTCAGTTCTTCCTCAGCCGTCATGTTGAAAATCAGAGTTCCATCCGCTGCCACATGAATTCCCTTTACAACCGTATGGCGGCAGGGATCATAAAGTCCTCCTGAGCCGCTCATTCCCGCATGAGGATCCGGATACGGTCTTGCATGATATACCAGAGCAAGGTTTCCATACTCATCCAGAACAACGGAATTGTGACCGCCGCCCACATGAGCTCCGCCGCCGATTTCCCCTTCATCTGTGTCGTAAGAACTTAACAGCGGGTAGGTAACATGTGTCCAGCTGTCCGGATTCATAAGATCGCTTCCCTTATCTGCCATCATAAGACCAAGGGTATAAAACTTGTCAACTGTCGCTGCAGAATAACTGATGTAAACCTTATCTCCATAAGAGAACATGTATGGTCCTTCCACTACCAGCTGATCGTTGCCCTCCTGATTAGAAGAAGTAATACTTCCTTCATAGATACCATACTCCCATGGCCATTCGCCGGATTTGATCACAACTTTTGCACCGGTCGGCTGGGGAATCACACCCTCTCCGCCTTGTACCTTTACAATCGAAATCTGTGCACTCTGCGGCATAACGTAATATCCCTGTCCATTTTCATCTTCATAATAAGATACATCAAAGGACGGTGCATTGTTTAATATAATGGGGTCTCCCCACTGCGTCGCATCCAGCATACCGCCGGCCACCATCTGTTCTTTCGTCCCTTTATAAGGAATCAAAATTGATTTGCTGCACCACTTTGCACTACTCCAGTTGACATTTTCCGGGACACCTGATGTTCCGAAATCATGCGCACCTACCAGACAATACCAGGTTCCATTGATCTTATGGAATTCCGGTGCCCAGATAAAGCCTCCCCAGCGGTCTCCTGTCTTTGATTCCAGAATATAATGCTCTTCTGCCGTCTTAAGACCTTCAATTGTTTTCGCACGGCGGATATCCAGCTTCCGATAAGACTGTGCACAGGAAGGAGCCGTCATATTTTCTTCATAGTAAGATCCGGTTGAGTAATAATAGCCATCATCTTCATTATAAAACACATGGGGATCCGCCCGTTCTTCAATAAACGGATACGCATAAGCATCCTGCTGCACCGTACCTGTAATCTCATACGTTCCCGGCCTACTGCTGTCGATGCTTTTCAGCGCTTCCTCATTCCAGATCACACCCAGATTCTTTGTGCTTCCATCACTGTAAGATGCTTTCACCGTTTCCGGCAGCGTAATCTTATCACCGGACCTGGCAGTCACACGAACCTCTTCCACTTCCGTATTATATACGGCAGCATATTTCTTTGTAATTGCAGCATATTCCTCTGCACTCGCCTCGAATACGGAGGTCTCTTCTTTCACTGCCTGTTTTGGAATTTCCCCGGATAATGCTGCCTTTTCATAAGGAGCCTCTGTCGTCGCAAGGGGCTTTGTACCCGCTTCCAGATCCGCCATAAGACTCACATAAGAAGTTCCGCTTTCATCCTGCCAGAAGACCTTATAGGCGCCGGCCATCTCATCATACAGAATGGACGGATTCTGAACCTTCTTTCCTGTCTGTGCAAGGGTCAGGAAACGCTCACCGGTAAAGGTCATGTCTGCCTTTGAATCCCATACATAGATACCATTTTTCTGGTTATTGCCGGAGGCCGCAGCGGCCAGGCTTCCGTCTGCTTTTCTGAACAAAATCGGAGATCCCATCTGGTTGTCCGGATTTGTCTTCTGATCACCGCTCCATCTTACATACAGTATGGCTTTCCCCTTATTCAGTTCTGTGTAAGACGTCTCCTCTTTCGTTTTTGCTGCCAGGAACAATGCATCTGACCGTCTGCTGTCTGCTGCAGCCAGAAGATCGCCTGTATTCTCGTACAGATTTCCGCCCTGAATTACATAGCTTAAAATCTGTCCTCCCTCTGCCATCACGGTTGCTTCTCTTGTAACAGTTACGCCATCAATGACAGCTTTTACTGTCACCTTTGTATCTTTCTTTGGCCGTGTAACCGTACCGTCTTCTGCGATCAGGCCTTTCTTGCTGCATTCCCACACCACTGCTTTTCCATTCACCGTATTCTGCAGATTCCGGGATATATATCTGGGAATTGTCAATCCCATACGATACTGTGCACTGTCTACGTCTGCTTTGGATGCAACTGTCAGTTCAAATTCACGTTGCTCTGAATATGTGCCATTCGTAACAACAGCCATCAGTGTAACCTTCTGTGCGGTATCTTTAAAATGCACCGTTCCGTCATTCTCTATCACAGATGGATCGGAAGACTTCCACACAATGGTACAGTCATCAGACTCTGTCGGCAAAGTCAGGCTGCCTGCAACATCCACCCCGTCTCCTGCCTGAAGCGCCAGCTTTACTTCCTTTACTTTCTGAATCTTTTGTGCATCCTGATATAACCCGGCAACCTCTGCCCCATTCATCTCCTGATCGTAAATTCTCACATCACGGAAACTTCCGGCAAACGTATCATCCGCATAATCAGATTTTCCGATATATCCCACAATCCCTTTACCGAAATCAGACACCGTCATATTCGAAATCTTGTCCGTTCCCACCAGCTCGCCGTTCAGATAACCGGTGATACGATCCGTACCAATTGTCACGGTATAATACATCCACTGATCCATCTGATCCGCCGTGCTGATACTGTTATTTTTGGAGTTGTTGACACCCACTTCCGTTGTCCACGGATTGGCTGTGCTCCCCGCTGCCGGATCTGTGAATACCGCTTTGTAGTATCCGTCCGGATTACTTGGATTTAAGATGAAATAATGCTTCGGATAACTTCCCTGTTTCGTCGTGCCGCAGAATGAAAATGCCGAAGTATTTTTCTTTGTATGATTGTTCTTAATCCACATGGATATCGTCAACGCATTCTGCTGATCAAACAATCCGGTGGGAAGCGCCGCATAATTCTTACTGCTGCTGTTTCCTCCCGAAAGATTCAATGCCTCTTTGTCAAAAGTAACTCCTGACGCATCCTCACTGATAATTGCATGATTACCGTTGCCGGAGATATCTTTCCCATCCGATGCAAGAGGATAATGAGCAAGCAGTTTTGGTTCCTGCGGTTCCTCTGTCCCCTTTTTGACTGTTACGGTTCCTTTTACGGTACGGTAGTCTTGTTTTAATTCCTTGTCTGCTGTCATATCCAGCACCGGCGCCCCGTCTGCTCCCCAGTGCACTCTTCTTACCGTAGCGCTTCTGGTTCCGCCGTTTGGCTTCATATGATACACAAAAATTTCTCTTCCGTCTTCATCTACAGAAAAACAACTGTGCCCCGGACCATATTCTCCCTGTACACTCTCAGAAGTAAGAATCGGATAACCGGTTTCCTTCCAACTGTCCGGATTCAGAAGATTGGCACCTTCTGAGGCAGTCAGAAGACCCACTACATAATAATTGCTGACTCCGGCGCCCGAAAACGTCATATAAATCCTGCCATCCTTACGGATCACATATGGTCCCTCATCCACGGTCGTATCCACTCTGTCCCATCCATACTGACACCTTGCAATACAAACCGGATCACTGGTAAGCCTGTAAGGATTGGACGGATCAATGGTTGCGATCCACAGATCGGATGTTCCGTTGATGTTGGAAATTTCTCTTTGCGCCCAGGAAATATAATGTGTACCATTGACTTCAAAGTAAGTCATATCCAACGTGATACCGTTGCTGTAAAGAGCGCTTCCGTCTTTTCTTGTCACGCGGACCGCTTCCTTCCAGTCCTCCTTTACCGTTGGATTCCCGCCTTCCTTCAGTTCCATGATGGAACTTTGCACTTGTTTCCAGGAATCCCCGATTGCCAGAAAGATGTACAATTTACCGCCGATCTCATGAAGCTCCGGCGCCCATCTGGGCTTTTTCACATTTGGAATCAGTTCGTGATCCTGTGCGGTGAATAATCCAAGAGGTGTATCTGCTTCCCGGATGCATACCTGCGACTGATTCTGCGTCTCGCCTGTCGCGATAAAATAATATTTGTCCTTGTACCGGAATATATCAGGATCTGCTCTTCCGTTCAGAACCGGATAAGAGGTGAGCTTCGCTTCTCCGTTGATCTCATAGACGCCTTCCTTGTTAAAGTTCACCTGACTCATATTCCAGGTGATCGGGATCTCATCTGTTGTCCCGTCACTATACTTCGCTGTAATTGTTGACTTTGTATCCTCTTCCGTCAGTTTACCGCCTGCTTCCACTTCAAAGGAATACGTTTTTTCCTGAATTCCTGTATTCTCAAGCGTCAGCAGCTTTGCCCGCAGCCCATCTGCTTCTTCCTTTGTAATTGGAAGCACACTGCATGGAACCGCATTCGCAATGTCTGTATGTAAAGAAACCTCAGCACGTGAAATGATTTCTTCCGGTTCACTGATGTCGGTAAAGTCTTCTGTTACATTCCTGTACAGTTTGCCATCAGAACCCTTCCAGGTAATTTCATACTGTGTACCATTGTATTTACACCTTGGTTCGCTGACTGTCAGTTCCGTATTCAGCGTAATCAATTGTTCCTCATAATCCATCAGATTTTCTGTCGTGGCGCAGATCATCTTCCCGTCATTTTGAACTGCAATCACGCCGATCTTTCCGTCAGCCATACGAAACAGATACGGCGTCACGAGCGTCTTCGTTGTCCCTGCAATTGAAGTGGTCAGATCCGCTTTCGCAAAGAAGATACCCGTATTGTTATGAAGTGCGGTATAGCTTTCGCCGTCTGCACTGCAGGCCAGATGCATGCTCTGACCAAGCGCCGCATTCACACCGCTTCTGGTATAGCTCATAACATATTCTGCAGTCTTTTCCATAACAAGAATCCGAAACACTCTGGTATATGTATTCTCTCCATAGGTAATCGTCGCCGTCACGTCGATTTCCTTATTGTCCGCAGAAGCTGTAACCTTGCCGTCTGCCGCAATCAGGTTTTCAGCGCCGTCATCCCAGGTAACATGGATACCTCCCTCAAAGCTTGTGGGCAGTGGAGTCTTCTCTGTCACCACATACGGAATCTCCACTCTGTCTTTTATGATCTCTTCCACATCCCCCAGAGCAGCCACTGTCACATCAAAGGTTCTGGTAACCGTATCTCCATCCAGCATAAGCGTTGCTGTCAGAGTTGCCTTCTGTGCCACCTCGCCCACAGTAACCTGTCCGTCATTTCCCACAACAGCGGGCGCATCTGATGACCATGTAACAGCGGAACCATTTTTACCCGCCGCCGGCAAGGTAAGATCACCGATGATATTAAAGGTATTTCCAATAGACAGTGTCATCTTATCTTCCAGAAGCTTATTACGGCTTACCCCTGACTGATAAAGTGCCTGCACATCTTCATCGTCCAGTGCCGTATTGTAAATACGGAGATCACGGAAAGAACCTGCGAACAGGCTGTCGCTCAGATACTGAGATTTTCCGATATGTGCTTTCAGCCCTGTTCCGAAATCAGAAATCTGTCTTGTCAAAGCAACCGTTCCCAGTTTCGTCCCGTCCAGATAAGCCGTCAGCGTTTTGTTGCTGATTACAATGGTGTATAATTTCCACTGATTCATAAAACCTGACGTTGGAGTTTTGTTTGTTGAATCATTTACTCCTTTTTCTGTTGACCATGGTGAACCTGCATTTACAGAATCCGTAAATACCGCCTTATAATTACCGGACGGCGAACATGGATTCAATAAGAAGTAATTCGACGGAAGATTATTCACCGCCGTACTTCCAAAGAAAAATGCGGAATAATTCCCCTTCGTATTCTTATTATTGATCCACATAGACACGGTTACCGTATCCTGATTATCAAATAAACCATCCGGCAGTGTTACATAATTCTTACTGTTCTTGTCACCTCCTGCGAGATTCAGTGCATCCCCGGTAAATGAAACTCCGGATGCCCCTTCTGTAATAACGGCATCCTGATCATTTCCCGACACATCTTTTACATCCGATTCCAGCGGATAATGCGCAAGCAGATTTTCATCCGCCCGGAATTCCTCTGATGCCTGTACGGACACCGTTCCGAGCATCGGTACCGATGACAGAAGCAGGCACACAGCTATCAACAGAGAAATCAGCTTTTTCATCCACTTTTCTTTTTTCAATTTTACTTTCTCCTTCCCTTTCATTTTCTGTTTTTGGGCAAATCAACAAGATCTCTTATCATATATCCGTCTTTTTGCCACTTTTACGATTATATTATAAGAGATCTTTATACAATTTCACATGTACTTTTTTTGATATTTTGGTAATTATTTTTGCAGCATCTTTCTGTACTTGCTTGGAGAAATTCCCGTAACTTTCTTAAACACTTTGATAAAGTAAAAATAGTCGTGATATCCCACCTGATTTGCGATTTCATCCAGGGATAACGTTTCATCTGCCAAAAGTTCTTTTGCCTTTTGCACCCGTTTTGCAGCAATATATTCAGAAAAGGAAAGGCCCAGTTCCGCTTTCAGCAGACTGCTCAGATGCCCGATACTGATCCCGTATTTTTCCGAAAACTCCGTAAGCGTAATATTGTCTGTATAAGATTTCTGAATTTCCCCGACGATCCTGTCCAGCACTGACTGACCAACTTCCGGAGCTTCTTTTTCCTCTTCCTGCTCCATGGGCTCTTCTGCAATTGCCCGCTCCTTTTCAAATGTCCTCAGAAGTCTCTTTAAAACCTCATCCAGCTTTTCCTGCTCGATTGGCTTCAGAAGATAATCAAAAGCACTCATCCTCATTGCCCTCTGTGCATATTCAAATTCTGCATAGCCGCTGATCAGTACCATCTTTATGTCCGGTTTACTTTTACTTATTCTTTCCAGCAACTCAAGACCGGTTATCCCGGGCATCCGTATATCGGTAAATACCACATCCGGAGATTTTTTCCCAATCTCCTCCAACGCAGTTATTCCGTCATTTGCTTCCCCGATAACCCGAAACGGCAGTCCGGACCGCTCAATCAATTTCCTCAGCCCTATGGTAATCCACATCTCATCATCTGCCAAAAAAATCTCATACATTTTTCTCTTTGTCCTCCCATACATCATCCGGCACCACAATGGTAATGACAGTTCCCTGATTTCTTTTGCTTTGCACATCAAATTCCACCGCTTCCCCATAAAAAAGCTTCAGTCTCTGATAGATATTTGACATACCAATTCCATTTTTACTTTCTTTACTCCCCAACGCATCACAAATCTCTTTCAGTTTTTCTTCCTCAATCCCGCATCCGTTGTCCGTAACTTTAAACATCAGATGCCTTTCATCCTTCCTCCCAATGTTTACTTCAACCGCTCCATCCTCAACCCTCTGTTCCAGACCATGAAATACTGCATTTTCTACCAACGGCTGAAGCAGCAGCTTAATGACCCTCTTTTCCCGGACTTCCTCTTCCATCCGGATATTTACCTCAATTTTTCCCATAAAGCGGTAATCAATAATCTTCGCATACTCTTTGATATAATCCACTTCTTCCTCCACGGTTACAATATGCTCTCCCTTCACCGCAAAGCGAAATACCTTTGAAAGCGCCATCACGATCTCCGCAATTCCATCCGCTTCATAACATAACGCCATCGCGCGGATACAATCCAGTGTATTATACAGAAAATGCGGATTAATCTGATTCTGATAGGCCAGAATCTGAAGCTGCTTCTTGGCAAGTTCTGTCTCATACATCTTTTTCTGGGATTCCTGAACTTTCAGACTCATCTCTTCCTTTTCATCCAACATCTGATTCAGGCTTTTTACAACCGTACCGATCTCATCTTCCCGTTCCGTCTGCATCCGTTTCTCCGGTTTGGCTACGGCCTCCTTTATGAATAAATTCACTGCTCTCATCGGCATCACAAGACGGCGATAACAAAAATAAATCAACAGTGCCATAAGTGAAACTGCCACTGTATACAGGATTGTCACAACTCCTGAAAAATGCCCTGCACCGGTATCTAATTCCCCCTTCGGTATCCGGCTGATAATTCTCCAGCCATCAATACCTGTTTCCTGGATTTGAACGTAATACTGCCCGTCACTCTTCATAAGTGTCTGCCCGAACTGCGCAATCTCACCGTTTCCGTTTTTTGCCGCCACGTTACCATTTGCATCTGTGATATATACTTCCGTATGTTCCGTTGCCTGACTATCCTCCAAAAAAGTATTCAAAGCTTCTGTTCTCATAATAAAGACACACATCCCGATTCTTTGTCCGTATTGGGGGTTGCCCAAATCAAAAACAGGAAAATATACCGCGTAATATGGAGTGTCCCTCTGTCCCAGCCAGAAAATATCGCTGAATTCCATCTTTGTTTTCGCAGCACGAAGAAGCTCCAGATTTTCCATCTCTTCTGAGAACTTTCCTATACCTGCGATCTGCATCATATCCGCATCATACAGATAAATGTCCGAAATATCCTCTTCCAGAAGCAATGTATTAAAGAAAACAGAAGAAACATCTTCACTCGATATCACCCGGTTAACCAGATCTTCTGCAAAATAATTGTAGATTGTAGGAGAATATACCAAGGTTGTCGCCACATGGTTAACGGAATTCTGAAATTCTTCTATTTTCCCCTCCACCTGCAGCATGATCTTGTTATTCATCTCCAGAGTGCTGTTCCTCAAAGATCTTCTGACATACTGATTTGTAATCACAAATGCTCCCACGAGAACCAGCATAATCGTTCCGGTTAAAACACCAAGCTGCAGAAACAGGCTGTTTTTCATTCTTTTTTTCATTCAGTCTATTCCCTCTTTCTCTTTTTGTCACGTTACACTCAGGTTATAAATCCTATTCTGCATATTGTGATTATAGCAAATCCTCTGTTCTAAAAGTATAGGCTTTTTTTGAATTATTGGTACTATTTTTGCCTGCAAAAGCAATCACCCATTTACCTTCCGAATAACTTCTCCATATTCCTGACAATTTTTCTTATAATTTTCATCCTTTTTCTTTTCCAGTGTCTCAATCCCAAGCTCTTTTAAAGTCGAGCAGAACGTTTGAAATTCTTCCTCGAATGCCTCATCCGTATCGGCCAGAATCATTTTCAGGACCTGACTTTTTTTCCATGCGTTGATCTGGGGCTCCCCAGATTCCTGTTCGCTGTCCTCCTCCCGGGAATCGACCGGTGCATTCAGCAGCGAAAGATCAAAGATGACTGTTCTGCTGTTGCTTCCATAGGCTGTCCGTATCCTCTGTTCTGCTTCATCAACACTTCCTTTTTCTATCGGGGGCAGTACACTCCTGCTCCATGCCGTGTTTGTAAACATCCACCATGCACCAAGTCCACTCTGACTGTAAGCATTTCTATCCTGCTCCCCTTCCTCCGTCCGGATCACATGCCCCTCTTCATCTCTGATATAATGGATCCCTTCAAATCCATACTCCCAAAAAAGCATCCCCTCTTCACTTGTCATATAGTCGATAAATGCTGCTGTTTCCTCAGGATGCGAGCAGCTTTTCGAAACAAATGTTCCAATCCATCCGGTACTGGCTCTGCAATTTTTTCCCAATACCGGAGTCTTTCCGCTTTCTGAAAACACAGGTCCGGAGGAAACCCACTGCATCGGATTAAAAGATGTATTGGCAATATTGCCGATAAAACACAATACTCTCTGACTGGCAATCAGAGATTTGATCTGGTCATTCTCCATCGTAAACTGCTCCGGTGTTATATAAAGGTTCCGTACTGCCCTGTTCAAAAAAGAAAGGGCATCTCTTGTTTCCGGCTGCCGGAAAATATCCCGGTAATTCCCCTGCGCATCTACATACTCTGCACCGAAGGACCATTGGAGAAACTTCAGCGTGTGATTCTGATAGTCCGTTCCATCCACCAGCAGGGGAATCACCTCCTGCCCTTCTACCTGAAGGTGCATATTCTTCACTTTTTCAAGAGCCGCCATCACCTGCTGCTCTGTAGTAAGCTCTTCGACTGACAATCCCGCCTCTTCCAGCAACGCTTTATTCCATATAATCGCATTATTATCTTCATATTTCACAAGATCTTCATAACATTTTTCCCTGGGCTTCCACATCTCTCTTGCATCTTCTGAATTCAGATGGGAAGGCAATGCATACCATCCGCCGTCACGTTTTATCAATTCTTTTTTGATATCTTCCGGAAATTCATGCAGCAGATGGGAGTCTGGTTTATATTGTTTCAGGAATTCCTCCAGATTCCACACTTTTCCGGATGACACAAGCTGGCTGGTGACCGTGGAATCTGTAACAGAGATCAGATCCGGAAGGTTATCATTGACCAACATCAGGCTCAATTGTGTATCTGCATCCTGTACGGGAACATAAATATCCAGTGCAAGCCCTGTCTTTTGGGAAATTTCCCCGGTGATTGTATCTTCTGCCGTATCCCACACAGGCGGTTTCCAGAATTCCACGTCACAAAACAGACTGACACGGGCATATTCTCTTTCACTCTGCTCCAAATCTTTCTTTTTTCCATCCGTTCTGCATCCTGCCAGACCGATTATGCAGGCAAGAATCCCGCATATATACCTTCTCCTTTTATACATCTGCCCACTCCCATCCCTATCTCGCTCTTCCTGAAATTTGTGTAAAGAAAGAACCGGCTGGGGGCTCTTCCCGCCGGTCCTTTCTTTTCTGTTGGTTATTACTCGGCTACATTTTCCATAAATCTCTGAATAATTACCGCACAGGTAGCACGATTCACTTCTCCCTGCGGATTCAGTTTTCCTTGTTCGCCAGTAATCAGTCCCTCTGCCACAATCCACTTCACTGCATCTTCTGCATACGCTGAAACATTTATTCCATCTGGGAATGCTGACATATCTGCTTCTGCTTTGACATCGTATTTCTTATATGCTGCAAAACGATACAACATCGCAGCCATCTCTTCCCGGCTGATGGTTTTCGCCGGATCGAACAATCCTGTATTTTGGTAGCCTGTTACAATACCATTCTCATTTGCCCACTCAACTGCTTCGGTATAGAATTGATTTTCTTCTACGTCCGGGAACGCTGCCTGATACTCTATCTGCGGACACCCTTCCATACGATACAGAATCGTTGCAAACTGTGCACGGTTCATTCCCAGAGCAGGTCCGAAATGGGTCTCATCCATGCCGGTCATGATCTGCTGATCATAAACATATTGTACCGCATCTCTGAACCAATTGTCCTCTTCCACATCTTCGAAAATCTCTTCAACCGGAGTCGTTATCGGTTTACTCAGATAATCCTTTGCCAGCTTCTGGATTTCCCGTACGCTTAATGCCTTGTTTTCAATACGGAAGTTATCAACCAGACCCTTGTAGTATTCTCCTGATCCCCAGTTTGCTTTTCCCAGATACAGGATACTGTTTTCTCCCAGAAGATCTGCGACATTATATTTGCTCTCTACTCTTGCCTTTTCTTCTCCATTTACATAAATCGTCGTATCCAGATCTGTCAATACAACAGCCACATGCATCCACTCGCTTCCAACGGTTGTCTGGGCTACTGCCGGTCTGCTTCCGGAGTTCTGATAACGTTCTGCCTTCAGTGTTCCTTTAGCTTCCAGAATTCCGATGTATGTTTCCTTCTGATAATTCTGTGTCTTAGCATCCGGAGCTGCATAGAAGCACCAGTTGGTAGAACTGGTTTCCGGCTTCATCTCAAAGGAAATGGTCATCTCGTTCACATCGCTCAGAAGACTGCTTCCATCCTTTGCCGCTACCTCCAGGAAGTTGGACGTACCATTCAGATACAGGGCTTTTCCTCCCTTATGATCCTGCAGCGTATAGGTTCCGACAGCCTTTGCATTTCCGCCGTCAAATCCGTCTGCTCCTGCTTCTGCATCAAAATTAAAGTCTGCAAGTACTTTGGATTCTGCATTTTTTCTGATTACTACCGTATATACCTTCGATGTTTCATGGTCCTGTGCCTTGGAAGTAAGCCGTATTCTTGTCACATTTCCTTTTGTCTCAATCGTTCTTGTTCTGGTATCGTCAATCAGAATATCGCCTACATATACCAGACCGCTTCCCACAGCCGGTGTCACATCCATCGCTACGCTTGTCGCATCTTCCGGAATCACCAGTGTATATTCCGTCGTATCCGGTGCAAATGCCGGTGAAAGTTCACCCTGGTCAAAGGTCAGACTCTTAAGCTCTGCATCTGTACCATATTCTGACTGTGCGGAAGTTGTAATTCCATACAAGCCTCCAACCGGTGTATTTTTGGATGTTCCCTGGAATTTAACCGTCACCTTTCCGTCTTTTGCCGCTGCAGTCAGATCTTTCGGAATCTCCACGGTGTGTACAAAGAACTCATTGGACGCAGGCGCATCCGCGAACGCATAAGTTTCAATCTTTGTACCATTTACAAGAATATCAAACTCTCTTGACCGGTCTCCCGAATAAAACGTACAATTCAGATAATTATGTTCTGCATCGGAATCAATCTTCAGATCATAGCTGAACCATCCGCCTGCCTTTGCATCACGATACTGTCTGCCGCTGTAGGTTCCCAGTCCCGAGTTATCGCTCGCCTGCATGTTCTTTTCCAGTTCGTAGTTATTCCCGTCAAAGGTAAACAGGGAATCAATACTCATCTCTGCATCACGAAGCACTTCTTTCTCCTGAAGGATGCGCTTCTGAGCAGCCGGAGAGTCTTCGCCTTCCAGATACATATACAGACCGTAACGTTCCTGATATCTTCTGTAATGCGGCGTATAAATCAATTCCTCAGAGTCCGTATTGTTCAGTTTAAACTGAACCTGTCCGTCTTCGCTGTCCTCGATTCGAACCAGATTTTTCTCTACATCTGCTTTCCATGCTTCCACATCATCATAATTTTCCATCAGAATTGTGGTTTTTGCAGCAGCATCAAAGGTTCCCACACGCACAGAAACACCATTATTTGCAGAGGCCCCAATATTATTTGCGGACAATGCTGTACTTAATACAACCGGTCCATATTTAAATGCAACTAAATTGGGATTATCCGGCATATCGTATACCTGGACTTTCATCGGCATCTGATAAGTAATCTGATCTCCTGCCTTTACATTTTTTACCAGATAATATCCGTCAACTTCTTCCAGTTCTGCCTGTGTTCCGTTTACTTTTATCACTGCCGTACCCGCAAGCCAGCCTGGTTTACGAAGCTTCAATACCGTTCCTTCCTTTACCTCGCCGCCGTCTTCTGCTGAAACTTCAAAAGTCACTGTATCTTTGGTCGGTATATCGGCTGCCTGCTTTAATACCAGATTGTGTGCTTCATCCTTGAGTGTTGATGAGAAGAACATATGAACATAAACTCCGTCTGAATCCACTTCATAGATATTCTCACCCAGTTTTGAGAAATTCTCCATACCGGTTCCCGTACAGCACCAGAACTCATCAAACGGGCGGTTAAACACCTTGTTATAACCCGGCGCCATCGGCTGGAAGTACATGGTCGTACCTGTCTCGGGATTCTGCGAGGACAGAATTGCATTGATATAGGTATTCTCAAAGTAATCCATATACTTTTTATCTTTGGTTACGTTAAACAATGCTTTGGACAGCTTCAGCATATTGTAAGTATTACAGGTCTCACAAGTCAGAGCTGCATCATACTCAGCCTTGGTTGCATCATATCCCAGCTCATCAGCCACATGGAAATGCTCTGCCTGACTGTTGCCTCCGGTCACATAGGTATGATGCTCTACCACAATATCCCAGAAGTTTTCTGCCGCCTCCAGATACATATTCAATTCATCTTTTTCTGTCTGTGTCAGTTTCTCATAATACTCTTGATTTTCTGTCAGTACCGTATAACGTTTTAAAGCTCCCGTCAGTTTCGGAATGGTCGTATTGGCATGCTTTCCGTTCAATACGTCCTGATTATTCTGAAGCTGCTTAAACAGGTCGGTCTCATCAAAATACTGTGCAGCCGCTTTATAATGATCATTTCCGGTAAGATTATAAAGCTCATAAAGCGCTTCATTCATTCCGCCGTACTCTACTCTCAACATCTTATTTTTATCCGTCAGCTTCTGCATACGATTATAAAGATACTCTCCAAAACCTTCTGCAACTTTCAGCGCTTTCCCGCTGATCTCGGTATCATCCACATTTTTACTGATATCAATCAGTCCTGCCAGAACCTTATGCAGGTTATAGTATGGAACAATCAGATTATCGCTGCCCTTATTTGTAGCGGATTCCACTCCGTCGACTTTCTTTAATTCGCCTTCCGGAAATGCCGAGATATATCCTGCATGGTCGGGATACCTGGCTGCATATGCATCCTGGCACTTTTCCAGTCCGTTAACTGCTGCCTGCAGCTCTTTTTTCAATTCTTCTTTTGTCGCAGAATCAGAACAGCCTAAATACGCCTGAGACAGGGCTGACATATAATGTCCGAAGGTATGTCCGCGGAAGTTATTTCCTGTATTTCTCTCCCACCCCTGATAACCGGAGTCGGTTGTCGGTGTAAGACCTGCTACCTGATAGAAGCAATAGAGGAATTTTTCCGAACTCAGACTCAGAAGATAATCATTTTCTTTGTCCGCTGCATTCATCAGATAAGAATCCTCAAGCAGCACATCATCCAGAAGACTGGAGATGTTATCCAGTTTTTCTTTCTCCGGCTCAACACTCACGGAAAAGCTCTTCTCCACCTTTTCTCCGCCCAGATAAGAAGCGGATGCTGTCAGTGTAACAACAACCGCAGACTCGCCGGTTTTCGGTCTTACGACAGTACCGTCATTGCCGATTACGGACGGATCAGAGGATGTCCATGTAATATCGGAACCTGAGATTCCAGTCACAGGCAAAGCCAGATTGGAAGTTGCACTGTCAGGGATCGAAACTGCATCCAGATCTGCCTGTGCAATGGCTTTCTTGTCCAGAACCTTTCCGAACTCTTCATAAAGACTCGCCACATCCGCTGCATCTGCCACATCATTGTAGAGCTGATACTCATCAATCGCCGCTTTCAGATAAGCCCCCTTGTAGTTCGGTCCATTATATCCGATGGATTTTTCCATGGATGCATCAGAACCCAATACCCCCGTAGAGGTTCCCGTAATCGGATAGGCTACCGTTGTAGTACATGCAAGACCGTTGCGGTACATACGAACCTCTTTTGTCTCATGATCATAAGTAACTACAACATGGGTCCATTCACCTGCCGGGAAAAATTCATCCCTTGAACCCTGTACCTGTACATTGTACGGCTGACCGCTTGAAGGCCCGATGGAAAGAATCAGAGGGGCATTCTGCTGGGTTGAGAGATACCAACCGTCCGAATTATAAGCTTTCTTATTCCATGTGATAATCTGTTCTCCAGTCATCATCTCCGATGGGTTCAGCCAGAAAGACAGGGTCAGATCCTGGGGCTGCAGATCGGTACTTGTTCCCAGATTGACGTAACTGCTTCCGTTCATTGCCAATGCTTCTCCCGCAATTCCGTCTACATATGCCGCGCCTTCTAAACTCCCATTATTGCCTTTTCCGCTGGAATCATCCAGATCTCCGTCAAACTTCAGATTCAGCACCTGATTTTGAAGCCCTTCCCCCTGGCCGTCAGAAGCTGCCGCATACACAGGCAAATGATCACATACCATAAATGCAGCAAGTAAAAATGCCAATGCTCTCTTTCTCTTCATATTTGTCTCCTTCCCTTTTTTTCGTTTTTGCATATAACAAATATGTACATTTTTATTTTAAATGAAAAAATGTTTAATAGCATTTAGTTTTTTTTGATCTTTGTTGACTTTTTTACGAATTTTTGCACTTAAATTAAGGGGCTGTCAAAAAAAATGGCTAACGACAAACATCTTGCCAATTATCTGTAAGAAAAGAAAAGCAGGAATGGATTTGCTCCAAAGCTGCCCATTCCCGCTTTCTTTCTATTCCGTCAGCATTTGTATCATTGCCATAATTTTCCGGTTTTATTCCAGTGCCCACAAAAAGGCCTTCTATCTCTGTACTCTTGCTCCGGCACCGCCCATAATCGCTTCTACTTCTTTCTTGCTTGCCATTGTAGTATCTCCCGGTGTCGTCATCGCCAGTGCACCATGGGCAGCACCGTAATTCACGGCCACTTCTGCATCTCCTGTAGTCATCAGGCCATAGATCAGACCGGAAGCAAAGGAATCGCCGCCGCCGACACGGTCCATAATCTCAAGTCCTTTATAATCTTTGGATTTGTAGATTTCCCCGTCTGCCCAGCAGATCGCTCCCCAGTCATTGACAGTTGCCGTCCTGACCGTACGAAGAGTTGTTGCTACTGCTTTGAAGTTCGGATAAGTCTTTGCTGCCTGATTGATCATCTTCTTATATCCTTCCAGATTCAGTTCCTTTAAGGCTGCATCATTTCCTTCGATTTCAAAGCCAAGACAGGCTGTGAAGTCTTCCTCATTTCCAATCATGACATCCACATATCCGGCAATCTCTTTATTGACCTCCTGTGCTTTCTTCTGTCCGCCGATAGCGCTCCACATGGACGGGCGGTAATTCAGATCATAGGATACAATGGTTCCATACTTTTTGGCTGTTTTGATGGCAGCAAGAACCGTCTCACAGGATTGTTCGGAAAGTGCCGCGTAGATACCTCCGGTATGAAGCCAGCGCACTCCCAGTTCTCCAAAAATATACTCAAAATCAAAATCCTCCGGTGTTGCCTTGGAAATAGCAGTATTGGCACGGTCCGAACATCCAACGGCTCCGCGGATGCCAAAACCGCGTTCCGTAAAGTTGATTCCGTTCCTGCATATACGTCCGATTCCATCTGTCTTTGTCCACTTGATCAGTGATGTATCCACTCCGCCCTGAAGGATAAAATCCTCCATCAGCATACCCACCTCATTCTCTGCAAATGCCGTGATTACGGCAGTATTCATACCAAAGCATCTGCGAAGCCCGCGGACTACATTATATTCTCCGCCGCCTTCCCATGCACGGAAATTCCTCGCAGTACGTATCCTTCCCTCTCCCGGATCCAGACGAAGCATGACCTCGCCAAGAGATACGGCATCATATTTACACTCCTTTGCCTGACGCAAGTTTAAATTCATCTTATTTTCCTCCAATATACTGACGTCTTATATCTTTCACCAGAGCTGCTGCCTCTCTGGTCATCTCGCAGATTTTTTCAAACGCCCCCGCTTTCACAAGATCGCCTTTGACCATCCAGCTTCCACCGCAGCATACAATCTTATCACAGCTTAAGTATTCCTTTAAATTCTTTGCATTCACTCCGCCCGTAGGCATGAATTTTACTGTAGTATAAGGCGCTGCAAGTGCCTTAATCGTGGCCACCCCGCCGAACTGGCCGGCCGGGAAGAATTTCACAATTTCAAGCCCTCTCTTTACTGCCTGTGCCACCTCAGACGGTGTAACACAGCCTGGAAATACCGGTATCTTCTTTTCAAGACAATAGTCTACGATCTCTCCATCGAATCCAGGACTTACAATAAATTTAGCTCCTGCGCCCACAGCCCGGTCGACCTGGTCGACCGTAAGCACCGTCCCTGCGCCTACCAGCATATCCGGATAAGATTCTGTCATGATACGGATGGATTCCTCGGCAGCCTCGGTACGGAAGGTTACTTCCGCACAGGGCAATCCGCCTTTCACCAATGCCTCAGCCAATGGTCCGGCATCCTTCGCATCCTCTAAAACAACTACTGGTACAACTCCAAATTCTGCAATCTTTTCATTTATCGTGTTCATCATAATTCTCCTCTATACCCCTGAATAAGCAGCAAATCCTGCATCAATCGGCAGCACTACGCCTGTAATTGCACTTGCAGATTTCTCGTCACACAGAAAGAATACTCCTCCCAGAAGCTCTTCCCCCTCCACAAAACGCCCCATTGGCGTACCGCTTAAAATCTTATGGGAACGAGCGGTCGGTGTGCCGTCTTCCTGGAACAACAAGGCTCTGTTCTGATTTGAAACCAGAAATCCCGGGGCAATCGCATTGCAGCGAATCCCTGTTCCCGCAAAATGTGTCGCAAGCCACTGTGTAAAATTCGAGATGCCTGCCTTTGCCGCAGAATACGCAGGAATCTTTGTCAGCGGTGTATAAGCATTCATAGAAGAGATATTCAGAATACATCCGGATTTCTTCTCCACCATATCCTTTGCAAATATCTGGGTTGGGATCAGAGTTCCCTGGAAATTCAGTTTAAACACAAAGTCCACACCACTCGCGTCCAAATCAAAGAAGGTCTTCTGCCCTTCTGCCGCTTCATGCTGATACTCATTATCTGTTGTGGCTCTCGGATTGTTGCCGCCTGCCCCATTGACCAGAATATCACAGGAACCCAGATCTTTTAAGATCTGACCGTGCACTTCCTCAAGCGCCCCGGCTTCTAATACATTTGCTTTATATCCCTCACAAACATACCCTTCTGCTTTACATTCATCCGCAAGCTTTTTCACAACCTCCTCATTCAGATCCAACGCCGCTACTTTGGCTCCCGCCTGCGCGAATGCCCGTGCCATAATTCCGCAGAGCACACCGCCTGCACCGGTAATCACAACTACTTTTCCCGAATAATCAATATTTAATGGTAAATCCATATCTTCTTTTCCTCTCATTGCTGCCATTTTTATTTTTGTTTTTATACCTCAAAGCTGAAAAATTCATTCGTATTGTGAAAACAGATATCCTCCACTAATCTTACTAACTGCTCTTTATCCGCCGGATACTGACCGCTTTCCACCCATTCTCCAATCAATCCGCAGAGAATCCGCCGGAAATATTCGTGTCTGGTATAGCTTAAAAATGAGCGGGAATCCGTCAGCATGCCGACAAAGCATCCCAGCATGCCATTATTCGCAAGCTCTGTAAGCTGATTTTGCATCCCGGTCCGGTTATCATTAAACCACCAGCTGCTGCCGTGCTGAATCCTGCCGACAATGCCATCTCCCTGGAAACATCCGGCAATGGTGATCAGCGCCGTGTTATCTCCCGGGTTCAGCGAATAGAGAATCATTTTCGGCAATCCTCTGTTTTCGGAAAATGCGTTCAGAAGCGGGGCAACATTTTCAACTCCGGATCTGCTGTTCACCGCATCATAACCGGTATCCGGTCCCAGCTTTGCAAACTGCAGCCTGTTATTATCCCTGAGACATCCGAAATGGATCTGCATCACCCAGTTCTTCTCCGCATATTTCTTCGCACATGCAATCGTAACCAATGTCTTATAGACATCCGCATCTTCCTTTAACGGATAACCGCCCTCCATCGCTGTCTGAAATGCCCGATCCGCAGCAGCGTTGTCCGGCCTTGCATACATACAGTAATCAAGTCCATGATCCGCACACAGACATCCATGAGCATCAAAATACTCTGCTCTTTCACACAGAGCTTCTATTACATCCTGCGTACAACAGATCTTCCTGCCGGTTACTTCCGCTAATCTGCAAATATAGTCTGCAAATCCTTCCTTTTCGATATTCACGGCCTTATCCGGGCGAAACGCCGGCAGGACCTTAATCTCCATCGTCTTGTCCCCGGCAATTTTCTCATGCCATTGAAGGTCATCGCAGGGATCATCCGTTGTGCAGACGGCCCTGACCTTAAATTTCCGCATAAGATCTCTGGCCGAGTATCTGGCAAGAACCTCGTTGCATCTGTCATAGATCTCATCTGCATTATCCGCCGTCAGTGGTTCTTCAATGCCGAACACCCGCTTAAGCTCCAGATGGCTCCAGTGATACAGCGGATTCCCGATCAGACGGGGCAGAACAGATGCGAATGCACGGAATTTCTCTCTTGGCCCGGCATCACCGGTAATCTTATCCTCCGATACTCCGCCGAATCTCATCTGTCTCCATTTATAATGATCCCCTCCAAGCCAGACCTCGGAAATATTCCGGAATCTGCGGTCCTCGGCGATATCCTTCGGGTTAATATGGCAGTGATAATCAATAATCGGCATCTTCTCGGCTATCTCATGATACAGCCATCTTGCCGTAGGTGTAGATAACAGGAAATCCTGACTCATAAATTTCTCCATCGCGTTCTCTCCCTCTACTTCCCGACCTTACCTTCCGTCTTTTCCAGCATATCCCAGCATCCCCACAGGTACATGATTCCAAGCGCCCGGTCATAAAGTCCGTAACCCGGTCTGCACTTTTCGCCCCAGATATGTCTTCCATGATCCGGACGTACATAACCGGTATAACCACAGTCATGATATGCCTTCACAATATCCAGAATACCCGTATCTCCATCGCAGTCACGGTGAGAAGCCTCCGTAAAATCACCGTTGGGATAATGTCTGACATTTCTGATATGCGCAAATGCAATCCTGTCACAGTATGTCCGCACAATCTCTGCCACATTATTCTCTTTATTTGCTCCCAGGGAACCTGAACACAGACAGAGACAATTATACTCGTCATCCACCATCTCAAGGAAATGCCCGATGGATTCCTTGTCACATAACAGACGCGGAATTCCGAAGATATCCCAGGGCGGATCATCCTGATGAATCGCCATCTTAATTCCTGTCTCGTGGCAGGTCGGCATAATAGCTTCCAGGAAATATTTCAGATTCTCCCATAATTTTTCCTTCGTCACCGGCCGGTATGCCTCAAAAAGCTCATCAAGCTTCGCCATCCGCTCCGGCTCCCATCCGGGAAATGTCATGCCATGAAGGTTATTCAGAATATATTCTGCCATTTTCTTGTAGTCGTCCTGTATCTGGTCTTTCTCATAAAATAATGCCGTAGAACCATCCTCCAATGGATGAAATAAGTCCGTCCTTGTCCAGTCAAAAATCGGCATAAAATTATAAGTAACAACCTTTACACCGAATTTTGCAAGGTTACGGAGTGTAATCTTATAATTCTCAATATACTGGTCACGGGTCGGCAGACCGATCTTGATATCGTCATGGACATTGACACTTTCCACTACCTCCATATGAAAGCCCGCACCCTCAATCTGGCGTCTCGCTTCCTCGATCTCCTCTATCTCCCATATTTCCCCTGGCTGCTTGTCATGCAGCGCCCACACCAGTCCCGTCACTCCCGGAATCTGTCTGATCATCTCCGGGGTAATGCTGTCATTGCCTTCCCCGTACCAACGAAATGTCATCTGCATAAAGTCTTCCTCCTTCTATTCCCAAACGGAAATATCTGCTGATGCAGCAGAAATCACCCTGCACGAACGTCGGATGCTCCCTGCTGTGCGCTCCCTCATCTGCGGGTACATTTATAAAAATAATCGTTTATCCTGGTCCACCTGTTTCGGAAATAATGCGCCGCAAGCTTTGGTCTGCGGTCTCTGGTCAAAAGTCCCTTCTTATTTCCATCAATACGCATCACTCCCTGAATCGTGGCAAAATCAGCAAAATTCCACGGATGCTCTCCCCGTACGAATTCATACTGATCCAGAATCTGGTTTGTAGCGTCATAATAGGCAGCCTGATATTCTTCTGTAAACATATTGGCAGACGCATCGTGAAGTCCTGCCACCGTATCCGCCCCATACTCCGTAATAATAACCGGCTTATTCTTTGTCTTCCAGTATTCCATTTCATGAATAACCGCCTGCTTTGCCGCATCCAGATTTCCCGGGAAAATGTACCATCCATAATACCGGTTCATGCAGATCACGTCCATAGCCGGCGCCACCTTGTCTTCCGTATAATTATTGTTGCAGACCACCACCGTTACCGGACGGTCCTGCGGATCACACCTGTGTGCCAGCTCATACAGGGGCATAAAATATTCATAGGCGCTCTCGGCTCTCGCCGCCGTATCCGGCTCATTCGCCAATGACCACATAACCACGCAGGGATGATTCTTGTCCCTTTTTATGAGACTTTGGATCACATCCTCATGATGTTCCTTCGTCCTGCTCAGATCCTTATACCAGTCTTCTTCGATATTGGGAAAATTCAACCCTACCGCCGGAGTCTCATCAATTACAACGATGCCTTCCCTGTCGCAAAGCGCCAGCATCTCTTCCGCATAGGGATAATGTGAAGTCCGGAAAGAATTTGCTCCCATCCATTTTAACAGAGAAATGTCCTTTACATTCAGAACCTCATCCATCCCTCTTCCGTGAATGGCGCTGTCCTCATGCTTTCCAACACCTTTAAAATAAAATGGTTTTCCATTGATCAGGAACTGATTCCCCTTCACCTCCACACTCCGTACTCCGAAGCTTTCCTCATACTGATCCTCTTCATATTCTATCCTCGCCGTATAAAGATATGCATCATTGGGTTCCCACCGCCTGACTTTTTCTATGATAATACTGCCCTTTGCTCCCGTCCGGGAAGCCACTTCCTTTCCTTCTTCGTCCAGAATTGTAATCTGCACCTCTTTTTTGCTGCTTTTTGGACCATTTTCTTTTCCGCCGCATATACCGCAGCATACCTGATACTCTACCCTTGCATTCTCACCTTCGATATGTGGCACAAGGGTTACGTCCTCGATATACGCTTCGGGAGTCGTATAGATCTTCACCGGACGGTGAATACCTGCATAATTGAAGAAATCAAAATTCGGATAGTTCTGTGGCGCCAGCTTCGTCTTCCTGACACTCTCAAAATCAGGCATCTCACTTCCAAACATCGCCTGACTGCTCTCGTTTCCCACCGGAAGCGTAGAAAAATCAATTCGATTATCTACCGCTACACAGAGTAAATTATCCCCTTCTTTGATCAACTCCTGAATTTCTGCCTCAAATGGCAGGAATCCTCCCTTATGCTCACACAAAAGCATGCCGTTCCAGTAGACACGTGCATGCTGAGTTACTGCACCAAAGCGCAGTACGATCCTCTGGGAACGCAGAAGCTTTGGAATCTGAACCTTCTTCTGATAAAATACCCATCCATAATGATCCCGGAACACAGAACTTACCTTCTGATCATTATAGGATGCCGGAACAGCCATTGTCTCCGCATCCTTCCATGGAATCTCCATCCACTTTTCCTCGAATCCATGTCCGTTGTCCAACCGGAATTCCCACACTCCGGACAGATCAATCAAGGTTCTCGCATTATTCATTTTTGGATATAACATCTTAATCTCTCCCTCTTTGTCAGTTGAATCTATCATCTTTTACTTCTATTCACAACTCTTTTTCCGGCAATCGGTAATCCTTCAGAATCATATGCAGGATTTTTGCATGAAGATATGCCGTAAGTCCCACACCAATAATCAGAAGCGGAGCCATGACAAATACGCCGATTGCCAGAATTCCTGCTGCCGCCACCAGCATAAAAATTGTCCATCCCAAATTCTTAAGTGCCAGCATAAATGCGGTTATCAGCACTGATCTCAGATTCATATTCCCTCTTACAATCAGCGGGAATACATACAAAAGCGTCATCAGGCAAATAACCGCCAGAAGGATACTGGATGTCAACAGTATGACCCCGAAGCTTTGTTCCATATGGGAATATACATAAAAGTCCGAGAGCAGGAACATTCCAATACATACTGTTCCCATCCATACGGCCGTACTTTTTTTCCAGTTTTTCTTAAAGGAGCGAAAAAATGATCTAACAATATATCCCTCCTGGTTCTCTGCCAACTGAAGTGATATGTCATACAATGCTGCTGTTGACGCCCCCGCCGTTATGACCGGAATACTGACTGTCACCCACAGTACAGTCAGTACGATCATATCCGTCAGTTTCCCCAGAAAATTCCATACCGGATTATCCAAATTAAATATCCTTGTCATTCCCTGTTCCTCCTGCCAAATGTTCCTGAATCTGTTATCCCTTCAATCCGGTAGATGCCACACCCTCTACAAAGTATTTCTGTAAAGACAGGAACACAACCAGTACCGGAATCAATGTGATGATTGATCCTGCCATAATCAGCCCATACTCTGCTGCAAACTGTCCGATGAACATCCTGAGCCCAAGCTGTATGGTCTTCTTCGTTTCTGTCTTCAGGTAAATTAAGGGTCCCAGATAATCATTCCATGTATTAACGAATGTAAAAATCGTCAAGGTCGAAAGTGCCGGTTTTGACAACGGCAGCATGATCGTTGAATAGATCCTGTACTCACTCATTCCGTCAATCCGGGCCGCTTCACACAACGAATCCGGGATATCTTCATAGAACTGCTTCATCATAAATACACCAAATGCGGAAAATGCCTGAAGGCAGATCATTGCCAGCAGCTTATCATTCAAGCCCATTCCACGCATCATAATGAACTGCGGCACCATATATACCTGCCACGGCATTGCGATCGTGGCAATATATGCCAGGAAAAGCTTATTCTTATGCTTAAAATCCAGCTTTGCAAATGCATACGCTGCAAAACTGCTGGTCAAAAGCTGTAATAATGTCACAACGATCGTCAAAAATACCGTATTGCCGATAAAATGTGCCAGCGGAATCTTCGTCCAGATCCTGGTATAATTATCCCATCTCGGTTCATCCGGTATAAACTTGAATGGGGTGATTTTAAATACATCCGCATTATTTTTTATGGATGCGGATATCATCCACAGAAAAGGAATGACCATCATTGCCGTGATCAAAATCAACAGAAGATACAGGAATATCTTTCCAATCATCCTGTTTCGTTTCATAGATGCTGTCTGCATATCTCTACCCCCTATTCATCTGCGTACTTCGCCTGCCCGCGGAACTGAATCAATGTGATAATAAGTACAAGGATAAAGAGCACCACAGCAATAGCGCTGGAATAACCCAGATCCCACTCCATAAATGCCTTCTGATAGATGTAATATACCAGTACCGTCGAAGATGTCCCAAGTCTTCCGTCACCGCCTCCGGCGAGCATAATCGCGATATCATATACCTTAAAGCAGTTAATCGTCAGCATAACTGTAACAAAAAATGTGGTAGAACGAAGCTGAGGCCATGTAATATACAGGAATTTTTTCCAGGTAGTCGCACCGTCAAGCCCGGCCGCCTCATATAACTCTGCCGATATTCCCTGAAGCCCGGCCAGATAGATTACCATATAATATCCCATATACTTCCACACGCTGAACAGGATCAACGTAACCATGATCAGATCCCCGCCAAACCAGTTAGGCAGATTCTCCACATGGAATACATAATACAGAACCGCATTGATGGGGCCCTTGCTTGGATGAAAAATCATTGCCCATACGGCCGTGATTGCCACCAGAGAAGCCACATATGGGAAAAATGCTACCGTCCGGAAAAATCCTCTGAACTTCACCTTCTGGTTTAAAATAATTGCCAGTGCCAGTGACGCAATCATGGTCAGCGGCACAGTACCGATACAGTAAATAATCGTATTTTTGAGAGAGGCTTTAAAAATACTATCCCCGAACAGTCTTTTAAAATTATCCAGTCCGGCGAACTGAATCGCATTGTTTCCGTCCCAGTGCAGAAATCCAAGTGCGAACGCACACAGGATCGGCACCATGGTAAACACTGCAAATCCGATAAAATTGGGGGCGATAAAGGAATACGCCACCAGGGTACGCTTCCGCTCACGGGCAGTTTTGCCCTTTTTCATATCCGTAACCTGTTTCATAGTTATCTCCTTATATCATCTTTGCAAAAAGGGCATGCCAGTATCCTTCGGCACTGTCATGCCCCTTTCTGTTTTCCTTCTATTATTCTGTTTATTTTACCACTGCCCCGACTTCTTCATTCATCTTACTGATTCCCTCATCAACAGAGATATCGCCATTCATGATATCTTTATGATAGGTATCCAGAATCGTGTTGATCTGAGAAATGTTCTCATCATATGGAGCTTCCAGATAGATCTTTGTTGTCTGTAATGCTTCTTTTGATGCCTCATCCTGCGGGAATCCATCCAGTCCTGTTATGATGTCAATAACCTCATCACTGATGATCGCCGGGAATGTACCTGTCTTGGCAATTACTTCCGCACCGTCCTCACTGCCTGCGAATTTGATGAAATCCCATGCGGCATCTTTATTCTTGGATGAAGTCGGAATTGACAGTCCTGTAACCTGTCCAAGTGTTGTACCAGCCTCTACTCCTTCCGGATGAGGATATTTTGCCAATCCCCAGTTTCCGCAAAGCTCAGAATCATATTCTCCGCTTGCAAGACTTGACATCAGGGTTGTGATGTACCATGTTCCCATGTTGAACGTAGCCGTATTTCCTTCCGAAAATGCTGCAGAATAGTGAAGCTGTGACGCATTGGTGTCAACATAAGTACGGCAGATTCCGTCTTCTTCCTGCTTCTTTACCATATCGTAATACGCTTTTGTGAAATCATAATTTCCATCTGTGATAGAATGCTCGCCATCCAGAATACCGAAGAGCTGTACTGCACTTCTCCAAGTATGATAATGGGAACCGTATACCTGCTCATCACCAAAACCAACCTTTGCTACGGAACGGGTCAGCGCATCATACTCTTCCATCGTCATGTCATTGCTGGGATAATCTACCCCTGCATCATCATACAGATCTTTATTATAGTACAGTATCCAGAAATCACTGCGGAACGGAAGCTGATACAGCTTATTATCCACAGTCAGCTGTTCTGTGGTACCATTATATAAGGAGAGATCCACCCCGTCAGCTGCGATCCGGTCACTCAGGGGTTCCAGTACACCCTTGGATACCAGTGTGGCATATCCGGGAACATCCTTAATTGTAACAATATCAAACTCCGAACCGGAACCAGACAATTCTGTGGAAAGTACCGTATTATAATCCGAAGATCCCAGGTCTGTCATCTCAATCCGCACATCCGGATGCTCTTTTGTATAAGCATCTGCAATTGCCTGCCAATAGGTTGCTGTCTTCAGATCCCATGCTGCCCACTTCAATACCGTCGTAGCCGAATCAGAGCCGCTGACACCGGCACTTCCTGCAGCCGCATCCTCCTTCTCAGTCTCTTCCTTCTTGGTTTCCTCTTTCTCGGTCTCCTCTTTCTTCGTCTCTTCTTTTTTCGTTTCCTCTTTCTTGGTTTCCTCCTGATTCTGGGCATCTCCGCCGCCGCATGCTGTAAGACCTGTCATAACCATAGCAGACGCCAATAAAAGACTTGCTAACTTCTTTCTCATTTTTTGAACCTCCTGTTTTTATTGATTTCGGAACTTTTCCCTGCTCCTGATGAATTTATTATATCGAACTCTCCCTTCTGACTCCATGGCGTCAGCAATGATTTCCTGTCTTTTCCTCCTGCCTTCCATCAGAAAATCACAAACTCCCGGGCAATTTTTGTCTTTTCTTATGAAATCATTCATTTTTTCTCACTTCCTAACAATTTTCATTCATTTTCATTTATAATAAAAATGATACTGGCGTCAAAAGGTTATGCTTTTTCATGCCTGCATGAAAAAGCATAACTTTGGGACCCGTAAAACATGAGAAAGTAGCCCGGAAAGTAAACTCGCTAAATTCAAAGGAGTATGGACTATGAAGCACGCATTTTACAAAACCTTAAAGGGACGTTTCCTGCTTATCACAGTTGTTCTCATGCTCACGGTTGGTACCGGTGCGGCAACGATGGCCTATGTCCTGTTTTCCCAGAATCTAAGAGATAACCAGCTCCATGCAGCCGAGACCAATCTTCAGTTCCTGAAGAATATTATAGATGCTGATATGTCCGATATCCTAAATTTGTCACGTATCAGCCGAACCAACACCAGCATCCTGAATTTCATCAATACCTCCCGGGACAGCGCTGCTTATAATACCATCACCAGAAACGCTATTGAATGGCTGAACGAACAATACATGAGCAATAATGCAAGTCCGTATATTCAGCGGATCGTCATTGCAAATGTTGACCGGACGGATTATCTGCAGGTGGTTCCTTCGGAATATTCGGTGGGCAAGCCACTGGTAGAGCTGATCCAGGCTCTTCCTTATTATGAGGAACTTATGACACAGCCTGATTATACCTTCCGCATCGGAATCCAGAAAGATCCTTTCCGCCCAAGATCTTCCCAGATGCTGCCGGTCATTCAGCCAGTCTACAGCACCTTTGATAATACAATCCTTGGATTTTCTTATCTGCAGATTTCCTTCCAGCTGTTTACAGCTCCGCTGGTTCAATACACCACTCAGGCCGGGATTCCCGTCTACCTGACAATTGCAGACACGACCTGGCGGATTGATCAGGATTCCATACAGGCAGTCTCCACAGACGGCTCCTCCCTTCAGGAGATTGATTATCAGGCAACCGGACACAACATCTCGGTACATTCCATCCGATCTAATCGCGGGCAGTCCCTGTTCATCAGCACTGCGCTGGATACCCACGACTGTTATCTTACGGTACCGATTCCCAATACGGCATCCTATGAGCAGTTCAAAAGATATCTTGCTATCTTGTCTGTGATTCTGCTCTTTATGATGATTATCGGCATCCTTCTTGTTGTCAGCCTGAACCGCACCGTCACACTGCCCATCAATCGGCTCCACACACGGATCGACGCAGTGGCAAAGGAGAAATTCACTCCGGATCCTTCTATTGAATGGGACAATGAACTGGGGGATATCGGGAAAAATATTAACCGGATGGCAACCGATATTCAGGATCTGATGGAACAGAAGATTCATTTTGAAATGCAGAAAAAAGATTACGAATATCAGGCCTTACAAAGCCAGATCAATCCTCATTTTATCTACAACACGCTGAACTCCATCAAATGGATGGCGACAATCCAGCATGCTCCCGGCATCGCAGAAATGACCACTGCTCTGGCACATTTGCTGAAAAACATTGCAAAAGGAGCTACTACCATCATAACCCTGCGTGATGAGATTGAACTGCTCAGGGAATATATCACAATACAGAAATATCGGTACGGCGGCACAATCACGGTGGAATATGAGATTGAGGAAGAAGCTCTTCTGGAAACCAGAATCTTAAGATTCACTCTGCAGCCGCTTGTAGAGAATGCAATCTTCCATGGTATTGAACCCAAGGGACAAAGCGGAAAGATCCTCATACATGTTTACCGTATCCCTGATGACCATGTGCAGATAGATATTACCGATGACGGAATCGGAATGGATGAGGATGAGATTTTACGTATCCTGAATGAACCTTCTTCTGAAAAGGCTCACTTCTTCCGCCAGATCGGAATCGCAAGTGTCAACAAACGGATTCAGTATAACTTTGGTCCGGAGTATGGACTTTCCGCCACAAGTGTTCCCGGACAGTATACAACTATGTCCATAAAACTGCCGGAAACATAATACGAACATTCCTGCAGCAGAAAAACCAAACCATGGTTATAAATCTAGGAGGAAAATACCAATGATAAAATTACTAATTGCAGATGATGAGCCACTTGTACAAATCGGTCTGAAATCTATGATCCCCTGGGAAGATCTTGGAATAGAGATCTGCGGGACTGCTGCAAACGGTGACACCGCTTATCAGCTGATCTGTGAACATCATCCGGAGATCGTCCTTAGCGATATCCAGATGCCCTGCTCCTCCGGTCTGGAGTTTGGCAGGCGATGCCATGAGGAATTCGGATCCCTTCCTCTTTTTATCATACTGACTAACCATGAGGATTTTCGATATGCAAAAGAGGCAATCGCTTTTCAGGCCTTTGACTATCTGATCAAAATCGATCTCTCACCGGAAATCCTGACGTCCACCATTAAAAGGGCAATTGCGCAGGTGCAAAAATTGCAGGCTGCAGGTTCTGCCCCTTCCACCAGCAACGCGGCAGAATTCCAGCTTCTGCAGGAACGGTTTTTCGTCCGCCTTCTGAACAATCTTTTCGAGACAGATTCGCAGTACCAATGTCTTCTGGAAGAATTAAAGATCCCGGTACATTTCCCGGGATATGCCGCTGCCCATATCATCGTACAGCCTCCGGCACAGAACGGACAGCTTACGCAGGAGCAGATGTTAAGATTCTACAACAGCACACGGCAGATGTTAAAAGAACTAGTCTCCAGACACCTTCCCTGCCGTGTCGTTGCACTGGACCTCCGGCACATGGCCGTCATCTTCTGCTTTTCCGACGATCAGGCTTCTCAATCCTGGAAAGATCATGTGGCCATTGCACTGAAGCAGGCTTTTGATATGCTATTCAATTACTACAGCGTAAAAGTTCTTGCATGTATCGGCAGATACGTCACGGACCTTCAGGAATTATCCACCTCATATTACGACGCCAAGCAGCTCGTGTATTCCGTATCGGAGGACAACCCTGTTCTGTATTGGGATGAGCTTTCTGATCTCACAGGACTGCGGAATGTATTCAACTTGTCCCTGTTCCGCCGGGAGATCGGAAAGGCATTCGAAGAGCTGGATGAGACCGCACTCCGTCAGGTGTTCTCTGACATTACAGAGCTGCTTTCTTCTGAAAACGTGCTCTACTCTCAGGCGTTAGACGCTGCCGGAAGCATCCTGCATTTTACCGTTACGCTTCTGCCGGATGGCGCTGAAATCGCATCTTCTATCTTCAGAGACGATCCGGAGTCCTACTGCTCCCTCTACCGCCAGAAGACCGTACCCGCGATTGTAAGCTGGCTTTGCCGCCTGGAAGACGGGCTGTGCACATTTCTTCCGGAGTACAAGAGCAAAAATAAGAACTATCTGGTAGAAAACGCAAAGAAATACATCCGGGAGCATCTCCACGAGCGTATCGTACTGCAGGATATCTCCGATGAGTTTGAGGTAAGCCCCAATTATCTCAGCCAGTTATTTAAAAGATTTGAAGGAATCGGAATCAGTGAATATGTATCAAATCTGAAGATAGAAAAATCGAAAGAACTTTTAAAAGACGGAAATCTGAAGATATATGAAGTGGCAAATAAGCTGGGATTTGAAAGCGCATTTTATTTCAGTAAGGTATTCAAACGAATGACCGGAGTCGCACCGAAGGATTTTCGGAATATATGAAATGCCTGCGGGGAGAATACATTTTCAAATACGCTCCAGCCAGACCATTTTGTTTTGCTTTCTCACATACAGTACCTTATCTCTGAAAGGAACTTTTAATGCAAAGTCTTCTACCTCTTCCGGGATATGCGGAACGAATTCATAACCGTCAGGATGTTCCGGCGACAAATGGATTCCGGCAATGTCCTCTATCAGAATACTGACGGGTGCACTGGACCATGGATGACAAAGACTGGTATTCCATTTTTGGTCCTTTCCCCAGGTCTCAAAGCAGGCCGTTGCCCCTTCCCGCAGCATATTGACCCAGCCGTGAGGACCGGTATTGACCATCAGCCGATACACCTCCTGATGGTATCCCGCTTTTGCCAGTGCTTTCAGAAGATAGAAGCTTGTCATCGTGCCGCATTCCAGTCCCTTTCCAATCAAAAATTCCGCAGCAGAGGTCTTCGCCTTCTCCGGCACAAATCCAAAATACAGGGGGTACAGATTGGAATGTAAGGCACAGTGTTCTCCCTGCTCACAATCGGCAAATAAACCCCTGTCTTTCTTGTAAAAGGCACGGACAAATGCATTTCTTTTTCTTTCCCAGTCGTATGTCTGCGGATACCTTAATATCTTCTCCAGTTCAGAAAGCACTTTCATCGCCCCTACATAGAGTGCATTGATTACATTATGACAGCCTTTTGCTACAACCGGTCTTGTAAGGGGAAACTCATACTGATCGCGCAGATTCTCCGGCCAGTCTACCAAATTCCATTTTTCCGAAACACAGTCAAGCAGACCGTCTTCACGTTCAAATTGAGCAAAATACGCTATGATTCTCCTCGCTGTGGGATAGTATTGCCGTAAGAATTCCCGGTCTCCCGTAAACTGGTAATCTGTAAGAAGAAGCTGGGACCACAGCAGAGAGAAATCCGCAATCTCCTGCATCAAGGAGCCGGGAGCAACTCCCAAAAGTCCCGGACATCGCTCTTCTGTCCATGCAAATTGGCTGATACATTTCCTCAGCATATCTGTCTTTCCTGTCAGCCAGACCTGTGAACGTGAAGTGATCACCGCATCCCCCAGATACTGCCCTTTTTCCCGTGTGGGACAATCCAGATATCCCTCCTGCGTTCCTAATATCACAGCCCTTTTACAGATATGAAAGATATCGGCAACATAAGGCGCACTGGTTTTCAGGCTGCAAAGCTTCGTATCTGCCGGATAATGTTGAATCCGGATCAACATATCCAACAGCTCGACACCCTGCTCTGTTTCAATCTGTACATATCGAAATCCTTTATAATCATAGGGAATATACCTGCTGATTCCGTCACCTAATATCCACTCTTCTCTATAATCACAATTACAGCGCATCTGCCAGCGTACACATTCTAATCCCGTCTCCTTCTGATGCAGCAGTTCCTCCCCATAGGTCAGGATTACCCTGCTTCCTGCAGCTCCACTTGCCGTCAGGATAAGCCCTCCGGTCACCTCATTTCCTGCATCCAGAAACCATCTGTTCTTTCCTGTTCTTTTTATAACTTCCGGCTTCTGTTCATAGATCTCCAACATCTCTACCGGCTGTGGAATAAGGCAGTAATCCGCCCACACTGCCGGTTCCATCTCCTGCCAACCGCTGTTCTGATACTCCGGCTTTATCCAATCATCCTTCCACAGTCTGCTGTCAAAATTCTCCAGAAATTGGGTCTCATATCCTACCGTATCTCCTGAATAAGCGTGACAGATCTGATACCTCCATACCAAAGGTATCCTGCTTTCCCTGCTTTTTTCTTCCCGTAACGTCTCTGCCTGAGACATCCCTGCCCTTAGCCTTGCTGCCATCGCAAATCTTCCATCACCACTGTTCCACACACGGTTTACCAGTCCCTGATAGTATAAATGTACTGCCAGAACATTCTTCCCTTCCTGAAGCCATGATGTAATATCAATGATGTTATAATAATACTGCTCAGGATATGCCGGGGCTGGTCCCTGACCTGCAAAATGACCGTTCACGTACAGCTTATAATAATCATCTGCCGTAATATCCAGCAGATATTGTCTCCCCTCCTTCTCTTCTATCCAGATCTCCGAACGGACCAGCACATGTACATTCTTCGGGGCATCTACATCCATCCTCATGCTCTCCTGCTCCCTGTGGTACGGATTCTGTGTACGGATATGGGAGAATTCCGGAATTGTATACCATACCGGATTCCACTGTTTCTGTTCCATCTCTTTTTTGTTCATGCGCCCTTTCACTCTTTAATCGAAATATGCAACCTCGGTCCGAATTATCTGTACACCCCTTTTAATATCATAAACTACCATTGGTATCGTAGTCTTGGAATGCATCAGATTCGTATTCGGATCCGGGATCAGCAGCTTTCCGCTTCCATTTCCCTTAAGCGCCGTTACCCGGCAGAAGCCTTCTTCATTCTTCACCTCCGCCCAGTCGCCCTGTTCTGTACGTTCAAAACAAATTCTGTCATCTGTGGACATAGCAAATCCACAATCATATGCCTTGCAAGCAACATCACTGGTAATCTCATGTGTCCGGACGTGACCGTTTTCTACGGCCTCGATCGTTGTTTTTACATAGATACCCGGAAATGGAATCCATGTATAGACCAGCTTCTGATCATCGATATCATATCCGCGTTCAATCGTATTCTTGACAAATATATAATCATGCACCCGAAACGCAAGCATACTGTCCGGCGCATTCTCTTCTAAGGTCACTGAAGATCTGGCAATACTGAATCCATATTTACTTGAATACGCAAATTTAGAATATTTTTCTATGGTATGGCTGTGACCGTCGGCTTCCGTGCGCCCCGGAACGAGCGCCACCACATTTCCATTGCCATGCTGAACCAACATATTCGCATAGTACAGATATTTCCTTGGCTCAAGTTCAGGAAGCGGTGCTGCCTCCACCTGCCAGAACGGATGCTCTTTGGGCAGCGCCAGCATCAGGAATGCCTTCAGCGCCCAGTATGGAGAACCCGGTGCATTATAGCTCTCTGACATCTGCAGGTTCGGATAGGCGTATCCGATCGTCAGAATCCCTGCATTATCGAAAATCGGCAGATTAAGCCAGTGTACCAGATGCCGCATGATCAGTCCCTTTAAGACCGGAAGCGAAAAGACTTCGATTTCTCCCAGTGCACACACAGAAAAATAAGCGATCTGTGCAAACCGGTATGTCATGGAACGTCCATAAGCAAAGGAGGCACCCTCTTCTGAAAACCAGTAGATATAATCCTTTCCAAAAGCCAACGCTCTTTCTCTGTATCTCTCGCACCGTTCGGGATCTTCTTTCTCCATAAACATCCCATAGACAATTCCGTACGTTACCATGACAAATGGATTATAGTAATCCTTATCTCCGCCATTTCCATCATGATACCAGCCTCCGCCATGATAATACTCATCAATCAGATCCAGACCGTCCTCAAGCATCTGCCTGTCATATGGACGTCCCACCTTATACATTGCCACATTGGTAATGATACGGAAAAACTGCCAGTTGCAGGCACAGCATTCATGCCGGTTGATCTCCCACAGCCATTCAATCAGGTGATCCTTTCCCTCGTCCGACAGCGGCTCCCATATCTTATCCGGACAGAACAGCATGCCGAATGAGATTGCCGCCATCTCACAATATTTCTGATCATAATCCCGGCAGGTATGCCAATATTCCGGATGCGCAGGGTCTGTCCCCGCCTCCAGACCTTTCCGGTATAATTCTTCAAACTCCTCATCCCGGCTCCCGCCCGCCCAGAAGGGAACCAGCCCCCATAACGGCCGTGCAAATGCCTCCATAGGTATTGTATCATTTTCATAATGAGCACTTGTGACTCCCACATGCACCCGGGCACCTGCCTCACTGTAAAATGGTTTCAGTGGATTCAGAATCTGTAAAAGAATTTCCTCTACATCCTCTCTGGATTGGAAATCCTGAACTGTCAATTTCTTTTTTCCAAACATCACTTGTCTCCTTTTTTAATATCCGATGTACTAATACAACGAATAATAAATTACTGATACATTGACACAAGATGATTGTTTCATATGCAAAACGGAGGAATGAACCGTAGCAGTCACTGCATCAATTGACCACAATGCAGCAGACGAAAAATCAGACAAGCCAGGGTGTCAGTTACTTATTATTCGTTGTACTAGTATTATAGAAAAGTCCATGGAATAACTCCATGGATTTTCTTTCGATTTTATGTGATTTCTCAATATTATTTTCCCAAAACTAATTCGGGTTCCCCGCTATTCAAAGATATTCTACAGGTTTTATGAAAGGTTTCATGCTTCATGTCATTCACAATTTAGAATTTCTTTTACACATGCGGCAATTTCTTCATCTTTACAGTTTTTGAAAAACAGCTCTTTAAAACGGGCTCCGCCCAATGCACCCGTCACAAGTTCATGATCCAGTTCTTTCAATATATCCGGCAGTTTTCTATATGTGATACTTTTTACTTCATCTAAAATCTGTTTATTTCTCTGCTCCGGAACTGCCCTTTCCCTGGGGTACCCCTGCCCGCTTTTCTCACAATACAGTTTTTCAAAAATATATTCCAGATTCAGGTCACCACCCCATCCGAAACCTTTTGCAAACGGAAGCGCAATCGCATTTCCATCGTTTATCTGTGCAAAAGTATAAGCATCCAAAGGATCTTCTACATGGCCGCAGATAACTCCGGGGAATGAATTACATGCCAACATTGCTCCCTCACCAGTACCGCATCCTGTAATTACATAATCTGCCGCTCCTGAATTCAGCAACACCGCTGCGAGAATTCCAATCTGCACATAGGTTAGCTGCTCCGCATCTTCTGCAGCATACATTCCATAGTTGTCCACCTCATATCCCATTGGCTCAACAACTTTACGTAAAGCACTTTCAATTATATGATTTTTTACAGCCTGACTGTTTTCATTAATTAAAGCAATTCTCATATCTTAATTCTGATTCTCCTTTTTCTTATTCTTTTTCTAATACATCTGATTCTCTGGTCGCCCGATTTGCCGCCCCATAAGGACAGCGTTTTTTATTATGGCTGCTTTCCAATGTAAGCAAGGATACCTCCGTCTACATACAGAATATGCCCATTCACAAAATCCGAAGCATCCGAAGCCAGGAATATAGCTGGTCCCATCATATCTTCAGGAGTTCCCCAACGTGCCTGCGGGGTTTTTGCAAGAATAAACTGATCAAAGGGATGCCTGCTTCCATCGGTCTGGCGTTCACGCAGGGGAGCCGTCTGAGGTGTTGCAATATACCCCGGTCCAATACCATTACACTGAATATTATATTCTCCATATTCGGATGCAATATTTTTTGTGAGCATCTTCAATCCGCCTTTTGCAGCCGCATATGCAGACACCGTTTCACGTCCCAGTTCACTCATCATCGAACATATATTGATAATCTTTCCGTGTCCTTTTTGAATCATTCCCGGCAAAACAGCTTTTGACACAATAAACGGCGCAATCAGATCAATATCCACTACCTGATGAAATTCTGACACCTCCATCTCTGTCATCGGAATTCTCTTGATAATCCCGGCATTATTTACCAGAATATCCACCCCGCCCAGCTCCTGCTCAATCCGGGCAACCATATCAGTCACTTGCTTTTCATCGGTAACATCACAGTAATATCCCTTTGCATCAATTCCTTTTTCCCCATAGGCCTTCAATGCCTGCTCCATATGCTCCTGACTTCTGCAGTTAAACGCAATTTTTGCTCCCGCTGCAGCATATGCTTCTGCAATCGCAAATCCAATCCCATAAGCAGCGCCTGTTACCAGTGCGACTTTTCCTTCCAAAGAAAACATATTTTTTATATTCATACTTCCATCTCATCTCCTGTTCACTTTCCTGTATGACAATATCTGCGGCAGCAGACATGTCCGTCCGCTACCACAATAAGATGCCCTCTTCTTTTATCTTATAAATTGCTTCTATAAAATAATAATCTGCATAAGACATCGTAATATGGTGCTTTGAATCATGGTACGCCTCACTGCAGTTCTGTACAATTGCATCGCACCCCTCTGTCCAGTCTGCTCTGCTTTGGTCAATCGCTTTCAATATTTTTATCGCAGCTCTCCTGTAAATCCGGCGTTCTGATTCAGGTACACATCTGGCAATTTCCAGTAACCCTCCTGCGATCACGCATGCACCGCAGGCATCTTCCAGGGCAGGCTCCTGGGGCTGCCGGAAGTCTATTGGAAGGATTCCACTTTCCGGTATATTAGCGATGCAATAGTGTGCTACTCTTTTTGCCGTATCCAGATATTCTTGCTTTCCTGTATGTAAATAACTAATCACAAATCCGTAAACGGCCCATCCCTGTCCTCTTGTCCACGAAGAACCTTCTTTATATCCCTGTCCTCCGTAACTTCTGACCGCTTCCCCTGTTTCCGGATCAAATTCTACAATGTGCTTTACCGAACCATCCGGACGGACAAAATGCGCCTTTGTCGTATCCGCATGCATCATAGCAATCTTCCGGAATCTCGGATCTTTTGTTTCCTCTGATGCCCAATAAAGAAGCGAAATATTAAGCATGGAATCAATAATTACCCAGCCTCTTGTATCCTTATCTTCACTTTGATTCCAGGCACGGATAAAACCTCCTGCCGGATTAAATCGACCCGCCAACAAATTCGCCGCGTGTAAAGCTGTTTTTCTGGAGCGGGCATTACCTGTTAATTTATAGTCTGCGACTGCCGTTGGCAGAAACATGAATCCCACATCGTGATGCAATCCATAATACGTATCAAAGCATTGCTCCATCTGATATTCGGAAACCCGGGCAATCTGGGCATATTTTTCATCCTTCGTATCCTGATACAGCAGCCACATGATGCCTCCCCAGAACCCATTTGTCCACCAATTCAGACCATTCTCCCGATCCCACTTCTTTTCCTGATCTGCCTTGTTATCATAGTTTCCATCCATATCCGTAGTATAAGGAATCCCTTCCCTGTTTTTATCGCTAACCCAGCTGATCTTCTTTCTGATCTTCTCTATTACCTGATCTGCCCATGTTCCATAGTCCTCTGTCATTTCTTCCTCCATTTCCCTGATTTTTCTGAAATAAGCATAAAAAAAACTGTCCTTTTTTACAATAGACAGATTCGCTATTTACTGACTTATTCTGCTTTTTTGAACAATTTTTTTATTGACCAATTTATCAGATGTTGATATGATAAGATATCAGAATCAAAAGGTTCTGCGTTTCATACTCGCAAAAAAGCATGATTTTGAAACCCGTAATCAGGAGAAACCAATCCGGATAGAGCGGATTGCGAATGTTTTTAGGAGACTGCTATGATTTGTATCACCAGCTGCGGACATGACTCTCATCATCGTCAGCCATGCGACATAGAACATAAAAATGGACTGCCTGAATATCTTCTTTTAATCGTGAAAACCTCAGCATGGTTTTCCATCCATGGTCAGCGTATTTTTACTGAACCTAATATGGTTATTCTTTTTGACAAAGACACGTATATCCACTATGGCTGTCAACATTCTGACTACAATGATGACTGGATTCATTTCACTTTGGATGACCCTGAGGACACTGCCTGGTTTTTCTCTCTTGAGCTGCCGTTAAATCAGCCTCTCTATCCGCCGGATATCCAACGTCTCTCTCAATTTGTCCAGAGCATGAGCAGGGAATTCCATTTTCCTGCCAAACATTCACCGCAGGTATTGCATTGTCTGATACAGGCCCTGCTCCATGTACTTACGGAGGATCTTGTACGCGCAGACCAACTGGCTTTTCAGCACAGGCACTATCCTGCTTTTCTTAAACTCAGAACCGCCCTTTATAATAATCCTTCCGCTCCGCAATCCGTTGATGCAATGGCTCGTTCCCTTAATTTGAGCGTATCCTATTTTCAGCATCTATATAAATATTTCTTTGCGGCCTCTCCGCAAATGGACGTAATCCGTGCTCGTCTTGACCTTGCAAAATTTTATCTGGCTCACAGTAATATGAGCATCCACGCCCTTTCTTCCTTCTGTGGATATTGCAGTGAAGTTCATTTTATGAGACAGTTCAAAAAATTTGAGGGAATCACACCTTCAGAGTTCCGCAGAAGATGTTAGTTATTGCTGCAGCAATTCAAATACTTCTTCATTCATTTTCCTGATTCCTTCGTCCACGGACACAGCTCCATTCATAATTTCTTTATGATACAGATCCAAAATCGTATTAATTTTCGATATATCTTTCTCGTAAGGAGCCTCAAGATATATCTTTTTTACTTTGATAGCTTCTTTACTGTTTTTATCCCCTGGGAACCCATCTACTCCCGTAAGAATCTCCGCAATCTCATCATTCATAATTGCAGGAAAAGTTCCCGTCTTTGCCAACGCCTTTGCACCCTCTTCACTTCCTGCAAATTTAATAAAATCCCACGCCGCATCTTTATGTTCAGAACGACTGGATATTGCCAGACCTGTAATTGTTCCCAGTGTGGTTCCTTCCTCTACCCCCTCCGGATGGGGATACCTTACGATCCCCCAATTTCCGCACAATGCTTTATCATATTCTCCATTTGCAAGATTCGAGATCAGTGTTGCAATATACCAGGAGCCCATATTCATGGTCGCAGTATTCCCCTCCGCAAATGCTGCCGAATAATGGAGTTCAGACGCATTAATGTCAATATAGCTTCTGCATATCCCATCTGCCTCCTGCCCTTTCACCGTCTCATAATAAGCTTTTGTAAAGCCATAATCTCCATCCAGAATCGTATGTTCTCCATCCAGAATTCCAAACAACTGGACCGTACTCCTCCATGTATGATAATGTGCACCATATATCTTTTTATCGCCGGCTCCTTGTTGTCTTCCAGCTATCAACCGCACCAACAGATCATATTCTTCTATCGTCATATCATTGCCCGGATATGGTACACCCGCTGCATCAAACAAATCTTTATTATAATACAGCAGCCAGATATCACTTCTGAATGGAATCTGATATAATTGACCATCTGCAGTTATCTGTTCCGCCGTACCATTGTAGACAGACAGATCAACCTTATCCGCCTCTATCCTTTCATTCAGCGGCTCCAGCACCCTCTTTGCTACTAATGTCGCATAACCCGGTACATCTTTAAGTGTAACAATATCACATTCAAATTCAGGATTAAACAGCTCTGACTCAAGCGTCGTCTGATAATTATTTGATCCCAGATCAATCATTTCAATTCGTATATCTTTATGCAATTTTGTATAAGCATCCGCAAGTGCATGCCAGTATGGAGATGTTTTTTCATCCCATACGATCCAACGCAGCACTGTCTCACACTCATTTTCCCCGTTCTCTTTCTTTTCTCCATTCTCTGCAGACATTTCACAGCCGGTACAGCAAGTGAGCATCATCATTATTATCAGCAGGAAACCTGCCAACTTCTTATTCATCTTTCTTTCCCCCTTTATAAGATGTTGAGGGCAAAAAGTATTTTGCCCCATGATACCTACGGACTGCTACGCACTCTGTGCGCCCCAATCCTGAAACTATTATAATAAATTTTTGCCATTTTTTCTATTACCGGCATCACATTTTAAGATACTTTCTGCCATGACCTCTTTTCTATAATTTCTCAGATATTTTCTTTTTTTATTTTTGCAGTTATGCTATACTAAATGAAAGCGTCAAAATACCTTTTGACGCTTATAATACATGGATTGCTCCGCATTTCATGCTCCCGCAATCATATAATATTGGGAAGGTACGCTAATGAGAAACTATCTGTTTAAAACTCTACGTGGAAGATTTTTGGGTATTGTACTTGCCCTGACGCTCATAATCGGTGTGGGAGTCTCTACTTTTAGTTATATCCTGTTTTCCAGAAATATGGAAGCAAACTTGATTCATATATCGGAGACTAATCTTATAAATCTGGGCAATGAAATTGAAGAAAACCTGACAAATATTAAGGAATTGTCTGTCTGGAGCCGTTATAATTCAGACATTATCCATTATCTCATGTCCGACCCGGACAACGCAGCTTACCCTACCTTTACGACCTCTGCCTTTGAACGTCTGACGGAAGAGTTCACAGGCAATCCGTCTGTTGCTTATATTTCCAGAATTGTAATTGCAAATGTAAACAATTCAAAATTTCTGCAGAAAATGTCAAACTCTTATTATTCATCAGATAAAAATATGATTGCTATTATTCAGAATCTGCCTTACTATGATCAATTAATACAATCTTCTGACTACAACTTTGAGATCGGTATACAGGACGACCCTTTCAAGAATCATCCAGAAAAGATGATTCCGATTATCCGTCCCATTCATAACCCTTATAATAATGATATCATCGGGGTCTCTTATATCCAGATATCCTTTGCCTTATTCAGTGATCTGCTTACCAGATTTTCTATTCAGGAAAAGCTTCCCGTGTATCTTACAATCGGTGATATCACCTACAGGATTGATCAGAAGGAGATAACAACCGTGGAAAAGCCTCAGAACATTTATAATGTTTCCGCAAATAATCTGGTACATCAAAATACACTCTTACAAACTGTGAAAAAAGAAGGAAACAGTGCAACCTTTGTGAGTATACCGCTGAAGACCCAGAACTTCTATCTCAGTGTTCCGATCAATAAAGCTTTACAGAAGTCCTCACAATCTGATTATTTTATTCTTCTTTTTTCTATCATTATTCTTGTACTGATACTGGGTGTTTTTCTTTTCTATTTTATGTTTTATACAATCACCCGCCCCATTGAACGGCTGAAGCAACAGATAGACTCTATTTCAAAGGGAAATCTTACTCCGGACCCGTCCATTGAATGGAATAATGAACTTGGCGAAATCGGTCATACTATCAATCAGCTGGCAGTAAATATTGAACACCTTATGAATGAACGAATCAACTTCGAAAAGCAAAAGAAGGACCTTGAATATCAGATGCTGCAAAAACAGGTGAACCCGCATTTTATGTATAATACTCTGAATTCCATCAAATGGATGGCCCTCGCCCAGGGTTCCTCCGGAATTGCCGAGATGACCACCGCACTGGCTCATCTTTTAAAAAATATTTCCAAAAGCACTTCCTCAATGGTCTCCATACAGGAGGAATTCCATCTGCTGAATGATTACTATACGATACAGAAGTATCGTTACGGCGGTGCCATTACCATGAAGTATCACATTGAAGATGAGCTGCTCCTTCGCAATCAGATTTTACGTTTTACGCTGCAGCCAATCATAGAAAACGCAATTTTCCATGGGATTGAACCCAAAAGACAGAATGGTCACATCGTAATTAATGTCTCCAGAACAAGTGAAGATGACATTCTGATTGCAGTTACCGACGACGGTGTCGGAATGGATGAAGCAACGATACAGCAAGTACTGTCGGAAGATGTCTCTGACTCTTCCGGCCTGCTTCGTGGGCTTGGTATCCGCAGCATCTATCAACGAATTCAGTACAACTTTGGTAAACAATATGGAATTTCCATAAAAAGTAAACTGGGAGAATACACTACCGTCTCTATTTTACTCCCACAGATATCAGACGACAAAGAGGTGATAATTACTCATGATTAAAGCAATACTTGCCGATGATGAGCCATTGGTACTGATCGGATTGAAATCTATGATTAACTGGAAGGAGCTCGGAATCCATCTTTGCGGAACCGCTGCAAATGGCGATATTGCTTATGAATTAATCTGTGAATATCATCCCGAGATTGTGATTACAGATATCCAGATGCCCTGCTCTTCAGGGCTTGCGCTGGGCAAACGATGCCAGGATGAATTTGGCCGTCTTCCGGTATTTATTATACTTACCAACTATGAAGACTTTTCATATGTAAAAGAAGCCATGCATTTTCAGGCAATTGATTATCTGATAAAGATTGATCTCTCTCCCGACAGCCTGATATCCGCATTAAAAAAAGCAATGGAACAGGTAGCTTTTCTAAAGCAGCAGAATTCTTCCGCAGAAGACACAAGAAGCAGCCTGCTTCCCTTTCAGGAACGTTTTTACATCCGTGCACTGAATAATCTGTTTGAAAGCAGAAAACAATTCACACAGCAAGCCAAAGAATTTCATATTCCCCTGCAATCTGCAGGTTATGCAGCTGCATCCCTGGAACAAGTACCCGCTCCCGGTATTCAATCCGATCATACCTTAGATCATTATCACCTTGCAGTCCATATGTTTCAGGAGTTGTTATCACGTTATATCGTCTGCCACTGTATTGCTCTTGATACCCGTTATCTTGCTGTCATCTTCGAAATAGAGAAAGAGCACCTGACCGACTGGAAGAGTTATATACAAGAAGCGCTGACCGAAACCCTCCGCATGCTTAACAACTACTATAATGTAACCTTCTACACCAGTATCGGCAGATTTGTAACCGATGCCATGGATTTGTGCATCTCCTATTATGATTCCAAACAGCTTCTTGAATATCTGTCTGACAAAAACAGACTTCTATTCTGGAATGATGATACAGATGCCCACAATCTGCACAGCACATTCAATCTGTCCCTTTTCCGCAAAGAAATCAGTCAGGCATTTGAGGAACTGGACGAACATGCTCTGCACGAAACCTTTGACAATGTGACCTCCATCATTACCCGGAACCAATTACGCCTTTCTCAGGCGCTTGATATCGCGAGCAGTATTCTGCATCTTGCAATTGCCCTGCTTCCCAATGGTACCAACGCCGTATCCGCCATTTTCCAAAATGAACCGGATACCTACCGGTCACTGTATCGGAAGACAACGCCTGCCGCTATCGTTACATGGCTGAAAATTTTGGAGGACGGACTATGTGAGACGTTTCATTCCTCCACCCAAAGCTGCAAGAATTATCTCGTATCTAACTGCTGCCAATATGTGACTGAACATTTACATGAACAGATTGTTCTTCAGGATATCGCTGATACCTTTGCCGTAAGTTCTAATTATTTGAGCCAGACGTTTAAGAAACATATGGGAATCGGTCTCATCGAATATAGTAACCGGCAGAAAATAGAAGAAGCCAAGCGTCTTTTGCAGGAATCCACCCTTAAGCTTTACGAAATTTCAGATATGCTGGGATTCAACAATTCCTTTTATTTCAGTAGAGTTTTCAAAAAAGTAACCGGCATGACACCCAAAGATTACCGCAATAAAACATAAAAAAATATCAACGCTTCTCCCATACGGATTACCCAACGTAATCCGTATAAGAAAAAGAGTTGATATTGTAAACGGACATGGCCGCTGTCCGGGACTTTCATCGTAGGTATCTCTGAATAATCGCCGCACATTCTGAACGGGTTGCATTCCCCTGGGGATCGAGCATCGTCCCCCCGTCTTTTCCGCTGATTATTCCATTGCCTACCGCCCACTGTATGGCTTCAACAGCATATCCGCTGATTTCTTCCGCATCACGAAATGCACCAAGATCCTCCTTTTTACTGGTATCATATCCTGCATATTTTGCATACCGATACATCATAACGGCCATCTGCTCACGGCTGATCGGATCGGAGACTCCAAACAATCCCGTGTTTTGATAGCCTGTAACCACTCCCGTGCTGTTCGCCCAGAGGATCGCATCCGTATACCAGACCCCATCTTGCACATCCGGGAAAACCGCCTTGTACTCCACCTCCGGTTCTCCGTTCATACGATACAGGATAGCAGCAAACTGTGCTCTCAATATCTGTTCATTCGGAGCAAAGTGTGTCTCATCCACTCCGGTCATCAGGTTCTCCGAATAATTGTAAGCTACCGCATCGTAGAACCAGTCATCCTCTGTCACATCAAGGAACGGAAGCTGTTTTACTTCTTTTTTCACATATGCTGCCGCCTGTGTTTTTACCTCTTCCGCACTGAGTGCACGTCCGATAATCTTATAATTGTCGATCAGGCCTTTATAATATTCTCCCCCTGCCCAGTTGGCTTTTCCGATATACAGGATACTGTTCTTTCCCAGAATATCTGTCAATGCATAAGAACTTGCCTGTCTTGCCTTTTCTTCTCCATTGACATAGAGAATACTCTCCGTCTCTGTCTGAACCATGGTCAGATAGCACCAGCCAGCTCCATCGGCCGAAGCTTCCGCTGACGCTGACGCAGGCCGTGTACCGGAATTATTATATCGTTCGGCAGATGCAGTTCCGCTTTCATTCTCCAGAATACCCAGATACTTTTCTTTTCTATACTCCTGTGTACTTCTATCCGGCGCCGCATAGAACAGCCAGTTTCCGTCTTTCTTATCCGGCTTTGCCTGGAAAGAAACCGTCAGTTCCTTTACACCGCTCAGCAGGCTGCCTCCATCCTTCGTCTTTACTTCCAGGAACTGGGAAGTTCCATCCAGATGCAGGGCTCTGCCTCCGTCATGGTCCTGAAGTGTATAAGTTCCCGCCGCCACTCCATAGCCGTTGGTGAAACCGGTCTCTTCATGGTCAAATGTGAACTCTGCAAGCACCTCCGGCTTTTCTTCCGGCTTCTCTGCTGTTGTCATCGTGTGGGGACCAGACCCGAGCGTTACCTTCAGGAAGTCTCCTTCAACTTCTCCCATCTTCTTCCCGTCTACCGTCAGACTTGCATTTGCTGCCTCTCCTATTAATGGAACATAGACCACAGCTGTCGTATTCGCCGGAACAGTCACCTTGCAGTCAAAACTTTCTTCACCTTTTGTATACTCAGCGCGGATGCTTCCCTTGACTGTTGGTACTTTGACAGATGCCTCCGCCACGTCTCCCGGCTGGAACTTCACCTGGAATTCTTCAAATCCCGCCTTCAGCGGCTGGATTCCGAACATTCCCCGGACGATCTGGCTTCCCGGTGCGCTTCCCCATGGGTGGGACCAGGTCATATTGCTTTTATTTGCAGGATCCCAGGCTTCCGTCGTAATCGTCGCCCCAAGGTCATCCATCACATGCTTCCAGCTTCTTGTTCCCTCTGCGGTCATCAGGTCCATGGCCACATTCCCGGCGCCCGCATTGTACAGTCCCTCCAGAAGGAACCAGGAACCATATACGCTGGTTCTGATTTCTCCCTGGCTCCTGATATAGTCCGCCATCCGTTCCGCCATTTCCTGGTCCCGGTAAATCCCATAAGCCAGTGCGAACGCTGTGGCATGCTGGGAACAGTGGTCCGTTCCCACACCGTCGCGGAAGGCTCCCTTTCCTTCATCGTACAGATGCTCCAGAAGGCCCGCCTTCAGCGTATCCGCGTGACCCTTCCACTGAGCCTGGTCTTCCGTTTTCCCCAGAACTCCCGCAATGTTTGCAAGGTCGGTAAATGCCCCGCAGGCAACCGCGTTCATGACCGTATTGTAGTCTTTGCGCACATAGCCGTCCGTCTCCGTGTTCGGCCAGTCCACCAGTACCGCATTGGTCGTGTTCTGCCCCGATGTGGGGATTTTCAGAAGGCCGTACTCCGGCTGGAACAGATTCCAGTAAAGGGAACGGTTATAGCCGTTTCCGCACAGGATGTTATAATAGTTTTCCAGGGAATCGCTGTTTCCTGTATAAAGATAGTCGTTCCATGCATTTATAATTGTATAATAGACATATTCCACAGGCCAGGTGCGGTGGGTTGCCAGATATTCATTGCTGAACCTTGCAAGTGTATAGTCATCTTCAAAGGAATAGCCTGACAATGCATTAATCAGCACATCCCCCTCATAAGCTCCCCGCTCCCTGGACTGGGAATCCACCATCAGATCCTGGTTTGTGGCTTTGATGGAATACTTACAGAATTCATAGATCCGGTTCAGAAGTTCATCCGAAGAATAAAATTCCGACTCTTCGTCTGAGAACGCCTGCCGTATGGCAATTCCCCGGACGTTATCCACCGTCAGCTCCGCCGGGCAGTTCAGGATCTCCACATAGCGGTAGGTCATCATCCCGGTATTTTCAAGCGTCTGCTCCCCTGCCTTCAGCGTCCAGTACTCCCGGTACCGGTTCCCGGTGCGCATCTGCCACTTTACTGTATTGGTTCCGGAGAGCTCTTCCCCATACCGAAGCTCCATCTTCCCTCCTGCGGGGGCATCTGCCTGCAGCTTCAGGCCGCCGACGATTTCCTTTCCCATATCCAGAAAATAGTGGCCTTCCCCGATTTTGGTCACAGATGCCGGCTCCGTCTCATATCTGCCCACGGGATCCGCCGTATAAGGCGCCAGATCATAACTGCCCACGATGTTTCCCCGGTCCTCCGGAGCTGTCCAGGATGCATCTTCTGCAAACCCCGGCTCATTCCAGCCGAAAGGCCATGCATTGGCATTCAGGTTCTGTGCATCCGCTGCAAAATACCCGGTTCCGATGCTGCCGCCGTTTCCGCCGCTCCCGTTATCGCCGAATGCATTGGTCCCGTCCTTGACCTTCCACCCGTATGCCGGGTTTCCTGTATTTGACACCACCTGCTTCGTTCCGTCTTTATAAAATACCGTAAGCTGGCAGAGAAATGACTTTTCGTCCCTGGTATAATTGATGGCTCCAATTACATTCTCCCCGGCACGTATCTGCTCCGTCACATCGTAGGTATTATAGTAAAGGACACCGGAACCATCCGAAGGGTCGGTGCCGAACCGGGACGGGCCAAGTCCTGCATGGTGACCGTTCACATAGAGATGATAGACGTACTGCCTGGTCTTCTCCGGTGTTTTCGCCGTCACACTTACTACTGCCTTCTCCACCTTTTTTGGATCCTCAATCCGGAAAGAATCCCTTGCAAAGATAAAGCTTCCTTTTTCCGGCAGTCCCGTCTCCGGATAAACCGTATCCCCGCCAAGCAGCGCCGGAGTCAGAAGGGCATTTGGGATATTCAAAACCCCGTCTGAAACCGTACATCCCTCCACCGGACTTGTCTGGCCTTCAAAATCTTCTTTATAAAGCACCTCTCCTTTTTCTCCGCTCTCCGTTACCTGGTATACCTCCAGGTTATCCACAGACCCGGACTCTGTACGGCCGGTACGGAACCCGATACTTCCGTAAGCAAAACCCTTATCCACCTGATAGGAGGATACCTCCGTAAATTGGCCGCTCCCCTGCAGCTTCACATAAGTCGTTACCTGGTCCCCCAACGCCTGGATCTTTACCCGGAACCATTCGCCCTTTGGAAGGGCCAGACCGCTGACCGCCGTATCCTGATTGTAGCTTGCGACTGTGCCGTTGTATGTATAGTGGGGTGCAATTTTGTTGTCCCCCGTCCGTATCTGCCAGACATAATTATTGCCTGCATCCACACCCCGGAACGCAATTCCCACTACCGTATCTGTTTTTACATCCATCTCAACCGCGTAATCCGTCCATCCGTGCTGTTCGAATACATTCCCGGCTGCTGCAGAACCCGCCTGATACCAGATTCCCTTTATCGTCTCCCAGCCGCTTCCCACTGCCGTAGTGAATGCCTGGGGCACAGAGAATCCGCTTTCCTTACCATCTTTATCTTTGATCCGGACACTCCAGTAATAGAGACTGTTATCCGATAATTTACCGCCGAAATCCGCTTTTACACCGGAAGACTGTGCGGATGTAACCCAGCCGGTATCGCATAAGAACTCGCCTTTTTTTATTGCAGCTTCTGTTGTTCCCACTACAATCTGATATGCAGTCTGATACTCATCCATATCCCCGTCTTCCATCGCCCAGGAAAAGGAAAGGTTTTCCTTGTCCACACCCAAAGGCTTTTCCAGAAGATTCAGCTTCATTGTACTGACAGAGGGAGAACTTGTTCCCACAGTACTGGTACTTTCTGCATAAGTCACATGACCTCCCATACCCGCCATGGACGTAGCGGTCATTATCCCTGCAAGGCATAACGCAATTGTTTTCTTTTGCACGCTCTTTTCCTCCTCTGATAAATTCATGACCGCATCCCAATTATTTGGCAAATATGCCATGCGATCCTTTTTTCACTAATAAGAATACCGTTATTTTATACAAAACTCCATGCAAATTCTTATGATTATATGCAAAATATCCATATCATTTTCATTCAAACAAAATAACCCTTTTTTCATACGGATTACCCGAAAATAATCCATATGAAAAAAGGGTTGATACTGTTAGAAATATGACATTATACACACTCTACCTGTATATCATATGCTTCCATTTTCCTCAGAAATTCTTTTTTTCCGCCTATGCAATTCATCACAGTCGCATCAGAAAAAACGCCGATATCTATTAAACTTTTTTCTGCCAACTGCATAATTCTTTCTTTTAAAATTTCTCTGCACACACGTTCTGAATCATTTACTTCACATATTACAAGCGGAATATATCCTCTTACTCCACAGTAATTTAACATCCTGTCCCGCTTTTTCTCCAAACTGCCCCATACCATTCCTTCAGACGAAGAGGAGCAACAAACCACTGCGTTCATAGCAATTTCCTCCTGCTTCTTTACATTGTTTCCAGCCATCTCTGAAGCATGGCCGCGCATTCTGCACGTTTTGCCTTCCCCTGAGGATTCAGAAGCTTTCCGTCTGCTCCGCGGATAATCTGGTTGGCAACCGCCCATGACATACTGCTTTTTGCAAATTCACTTACACAAGCGCCATCTGTGTAAGAGGACAGAACGTCATCTGCCGTCACATCCTGACCACAATAGCTTGCATAACGCTGCATCATAACAGCCAGTTCCTCGCGGCTGATTACCTTATCCGGAGCAAACAAACCAGTATCTGCGTATCCTGTCACAATCTTATTTTCATTTGCCCATATGACTGCCTTTGCATAGAATTCTCCCTCTGCTACATCCGAAAACTTTTCGCTAAACGCTACTTCCGGACTCCCTGCCATCCGATAAAGCACCGTTACAAACTGCCCCCGGGATAAATCACCCTCCGGATTAAAGATTCCTTCTTTCATGCCAGTCATGATCCCTTTTTTACTGACATAATTTACACTTTCATAAAACCAGTCATCTTCATGTACATCCTCAAAGACCAACGGTTCCTCCGGCGGTGTCGGCGTCGGTGTCCTCTGTGCCAGATAAGCATCCACCTCCTGGCTGCTCAGGGCTGTTCCCCAGATCGTCATCTCATCAATATATCCCCGGAAGAATTCTCCACCCCCCCAGTTCGCCTTTCCGACCTGAAGAATACTGCTGTCTCCGGTAAGCTCACTCAATCCATAAGAGCTGCGCAGACAAGCTATCTTCTCACCATCCACATAAAGAGTTGTCATGCCGTCTTCCAATACAACAACTACATGTTTCCACTGGCTTCCTTTGTTGTTAGCAGCTGCTATGCGTGAGGGACGTGATCCCGTATTATGATAGCGTTCTACGATTGTCTGTCCCAATCCGTCCATAATTCCCACGTAACGTTCTTTTCCTACTTTCTGGGCACCCTCTTCTGCTGCCAGAAACAGCGTCCATTCAATATCCTGTTCCTCTACTTTGCTGTAATAGGAAATCGTCATCTCATCACACCCTGTCATAAGAGGTGTCCCGTCTTCTCTGGTGATTTTCAAAAAACCATTTCTATCCAGATACAGGGACTTTCCGGATACTGCGTCATCCTCAAACTGATAAATTCCGTTTCCTTTTGCAACGGCGCCCTTGCCCTGAAATCCATCCTGATCATTATCAAAAGTGAAATCCGCCAAAGGCTCCTTCTGCGCCGCAGCCTGTATCTCCGTCTCGGAAAGCGCTTTTCCATAAACAGTGAATTCATCAATCAATCCCTGATAATACTCTCCGCTGTTCCAGTTCCCCTTTCCAATCTGGAAAATACTGTTGTTTCCCAGGATATCCTGTACGCTTTCTTTGCTGGAAACACTTCCCTTCTTTAAACCATCTATATAGACTGTCATCTCCTCATGCTTCACAACCAGTACCACATGGCGCCAGTCCTGATTGGAGAGTCCGTCTATCTGCAGAGCTTCCGAACGGCTGCCGTAATTATTATATCGCTCTGCCTTTACTTCTGATGTATTATCCAGTACACCGATATACCGCTCCTGTCTATAGGTCTGAGCACGTTCATCCGGCGCAAGGAATACGGACCAGGCCGCATTGGTTTTCTCCGGCTTGCTGTAATAAGAAATCGTAAATTCATCATAACCTTTCAAAAGGCTGGTATGATCTTTTTTCCACACATTAAGAAAACCAGAAGATGTTCCGTCCAGCTTCAATGCCTTTCCGGACTTCCCATTCTCCTCCAGAACCACTGTTCCTGCAGGCTTTGCAACCGCACGGGAACTTATCAGACCCTCCACAGGATCGTCAAAGGTAAATCTTGCAAGTACGCCGGTATAGAGATCTTCTTCGGCCTCCTGCAGGTACAGATAGTTCTCGTAAATATCTTCATACTGTGCTGCCAAAAGTGCTTTCGTATAAACACTGTAACGATTCGGATATAACTGTCTCAGCGCATACATTGCATTATAATTTCCATACTGCTGAAAATACAACCGTCCAAACTCGGCAAAATCCTCATATCCATTGTTTGAACCATAATCGGATACTTTCAGAATATCCGCTGCCATCGCTTTTTCCCAGTCTCTGCTTCCATTCACGTTATAAGAATAATCCATACTATGTCCGAATTCATGGGTCAGATACTGAGCTATCGAATTCACAGACGGTGTCCAGTTTACTCTCATATAGAGATCATTCTGACCGCAGTTGTAGCTGTTCGCACCATCGTTCCGAACTTTTATTGTTTTTATATTTCTTCTGAGGGGATAGGGGATTTGTTTTATCGCCTCCATCAGATTTGCTGCGTTTGTCTGAGCAGTTGACTGATTTTCTATATAAATCGTCATCGTATGCGTTCCATATTCATCTATAATAGAAAAAGTATGCTTCTTGCCGGACAGCATGGTTCCCCGCCAGAAGTCGTAGGTTCCTTCCTCACCCTCACTGAACTCCGTCTTAATTCCTGTGATTCCGGGAAGCTCCGGCAAATCATAATAGCTGGTCTGATTATGATATACAGCGATTGCCATACCATTTTTTATGGCTTCCGCCTGTTCCTCCGCCGTAGTTGTATCACGGTTTTCATAAATAGATACTGCTGTCTGCCTTAAGACATTTTCCAGAGTCCATTCCGTATCCAGACCGCCCCAGCGAAACAAGCTCCTTGCACCGACACCGCCGTATACGTCCAGAACTCTCTTTTTATGTTCCTCCGACAATTGTGCATACCCCGGCAAAGTCGTCAACAGACCAACGGCTGAATATCCTGTCTTCGTAAACAAAAAGGAATTTTCCGGTTTTGTCTTTCCATACGCATACAGCTTCTTATTTTCATCCACACCGATATAAAGTCCGCTTTGAGGATGGTAAAGATAATAAGAGAGTGTATCCTCACTCCAGTCCTTTGCCTTTTCAAGCAGGAACTGTTCTGCTCCATCTCTTGTCAGCGATGCTTCCAGAGACACCTCTCCTCCCTTTCTTTCAGAAATTCCCAGAGACAAATACTTTGCTGTTTTCTCAAGATAAAGTGCAACCGGAATTTTATCCAACGGATCACTTGTATATTCTTCTCCATACCGGAGCAGCACTACATTCTCACCTGTACTGCCGTCAGCCGCAGCGCCATTGACACCGGTGAGAAACATTCCGCTCTTCGCTGATTTTACATAAAACGTTCTTTCAAACAACAGACTGTCAGCACTTACAGAAGCCGTTTCCGACACCCGATTCTGTTGTTCTGCCGAAATCTCAACCGCTGAAACCGGAATCATATTCACCGCCACAAGTATTACCAGCATAAAAAATGTAAAAACCCTTTTTAACGTATTCTTTTGTTTACCCAATTTTTGTACTCTCCATCCATTATATTTGTTTTTGCATGCCAAAGCGTGTTTGAAAATTCATTCCCCAATTCCCAAACACGCTCTAAGAGTTAAATATCTCTTCATGAATGCCCCTGATTTTTATGATCATCCGCAGGTGTAATTTTCCGTTTTCTTTTGTATAAAATACCGCCCGCAAAAACTGCAGCTCCCATACAGATTACCCAGGAAAGTATCACCTGATTGTCACCTGTTTTTGGCTTTTTCGTTGTAATTGTGGGCTTCGGAATCTTCTCCACCTTTACATTTGCATGTACCTCGTAATTCCATGTCCCGTCTTCGTTAAAAGAAGGAAGCACCGCCAGAAAATTTTCGCACTCATAGAGATCACTGCTTCTTTTTTCCTGCACGATTAAATAAATACCCGGCGAGACTTCAGGAAATCCCAGTGTTTTTCCTCCCTTTGTCTCCACAACCGCAGCGGTACCTTTACTCTTATTTTTCTTGACAAGTTTTACACAGGTTTCCGCCGCATTCTTCCTGTCAGAAGCAGTCTTAAGCGTTTCAAACTTTATTTCTGAAAATTCCGGGAGCATCTGGAACCCCTCATCCGAAGCACTTCCGACCTGGTATAAGTTAAAACGATAACCGCTTAAATCATATGGAAACTCCAAACTGATACTGCCCTTTTTATCTTCAAATACAGCCGCCGGAACAATCCTGCACAGGCATAAGACCAGTGCAGCCGCACAAATGCAGATTGTCAGAACTTTTTTACTGAATGCTTTCAATTATCTCACCTCCTTTTTCGATTTCTGATAACGATTGCCGCGATAACAATCCCAACACAGAGAGTCGCTGCACCAATCAGGATCAAAATCTGAAGCTGGTCCGGAACCTCTGTCTGCTTTTTCCCGGCTGTCACCAGTAAATCTTCCTGAACGTAAGGAATACGTTCCCCTCTTACCAATAACCGGTGATCATTCACCCCATAGGGCGTACAGGTTACCAGCGTGGTATAATCCTTTCCCTCTACAATCTGAAGATCCTCTGTCTCACCTGGAAGAACAACCTTTATCTGGTCAACCTGATAGGCTGACGTTTCATCCAATACATGAAGGTAAAAAAGATCCCCCGGCTCCATCTGATCCAGGTCCGTCAGCAGCTCCGCCGACGGAAGGCCTGTATGGCCGGATAACACACAATGTGTACTCTCTCCTCCAATGGGAAGTGACGTGCCTTCCAGATGACAGACACCCTTCTGCAATAATTTTTCATCTGTTTTGTTATAAATCGGCAGATAGACGTCTATTCCGGGGATCTCAATATATCCTGAGATTCCTCCTACATCTAAAACCGCTTCATATTCTTCCTGGTCCCCATACTTCCCGTTCAGCGCTTCCTGTGAGTTTCTGCCTGCCAGCATCTGATTATAAGACACTGCCTGCGCTTTTCGTTTTTCCAGTTCCGCATCCTCAATCTCCGCCACTGCCTGATCATAGTCCGTGATCTCCACCGTAGAAGTCAGACGACTGATAAGATCACTGATTTTCGGATAAAGCAGGCATCCAATACCTGTTATAAATACAAGACTCATAAATCCTGTCGCCAACCGTCTTTTCATAATGGATCCCTGCTCCTTCCATCATCTTCTGCTTTTTCCATGTCCCTTCTTTCGGAGACAGATACCTCCGAAAATTATGAACAGAATGACAAGTATCAGAATCACGGTCTCTCCTCCGGATTCGGATGTATCAACCATCTGCTTTTCTTCCTCTTCACCGGTGCTTTCGCCAGGAATCCGGCTGCCTCTTACCAACAACCGGTGGGTGTTGATTCCATACGGCGTGCAGGTCAGCAGGGTAACATAGTCTCCGTTTGCATCAACAGCCAGGTCCTCTGTCTGTTCCGGCAGCACCGTCTTAATCTGATCCACCTGATAGGTAAGCACCTGATTCAGGATATGTACAGAGAATACATCTCCTTCTTCCATCTGGTCCAGATCATCAAAAAATTTAGCCGACGGCAGTCCGCGGTGTGCGGACAATACTGCATGGGTACCCGCTCCTCCCACCGGAAGAGAGGAATTCTCCAGAAGCCCTACTCCCTTCTGAAGAATTTCCTTTG
>OLZF01000144.1_pt1 | contig 80507 bp, 52 predicted proteins | sample 1674391 | NCBI WGS metagenome assembly OLZF01 (sample SAMEA103958166, study PRJEB25191) | human gut metagenome | biome: human-associated habitat [ENVO:00009003]; feature: intestine environment [ENVO:2100002]; material: feces | place: Germany | collected 2013/2015
TAAAAAAACCATATATTAACAATAAAAATATTATGTTAAACTTTAAAAATGATAAAAACATTTTAAAAACAAAATTTACAAATGGAAGATTTAATAAATGTGTAGGTAGAAAGGGACAGAGGAATCTTCGGAATCAAGGAGAAGAGGGGGACGAGAGATGAAAGCAGAATCAAACGGAAGGATCTGCAAAAGATGCAAAACAGAAATTTCCAGAGAAATATTGGATGCCAGATATTCGGTTTGTCCAAACTGCGGCTATTATATGAGATTTCACGCATATAAAAGAATTAAAGCATTAGCTGACAAAAATTCCTTTAAAGAGTGGAAAATAAAAAACACTTTTTCAAATCCGCTGCGCGATGAAAAATATGAAAGAACCGTAAGTGATTTAAGAAAGAAACATCGTCTGGAAGAGGCTGTCGTTACAGGAGAAATGAAAATAAACGGTATGAGTACGGCTGTCGGTGTGATGGATACAAGATTTATGATGGCGAGTATGGGACGCATTGTTGGAGAACAGATTACAAGCTTGTTTGAACAGGCAGCACAGAAGAAACTACCTGTGATTTTGTTTTGCTGTTCCGGCGGAGCAAGAATGCAGGAAGGAATTGTTTCGTTGATGCAGATGGAAAAGACAGCAGCCGCCGTAAAGAAGCATAGCGATCAGGGCTTGCTGTATATTTCTGTTTTGACGAATCCGACAATGGGCGGAGTCAGTGCAAGTTTTGCAATGATTGCAGATATCGTTCTGGCAGAAAAAGGTGCAATGATAGGTTTTGCGGGACCAAGGGTGATTGAACAAAATACCGGGGCAAAATTACCAAAAGATTTTCAGACAGCTGAGTTTCAGCTATCACATGGGTTTGTGGATAAAATTGTGTCCCGCAGTGAAATGAAAGAGGATCTTGGGAATCTGTTAAGGCTGCATAAAAAAAGACGAATACAGCTGAAAGGGGCAGAGAAAATCCGCCGGAGTTTTTCAAAACCTGAAAATTCGCAGAGCTTAAGTCCCTGGCAGAAAGTGAAAATTGCACGGGCGAAGGATCGGCCTACAAGCATGGATTACATAGAGCGGATGTTCGACGAGTTTATAGAGCTTCATGGGGACAGAGCTTCGGGAGATGACCATGCAATTGTAGGTGGGATTGCAAACCTGAATGGACGTGCCGTAACGGTAATTGGTCAGCAAAAAGGGAAAAAGAGTCTGGAGGAAGCAACCTATCGTAATTGGGGAATGGCATCACCGAATGGATATCGTAAGGCCTTGCGACTTATGAAGCAGGCAGAAAAATTTAACCGGCCGATTATTTGTTTTGTTGACACAATCGGGGCTGCATGCGGGAAAGAAGCGGAAGAGCAGGGACAGGGAGCGATAATCGCAGAGCTTTTAAGAGATATGTCAGGCATCGAAGTTCCGATTTTATCTGTCATAATCAGCGAAGGGGGAAGCGGAGGAGCCCTGGCTTTGGGGGTCGGCAACGAAGTGTGGATGTTGGAGAATGCGGTTTATTCCGTACTGACTCCGGAGGGATATGCAAGTATTCTGTGGAAGGATAATGCAAGGGCGGAAGAAGCGGCAGAACTGATGAAACTGACGGCGGCAGATTTGCATGAACTGGGGATCGTAGAGAAAGTATTTAATGAACCAATGAATCTTTCAACCGACAATATGGGGGAGATTTGCCAACAATTAAAAGAGGCGATGTTTTTGTTCATCAAAGAATATCATAGAAAATCGAAACATGTGATTGTACAGGAACGATACCAGCGTTTTAGAAAATTCTAAACGAAGTACAGATGATATGGTCTGTGTTTACATAGATCAAGAAAATAACATTCAGGAGGAAAATTATGTTTATTTTAGTTCTTATTGCAGCAGGCATTGTAACAGGGGGAATTCAATTGGCAATGGGGAATGGCTTTGGTGATATTTCTGTTGTCTGTTCCACATTATTATTGCACCAATTTGTAGTTACATTTGGGCTTCTTGGTATTATAGGTACCATAACAAATATTATTAAAGCAGAAGATAACGCTAAAGCATTAGGATGGCCGGGAGGACCATTTCAGATCAAATATGGGTTTTCCCAGTTGGGGCTTGGCGTTATGGGCGTGATGTGTATCTGGTTCAGAGGTGGATTTTGGCTCGGGACATTGGTTAGTATGTATATTTATGGGGTAAGTGGTCTCTGGTCACATATTGCGGAGATGAAGAGACAGGGAAAAGCAACAGTCAATGACGTGGGAAATCTTATTATAGATGTCATTTATCAAATTATGCTGACTGTTCTTTCCGTATATGCCGGGGGTATCTGGGGGTAAGAATACGAAATAAAAAAGAGTGATAGAGTACGATTGATAAAGGAGAGAATGAAATGTCCTATAGATTTGAGATGAGTGAGGTACAAAAAGGAATATATTTTGAATGTTGTACAAAAGACAGCAGTGATTACAATATTATGCTTACTCTGGAGACAAAAAATATAGATGGTAAGGCGTTGGAAAATGCAGCTAATTTTCTGGTATCAGAGCAGGAGGCACTGCATCTTGGTATAGAAGAAGCTGAAGATACCATTTATATGAGAGCTCATGAGGACGTTTCAGTGAAGATTGTCACAATTTCATCTGAAAATGAACAGGAAACAAGAGAAATAGCGATAAAGACTTTTACGGAGCCGTTTGATTTAAGCAAGGCTCCGTTGCTTCGCATAAATTATGTAAAAGAAAAGACGGGAAAGAATTATCTGTTGGTTTGCATGCATCATTTGATCGCAGATGGTATTTCAATGGATATATTTGTAAAGAGGCTCTTTTTCATCTATGATGCTATGGTTTTACATACTCCCTTTGAGATGAAAATGACAGAGGATGTTCGTTTTTCAGACTTTATTGGGAAGGAAAATAAAAAGCTTTCGGATGGTGAGTATAAGGAACAGGAAGAATACTGGAAGAGGGCATTAGAGGATGTTTCAGCACCGGAATTTATCAAAGAATTTTCAGAGACTGACAGAGAGATGAAGCATCCCGCGGGGTCAGAAATCAGGATCTCCATTCCGGAGGAGCTGGTGGCAAAAGTAGAAAAGCAATCAAGAGAACTTGAAGTTTCAGAGTATATGTTTCAGACTGCCGTATATATGACTGGTATTATGAAGTGTACCGGCAGCAGGAATTTTGCAATTTCTTCCCCGTTTACTTATCGTCCGGAGAAAAAGGATGAGGAAGCAATTGGGTGTTATATTTATAATAATCCATTATTTTGTAAGAAGGAAGATACAGACAGCTTTGAAAGTCTTGTCCAGGAAGTAAGAAATGATGTCTTTATGGGATATATGAATATTGGTTATCCCAATAATTTGATGCTTCGGGGGCAGCCGGGAAATTCTTTGGCAGATCAGACGGTCTTTGATTATACATTTATTTATGATATGTATGAACAGCCGGAATCTTCGAACATTATAGGAATGAAGGATTGGGATTTCTGTATTTATCCAGGTGAGATAACGGTAATTTATCAGAAAATCGGGAAAGAGGCCATGCTTCGGCTTCAGTACAGAAAGGAAAATCTTTCCTGTGAAAGCATGGAGAGTTTTGGAAAAAGATTACTGCGTATCATGGAGCAGGTATGCGAAGCGCCGGAGACAGCAATTTCTGATATAGATATCTTCCTGCCGGGAGAAAGAGAACTTTTACGGAAAAGAGAGCAGGAAAGTGTTTTCTTTCCGTTTGAACCGGAATGCGTCATTGATATTTTTGAAAGGAAAGCTGCAAAGTATGGAGAAGAGTGTGCGCTTGTTTATGAAGGAGGCTCTTTTACTTACAATGAAATCAACAGTATGGCAAATGCTGTTGCGGAAAGACTGCTGCAGATAACGGTCGCAGAGGGGAGAAAAAAGACGGCAGCGATCTGGATGGAACGTTCTGTCGAAATGGTTATTTCTGTTCTGGGAACTTTAAAAGCCGGGTGGACATATGTTCCGATGGATTTATCCTATACTGAGGGGCGTATCCGTTATATCGAAAAGGACGCGGGCCTGTCTGCCGTACTTACTTCAGGAGAACTTCTTGGAAGACTGGAAGGTATGACGGAGATTTCTCTTCTTTGTACAGAGCGGATCATAGCAGAATGTAAGCGTTCTGAGAACCCTGCGGTTTTGAGAAGCCCGCAGGATGCTGCGTACATTGAATATACATCCGGATCTACGGGTGAGCCGAAAGGAGTCATTATTGAGAACCAGAATATCGTAAATACGGTTAAGGATCTGGAAAGAAGATTTCCGTTGGAAAAAGAGGATGTATATCTTTTTAAAACATCACTTACTTTTGATATCAGCGGTACAGAGTTATACGGGTGGATCGTAGGAAAAGGAAAATTATGTATTCTTCCGCCGGATGCAGAGAAAGATACATTTGCTATTGTACAGGCGATTGAAGAGTTCAAGGTTACACATATCAACTTTGTTCCTTCCATGTTAAGAATTTTTGTTGAATGTCTGGAGGATGAAGAGAATTGTGAAAAAATATCTTCTTTGAAATGGATTTTTACTGGTGGAGAAGCAATTAATAATGATTTAGTGGAAAGATTTTTATCACTTTCAACAGGAATTTCTCTGGAAAATGTTTATGGACCTACGGAGGCTACGATGTGGGCCGCTCATTATCCTTTGCGTCATGCAGAAAAGACGTTGAATGTTCCAATCGGAAAAGCATTAAATGAATATCGGCTTTATGTAGTGGATAAAAATATGAAGAGACTTCCGGTTATGGTTCCGGGGGAACTCTGTATCAGCGGTGCAGGTGTGGCAAGAGGATATCTGCATAAGGATGATCTGACAAAAAAAGTATTTCTGGATAATCCCTTCTGGGAAGAGGGAGATCCGAATCACTATAAGAGATTATATAAGACCGGAGATCTGGCAAGGATGCTTCCGGATGGAAATTATGAGTTTTTAGGAAGAATTGATCATCAGGTTAAAGTGAATGGTATTCGAATTGAACTTGGTGAGATAGAAAATGTTTTTTTGGAATATGAGGGAATTACGCATAGCGTTTGTCTTTTAAGTAAAAGAACAAATGGTGACAGTTATATTGTACTTTGCTATAGTTCTGTGGAGGAAATTCCGGAGAGTCAGCTGCGGATGTATGCTTCAAAGAACCTGTCGGCAGCTTTGGTACCGTCTGAGTATGTTTTTGTGGAGGAGATGCCAAGAACATTAAGTGAAAAGATAGACCGCAAGGCGTTGGCAAAGTTGGCAGAAGTGCAGAGAAGAAAACAGAAAATAATTACAGAACCGGTAAGTGAACTGGAACAGATGGTTGTTTCAGTATGGAAAGAAGTATTAAATAAAGAAGAAATTGGCATAGATGAGAATTTTTTCGAGGCCGGCGGACATTCAATTGCACTGGTACGTGTACATAATCTTTTGTGCAGGAAATTGCAGACAAAATTTCCTATAGCGATTCTCCTGAATCAGCCGACAATTCGTGGAATTGCTGCTGCGATTCATTCGCTGAATGATGACGGCAAGGCGGAGCAGGTAGTTATTTCGAAAAAGGAAAGTTTGTCAACAGACGATATTGCTATCGTAGGTATGGCATTGGATGTGCCAGGTGCAGAAAGTATTCATGAGTTCTGGGGAAATCTGATTGCAAAAAAAGATTGTATTCATGAATATACTGTCGAGGAACTTGAAAAATTAGGAATAGAAAGAGAATTAATTAATAATCCGAATTATATCAGAAGAAAAGGACGTCTGGAGGATATTGAAGAATTTGATTCGGCATTTTTCAAGATTACTCCTGCTGAGGTACAGATGATGTCGCCGCAGCTTCGTCTTTTATATAAGGGTGCATGGCAGGCTATGGAGGATGCAGGAATTGCATCCGGAATTTATAATGAAAGAACAGGCGTTTATATAGGTGCCTCGGATGACTTTATGTGGTATCAGGGAATGATGTTCGGCAATGAAAGGTACAGTGACACATACCAGATCTATACACAGTCAACGAATCATTTCCTTGCAACAAGACTTTCTTATATGTTTGATTTTAAGGGGCCTGCAATGTCAGTGTTGACAGGGTGCTCCACTTCTCTGGTAACAGCGCATCTCGCGTGCAAGGCTCTTTTGCAGAAAGAGTGTGACGTAGCATTGGCGGGCGGCGTTACGGTGGAACTGCCGAATGAGGGAGGGTATCTGTATGAGCCGAACCTGATGTTTTCGAAGGATGGGAAATGTAAGCCATTCGATGATAAGGCAGACGGAACCGTATTCTCTAACGGAATGGGTATCGTAGTTCTGAAACGTCTGGAAGATGCAAAGAAAGATCATGACCATATTTATGCGGTGATCAAAGGAAGTGCAGTGAGAAATGACGGAAAATCGAAATTAAGCTATACTGCTCCGAGTGCTGCCGGACAGGTCATTACCATGAAGGACGCCTATGAAAGTGCGGGAATTGATCCAAAGACGGTGACTTATATTGAAGCACATGGAACAGGAACAAAATTGGGAGATCCGATCGAGATTGATTCATTAAGCCAGGTATTTGCTTCTTCGTCCAAGCAGTTTTGTACTGTTGGTTCTGTGAAAGGAAATATCGGACATACGGATACGGCGGCAGGAATTATCGGATTAATAAAAGCAGCACTTTGTCTGGATCAGAAATATTTACCGGCAACCCTGAATTATGAGACTCCGAATCAGAACATTGATTTTGAAGATTCTCCGTTTATTGTGAAAAATTACGGCGCCGAGTGGAAACGATTGCAAAAGGATATTCCGAGAAGGGCCGGTGTGAATGCCTTTGGTGTTGGAGGTACAAATGTGCATATGATTTTGGAGGAAACTGTGGAAGAAAAGAGACCAGCACAGAGACGTTATAATCTGTTCCCTGTTTCAGCAATGACAGAAACGGCGCTTGCTGCAACATTAGATGATATTTGTACTTATGTTGAGGGTGACACTTGCGGGGACAACTTAACAGATGCGGCATGGTCTTTGACTACAGGAAGAAAAACATTTCCGAACAGAGGATTTTTTATTACGGATGGAAAGAAAAAGGCTGACAGCTTTATGAAAAAGAAATCTGCTGACGGCAAAGAAAAACGTATTTGTTTTATGTTTACCGGTCAGGGCAGCCAATATCAGGGTATGGCAAGAGACTTGTATAAGAATGCAGATCATAATCCGGTTTGCGCGGTATTTAAAGCGCATGCTGAAAAAATAATCCAGGCAATCCCGGAAGAGGAAAGAAGTGAATTTACAGAAATCCTTTATGGAACAGAAGAACCGGAACGAATTAATCAGACAAGGTACAGTCAGATCGCGTTATTTCTGACGGAATATGCGATGGCAGCTACGTTAATGGAACTTGGAATCAAACCGGATGTACTGATCGGACATAGTATCGGTGAGGTCACTGCGGCAGCATTTGCAGGCGTATGGAGTCTGGAGGAAGCTGTAAAAGTAGTGCTGCAGAGAGCGAAGCTTATGCAGGAGCAGGAGCCGGGCGTGATGTTATCGGTGGGAGCTTCCAGGGAACAGTTGGAGGGATATGTAGCTTCAACAGAAAATGTATGGTTGTCTCTTTGTAATACGACAGGAAGTTGTGTCGTGGGCGGCAAGAAGGAGGAGATTTATCAATTACAGGAGTGTTTGAAGAAAGAAGGCTTTAGCTGCAGTGTACTGAAAACTTCACATGCATTCCATACTCCGATGATGAATCAGGCAGCAAAGGAGTTTGAGGAATTTTTAAATACTTTGGAAATGAATGAACCGAAGTTTCAGATTATCTCAAATATTACAGGAAATCCTGTGGAACCAGGACAGATGAGTCAGCCGCGGTACTGGTCAGAACAGATTACTCATCCGGTGGAATTTGAAGCTGTCTTATCGTGCGTATTACAGGAAGAAAATGCTGTATTTTTTGAGACGGGCGGAAGAACACTTTGTTCACTTGCGAAAAAACATAAAGAAGTAAAGGATCATCATGCATTTATTTCCTGCATACGTCATCCGAAAGAAAAGAAGCAGGATATCGTTCATTTGTTGGGTGTGATTGGTAAAATATGGTGTGAGGGTCTTGCAATTAACTGGGATTTGTTCTACCAGGATGCGAATAAGACGAGGGTATACTTACCTGCATACCATTTTGACAAAACGGTATATCCAATCAAAATGAATACAGTAAGCAAGATAAATAGTACGGAAGCAGTTCGGGAAATTGCACTCAGTGAAGAGCCTGCAGCAGGAAACAGTACCTATGTATTGGACGATGAAATTTTAGAGGTAACGAAAGCGGCGTTCCGGGAAATATTCGCTCTGGAAAATTTAGATGAAGACAGTGATTTCTTCGAAATCGGCGGGGATTCTATGCAGGCGGCAAGTCTTGCGGCAAAATTGCAGAAGGAAACTGGTGTTTTAGTATCGGTGGCAGAAATTTTTGCAAATACATCGCCGGGGGCGCTTTCGGATTTGATACAAAAGAAGCGAAAAGAGTCCGGTGAAAGCAGGAGCGAAAAGAGAATTCAAAGGGCTGCTCAGGCAGAGTATTATCCCACATCACCGGCACAGAGACGTATGTATACACTTTATGCGATGAACAGGGAAAATCTTGCATATAATCTGCCGTCCGCAACTTTAATTGAAGGAAATCTGGATTTGGATAAGGCAGAGAAGACCTTTGAAAAACTTGTAGAGAGGCATGAAATTCTTCGTACATCCTTTGACTTGAAAGATAATGAGGTGGTTCAGATCATTCATGATACGTGTGAATTACCTTTCCAGGTGGAAAAAATAACCGGTGAGTTTGATATGGATGCGTTAGTTGAAGGATTCCTGCAGCCGTTTTCTCTGGATAAAGCACCGTTGATGCGGGTAAAGCTGGTACAAAATGAAAAGCAGACGTTGATGTTGTTTGATGTACATCACATCATTGCGGATGGAACGGCAGTGGAGCTGCTGACAAGAGATTTTAATGAACTTTATGCCGGTGATATGCAGCCGCTGAAAGTACAATATAAGGATTACGCTGTCTGGCTGAAGGAGTATCTGCAGTCGCCTGAGATGAAAAAGCAGGAAGAATACTGGTTAAGGAATTTATCAGGAAATTTGCCGTATTTAGAATTACCCACAGATTTCGAAAGACCTGCGGTAAAACAATTTGAAGGAGAAAGATATGAATTTTCGGTTGGAAATGAGTTGTCTCATGCAATAAGCAAGAGAGCAAGAGAACTGGGAGTGACAAATTTTATCCTGGTAATGAGCGCATGGAATCTTGTGCTTGCAAAATATTCAGAGCAGTCGGAAATCATTATCGGAACTTCGGTATCCGGCAGAAGTACAGATGATATCAGAGAATGTATCGGTATGTTTGTAAATATGCTTGCGATCCGAACATTTCCCGAAGGTGAGAAGTATTATGTGGATTATCTGCAGGAAATGAAGAAGACAGTAGCACTGGCATTGGAAAATCAGGATTATCAGTTTGATACTTTGGTTGAAAAACTTCATATTCCAAGAAGACTGGATCGGAATGCCGTGTTTGACGTATGCTTTGATTACCATAATATTGAACTGCATGACCTGGAGGTTGAAGGGCTGACCTTTAAACAACAAGAATTAAAAACAGGAAGAGCGGCAAATGAACTTCTTTTAACATGCAGTGAGGATAAAGAACATAACATATCTTGTTTCATCGATTATGCAACCTCAATATTTAAGAAAAGCACGATTGAAAGAATGGCAAAGGCATTTCTTGAGGCATTGATGACGATTGTTATGAAAGAGAAAGATTTGCTGGAAAAGTGTTCGATCAACGATATCAGCATAGTCTCAGCAGAAGAAAAAAGGGCAATTGAAGAATTAAATAACAGTACATACAGGATACATGATTATCGTGTATCGATTCCGGGGCTTTTTAAGAAATGGGTGGAAAAACAGCCGGAACAAACAGCAATTATTACAAGTGACGGGAAGAAATTCACATATCTGGAGATTTGGAAAAAGGTAGAAAAGCTTGCGTACCTTCTTCAACGGAAGGGTGCAGACAAAGAAATGACGGTGGCAATCATTCCGCACAGGGATGAAACGATGATTGCTGCAATCTTTGCAGTCTTGTATACAGGTGCAGCGTATGTGCCGATAGATATTTCTTATCCGGACAGCAGAATCAATGACATCATAGAACAGAGTAATGCAGCAATCGTTTTAGGGGAAAAGGAAGTTGAAAGCCGGATAAAAAGTAAGCGTATTTTTATAGAGCTTCAGGAAGGATGCCGGACAGATGGGAGAGAAGAAGCTGTCATAGCGTTTGATGAAACAGAAGCAGCACAGCCGGATGATCTTGCATATATTCTTTTTACATCCGGTTCAACAGGCAAGCCGAAGGGTGTGGAGGTCACACGAAAGAATCTTCTGAATTTTATTTATGATACGCAGGAGCGGGGATTGATTGGGCAAGAAGGAGACAGGGTGTGTTGTATCACAACCCCTTCCTTTGATATTTTTGGATATGAAGCAATTACGCCTTTGTGCAGTGGAAGTTCTATCTATATCTGCAGTCAGATTGAGCAGTTAGATGCGAAAAAGACGGCGGAAAAGATTGTGAAATATCAGGTGACCCACTTATTAAGTGCTGTGTCCAGGTTGCGTGTATTTGTAGAGAACAAAGAGTTTGAACCGGCCCTATCCTCTCTTCGCTGTATTATGGGAGGGGGAGAAAACTTTCCTGAAATTTTGATGAAGTTTTTAAAGGAAAATACGAAGGCACGCATTTATAATCTGTATGGTCCGACGGAAACAACAATCTGGTCCACAGCAAAAGAATTGACATATGCGGATAACATGTCTATAGGTACACCGATCGCAAATACAAGACTTTATATTATGGATGCAAGCGGTCATCTGCTTCCGAGAGGCGTTTTTGGAGAACTCTGCATTGCAGGTGATGGTGTTTCAAGAGGATACCGGAATCGAAAAGAGGAAACGGAAAAGCATTTTGTAGAGTCAAAAGAACTGGGAGGAATTCGTATCTATCGTACGGGAGACAGAGCAAGATTACTGGATTCCGGAGAAATCGAACTTTCCGGAAGAATTGATTCTCAGATTAAGCTTCATGGCTGCCGCATCGAATTGGGTGAAATTGAAGCGGTCGTTCAAAATAGCCATTTTGTAGAAAATGCATCGGCTGTTGTACGAAAGAGCAATGACGGCAATGACCAGCTATTTCTGTTTTACAGCAATCATGAGGATGCAGAACAGCAGCTTCGGAATTATATCGCAGGAAAACTGCCGGTATATATGGTGCCGGACCGTTTTGTACGGATGGAAAAGCTGCCGATTACCAGTAATGGAAAAATTGACAGGAAATTTCTTGAAAAAGTGGAAATAGATATGAGTTCGGATGACAAGCGTGTTACCGAAAGCATAAGTAATACGCATACGATATCTGCAGCCGGAAAGGATAAGCAAAGTGTAAAACATCGCATTCTGGAAATCTGGAAAGAGGTTTTACATAATGATGCCGTAACGGCAAATGACAATTTCTTTGATGTGGGCGGAAACTCTTACAGCCTGATGTTGGCAGCAAATAAGATAGGCGAACTTCTTGGAACAAGTATGGATCTGACAATATTATTTGAATATCCTACTGTACAGGGACTTGTAGATTATCTGAAATTGGATGAGAAGACCGGAGAGGAAAGTGCAGCAGAGAAAGAGAGCCTATTAAAAGAAAGCCTATTAAAAGAAAGCGAATCGGAACCGCAAAAGCAGGAAGTGTTGAAGCAGGAACAAAGCAACAGAAAAATTGCAGTAGTGGGAATGGCAGGAAGATTTCCTGAGGCAGAAAATGTTGATGAGTTTTGGAAGAATATAAAAGCAGGAAAGGAAAGCATTCGTTTCTTTGAAGAAAAGGAATTGCTGGAAGCAGGGGTGCCGAAAGCAGATATAGAGAACCCTTCTTATGTAAAGGCAAAGGGATATCTGGAAGATGTACAGTATTTTGATGCGAAGTTTTTTGGAATGACCAAGAAAGAAGCCCAGATTATGGATCCTCAGATACGAACGCTAATGGAATGCTGTTATCATGCTTTGGAAGATGCCAATTGCGATCTGAAAAGATATGAAGGAGACATTGCCCTGTTTGCAGGCAGCAGTTCGAACGCTTTGTGGATGTCAAAGTTTGCGGGAAATAAGGATATCGTAGACATGTTTAGTGCCATGACGGTTAACGATAAGGACTTCCTGACGACACAGATTTCTTATAAGTTGAATTTGACAGGTCCAAGTATCAATGTTCAGACAGCGTGTTCTACATCGCTTGTGGCAATTTGTCAGGCAGCGCAATGTCTGCTTGAGGGGGATGCCGATATGGCTCTTGCAGGCGGTGTTTCGATCACTTATCCGAGAAAAGAAGGATATGTATGGCATGAGAATATGATTTATTCAAAGGACGGACACTGCCGGGCATTTTCGGATGACGCGACAGGTACCGTATCCGGTAATGGCTGCGGGGTTGTAGTGTTGAAACCATTCGAAAAGGCAGTCGAAGACGGAGATGATATCTATGCTGTTTTGGAAGGATTTGCTGTAAATAACGACGGTGTAGGAAAGGTTGGATATTCTGCACCAAGTATTGCGGGACAGAAAAAGGTCATTGAAAAAGCTCTGACAAGAGCACAGGTTGCTCCGGGAGATATTGGTTATGTGGAGGCACATGGAACGGGAACAAAATTAGGAGATCCAATTGAAATTGAAGCACTGAAACAGGCATGGAAAATAGAAGAAACAGGCAGCTGTGCAATCGGTTCAGTAAAAGCCAATGTCGGTCATCTGGATGCGGCAGCAGGAGTAACCGGTTTTATGAAGGCAGTAAATGTGCTGTATCATAGAACGATTCCGCCAATTGTTAATTTTTCAAAGCCAAATCCAATGATTCATATGGAGGAAACGCCATTTTATGTGGCAAGACAGGCGATGGAGCTGAAAGAAAAATATAATTATGCAGCAGTGAGTGCATTTGGAATCGGAGGAACGAATGCACATGCAATTTTAGGCGCTGCACCGACAGAGAAAAACCAGTATAAAAACGAGGATATGGGATTGCTGTTGTTTAGTGCAAAAACAGAGAACTCATTAGTACAGACAGCCAAAGCAGTGATAGGAGAGATGCAGGAAAAGAAATTTTCAGCGGCGGATGTGGCACATACACTGAGTGTAGGCCGTGCACAGCTGCCAGTAAGAATGGCTGTGACCATGTATGATCAAAAAGCGGAGATGCAGTTTGATGAATATTCTTCGGAAATCTGTTTCCTGGATGAAGAAAATGAAAAGGGAATTCAGGGTGTTTATATTTTATCGGAGAATGAAGAAGCTCTCTGTAGATTCGGACGAGGTTTGATGGGCGCAAGGGCAAGGCACGGACTGGTAAGACGTTTCAGAAAAATACTGGGAGATCTGATGAACACATGTGAATGGAATTATGGTCAGATGCTCGAGCGTGTCATCTATGGAGAGGAAGATCTTGTACCTGGTGTGTATGATGAGACTGAACTTATTGTTACAGCAGCAGCAGTTGAAACAGCATTGTATCACCTTTTGAAATATTGCGGTGTACGGAAAGTTACGTTAGAAAGCAAAAGGGCAGGCAGAATTGCAGCGGCGGTAATTGCTGAAGGAAGTGATTTCGGTGAAGCTTTGAATCTGATTCGTACGGACATAAGCGGTGAGTATGAGCAAAAGACGGGCGTTCTGCATCAAAGAGGCAGCAACGAAAATTTCTATTCTCTTTCGGTTGGCAGAAGATCTTACGAAGATTCTATAAAGGCACAAGAAGAGTTATTGGAGATTATAGGAAGATTGTGGGCCGGCGGCTGCAGTTTGGAAATCGGCAAGATCAATCCGGGGAGAAAATTACATATTCACGGCTATGTCTTTGAAAAGGAAGAGTTTGAAGCAGACGTAAAACCATATTCCTTACAGCGGGAAAATGAGGTACCGGCACAGGAGCGCACAGTCAGATGCAGTACAGAAGAAGATGTGTTTGAAGTGTTTGCCGATATATGGGAGGAGGTACTTGGAGAAAAGAATATCACGCAGGAAAGTGATTTCTTTGAAGCAGGCGGAGATTCTCTGGGATCTATTCGAATGGCGGCTTTGATAGAGCGGAATTTTGGAGTTTCCATTCCACAGGATATATTATTCGAGAAATCATCTGCCGGTGAAATTACTGCATGGATCTATGCGCATTTAGAAATGGGAAAAAATCAGCAGGAATTTTCAAAAAGAGAAATTCTTCCTTTGGAAACACAGGAATTTTATCAGACATCTGCAGCTCAAAAGCGTTTATATACCGTGCAGAGTATGCAGCCGGAGAGTGTAGCATATAATCTGGCGGCTGTTTATGTCGTAGAAGGTGAAATAGATGTGCAGCGTGTGAAAGAGACGGTACAGAGACTGGTTGAAAGACATGAAGCATTCCGTACGTCCTTTGGAGTCAGAGATGGAGAAATCGTTCAGTATATTGCGGAAAAGGTTCAGACACCGATTGAATTTACAGAGGAGAAATCAGCAGGGTTAAAGGAGCTGATCCGTGAATTTGTACAGCCATTTGATCTGACAAAAGCGCCGTTACTTCGGATGAAGGTGGTTCGTATATCAGAAAATAAACATTATTTTTTGATGGATATGCATCATATCATATCTGATCAAAGCTCGATTGATGTTCTGATGAAAGACTTTTATGCGCTGTATGTGGGAGAAAGTCTTACGCCATTAAAGATCCATTTTAAAGACTTTGCGGCATGGCAGAATAAAAAGATCAAAGACGGAGAAATGGATCAGCAGCTTTCGTATTGGATGAAGCAGTTTTGTGAGGAGGCACTGCAGACAGATCTCCATCATGACTATTTAGTGCCTGCTAAGAGAAGTTTTTCCGGAAAGAAACTTCATTTTGCGTTCGGCTCTGATTTGTGCGGGAAGTTAGATGCGTTTGCAGGCAGTAATAATGTAACGCCGTATATGGTAATGTTCTTAACGTTGGAATTATTGCTGTGGAAATATACGCAGCAGAAAAATCTGATCATCGGGACGGCTGTAGAAGGCAGGCGGAATGCAGGACTGCAGGATCTGGTGGGAATGTTTGTAAATACACTTGCTGTCTGCACATCTGTAGATGAAGAAAAGAATATAAAACAACAGCTGGAGGATGTAAAAAAGACAATTCTTGCTGCTTTTGAAAATCAGGACTGTCAGTTTGATTCCGTAGTCGAGGAACTGCGTAACCGAACAGGGATGAATGAGACATTAATTCATGTCATGATGAATTATGTGACAAAAGGAACTCAGGAGATCTGTGTAGACGGTTTAAAGATGTATCCATATGAAGAAGAGGAGATATCAGCAAAGTTTGATTTAATGTTTGTGCTTGAAAAATGCGACAGCAGCTATGCAATGGATATCGAATATGCATCAGAATTATTTGCAGAGGAAACGATAAGGCAGATGGGCCGGAATTTCTTATTATTGCTGGATATGGTTATTGGCAATGCGCAGTTACCTGTAAAAGAACTGGCATTGCCGCTGACCAAAAGCGATCAGATGCTTTATGAGAAAATCAACGATAAGCAGCAGATTCCTGTGGACAGGTCGATTGCAGAAATTTTTGAAGAAGTAGCAAAAAGAGAGAAAGAAAGAGTTGCTGTTAAATGCGGCGAAGCAGTTACAACGTATGAAGAATTGAATCAGCTGGCGGATTTTCTGGGAATACAGTTAAGACAGATGGGAATTCGAAGGCATGACCGGGTAGCACTTATGTTAGAACCTGGTGTACTGCAGATTGCGTCAATCATAGCAGTTTTAAAATGCGGGGCATGTTACGTGCCGATTGACCCTCAATATCCGAAGGACCGGATTGAATTTATGCTCTCGGACAGTGCTGCGGGGGCAGTGATTGTACAGGAGTGTTATGCAGGTATCAGCGGAAACTGTACGAAAGAACTGGTGATAAGCGAAGATACCATACGAAACAGAATGCAGGAAACAGAATGCGGAAATTTTGTCCGTGAGGAAGAATTATCAATCAATGATGAAGCATACATTATCTACACTTCAGGCTCGACGGGAAAGCCCAAAGGGGTATCAGTGAGTGGGAAAAATATTTTAAGGATTGCTTATCAGCCGAATTATATGCAGGTGTGTCCGGGAGATTGTATTCTGCAATTGGCAAACTATGCTTTTGACGCATCGATTTTTGAGATCTTTACAACAATACTGACAGGAGCGTACTGTGTAGTGATTTCAAAAGATGCATTACTGGATTTTTCCAGGCTTAGCCAGATTTTAGGTGAGCAAAGGATCAAAGCTACGTTTATAACAGCGGCCCTCTTTAATATGATTGTGGATTATGATGCAAACATGCTGAAAAATATTGATAAAATTCTTGTGGGTGGAGAAGCACTTTCTGTCTCGCATATGAGGCGTGCTTTGAAGGTGCTTGGAAAAGGACATCTGTATAATGGTTATGGACCTACGGAAACAACGGTATTTGCAACCTTTTATCCAATCGATGAAATTGAAGATCATTGTGAAAGTATTCCAATCGGTCATGCAGTGTCAGATACCACACTTTATGTTCTGGACACTTATGGACGTCTGGTTCCGGCGGGAGTGCCGGGTGAACTGTGTGTCGGAGGATCCGGAGTTGCCAATGGATATATTAACAATCAGGAACTGACCAGGGAAAGATTTCAGCATATTACATTTGGGAATAAAGAGAGGATTTACAGAACCGGAGACAGAGTAATTCTCAGAAATGACGGTGAAATCATTTATATAGGAAGAACTGATTTCCAGGTAAAAATTAATGGTTTCCGTATAGAACTAAGGGAAATTGAAAAACAGTTTGATTCTATTGAGGGAGTCAAGGAAACTGCGGTTCTGGTACAGAAAGACAGCCAGGGAGCAAAATATGTGGCTGCATATTATACCTTGCAGGAAAAGAAATATGAATATCTGACACCTGCGTATATAAGCAGTTATTTGCGTAATCTTGTGCCAGTTTATATGATTCCGGCAAAGATTGTCTGTGTTGAACAGATGCCGCTGAATGCAAATAAAAAGATTGATTATACAAAACTTGCCCAGATGCGAGAGGATACTCCTGTTTATCAGGGAGCAGCAGAAAGTCAGAAGAATTTGAAAGCTTCTGTAAAATATGTGTTGGATGTTATGAGAGAAGCTTTAAGCAATCCCGGAATTCATCCGGAGGACAACTTTTTCTTCAGCGGAGGGACTTCAATCAGGGCAATTGCTATGGCACAGAAGTTCAGAGAAGCAGGATATGAAGTGGGCGTAAATGATATATTGACACATCCTACAGCATCAGAACTTGCAGAGCTTCCAGCCTTTCAGAGATTAGACAAACAGGAGGGGCAGTTTGCCAATGCAGTGAATAAACGACCGGTCCGCCATGCTGATCAGGAGGAGTTGGAAGGAATCGTACAGTATAGTTATATGGCATCTGATATTTTGCGGCAGGTATTGCAAAAAGGAAAGACGGTAAAAGAGTTTGCAATGGCAGCTGTACAGGAGCTGCATTTGGAAAAAACGCAGAGAGTCAGCGGTATGAGTGTACAGATATATACGGCAAAAAGTACAGAAGATGTCAAAGCAGCAATTGCACAGGAACTGTGCAGACATCAGTTGCTTCATGCAGCTGCAGATTTTGAGCGTAAAGTATGGCTGGAGAAAGAAATTTCCATAAGTAATAAGCAGCTTGCCCAATACATTTCTGTTGTGGATGCAACGATGTATGATGACGCTACAAAAGAAGTTCTGGAGGAAATGATACAGACAAACATGATAACACAAGCCCCCAAAAGCGGTGAAGTGATGTGGAAATTATGTTGTATCAAAGAAAGTGACGAAAGCTATCGGATTCTCTGGATATTTGATCATATTTGTTTTGACGGTATGAGTGCTGAGATTATACGGCAGGATCTGTTATGTATGTTGGCAACGGCCCAGGATAATGGTGAAATTGTGCTGCAGAAACCACAGACGTACAGTGACTATGTTGAGAATATGCAGAAAAACAGAGAGATTTCCGCTGATCTGGAAACACTGAAAGAAGGTTTTCAAAACTGGAATGATTTGAATGATATCTGTATTGCTTCCATAGAAAAAAAGGCCGGAGACATAAAGCAGATTCAGATGCGGATGCAGTTAGGGGAGAATTCCGAAGAAGCGTTTGATCTGGCGTTAAAAGGTACGATACGCTTTTTGCAAAGCTATCTCTGTGAGACGGAAATCCCGATGATGATCCTGAATTACGGAAGGGTGTTAAAAGAGCAGGAATATTATAACTGTGTCGGAGAATTTCTGGATTTGCTTCCGGTTGTATTAAAGGAAGAATGTCCGGAAAAAATTGTGGAAGATGCACTGAAAAGGAAAGAGGGCGTGAATCTGATCGACGTGCTGGCGAATGCAGAAGATTCTTCCTTATTTGAAGAATTGTATTCCAGAGAGGGAAGAGGAGCATTTATTCTTTGGAATTTCCAGGGCTACGTTGAAGGGAAAGAGCGGGAGACATTTGAAGAAGCCGTACAATCTTTACCGTCCGACATGCTTGCAGACTTTGTAATTGTGGCAGGTTACGATGCAACGGGAATCTATGTGCATCTGGAATCCGTCTATGGCTTTGACATAGAAGCATTGAAGGACGCTCTTTCGGGTACAGGTTTTCACTTAGAAGATGAAGTCTGATGAAATGGAAAAGCAAACAGCGTAGTGATTAGAAAAATAAGTGATGAGAGGTACGAAAGGTGAGAGCAGCATTAGCAGAAGGTATCAAAAAAGATGTTTCACATGGATATAAACATGTATATGATTTGTTGGAACATGCAGTAAGGATTGCACCGGAAAAGGGGACATACTATATTCGTGAAGATGGGAGCGAAGAAAAGGTTACATATAGTACACAAAAAAAGACTGCGTTAGGAATTCTGGCTTCTTTGCAGAAAAAGGGGGTAAAAAAGGGAGATTATCTTATAGCAGATGTCTCAGATACAAAAAATTATCATTTTTTGATGTGGGCATGTTTTTACGGCGGTATTATTATTACCGCCCTCCCGAGACCGGATTTTAGTGTGAAAGATTCAGAAACCGTAAATGGAACAAAGCAAATATGGGAAATGTTGGGAAAGCCTGTGTTTGTAACGGACGATGAAATGAAAAATCTTTATGAAAGAGTGTTGGGATCGGGAAAGACAGAGAGTATGCAGGAGTTGTTTTCCGAAGACAAGGGAAATATTGCAGAAATTTCCAGAGACGATGCAGCATATATTCAGTTTTCTTCCGGAAGTACAGGAAATAAAAAGGGAGCTGTTTTGAGCAATGAAAACCTGATTGAGGCCAGTTGCGGAATTGTGGATTTTGAACAGTGTACAGATTCGGAAAGACCATTAATGTGGCTGCCTCATACACATAATTTCGGGGCTTTCACATTCTGCCTGTTGTCGGTTGTTCTGGGGATAGATTCCTGGAGTATGAAGACAGAAACTTTTGTAAGAAATCCGGTTCTCTTTATGCAGAAGGTAACGCAGCACCGGGTGACAAGATTGTGTACGAATAATCTTGGGATTGGAATTTTGGTACAGATGGCAGCACAGGTTGATACCCGTATGTTTGATTTATCTGCATTGGCGGCAATCTATATAGGATCAGAGAAACCATCGGTGAAATTAATGGGTGCGTTTGCAGCATTATATCATATCAATGAAAATGTTTTCCGGGCAGGGTACGGAATGTCAGAGACGGTACTGACCGTAGCCTCAAGTCGGGGATTTGACAGTAAAAAAGTTCTCCGGATTTCCAGAAAGGAAATGAGCGAGAATAACAAGGCGGTAGCGTTTCAGGGGGAAAATCCAGAGGAAAGCATTTGTCTGCTGGAGCATGGGCGTCCTGTTACGAATGTCACAATTGGTATTTTCAATGAAAAGAATCAACTCTTAGAAGAGAATGAGATCGGCAGCATACGTGTAAAAAGCGCTACCGTGTTTCAGGGATACTGTAATAGTAATACCGGGAACGATGAAAGCATTTTTGCTGACGGATGGTTTATTACCGGGGATATAGGGTTTATACGGGATGGACAGCTTTATATTGCAGGAAGAAGTAAAGACATTATTATTATCCGGGGTGTTAATTACATGTTGACTGATTTGGAGGCAGTCGTACAAAACAGGCTGGGTAAAGAAGGAAAAGTGGTGTTTATTGCCTCTGAAAATGAGTCGGGAGAAGAATTGGTTGCATTTTTCGAGCATGAGTTTTCGGAGGAAACAAAAAAGCACTATCTGGAGTCAGTTGATAAAATCAAGGGATGCCTGGGGACTGAATTTGGGTTAGAAATAAAGACAGTTATTCCTGTATCAGAGATTAAGATGACAGCCAGCAGAAAACTGGATCGGTATGGGATGAAAAGGGCATATCAAAGCGGAGAATATAACGATATTTTGCAGAAGGTACAGGAACTTGAAGCGGCAACTGTTTCGAAAAACGAGGGTTATGGAGAACAGCATCAGAAATTAGCTTATGAAATACGGAAATGTTGGGGAAAAGTTTTAAATTTGGATCCCGAAGGTATTTCTTTTCAGGCATCTTTTAAAAGTATCGGCGGAAATTCTGTGAAGGGATTTTTTCTTATTCAGGAGATAGAGGAATTCTTAAGAAATGATGGCAGGCCAGATATAAAGTTAAATCAAAACCTGCTTGTAAAATGTGCAACAATCCAGGAAATGACCGATTATATCGAGGGAGTTGAGAGAGAAACAAAGTCTGGGGATATGCAGGCCCAAAAGGAAAAGGAAGTAGCGGTAACGGGTATGGCTTTCCGGCTTCCTGGAGCTTCCACGCAGGAAGAATTATGGAAAATTCTTGAAGAAGGAAAGGATTGTGTACATAAAGTAAGTGAAAAAAGAAAGAAATTAAGTAAAGAAGAATCCTGGGATGATATTTTTGGAGAAATTGAAGAAATTGACGCTTTTGATTATGAATTTTTCAATATCACAAAGGAAGAAGCCGATTTTATGGATCCGCAGCAGAGACTGTCATTGGAGGTAGCTTATGAGGCATTGGACGACAGCGGAGAGGGTGTGATTGATGATAAGGAAAAAAATATTGCAATTTTAGCGGCAACGAGTGGAAATTCCTATTATCCGCTGCTGTTGGATTATGTAAAGAAAAACGGAACAAAGGATATTCCACCGATGACAATGGTAGGAAATCTGGGAAGTACGATTGCTACAAGAGTGGCACAGTATCTAAACAGCAGAGGCTGCGCAATGGCGATTGATTCCGCATGTTCTTCCTTTATGACCGCATTCCTGTTGGCGGAAAAAATGATTCAATCAGGAGAGTGCGAGGGCGCTTTGGTGTTGGGAGCAAACATTTTTCCGACTTCGTATACACATGCAATTGCAAGGTGTGCAGGTATTCTTTCTAAGGGAGATTGTACAAAAGTTTTTGACAAGAATGCAGACGGCTCACTTCTCGGAGAGGGTGTTGTTGCGGTTTATTTAGAGGGATTGGAACATGCAAGGAAACATAAAAAGAATATTTATGGAGTGATTGCAGGCGGTGCTATGAACAATGACGGAACATCTTTAAGTGTAATGGCGCCGAATCCGGCCGGACAATATGATGTTTTGAAAAAAGCATATCAGGAATCGGGTGTAAATGTCAGCGATATTACCTATATTGAAGCTCACGGAACAGGAACAAAAATTGGTGATCCCATTGAATTATCTGCATTACAGCAAATATTCCAGGGGTTGCATGGGGAAAACGGGGAAGAAAAGGTTCCGGTAGGTTCCATAAAGTCAAATTTTGGTCATTTGCTTCCCTGTGCAGGCGGAGCAGGTCTTATTAAAGTCTTGTTGTGTTTAAAAAATAATAAATTGGTGCCTAGTCTTCATGTAGACGAGGTAAATCCTTTGTTAGAAAAAAAGGAGTTTCCGCTTAGGATTATTACAGAAGTGCAGGATTGGAAACGTCCGGAAAATGGCTGCCGTTATGCCGGTATCAGTTCTTTTGGTATTGGAGGAACCAATGCTCACGTTATCATCAAGGACGCTCCGGCAGATAACAGAGAAGCTTCCGGACAAAAGTATTATCTTGTTGCTGCTTCTGCAAAGGATGAGTATGCGCTTTCTGTTATTCAGGATCGTCTCTCTGACCTGCTACAGGAAAAGGAAATCAGACCGGAGGATTTGAGTTACACTTTACAAAAGGGAAGAAACCATTACAAATACCGTCTGGCGTTTGTGATAGACGAGGAAAAAAATATCTGCGGAGATAAAGCGACCGGTATGCGTTACAGAGTCACCGGAAGTAAGGTTGTGGTTTTAAGTGAAAATGATTTCATGAATGAAGGGGAGAGAAAAGTATTTTCAGATATGATAAAACGCGTGACAAGTGGAAAGTGTTGTCTGCGGGAAAAGGACGAGGAGTTTAAAGCGGACTGCGTGATATGTCTGAACGCCTCGGAAGAATTTATGAAACATGTGGCAGAGAAGGCGAAAGAGGTAAGAGGGTTAAAGTATTCTTTGGCGGAAGAAGAAAGAGAACTATCTTTTCAATTATTATTAAAAGAATTATATGCATGCGGTGCAGAGATTGACTGGGAACAGGTATGGAAGGAAGAAGCAGGAAGGATCATTTCCCTTCCGGCGTATCCGTTTAAAAAGACAACTGCATGGATCGAATCTTAAGAATTATAGAAGTAATATTGTAAACAGACAGAAGGAGGGTTGGAATTTATGTCAGTCATGACAGAATATCATGAGAGAGTAAAAAAATTATTGCCGGGCGGAGTACATTATAATTTTAATCTGCCCTGGGAAGAAAGTCCGATCCATTACCAAAGGGCAAAAGACAGCCGGGTATGGGATATGGATGGAAAGGAATATCTTGATTTATATGCCCGTTTCGGTGCAATGATTGTAGGGCATGGAAACAAAGAATATAATGACAGCTTAAAAGAAGTTATGGACAGGGTGTTGTCGGTAAGTCATTGTGATCTGGACGCAGAAGCGCTGGAAGCAATTCATCAATATGTTCCTTCAGCTGAAATGATCCGGTTCGGACTTTCCGGTACGGAAATCGTGCAAAATGCGATCAGAATTGCACGTGCTTATACAGGAAGAAACCGGTTTGTCAGATTTAATAATCATTATCATGGTAATGCGGATAATATTATGGGCGGTCACAGTACAGACCCGGAAAATCCTGTGCCCATGGATTACAGAGGGGATACGAAAGGCACGGAAGGACGGGCAGTCGGTATATTGGAGGATCAGTCGTATCTGATTGAGTGGAATGATGCGGAGCTTTTAGAAGAACTCTTAAAGGCGCACGGAGAAGAGATTGCGGCAGTAATTATGGAACCCGTATGTGTAAACGGCGGAAGTATTATGCCAAAGCCGGGCTATCTGCAAAAAGTGAGATCGCTATGCGATACATATGGAATTGTGCTTATTTTTGATGAAATCATTACAGGATTCCGGATGGGAATTGGCGGTGCACAGACAGTATTTGGAGTAACACCGGATCTGACAACGCTTGCAAAGGCAATTGCAGGCGGTGGAGTACCTGTTGCCGCCATAGCCGGAAAAAAAGAAATTATGCAGCTGCTGACAGAAAAAAGGGTAATACATGCAGGAACTTTTAATGGATATCCGCTTGGAACAGCAGCCGTGAAAGCTACTATAGATATTTTAAGCCGGGATCATGGAGCAGCATATGAATATATGAAGGCACAGGCAGGTAGAATACACGAAACATTGAGGAAAATTGCTCAGGCAGAGAAGTTTCCGTTGGTTGTTCAGGGACCTGAATTATGCGGAGCATATCATTGTTGTGAGAAAGAGTTGGAGAAACCATCAGAATATATATCGGACATTCAGATAAAAGATGTAATTTTGAATGCTGCTCTGCAGAGAAATGGAATTCTGGTTTCCAGTATTTCACGGATATATCCGAACATTACACTTTCTGATCAGGACGTTGAGTGGTTTGAAGAAAGAGCCGGGGCAGCAATCAGAGAAGCAAAAGAGTTAATTGACGAATTATATGCATAAAAGGAAGAGAGGAATCTATGGCAGCAGTAAAAGATATGTCGCAAGCAAAGAATGAGAATGGATATAAAAAGTATCTATGGATTTATCTGGGAATTACCTTCGGCTTAAGCTGGGGGATGAGTATTTTGTATGTTGTTTTTTATGATGTACTTTCCCCGTATGTTGGAGAATTAAATATAAGTAATCCTTTTGTTATGGTTTCACTGAATTCGCCTTCCATAGCGGGTATTTTCATTTACCTTATATATGGAGGCTGGCGTGGAATGGCAAATTTTTTGAAACGTTTGATTCCAAATAAAAAAGAGTGTATCTGGTTTCCGGTTCTATTTGTAATGTCAGTATTGTTTTATGTATGTATGCACTTTGGGTCTAAGTGTTTCGGAATCCCGCTTCCGGAGGTAACGATGGACAGTAAGGAAAGAGTTATTACCTTACTGAAAAATATTTATGAAGAGACGGGTCTCCTCGGAGGCGCACTTGGATGGTATGGATTTTTACTTCCCTATATGCAGAGAAGAATGAAATCCAGTATAAAAGCCGGACTTGCTACAGGTTTCATGTTTGGTTTATTTGTTTTACCGGGGTATTTATTTTCCTCCTTTGAAACAGCAACTGCATATCCGTTTTATGTATTGCAGTTAATGTTTTTTTCTGTATTTATTACTTTTGTTTTTAATAAAACGAGAGGGAATGTGTTATTTTTTATTTTTGCATTTTGGCTGGTAGCTTCCGGAAGCAAATTACAGTTTTATAATTTTGTTACGAGCGTACAGATTTTAGAGATGGTGTTCTTTGCAATTGTATCAATCGGTGTATATTTGTGGTACAAAAAAGGAAAAGGTGAAGATTTAAATATAAGCGGACTATGTTGTTTTCCGGAGTTTATAGAACAATAGGTGAAAGGACATTATGAAAAAAGTTTTTTTAAAAACAAACGATAAGTCAGGCAGTCAGGTTGTGATGTTTCCGTATTTGGGAGGGAGCGGAACATCATTACTTAAGTTTGCGAAGGAGCTGGATAAAAAAGACGATTATGAGATTTTTGTAGCTTTTCCACCGGGACATATGGGATCTGACAGAGAGCTTTGCAGTAATCTGGGTGATTTGCTGGAACTTTACTATACACAGTTGAAGGAAATTTTAAAACCAGATTGTATTTTTTTTGGTCACAGTATGGGAGGAGTCATTGCATACTTTTTAGCAAAGAAGCTTTCTGTTTCTAACCCAGAGATAAGACCAAAAGCTATTATTTTGTCGGCATCTCCGGCACCGGATTTTATGGCGGGAAAAAGGTTGTCAGTCAGTGAGGACGCAGTGCTTTTAAAGGATCTGGAAGGAATAGGCGGATTACCGGAGGAATTGCTGGAGAACAGAGAACTTCTGGATTATTTTCTTCCGATTTTTAGGGCAGATTATAGAATTTTGGAAGATGCGGCAAAGGTTCCACCGCAGTTAATAGATATTCCTGCAAAATTTATCTGGTGTTATAATGATGAAATGGTCCAGGCAGACAAACTGGTGAGATGGAAAAAGTATATAAGCGAAATAAGCGTATTCAGAACAATGCCGGAGGATGCAGGGCATATGTATTTGAATACAAAAGCTGAGTTAGTTGCAGAAATGATTCACGACTATATAAGTGGAAAAGTATAAAAGGATAAAACGAATGAAAGAAAAAAGCGGATTTTCAGTATTTTTAGTAATATGGTTTGGACAATTGATTTCTAGTATAGGAAGTGGTTTGACATCTTTTGGATTAAATGTCTATGTATTTCAGCGGACAGGAAATGCAACGGCATGTTCGGCAGTTATGTTGTGTGCATTTCTTCCAATGGTGTTATTAACTCCTTTTTCCGGTATTTTAGCAGACCGCTACAGCAGAAGAAAATTAATGCTTATCGGAGATTCTTTTTCGGCAGTTGGTCTTTGCGTTATGCTTGCAGGTATTCTTGCAGGAAATGATAATACAGTTATGATATGTATCTGCGTGTTTAGCAGCGCTGTTTTTTCATCATTGATGGATCCGGCTTATAAGTCTACGGTGACGGATTTGCTCACCGTGGAGCAGTTTTCAAAAGCAGGAGGGCTGATCCAGTTAGCTTCCGCAGCTAAGTTTCTGATTGCGCCTGCATTGGCAGGAATCATAATAAAACTTGGCGGTATAGAACTGATTTTAATGATAGACATATGTACATTTTTCCTAACGCTTTTCTCTGTGATTTATGCTGGAAAATTAATGGACAAAAGACAAAATCTGCAAGAAGATAAGACAACAAGTTTTTTTGCAGATCTGTCAGAAGGATGGAATACTTTGGTAAAGAACAAAGGAATTATGGCGTTGTTGGTGCTTTCTACGGTAATTACATTTTATATCGGTTTTGTAGAAACGCTGCTTACGCCAATGCTTCTGGAATTAACAGATTCTTCCAAGCTTGGAATCATAACATCAGTCAGCGCAGTGGGCATGTTAATTACAAGTCTTATTTTGGGAATGAAAGGAATTGAAAGAAAATATGTAAATGCACTGGCGATGTCTTTTGCGGCGATGGGTATACTGATCTGTTTTGTTGGTGGTATTACAAATCTCTATATTATAACTGCAGCAGGATTCTTGTTCTTTGCTATGCTGCCGATTGCTAATACATGTATTGATGTCTTGGTGAGAAGCAGCCTGGAAAAAGAGATACAGGGACGTTTGTGGGGGCTGATATCACTGATTTCACAGATTGGTTATATTCTGGCATATGGTTTATCAGGTCCGTTGGCAGATTATGTATTTAACCCACTTTTTTATAAGGATGGTCTCCTTGCGGACAGTATTGGAAAGATTGTTGGCGTAGGCGAGGAAAGAGGCATAGCATTTATGATGATGCTTTGCGGAATTTCAATGTTTATCTTTAGTATTGTAATCAGCCGGAACAGAGCAATAAGAAAAGTGGAAGAACGATATCTTCTTCAAATGGAAAAAAGTATAGAGAAGAAAGGAAACCTATGTTAAAGAAAATTATTTTTCGCGACTTGAAAAGAGGTAAGGCAGTTAGTATCATACTTTCGCTATTTATTGCAGTTTCAGCAATGTTAAGTGCAGGTGCGGCAGATTTGTTGTATTCTCTGGTTTGTTCTATGAATCACTTTTTTGAAGTGTCCCAGACATCGCATATGCTGCAGATGCACAGCGGTAAAATTGAGGAAGAGGAGATTGCTGAATTTGCGGAAGCACATGATTATATTGAAAAGTATCAGATCGTAACTTTACTCAATGTGGAGGGAGATTCTCTCATACTTGATCAAAGTGGAAATACGGAACTTGGGAGTGTAATAGATAATTCGTTTGTGATCCAAAATACGAAGTTTGATTTTCTGTTGGATGAGGAAAATAAAGTTGCAGAGGTCTCAGAAGGCGAGGCGGCAGTTCCGATCTATTATGCCATGAAATATAATCTGAAAAAAGGCGATACCATAGGTGTCAGAACAAAAAACGGAATGATAAATTTTGTTATTTCTGCTTTTGTGAGAGATTCACAGATGAATTCTTCTTATATTTCATCTAAAAGAATTTTGTTATGTGAGAAAGATTGGATCAATCTGGCAAACCAAACAGGAAGTATGGAATATATGATTGAATTCCGGATTGCTGATACAGATAAAACAGATGCATTGGAAACAGAATATCTGGAAGCAGGACTTCCTGCAAACGGAGCAACGCTCACTTACTCAGGAATACGGTTACTGAACAGTCTGACAGATGTTATGATGGCAGCGCTGATTCTTCTTGTTGCAGTTTTACTCATTGTCATTTCTATACTATGTATCCGATTTACAATGGTAGCCAGTATCGATGAGGACTATATGGATATAGCGACCATGAAGAGTATTGGCGTTCCGGCGAAATTTATTGTAGATATCTATCTGAAAAAATATTTTATTATTTCCATGGCAGGCTGTATAATCGGATATTTACTGTCCTTCCGTATCAGAGGTGTCGTTCAGGAAAATCTGAATGCCTATATGGGACTGGTAGAGAAAAATTTTTATAATTATGTACTGCAGCTTGCAGCCAGTGTAATTGCCGGTCTTCTGGTTGTATTCTTTTGCAGAAAAGCGGTGAAGCGTACAGATAAGGTTCATGTTGTAGAGGCATTACAGGGCAGAAATACGAAAAACAGTGATTCGGCGGTATACCATCCTTCTTTAAAGGGAGCAGGAAAACACTGGGTGAATATAAAACTCGGAATAAAATATATGTTTAGTTATAAAAAGCCATATTTGATTATTACGCTGATTTTTATTGCATTGACCTTTTTTGTGTTACTTCCGATGCAGCTTACAACGACAATTCAGTCACCAAAGTTTACGTCATATATGGGGGTGGCAGAATGTGATGTAAGAGTAGATTTACAGAATGCAGATACGCTTTCAGAGGAATGTATGACAATAAAAGAGATTCTTGAGAAGGATCCGGATGTATCACTGTTTGAAACATATAATACGTATTCTGCAACATCTGAGAATGAAGAAGGAGAGGAAGTCTACCTGAACTTTGAGACAGGAGATTTTCAGAAATTTGCGATCTCCTGCATGGAGGGAAGAGGTCCCGAAAGTGAAAGTGAACTTGCAGTATCGTATCTTACATCAACTCAACTGAATAAAAAAGTTGGGGATCAGATCGTAATCGTTCTGAATAAAAGGCAGTATACATTTACGATCTGTGGAATCTATCAGGATATTACGAACGGAGGAAAGAGTGCCAAATCTATGATTCATCCGAAAGATGCTGATGCGTCCAGAGGGGTTATCAATATTGATCTTGTAGAAGGAGCAGATTCTTCAGAAAAGGTAAGCATATTTGGAAAAAGTTTTCCGGGCGGAAAGATCACAGATATTCACGATTATGTTTCACAAAGTATGGGAGATTTTATTTCACAGCTTCGTGGAATCACGGTTCTTACGATGGGGATTGCCTTATTGATTATCATTTTTGCAGTAACAGTATTTTTGAAGCTGCTGATTATCAGAAATAAGGAAGATATTGCAGTCATGAAAGGGATCGGATTCAAAAACTTAGATATCAGAATTCAGTATGGTGTGCGGATTGTGTTATCGCTTCTGATCGGAATTGTGGTTGGGGCGATTTTGGTAAAACTTGCGGGGCAGCCTTTGGTCGGTCAGGTGACTGCTTCTATGGGAGCAGCAGAAATTGTATTTATTACAAATGTTTTTTATGCATATGTATTATGTCCGTTGTTTATGTTTGCCGCAGCTATTGTTACGGTTATTGTAGCAAGTAAAGATCTGAAGAGGATAAAAATTGTAGCAGGAATGTAGAGAAGCAGGAAAGGATACAGATTAATGAATACGATTTTAAAGGTAAAAAAATTAGAGAAAGTCTTTCATACGGAAAAAGGAAGCGAACAGCAGGTGCTAAAAGATATCGAATTTTGTGTGGAAGAGGGGGACTTTATTGCAATTATGGGTCCATCAGGATCGGGAAAATCGACGCTGCTGTATAACATCAGCGGGATGGATCAGCCCTCTTCGGGTGAAATTCTTCTTGATAATGAGAAGATAAGCGGACTTGATGAGAAGGCATTATCAGACATAAGACTTCGCAGGCTTGGTTATGTGTTTCAGCAGCCACATTTGATCAGGTGTTTATCCGTAAAGGAAAATATTATTCTTGGAGCTTCTCTTCTACATAAGCATACAGGCGAAGAACTGGAGAAAAAAGCAATGAGTCTGATGAAAAAGACCGGAATAGAAGAGCTTGCAGAACGTGACATCAGTACACTGTCCGGTGGTCAGGCACAAAGAGTCAGTATTTGCAGAAGTCTTATGAATGATCCGAGAATCATATTTGCAGATGAGCCGACGGGTGCTTTAAATTCAAAAACATCCGATGAAGTGATGAATTTATTGGTTGATATGAATCAGGCGGGAAGTACGATTATGCTTGTAACTCATGATTCCAAAGTGGCAGCAAAAGCGAATCAGGTATGGTTTTTACTTGATGGATGTATCTATAAAAAAATAACACTTGGAAAGTGGGATAAAAAAGCAGATTCTTTGCTTAAGCGTCAGGAAGAGGTTATGCATATTATGACAAAGATAGAAGTGTGACAAACGCTTCAGGTAAAAACAGCAGAATGGAGGAATGATATGGAACAGAGGATAGGTGTAATCGGAGCAGGAGTTATGGGAAAAGGGGTGGCACAGCGTTTTGCAAAATACGGCTATCGTGTAATACTTCTGGATAACAATCCGGAAGTGCTGAAGAATGCTGCCGGAGAAATTTATCGGGATTTAAAAGTAAAGAGCATGTTTGATAAATCTGTCCAGGTGCAGGAAATTATGGAACGTATTTCCGTAGTTCAGGAATATGAGGAGATCCGGGATGTTGACTTTATTATTGAAAATGTATGTGAAAAAGAAGAGATAAAGAAGGAAGTTTATGAACAGCTGAAAGAAATCGTAAAACCAGACTGCATTTATCTGGTTAATACTTCCTGTATTCCAATTACGCGGATCGGTGCATATACGGAAACCCCGGAGAGGGTTATAGGAGTTCATTTTATGAATCCGGTTCCGGTAAAGAATTTTGCGGAAGTTATTCTGGGGAAAAAGACTTCTCAGGATACGATAGAAAAAGTAGGCGAACTTTTACATAGTGTACAGATTGATTATGAAGCAGTGAATGACAGTGCCGGATTTGTCTCTAACAGAGTCTCTCATCTTTTCATGAATGAAGCGGCCTTTCTTGTTTATGAAGGAGTAGCAGATGCAAAACAGATCGACAATATTTTTAAGAAGGCATTTGGACATAAGATGGGACCGTTGGAAACTGCTGACTTAATAGGAATTGATACAGTAGTTGATTCCCTGGAGGTTCTTTACAAAGAGTATCAGGATCCAAAGTTCAGGGTATGCCCACTGCTCCGCCGCATGGTTGAGATGGGAGAAGTCGGAAGAAAGAACAAAAAAGGATTTTATCAGTATTAAAAAACGGGATTTGTATATCAAAAATAAAAATATCTATAACAGTTGGAGGAAAAGAACATGAAAGAAAAAATCAGAGAATTTTTAGGAAGATTTATTGATGAAAGCAGTGTGGCAGATGACGACAATATTTTTGAGAGCGGACTTGTGAACTCCCTTTTTGCAATGCAGTTAGTCAGCTTTATTGAAGAGGAGTTTGAAATCAGTATTGAAAATGAAGAGTTAGATCTTGATAATTTTAAAGATGTTAATTCGATTGCAGCATTGGTAAGTTCCAAGCTTGGATGAAAGTTCGCAGTCAAATATTCCGCAGCAAGCTGCGGGGTATTTGACCCTCGCGGCAGTCGCCAAATGTACATGCAAGCATGTCCACTTGGCTCGTTGCTTCGCAGGAATAAATAAGGAAAAATTATGGAGGTATCTGTGTTGTGAAAGATACAAAGATAAAATGTGTTGTGTGGGATCTGGACAATACACTGTGGGAAGGAATCCTGCAGGAGGGTGATAACATTGTTCTGAAAGAAGAGGCAGCAGCGGTAATAAAGGAACTGGATAAGCGTGGTATTTTGCAGTCCGTCAGCAGTAAGAATGACTATGAATCGGCCAAGGAAAAGCTGGAAGAATTTGGATTGTGGGAATATTTTATTTATCCTCAAATCAATTGGAATCCGAAATCAGAAGCAATTGAAACAATTGCAAAAAGCATCAATATCGGTATCGATACGTTGGCCTTTGTAGATGATCAGGAATTTGAACGGGAGGAAGTATCTTATTCTCACAAAGATGTACTCTGCATTGACGCATTAAAGATTGATAAAATTCTTTCCATGGACTGTATGATGCCGAACTATATCACCACAGACTCTAAAAACAGAAGAGCGATGTATCAAAATGACATTACAAGAAATAATGTGGAAAAGGATTTTCAGGGAACAAAAGAAGAATTCTTAAGTTCCCTGCATATGACTTTTTGTATCAGTAAAGCCAGGGAAAGTGATTTGCAAAGAGCGGAGGAACTGACAGTAAGAACCCATCAGTTGAATTCAACAGGCTATGTGTATTCCTATGATGAATTAAAAGCATGTATTGATGATGAAAAGTATGAGGTTCTTGTGACAAGACTGGATGATAAATATGGTACTTACGGAACCATTGGTCTTGCTTTAATTGAAAAGAACGAGAAAGTCTGGGAAGTGAAGCTTTTGCTGATGTCATGCCGTGTTATGTCCAGGGGAGTGGGAAATATCCTATTAAATTACATTTGTAATGAAGCCAAAAAAGCAGGTGTAAAGTTGCAGGCACAATTTGTTCCCACAGATAAAAACCGTATTATGTATATTACATATAAGTTTAACGGATTCAAAGAAATAAAAGAAAATGATGTGATTGTGTTTGAGGCGGATACAAGTTATGAAAGAAAAATTCCTGAGTATGTGGAATTAGTAGTGGTATAGGAGGGCGCGGATTTTGGAATTTTCATATTCACAAGAGCAAAAAGAATACAGAAAAGAAATTATTAATTTTGCAAGAGAAAATTTAAATGATGAAGAATTTCTGGAACAGTATAATCCGGAAATGTGGAAAAAGGTATCTGATTTTGGCCTTCTTGGATTGACAATCGGGGAAGAATACGGAGGACTCGGGGAAAGTTATCAGACAGCCGCATATGTATATGAAAGTCTTGGATACGCATGTAAAAATAATGGTTTTATCTTTGTGATTAACAATCATGTATGGGTGTCTCAGAATATTATTTATCTATATGGTTCCAGGGAATTAAAGGATAAATATATTCCCAATATGATAACGGGAGAGCACATCGGTGCAATTGCTATTACAGAAGTGAATTCAGGTTCCGATGCATTCAGTATGGTGACAACAGCGAAAGAAGAAGGAGATTATTATATCTTAAATGGCGGTAAAATGTTTATTTCAAATGGGCCGATTGCAGATATTTTTGTTGTTTTTGCTGTAACACAGGAGAATCCGAAAAAGATCACGGCATTTGTAGTGGAAAGAGCCTTTGAAGGTGTGAAAACGGGGCCGGATATTGAGAAGATGGGGCTGCATGCATGTCCTACCAGTGAGTTGATTTTGGACAATGTTAAGGTCCCCAAAGAAAATATTCTCGGAAGAATCGGCGGAGGAGCCAATATTTTAACCCAGGCAATCGAATGGGAAAGATGTTATGAGTTTGCCCCTCATGTGGGAGTTATGCAGAGGATCATGGAGGAGTGTATAAAACAGGTAAAGATGAGAACGCAGTTTGGAAAACCAATTGGGGAGTATCAGGCGGTTTCACACAAAATTGCGGAGATGAAGATTGCCATAGAAATGTCTAAACTGATGTTGTATAAAATCGCATGGCTGAAGGACAAAAAAAGAACTGCTTACACAGAGGTTTCTGTATTTAAGACATACGTCAGTGAGAATTATATTAAAACCTGCCGTGATGCACTGCAGATTTTTGGTGCTTACGGTTATACGAAGGAATATGGCATAGAGAGAGAACTTAGAGATGCGCTTGCATGCAGTATTTATTCCGGAACAAATGAGATGCAGAAAAATACGATTTACGAGATGGTCAAAATGATGCGTTTGTAAGACCGCATACCCACAAAAGGATAAAAAAATGGAAAATCAAAAAAGCAGAGTGGTTTTATGCATTAAACCGGTAAAAACAGAGTTATTATTTCAAAATAATAATGGTGATAATGAGCCTTTTCAGATGAATCCATACGAATTAAAGGCTTTGGAAAATTTGGCTGCGCTGAAAAAAAGCGGAGAAGGAGATTTTTGCCTGACCTGTGTATGTATGGGAGACAGGAAAGCAGAAAGCGTTTTAAGGCGGGCACTTGCTATGGGAGCGGATGAAGCGGTTCTTGTCAGTGACAAAATATTCGCAGGCTCAGATACTGTGGCCACGACCTACATTCTGCAGAAGGCAGTGGAAAAGTTGGATCATGTTCAAATGATCGTGTGTGGGGCGAAAACCATTGACGGAGAAACCGGACAGGTACCCCAGGGGCTTTGCGAGCGGCTTGGATTTGATTCTATTATAACTGGAAATGAGATTTTAGAAATGAAGGATGCGTGTGTTATCTATAAAAATAGATGCGGAAATACAATAGAAACACTGCAATCGAGGCTGCCGGCTGTTATGAAGTACAATGATTTTAGCGTTAATTTGCCCATAATAAGTCTGCTGGCCATAAAAAAAGCAAAGAAAAAAGAAATTCTGTTTCTGGATTCTGCTGCAATGGAAATAGACCCAAAAAGATGCGGATTAAAAGGTTCCAAAACAAAGGTAAAGGAAATCCGGAACAAGTTTGTTAAAAACGAAAGCATAAAAGTAGATGGAAATGTTCATGAAATGGCTGTAGTACTATCAAATCTTCTTGAGTATGGGGAAGCTGGGAAGGAGAAAAATTTTGGATGATAATTGCAAAAAGGAAATTCTTGTAGTCTGTGACAGTTGTGCAGTAATGAATGAGCATATGGCGCAGATGATCTCTAAGGCAAGAATTTTGGCTGATAAAGGTGGTCATCTTGTCAGTGTTTTATACATAGGAGATGAGAGTGAAAGTACAATCAAAGAAATTTCGGAATGCGGTGCAGATTTTCTTATTTTGGGAACAGGCTGTAAAAATGTTGGAGTGTGGCAATACAGTGACATTATTACGTCAGTGATAAAAAAAAGAAAGCCGGAATTGATTCTTTTTCAGGCAAGCAGTTTTGGAAAAGATATTGCAGCGATCATATCTACTCGTTTCGAAGCAGGACTAACGGCAGATTGTATTGATATTTTGTATGATCCGGAAGAAGGATTTCGGTTTGTACGGGCTGCCATTTGTGATTCTGTAATCGCACAGATCAGTTGTATCAATTGTGATATGAACATGGGCACTGTAAAGGAAGGCGTTTTTGAGCGGTGCAGTGCAGAAAGAAAGTCAGATATTCAGGTTCTTTCATTCCCGGTGGAAGCTGATGAGGATGCATATGATAAAAATGTAATATGCATAGACACTCGTCAGGCAGAACAAGTAAAAAGTGAAATAAATATAAATGAATATGCTACAGTATTTTGTATTGGGCGTGGAGCTTCTTCGCCGGAATGTGTAGAGGCGATTTATGCGCTTGCAAAAAAATATCACGCATGTGTGGTGGGAACAAGACCTGTTATAGAAGAAGGCATTATGAAAAAGGAGCGTCAGGTGGGGCAATCGGGAAAAAGTATTTCGCCGCAGCTTTATGTAGGATTTGGCGTCTTTGGTGCAAGTCAGCATTTGGTTGGGATTCGCAATGCAAAGAAAATTATTGCTGTTAATAAAGATCCAAATGCACCTATTTTTGATTATGCAGATTATTCAATTGTGGCAGATGTGAAAGAACTATTAAATGAATTGAATAAAATACAGGCATTATAAAAACAAGAGAAAAAAGGAGTAAAAGGCATGAAAAGAGAAGAAATTACAGAGTATTTAAAGGTTACTCTTGCCGAAACTATGGGCTGTGATGTAGAGGATATTGATGAGAATACAAGTTTTTTTAAATTAGGAGTTACCTCTATTCAGGCATTAAAAGTGATTAATAAAATGAGAAAGGCACTCGAAATAGAAATTAATCCGGCAGCTATTTTTGAATATAAGTGTATTGCAGAGCTTGCAGAATATCTGGAAAGCTGCTTATAAGAAACTTACCAAAAGAGAAAGAGAGTACATTGCTATGAATTATGTTATGCTGTTTCCGGGGCAGGGGTCGCAATACCTTCATATGTGCCATGATTTATATGGAAAAAGTGATGAGGTAAGAAAAATTTTTGAAACATCGTCAGAGCTTTTGGGATATGATCTTTGGCAGATGATAGAGCATGGAGATTTAAAAACATTAACAAGATCACAAAATGCTCAGCCTGCAGTTCTTACAGCAAGTTATGCGTTGTATCAGAATTTTATAAAGAAATATGGAAAAAAACCTGACATGGTGGTAGGACATAGTCTTGGAGAAATTTCAGCATTGGTATGTACAGGAAGTATTCCATTTGAAGATGCCATTTGTTTTGTGAGGAGCCGTGGAGAATTGATGGAACGTGCGTTTCAGGAAAAGCTTGGGTTTGCCGGTATCATAACAGATATGGAACAGAACGAATTGGAGAGAATTCTCTCAGAGTTAAACGAAGAAGGATATGTAGCCATAACAGGTTACAATTCTCCAAATCAATTTATGGTTGGGGGAAACACGCAAATAGAGAAAATTCTTGACGATAAAATCGAAGCATGTGGAGGACAGTATATTCCGCACCGAATGATTCCAATGAAGGTAAATGCACCATACCATAGCAGATTGATGAATATTTATCAGAAGGATTTTGAGAAAATGCTTGAGGGGATAAAATTTTCTGTCCCTGATGTCACGGTTTTTTCTACCGTCAGCGGAAGTATGATTCAAAATGAATCCGAAATTCCGAAGCTGCTGATTGAACAGATGGCGTCACCTATTTTATGGAATCAGGCAATCGAAGAAATTGTTAAGAAAAAATATGATGCATACATAGACATTGGACCAAACAAAATCATCAGAAATCTTATTGAAGAGAAAACAAGGACATTATGTGTTTTAGCAGCAGATGATCGTGAAGAAGAAGAGAAAATTGCTTCTTTTTTTGAAAAATCCCCCAATGCTACGGAACGTAGCAAAAAAATATGAGATGTATCGTGCAGTTGCTTGCAGGAACGGCATAAAATTTCTATGATTACTATTGTTGAAAGGATATTTTTGCAAAAGTAATAAAAGAAAATCAAGGTACAAAAAGAACAAAAAGATCTGAATAGACAATAGTAATCATTAAAGTAATAGGGAAAGGAATCATGAGAACATGGAAAAAAAGGAAGTAGTTATCCAGGCAACAGGATTAAAAAAAAGTTTTCAGTGCGGAGATACAGAGCAGGTAATTTTTGAAAACTTAAATCTGGAAATATATAAGGGGGATTTCACAGTTATTATGGGTTCTTCAGGAGCAGGAAAATCCACTCTTTTATATTCCCTTTCAGGCATGGACAGACCTGTAAAAGGAGAAGTAAAATTTTGCGGAGAAGTGGTGACAAAGCTGACGGATGATCAGTTGGCTGTATTTCGAAGAAAAAATTGTGGATTTGTTTTCCAGCAAAATTATTTACTGGATAAGATGAGTCTGATGGACAATGTGATTGTGGCAGGCGTTCTTGTGAGCAGTAAACGTAATGAAATCGTAGAAAAAGCGAAAAAATTATTTGAACTGGTTCATATTCCATCCAACACCCAGAAGAAATTTCCCAATCAAATATCTGGCGGGGAGGCTCAGAGAGCGGGGATTGTAAGGGCCGTTATCAACAGTCCGAATGTCGTATTTGCAGATGAACCAACGGGTGCTTTGAATTCTGATAATTCAAAGGCTGTATTAGATATATTATCAAAACTTTATAAAGAAGGACAGAGTATTATTATGGTTACCCATGATAAAAAGTCCGCGCTTCGTGCGAATCGTGTGATTTATTTAAAAGACGGTCAGATTTTCGGGGATTGCAATCTGGGTACATATGAAGAAGAAAATACCGAAAGAGCTGCAAAGTTGGATGAATTTTTGCTGGAAATGGGGTGGTAATGTGGGAAAATTGAAGAATCTTATCCGATATCATTTCCAGTCGGAAAAATCACAGTATATCTCTTATGGTATCATCATCTTTTTAACAGCTTTTGTTTTAAATATTGCATTTGTTCTGGCCTTTCAGGTAGGGAATGCATATAACGAAAGATTTCAGGAGCTAAAAACTGCAGATCTTAATTTCTGTATTCCGAAGGTACAGGATAAGGATATTTTAAAAGAAAAATGTCTTGAGGTAAGTGGCGTAGAAGAAATAGAAATCAGAGAAGGAATAAAACTTTCTCCAATTGTCAAGAAGTTCAGAGGAACAGATTTTTTAATGAATACTGTTTTTTATAATCTGGATCAGGAAAGAGTATTTAATTTGCTGGAAATCAGTGAGGAAAAAGACTTCGGAAAATCAAATGATGAGAAAATGGTCTATGTTCCGGAGTATTATATTCAATTTGGAGAATTTTCTGTAGGAGACACGCTGAGTATTGAGCTTGGCGATAGGGATTATGATTTCCGGATTGCGGGAGTAATCAATGAGATGCAGTATGGAAATTATGGTACGGGACTGATCGGTTTATATTTTCCTGATGAAGTCTATCAGGACTTTGTAAAGGATCAGAAAGAATATGAAATTGCAGAATATTCGATTCGGACGAAGGATAAAGCAGATAAGACGAAAATAACAAATGAAATCAGTGATATGTTGGAGGACGAGGGTATTTCCATGTTATCCTTCAGCAATGCCGAGAATGGGAAACAGGCAAGAATGATGGTCTGTAATTTGACGATTGCAATTTTAGTGGCATTTGCATGCATTATTTTGCTGGTAAGTGTATTTTTGTGTAAGTTCAAAATAAAAAATACGATCGAAGAAAAGATTGCTTCGATGGGAGTTTTGAAAGCTCTTGGCTATACGGGAGGAATGATTATTCAGTCTATAGTTCTTCCATATCTAATGATCGTGGCACTGGTAACAATTTTAAGTGTGGCGGTATCTTACATCGTGCTGCCAACAATTTCAAATGTGTTAGCGCTCCAGTCCGGTTTTTCGTTTACGCTGCATTTTGATATAAAAGCGTTAATTGCAGTATTCATACTGCTAGAAATTATCACATTGGTGTTCGTGCTTTTTGCAGCAAGAAAAATTCGTAAGTTGCAGCCTATTTCAGCAATCAGAGGAACTGTAGAAGGAAAGCGTGGAAGGAAAAATCGTCTTCCTCTGGATAAGACAGCAGGAAATTTAAAATTAAATATTGTTTTAAAAAGTACAATGTCATCTGCACAACACAATATTTTACTGTTTGCTGTGTCATTTTTGGTCATGGTGTTAATGGCATTTGCAAGCACATTGTTCTATAATGTGATTATAGAACCGGAAAACTTTATGACAACGCTGTTTGAGGAGTCTCCGGATGTGGTGCTGCAGGTAAAAGAGGACAGTGTAAAGGAAGATTTAAAAAATGACCTACAGGTTGAAAAGGTATTGGAATACAGTACGAAAAATGTGAAAACATCAAAGGGAAGCGTGACAGCCTTTGTATGTGAGGATTTTTCAGAGGTTTCCAATGATCTGTGTTATAAAGGAAGAAATCCCAAAAAAGAGACAGAAATTGCAATTGGAAATATATTTGAAGAGGAATATGAGATTGGAGAAGAAATCGAGATTTCTCTTGGAGAAAAAAGTACTGCATATAAAATTGTAGGATTTATTCAGGGGGTTAATTATCAGGGAAGTGTATGTGAACTGACAAATAAAGGGTATCAGCAGTTGGACGAAGCGTATCGGGCAGAGTCTTTGTATGTCTATCTGCAGGATGGATCAAAGCCCCAGGATTTTATAGAGCAGATTGAAGATGAACAGGAAAACAAAATATCAGGAACGATAAATTATGCAAAAAATATTGAAATATCACAATCTATGTATTCGAAATTAGTAACATTGATCATTGTGATAATTTTTATTTTAACAATTTTAATTGTATTGTTGATCCTTTATGTTATAATAAAATCACAAATTACACAGAGAAAACAGGAATTTGGTATCTATAAAGCAATCGGTTATTCAAACAAACAGCTTACATCACAGCTGGCATTTAGTTTTTTACCGATTTCCGCTATCTCCATACTGATCTCAGCTGGACTTGGCATTTTGTATCTTCCTGCTATCAATCAGGCTTTATTTGGAATCATTGGTGCAGCGAAGAATAATTTTCAAATATCTGTTTTGATTCTGTTTTTATCAGCAGCATTGCAGATTGCCGTAAATTTTGTAATAAGTATTGGCCTGGCAATGCCAATAAAGAAAATTTCAGCATATTCGTTGATCAAAGAATAAAGGGAGATGTAAGGAAAGGTGATTTCAGAAAAGATTAAAGAGCTGCGTACACAGGCGAAAATGTCTCAGGAGTCGTTGGCTGAAAAATTAAATGTCTCAAGGCAGGCGATTACAAAATGGGAGACAGGAGCAGGATTGCCTGATATCAATAACATCATGGCGATTGCGAAGTTATTTCAGATTTCCTTAGATGAGCTGCTGGATCATCAACAGGGCACAGATCATACAACTGATTTTCTCTATGAAAGCAGAACGGAGTATGATATTGATGAAAGGAAGAATTATGATATTACCTTTATGGGAGCCAAAAGCGTTGCTTTGAAGTGTTATGAGGGAGAGAAAATACTGGTAAGACTTGCATCAAATCAGATTTCAAACATTCAGAATGCTTTTAAGGTAAAACTAGATGATGTTAAAAAGAGAATTGATGTTGGCATCAGACGTTTAGATATGCTCAGTGAAACGGAAGCAAAAGCGGCATTGCATATTTTCATTTATGTGCCATTACCGTATACAGGTAAAATGGAGTTAGAAGGGAATACGGAGAATTTAGAATTAATCGGGATAGAATCGGATAATGTTGAATTTTCCGGTAAGGTGAAACATATTGAAATTGAGAAAAGTGTATCCCATATTGAAATAAATACAAATGAAGATCTTGAAGTAATATGCAGTTATATGAAGGGGCGTCTGGATATCAATCAGATTTCTGCAACATCTAAGTTGTACGTAGATGCTGATACGAATATGCAGTTGGTGACCAGAGGAATTGCGAATAAAATTATGCCGGAAGATAAACAGTTGAAAATCATAGATGATGAAGGAGACTTTGATTTGATGATAGAGCTAAATGGCATAAAAAGTGAGTTAGTTATAACGGGATTGCGGAGAAAGGAAGCTTAACAGGGCATTAACAAAACCGTATCTATCATAAATAAACGTCAAACAGTATTTTGGATTGAGAGAACGGGGAGATATCCCCGATTCTCTCAGTTTTTTTCTTCTCTGCTCACAAGGAAGTCAAAAATATCAAGCAGTTCAGCAGCAGTTACTGTCAGAATAGAGGCAGTATGATCCCGGCTGCAGATGGAGAGATAATAATCGTCATCCAGCAAATAGCTATTTAATCTTGCATATTTATCAATATTGTTTTCAGAATCTCTTACCAGCCCATCGGCAATACTGGTTGAAAAGGAGTCCAGACTTGTAGATAGTCCGGTACCAAGATACTTAATATAGCTTTCTTTCAATGTCCAGGTTTGGGTAAAACGTCTGGCTCTTGTGCAGTTGTCTGTAGCGGAACAGATAAATTGCCTTTCAGCAGGAGAAAAGAATCTGTCTGCAATTCCTTTATTATCATGATCATAAACAATCTTTTCTACGTCGACGCCAAGTTCGCTGCTGCCATATGCGAATACGACCCATCGCCCGGAATGGGATAGATTATAAGAAAATCCCTGCAGGTTTTTTAAGTGAGATTTCCCATATTGGTTATAATCGATACAAAGTTTGGGCGTATATCCTAAGAACTGAAATAAGCCATAGCGCAGTAATATTTCTCCAAAGACACATCGTTTGGAATCATCCGGAAAATGAAATTTATCTGCTTTTACTTTTCGTTCTTCGGAAACGATGGAATAAAATTTTTGATAGGTTTCGGTGCTGATTCCTGAAATGTCCAGGCAGTATATCGTTATCATAAGAATCTCCTTTTTACTGTTTTCGATCATTCGTACAAATTGTGATAAAAGTTGTTTGATAAACAAGAGGATAGTTGTGCTTGTTTTATTATCACATATCTGTCAAAAGAATGCAATACAGAGGCAATGTACGATATAGCAGAAAAAGAGCTGAAGATGAAATTGAGATGAGCTGTCCTATGATGCAGGAAACAGTTCATCTCAAAAAAGACTCAGAATATAGAATTTGCTAAAGATTAATATATTGTTGTCTGCGGCGGCTGACCAGTAAAGCAACGGAGCAGACTGCAAGCGTAAATGCCAGTTGAATGCCAAGTCCCTGGAAGATCAGGGTTACTTGTTGAGCATTTGGCGCAGTACTTTCAAAGATGGTCTGGTTTACAACTGTGTACCAATAAGTTGGCAGCAGGCGGGAGAGCAGCAATACTTTTGGATGAATCATATCCAGGGATACGAAGATTCCGCCCAGAAAGCAGAAAGACAGTCCAATTACGTTGGAAAGACCGGACACTACAGCCTGTTTTTTTGCAATCATTCCGCAAAGGTAAGCGAGACTGGTGGAAACCAGAATAAAAGCGGAGGTGTTCAAAATCAGATAGCCGAATTGCGCCGTATTTATTGTGTCGTGGTTTGACAGAATGCCGATCAGATCCAGAGAAACCAGAACAGCCAGTGAAAAGAGTAAGGTTCCCAGTGTTAGCTGTACATGATAGGCTTTCAGGCGGGTACTGGAGCAGATACATCTGCGGTAAACATCTGGCTGATAAAAGACGATTAATATCGGGCAGATGCAGGAAAGTATAACAGAGAGTGCTACATATGCAAAATAGCGGAAATAGTAGTAACTGGTTGGCATTTCTTCAGAGGCAGTTATTTTCTGGTTTTCCGGATAAGTAATCGAAACGGAGATATCATCCAGGGAAGCTGCTTTATCCAGTGCCTCTGTCAGGGAAAGTCCTCCGGACAAATAGAGACGTACATTGCCAAGAAAATCGTCCAACTGTGCATCAGCGAGATAGCCGGAAGCGTAATCAGCCGGAGAGGTGATCGTTTCCAGTGCAGTATCCTTTCCGTCCAGAAAGTCCTGAGTGAATCCTTTGGGTATCCGGATGATATATGCAATATCAGCAGTATAGAGTGCATTTTGCAGCGCTTCTTTTTCATACGGCAGGGATTGGGTCCTGTGACGGCGTGACAAAAATTTTTCGATTCCCTGGGTGAGCGGAGTATCTTCCTGGTATACAATACCAATCGGCAGGGATACTTCCTGAAACAGAGTATCTTCTGAGTTCGGGGTAATGTTGCTGATCAGTAAAAAGATTCCAAGAAAAATCCCATAATACATCAAAATAATATATTTTTTTGACTTTGCAATTTTCATGAATAAATTAAATACTGGCATATTTTTTCCTCCTCATCAGCAGAATACTGGCGATGCCAAGAGCCAAAGACATCAGCAGCAATGTCAGCATATTTGCAGCATATCTTTTGTGGTCATCATAAAAAGTCAGACAGTAAAAGGAATTAGCAATCAACTGTGCCGGATTGATCCGGTTGACAAAAGGAAGATGCTGCTCCAGGAAGGCAGGGATATAGTTGGACATCAGTCCTGCGCAGAAACAGCAGAACATGGAAACGCCTATATGAATCCCTATTTTAAAATCCAGTGATTTCCTGGTGACGCAGCCGATAAAAGTTCCCAATGAAAGACCGAGGATACAACCAATAATTCCTGTAAGCAGTGTCAGTCCCAACTGATCTCCAAAGTCCACGCCCAGCAGAAGAAGATAGGCGAAAAGTAGAATCAGTACCAGAATGGACAGTGTCAGTATGGCCAGATAATCACTCAGCATCATCCGCCATCTTTTTGCGGGGCTTAAAGTCCTTCTTGCAGCCAGATCAGAGAGATTTCCCTGCAGGTCTGTTGCCATGACGAGACCGTAAAAAGCGGTGTACATACAGCTCATGGCAATCAGAGCATAAAAGAATTGAAGCGCGGGGCTCAAAGTATGGCTGCCCAGAGAGGTTGCTGTCACATAAGAAATCTCCTGCGTCAAAGTATCTGCAAGTGCCGGAAGGGCGGAAGGATTGGAGGCTGCGATCTCTTCAAAAACTGCGGATTTGCGAAGCCAGGTATCCAGAATAACTTTCAGGATATTTTGAGGGGTACCCGAGGAACGTACTGTGAGTCGGGGAGTATCGGAGATGGTGATAATTCCTTTTACCGTATCTTCTTCTAAAAGTTGGGATGCCTCTTCGGATGAGACTTTGCGGATGTCCAGAATGGGATTATTGCTCTCATTGCCCAGTGTTTGAAGCAGTGTGTCAAAACCGGAATCCGCATTGTTTTCACAAACGACGGCTGTGGGAATCGGCTCCATCGTATCAGCGACCAAATATTTTCCAAAAGCAAAATAAAAGAGGGTTGCCAATAAAAATGGGAAAATGGAAGTCCAGAAAAAAGTGGAGCGTTCTACAGCAAAGGACTTCATGCGTAACCAATATTGGGTAAAAAACATAACGGTCTCCTTTCTCAATCCCGAAGTTCTTTTCCGGTAATTTCCAGAAATACATCATTTAGTGTAGGAAGTTCGGAATAGACTTCTCCGAAGGCTAATTCCTGCCGGGTGAGATATTCCAGGATTGTCATCAGGTTACGGGTTCCGTGCGTACACTGGACGATCAGATGCTCGTCTTTGTATTCCGCACGGAAAACATGTTTTAATTTTCGGATTGCATCCAGATGATGATCCGGCAGATTTAAAATCCGTATGGTGATGGTTTCACCGGTAGGAATCATGGTTTTCAGTTCTTCTTTGGTTCCGGTTGCCAGAGTCCGTCCCTTATCCATGATAGCGATCCGGCTGCAGATCTGTTCTACTTCTTCCATATAGTGACTGGTGTAGACAACAGTTGTACCTTCTTGATTCAAACGCTTGATTCCTTCCAGAATCTTATTACGGCTTTGCGGGTCTACGGCAACGGTAGGTTCGTCCATAAACAGTAATTTGGGTTTATGGGCGATCCCGCAGGCGATATTGAGACGGCGCAGCAGACCGCCGGAGAGTTTTTTTGGATAGAAATTCCGGAAATCTTCAAGACCGACAAACGCAAGTGCTTCTTCTACATATTCCTTACAGGTTTTTTTATCTTCTATGTACAGGCTGCAGAAGTAACGGATATTTTCGTAGACGGTCAATTCCTGGAAGACGGCTACATTCTGCAGGATCACACCGATATTCTTTTTCAGTTCATAGGAATCCGGATTCATGGGTTTGCCGAAAACACGGATAGAACCTTTGTCATAGGTAAGCAGAGACAAAATGCAGTTGATGGACGTGGTCTTTCCTGAACCATTCGGTCCAAGAAGACCGAAGATTTCCCCTTCTTTGATATCCAGATTAAAATGATCTAACGCCAACAGATCGCCGTAACGTTTGACCAGATTTTCAACGGTGATTACTGATCTTTCCATATGATTTCTCCTTATTTTTTCTTTTTTTACTTGTTACACAGGATACTTGCAGTTATACTGGTATATAAGCGGCTGATTTCTCAGTAAAGACAGTTTAACCGAAACAGAGAAAATCTGGTAGTGAAGAGAGTCAGATGTTGATATGACATTTGTCATATCTGAAGACTCCAAAGGAGGATGTGTGGAGAGAATACGGGACAAAGCACTGCTGTTGGCAGGTGGTTTGACGGCAGGATTTCTATTGGGGATGGGAGTTTTGGAGCTTCTGGCAATTTTTGCCGGAATTACTCTGACATGCCTGTTTGAATATTCAGAAAATAAATATTGGTTATACGTTGGATATGGTGTCTGCCTTGTGATTATGATACTGGTTCCGCAGTTTCTTTTAATATTGCCGATGCTGATCTATGATATGGTTTATCAGAGATGCTGGAGAATGGTCTTGGGAGCTGGGGCATCGGCGGGAATTGCAGGTTATGAAGCATATATTTCTCATGGGATGAACTGCATATCAGGTGTAGAATTGAAAGATCGTACGGTTTGCGCATGGGCGGTTTTTCTTGTTCTGTGGGTTGGCACAGCGGTTTTCCTTGGATGGAGGACGAGAACGTATCTGCAGTTAAAGCGGGCATTTTTGGAACAGAGAGACAGCAGCCGCGAGATGGAGCTTTGGCTGAAAGAGAGAAATAAGGATCTGACAGAAAAACAGGAATATGAGATTCGGCTTGCTACTTTAAGGGAAAGAAACCGGATCGCCAGAGAGATTCATGACAATGTAGGGCATATGCTGTCGCGTTCCATTCTGCAGACGGCGGCGCTGACTATGATCGCAAAAGAGTCGGCAGTGAAAGAGCAGCTTGGCATCCTGTCTGTGACGTTAAATCAGGCTATGGACAGTATCCGGGAAAGTGTACATGATCTCCATGATGATTCTGTGAATCTGGAATCTACAGTGGCCAAGATGCTGGACGGATATGAAATGTATGAGATTCATTATGAATATGAGATCCATTCGGAGATGCCCCGGGAGACAAAGTTCTGTTTCCTGACGGTAATTAAAGAAGCGCTTTCCAATGTGGTGAAACACAGCAATGCCACGGCAATTCGTGTGGTGATACAGGAATTCCAGGATTATTATCAGTTGCTTTTTCAGGACAATGGAAATTGTTATGAAGAGCGGACGGGTGATCGCGGAATGGGGTTGGAAAATATGAAAGAGCGTGTGGAAAGCTTAGATGGAACCATGAATCTTCGGACAGATCAGGGGTTTCGGATTTTTATTTCAATACCTGGAAAGTGAAAGATTAAGCAGCACACGATGGAGGAGGAATCAGGGAAAATGAAGATTGTACTTGTAGATGATGACCAGCTGGTAGCATCTTCGCTTGAAATTATTCTGGGAGCTGAACCGGAGATTGAGATTGCAGCCACCGGGTATTCCGGTCAGGAAGCAATTGAATTATATCAGAAATATCAACCGGATATCCTGTTGATGGATATCCGGATGGAAGGAATGACAGGCCTGGAGGCTGCAGAAAAGATTTTGGAACGGGAGCCGGAAGCCCTGATCTTGTTTCTTACTACTTTTTCGGATGACGAATATATTGTCAAAGCATTAAAAATGGGTGCAAAGGGTTACCTTCTGAAGCAGGACTTCGCCAGCATCGCCCCGGCACTCAAGGCAGTAAAATCAGGTCAAAGTGTATTTGGCGGGCAGATCGTATCGAAGCTTCCGAATCTGCTGAGTAAGAAAAGGGCGCCAGATTATGAATCCCTGGGATTGAGCGAACGCGAATGGGAAGTAACAGCACTTGTCGCAGAAGGCTTGAGCAACCGTGAAATTGCCGAAAAACTATATTTAAGCGAAGGAACAGTGCGTAATTATATCAGCACAGTTCTGGAGAAGCTTCAGCTTCGGGATCGGACACAGCTGGCAGTGTTTTATCTGAAAAATAATGGCTAAGTGCAAATAGAAGGGGCTGTCGCTTTAACGATCAAAAATCGTTAGGGCGAAGCCTCTTTTTTTATTAAAGGAAAGTTCTCCTTTCGGAGAACCCTTGAAATTAAAAATGCCCGTTGGAAGCGGGCATGATGAAACAGACGGTGGTTAAAAGAGGTCAATATAGAAGCATGAGATTATTATGAAACAAAGCGGGTCATAAAGCAAGCCCTTATTACCCCTCAAGATTGAGGGGCAGGGGAGCTGAGATGCCGAAGGCATTTTTTTATATTAAAGGAGCTGTGAATGTGGTGCAGTTGGCAGAACTTCAGTGCGCCTTCCGGGCGCAAGCAGGTAATAGCGCCTTATAGAGGCAGAGCAAGCCACTCGCTAAGCCGGTGGTCTTGACTAGGTGCTGTTGGTAGGGAACAGAGTTCGAAGATATTCTTACACGCCCTGATTGGTTTTGTATAACTTTTAAAATGCGTTGACTTGAAATGAGTGGTATATATTGTTGCTTTTTGTCAAATGATACAATTATATGTCGAAAAATGCGATTGCTTCTACTTGAACAATTTTTAGAATATATGTATAATTGTTAATATAATAAAGAGAATTCGAAATAATTAGATTCATATATTAAATTATAATGAAATTTCGGTTTGTATAATTCTAGACACTACTTGTTATCGAAAGATGTATAGCGGAGAAGGAGGGGAGTCCAATGGTTATATACGAATAGAGGTATCAACAAATAAATACGGGGGAGGATTTTCTATGAAAAGAATTATTGGATGGTTTGTTGATTTTTTAATGCCACTCATACTCTTGCTTTCATATACCTTATTGGAAAGAGTAATTTCCATAAAGTATCAATACGTTCCTGTTTATGAAAAAGAAGTGCCATTTGAAATAATATCAAATTTTATTATTGCATTGTATGTAATATTACTATGCAAAAGATCCTTTAGGCGTGTGAAAGAAAATTCCGGTATTCATACAGGAAGTATTTGGGGAATACTATTGGTTACTATTGTTTTTGCTATATCGTTTATTCCAGAGATTAATTTTAAGTTATTAAATCATTTCTTGCTGTATTGTCCGGCGCAATGTACGATTATATTTACTGTAGTTATAGTAACTTTTATTGCCGAACTTAAAAGAAAATGAGCACAAATAATATGAGAAAACAAAAAATTTTGTCTTGTTTCCTGACATTAGTCATATTTTTAGTTGCACCATTGAATGTGTATGCTACTCAAATTTCAAGTGAAATGCTATATAGAGATGGGGATATACCAGCGGATGTCTACGAGCTTATTGAGGAGTATAAAAATGGTACTTATTCAGTTGGGACAAATGACAAGAATGGTATTGCGCAGGCTCTGTTTGAAGGTACTGCGGATGAAGCGGATTATGAAAGTAAAGATGCAGATGTTAAAAAACTTTATAACTTAAAAAAAGTAGCCGAAAATACTTTTGAGGCTACTCAGGTCAGCCTTTATTCACTTGAAAACACCACTCAGGTATTACCTATAACACGAAATCTTTTAATGGAGATCCTTGGAACTATGTAATGTTAACAAAGGTAAGTGGCGGTGTTGTGCAAAATAATGGTAATTACTGGTGCGAAGCATTGTACTTAAGATATCATGTTTATGGTGATGCGTTTTCTGAAACAGGCACTCATGTAGGATATAAAGGTGCTGATTCTGGTTATGGAAATCAAATATATGCCCCGAGTGTAGGGACAAATTATTCCCGGAGTGGTCCAAGTGACTATTATTATAGTCTTGGATATAAAGGTACCGCTTTAAGTGGTTTTACAAAGGGGACTATTAGTTTTCGCCTGGGTGCAAGTGAGGAATTAGTAACTAGATGTGCAATTAATGCGATTTAAGTATAATGAACAAGAGCAATATAATACACATGACTGCAAATGTAGACATTTCTACAAATATTAGTATGATAGTTGCTGCTTTATATGTTGTCTTGTCAATTGGCGCTTTTTATCTTGAGTGTATATCTTGTTCGAGTGGTTCATCTTTTAATCAGGAAGTTAGTGCATGATATCTCAAAAAAATTATAAATAATTTTGGGGTAAAAGAGCCCGGTTCCCGCATAAGATAAGGGAACCGGACTTTTTGTATGAAAAAGGAGCTGTGCACTAATTGCTTAGCAGATTTTTATTTGCTGTGGAAAGCATCAATTTGATGCGGTTCAATTGGTTTACTTCGGAAGCGCCGGGATCGTAGTCAATTGCCACGATATTTGCCTGCGGGTATTCTTTGCGGATTGCTTTGATGACACCCTTTCCTACAATATGGTTCGGCAGACAGCCAAATGGCTGGGTACATACGATGTTCAGAACACCGCTGTGAATCAGTTCCATCATCTCTCCTGTCAGGAACCAGCCTTCACCAGTCTGGTTACCCACAGATACGATTGGTGATGCCATCTTTGCCAGATCATCAATCTTAGCAGGCGGAGTAAAATGTTTACTTTTTTTGAATTCCTTTGTGGCAGCATCACGGAGCCAGTTGATAAATGCAACGCCCATGTTTGCTATCGTGGAGCCGGACTTTTTAAACCCAAAGTGCTCCACCTTGAAGTTTGTATTATAAAAGCAGTAGCACATAAAGTCAATCAGATCCGGGCAGACAGCTTCTGCCCCTTCTTTTTCCAATAATTCCGCCAGATGGTTGTTAGCTGCGGGAAGGAATTTCACCAGAATCTCACCTACGATTCCCACACGTGGTTTTTGTTCATCGGTAATCGGCAGACGGTCGAAATCCCGGATAATGGTCCGGCAGATCTGCTGGAATCTGGTATGGCTTACATGCTTACCGCTTACAAAGTCAATACAGATTTTCTCCCATTTACGGTGAAGCCGATTGGCAGAACCTTTCTTCACTTCATAAGGGCGCATACGGTAGAGACATTTCATAAGGATATCTCCGAAAACAGCGGCATAAGACAGGCGCAGAGCCAGCTTCGGCGTAATCTTAAAGCCGGGGTTGCTCTCCAGACCGCTTAAGTTGATGGAGATGACCGGTATGTGTGACAGATCAGCTTTCTCCAGCGCACGGCGGATGAAACCGATGTAATTGGAAGCACGGCAGCCGCCCCCGGTCTGTGACATGATGATTGCCACTTTGTTTAAATCATATTTGCCGGACAAAAGTGCCTGCATAATCTGGCCGACTACCATCAGAGACGGATAACAGGCGTCGTTATTGACATATTTCAGTCCCACATCCACCGCTTCTTTGTTGTCATTCGGCAGAACCTCCAGATGATAACCGCTGGCGTTAAATGCCGCTTCCAGGATGGAAAAGTGAATCGGTGACATCTGCGGGCAGAGAATCGTATAGTCTTTTCGCATCTCCTTGGTAAATGATACTTTCCGGATGGAAGCAGGTACGATTCTGCGGGGTTCTTTCGCCTTATCCCGGGCGCGCAGAGCCGCCAGAAGAGAGCGGACACGAATCCGGGCCGCGCCTAAGTTGTTGACCTCATCAATTTTTAAGCAGGTATAAATCTTGTTGCTCTGGGTCAGAATCTCATATACCTGATCTGTGGTGACCGCATCCAGACCGCATCCGAAGGAGTTGAGCTGAATCAGATCCAGATCATCCCGGAGTTTGACATAGTTGGCAGCCGCATACAGACGGGTATGGTACATCCACTGGTCATTGACACGGAGCGGGCGTTCCAAAGGAGTCAGGTGGGAGACAGAATCTTCTGTCAGCACGGCGATTCCATAGGAATTGATCATCTCCGGGATTCCATGATGAATTTCCGGATCAATGTGATAAGGACGTCCGGCAAGGACGATTCCGCGTTTATGGTTTTTCTTCATCCAGGCAAGGGTTTCCTCGCCCTTCTTCTGGATATCCTTTCTCATATGTTCCAGTTCCATCCAGCCGGCATGTACAGCCAGGCGCACTTCTCTTTCCGAAATCTGAGAGAATTCTTTTACCAGACCGTCAGCCAGAATCTCTTCACTGGTAAATGCCAGGAAGGGATTACGGAATGTGATGGACGGATCATTTAACTCATCCACGTTGTTTTTGATATTCTCCGCATAGGAGGTAACGATTGGGCAGTTAAAATGATTGACAGCTTCCTTAAACTCTGTGCGCTCATAGGGAATACAGGGATAGAAGATGTACTTTACCCCTTGTTTCAGCAGCCAGGTTACGTGACCGTGGGCAAGTTTGGCAGGGTAGCATTCGGATTCGCTGGGAATGGATTCGATGCCCAGTTCGTAAATCTTCCGGTTGGAAGTCGGGGAGAGGACTACCTGATATTTCAGCTTCGTAAAGAAGGTGAACCAGAACGGATAGTTCTCAAACATATTCAATACTCTGGGAATTCCCACTTTTCCGCGGATGGCTTCATCTTCCGGAAGCGGTGTGTAGCCGAATAACTTTTTATATTTGTAATCGAACAGGTTCGGAATCTGGTCTTTGTTCTTTTCTTTTCCGATTCCACGTTCGCAGCGGTTTCCGCTGATATACTGACGTCCCCCGGAAAAGCGGTTGATGGTCAGGCGGCAGCTGTTGGTGCAGCCCTTACAATTTGCCATCGTGGTGGAATACTGCAAGGTGTTGATCTTTTCGATCGGAAGCATCGTGGTTTCTTTGTCTTCACTGTAACGCTCACGGGCAATCAGGGCAGCGCCGAAGGCCCCCATGATACCGGCGATATCCGGACGGATCGCCTCACAGTCTGCGATGCGCTCAAAGCTGCGGAGAACGGCATCGTTGTAGAAGGTTCCGCCTTGTACGACGATGTGTGTTCCAAGTTCCGAGGCATTGGAAACCTTGATGACCTTGTAAAGGGCATTCTTGATGACCGAGTATGCAAGTCCGGCGGAGATATCTGCGACGGAAGCACCTTCCTTTTGTGCCTGTTTCACCTTGGAATTCATAAATACGGTACAGCGGGTTCCCAGATCGATCGGATGTTGCGCGAACAATGCTTCTTTCGCAAAATCCTGAACACTGTAATTCAAAGACTGTGCGAAGTTCTCAATGAAAGAACCGCAGCCAGAGGAACAGGCTTCGTTTAACTGTACGCTGTCTACCGTGTGATTCTTGATTTTGATACATTTCATATCCTGACCGCCGATGTCCAGAATACAGTCTACCTTCGGGTCGAAGAAAGCGGCGGCATAATAGTGAGATACAGTTTCCACCTCGCCTTCATCCAGCATCAGTGCCGCTTTGATCAGAGCCTCGCCGTATCCGGTAGAACAGGAATAGGCAATATGAGCCGATGAGGGCATTTGTTCATAGATTTCCTGAATGGCACGGATAGAAGTAGCCAATGGATTTCCTTCATTATTACGATAGAAGCTGTATAAGAGAGAACCATCTTCTCCGACGAGTGCAGCCTTTGTGGTAGTGGATCCGGCATCAATACCCAGATAACAATTACCCTCGTAGGAGGACAAATCACCCGTTGCCACATTGTTTTGACTCTGACGGCTGCTGAACGCATCATATTCTTCCTGAGAAGCAAAAAGCGGCTCCATACGTTCTACTTCAAAATCCAGTTTTACTTTGTTATGAAGCTGTTCAATCAGACGTTCCAGAGATAACTGCACCTTCTCATCTGCGTTTAATGCACTGCCGATGGCGGCAAACAGATGGGAGTGTTCCGGCGCGATGGTATGTTCTTCATCCAGTTTCAAGGTGCGGATAAAGCACTGCTTTAATTCGGAAAGGAAATGCAGCGGTCCTCCAAGGAATGCCACATGTCCCCGAATCGGTTTTCCACAGGCAAGTCCTGAGATGGTCTGGTTTACAACAGCCTGAAAGATGGAGACTGCCAGATCTTCTTTTGTTGCACCGTCATTGATCAGGGGCTGGATATCTGTCTTTGCAAATACACCGCATCGTGCGGCAATCGGGTAAATGGATTTGTAATTTTTGGCATATTCGTTCAATCCGCTTGCATCGGTCTGAAGAAGGGAAGCCATCTGGTCAATGAAAGAGCCGGTGCCGCCGGCACAGATTCCGTTCATACGCTGTTCCACATTGCCGCCTTCAAAATAGATGATTTTGGCATCTTCGCCGCCCAGTTCGATGGCGACATCGGTTTTTGATTCGTAAGATTTCAGTGAAGTGGATACGGCGATTACTTCCTGAACAAAGGGAATTCCCAGATGTTTGGCAAGCGTTAGGCCGCCGGAACCCGTGATGACCGGGCTTAAGATAATCTCCCCCAGTTGATCGTGTACTTTGGAAAGCAGAGATTCTAAGGTTTCCTGAATATTGGCAAAATGCCGCTCATAATCAGAAAACAGAAGATTCTGCTGTTCATCCAGAAGTGCAATTTTTACAGTGGTAGAGCCAATATCGATACCAAGTGTATATGTATTCATAAAAAAACTCCTTATAGTGACTAAACGTTCCCAGTCGTCAATTTATGTGTATGATAAGTTTGACAGGCAGATGAATTCTTCTGCGAAAAGATACATGACTGCCAAAACTTCAGCATACATTTAACTAAGTAGAAATCGTTCCTATTATACGACAAATTTTTTAGAAATACAATTGGTAAAAAAAGCTTTCTGTCGAATGGAAGTATGTTTTATCCGGACTTTATAAAGTTTATCTAATGTCTCTAAAAGTTTTTGATGGTTTAACATAGATTTAACATAGATTTGAAAGAACCTTGATAGATGACCGTTTTCTGAACCTTTATAATACAGCATGTAAACTAAGGCATAAGACGGCAGCATGAGCAGTACAGGGAAAGCTGCCTGGCAGCGTGAAAGATGCTGACGCGGAAAAAGGAGAGCATATAATATGGAAACAATATTTGGATTACTGGGTGGACTGGCGTTGTTCCTGTTTGGTATGAATATGATGAGTGACAATCTGCAAAAGGCGGCGGGCGAGCGGATGAAGAGTATTCTGTCTTTCCTGACCAGTAATCCTTTGATGGGAGTTCTGGCAGGTGCATTGACAACAGCGGTGCTTCAAAGCAGCAGTGCGACCACAGTTATGGTAATCGGTTTCGTAAGCGCCGGTCTGATGACCTTGCCGCAGGCAATTTCTGTTATTATGGGCGCTAATATTGGAACTACCATGACAGCTCAGTTGCTGGCTTTTAAGCTCAGTGACTATGTATGGGCGATTGTATTTGTTGGATTTGCGATCTATTTCTGTGGGAAGAAAGAAAAGGCGAAAGAGATTGGACAGGTGATTTTAGGGTTTGGTATCTTGTTCGTTGGAATTGAGACGATGGGAGATGTGATGAAGCCGTTGGCATCCAGTCCAATTTTTGTAGAAATGATCTCCAGGGTTTCTGATGTGCCGGTGTTGGGCGTATTGGGTGGTTCGCTGATGACCGTGGTGGTACAGAGCAGCAGTGCTACGATTGCAGTGTTGCAGAATCTGGCATCTCAGGCAGGACCGGATGGGGTATCCAGTGTAATCGGTCTTGCAGGCGCGATTCCGATTCTGTTGGGTGATAACATCGGAACAACGATTACCGCTCTGCTCGCCAGTATCGGACAGTCCACCAATGCAAAACGGACGGCAGTCGCCCACAGTGTATTCAATATCGTGGGAAGTTTTGTATTTCTCTGGATCATACCGTGGTTTGTAAGATTCGTGGAGTATATCTCTCCGAAAGGGGCAGAAATCGATGTAATCTCCCGGCAGATTGCCAATGCACATACATCCTTTAATATGGCAAATACGATTCTTTGGCTGCCATTTATCTGGCTGATGGTAAAGATAGTAACCTGGCTGGTTCCCGGGGAAGAGAAGAAGGTACAGAAAACCAAAGTGGGCGTGGGAGCTGCATATGCAGAAGAATAGTGTTCGTTGTACTAGGAGCAGGCGTTTCAGACGAAGCGTCTGTTTTTTAGTTGCCCTGCAAATTGCATTTTACAGAGGAATTCGCTATACTAAAAATGAATGTGGGATGCAAAAGTGACAATGGAGAGTGTTAGGAGAAAGAGATGTTAAGACTAAGACCTTATAAAAGTTGTGATGCAAGGTATATTGTAAGTTGGATAAGAGATGAAGTTACATTTTACAGATGGAGTGCAGATCAATATCGTAAATTTCCAATCTGTGCAGAGGATATGAATGAAAAATATGCTGCCTATGCAGATAAAGACGATTTTTTTGAAATGACAGCTTTGGATGATAACAAAGTTGTGGGGCATTTGATTATGCGTTTTTTAGACGAGGAGAAAACAATTCTGCGGTTTGGGTTTATCATCGTGGATGATACCAAACGGGGGAAGGGATATGGAAAAGGTATGTTGTCCCTGGCATTAAAATATGCATTTGAAATACTGAAAGTAGAAAAAGTGACGTTGGGCGTGTTTCAAAATAATGAATCTGCATATCGATGTTATACATCCCTTGGATTCCGGAAAGACTCCTCAAAAGAACCGGTGGTCAGCCGGATTTTAGGTGAAATCTGGAAGTATGATGAATTAGAGATTGCGTATAAAGATTGGGCGGAAGAAAATCAGGAGAATGGGCTGTGGAGAAAATCATGATTATATTTGCAAGCTGTACAATTCTTCGGTACTGCTTGCACGGATTGCCAGACTTTTAAAGCGAAAGAACAGTCCGGTGATGACTGCGGGGTCTGTCACTGAACCTATCGGATATGACCGTATACTATCATGAAAATAACATAGAACTTACAAAAAATGAAATGCATATCCGTGTCTGCCTCATGAAGAAAAATCTGTGTATCAGGGAAGAAATCATAGAGTATCTTTGAAACAACAATTTGTATATAGATGAGAATACGTTTTATGCCAATGGCAACCGTCTGCGTGATAAACGCAAGAAGATGGGGGCGGAAAACTTTATTTGTACCGTACGCGGTGTGGGATATCGCTTATGACTGCAAGGGTTTATTTATAGAAGCGAAGTTTTGTTGGATGACAGGTTCTGTTTGAACGTTCAAGTTCTTTAAGGGTAAGGACTTGGGCGGTTTTAATTACGCTGCTTGTCGAATAATACAATTCTGTGTCGAATATTGCGATTGGTTTTGATTGCATACATAAAAAAAGAGTTGTATAATTATTAATACAATAGAAAGAAAATATAAAATATTTTTGATATTCATTATAAAAAGAGTTAAAAATCTGATTTTACTTAAGCGGTGTTCATTATAGAAAGGAGATGAATCCCATGAATTATTGAAAAGTGCAGGTATAAAAAATAGCATTTTAAAGAAATTGCACTGAATAAGAAGTAAATCTGAGATTCGAAATCGGCATATGAAAATCTAATGAAAAGCAGAGTTTTGAGACAGGTATAGGGTAGAAAAGGAGGAGCAAAATGAAACGTTTAATTTGCACTTTTATGGCTTTGATAATTTCTATGTATCCGGCGGTTAATACGCTTGCAACATCGACAAGTGATTTACAAGTATCTGCTAAAACAGAGGTCTCAATATTGACTGGACAGATTCTCACGGAAACACAGTCTTTACAGATCGAGTCAGAGATGGAAACATTAAATCATTGCCATGTTGATACATCTTACATTGAGAGAATTAATGTGACAGCAAACGGTAATGAGTATCTTATGAATTATAATGGTATTCTTGAAACTGTGCTTTTGGAAAAAAATGATTCTGGAAGTGTTAGTTTGATGGTTAATGCCGGGGAGAAATGTGACGTACTTACTTTTGAGGAAGACGGAAGTTTGACTCTTGATGGACATAAAGTAGAAATTACGGAAGTAACTACTACAGAAAATAATTCTGATATTGAGCCGCGGGGAACCATTTGGAAAGGAACAAAATCCCTTTCACCATATGGTAGTTTGAAGGCTTCTGATTATAATGACTATTTATCTTCTGGTACACAAAACATTTCTTTAGGAAAGGCGCTTGATGCTATTACAGTTACTGTATTAAGTACTATTTTGGGGCAAGCCTATGGATATATTGGAATAGCGGTTAGCTTAGCAACAATGGCTGCTTCGGTTATATCGACTCTTAGCACAGTGAATGCCAAAACAGAGTACTTAGGTTATAAATATACAACGTATACGCATGGGGCTTTTGACTACAAATATATTAACAAATTTTATGCAAATACTGCATGTACAGGAACATATCATCAGGAAATCAGTTATGAACATTTTATTGTTTACTAAGAGTTAACGTAGCGAATCATTTTACGAGAAAAGGTAATAAAAGTATATTATAATTCGCATTTGTACCAAAAGAAGATTTGGTAGAAAGTCTTGATATGTCTGTTAGTTGATTGTTTGTTACAACAACAGGGGGTGTACATAAGATTGTGAATTGTAGTATTGTGTAGATATCCGGAGGAGGAGACTGGCTAAGAGAAGGTCAGAGCTCCTTCAGCCGGACTTTTCTGTCGTTAGCATTAAGCATTATTTATTTCTGGCATCATTTTTAGTGATGAATCACATAAATTAATGTGACAGCGGCGGATTGCTTTAGTTATATGAGGGGAGAGAGAATTCATTCGAAATCAGCAATATGTAGAAGCAGTGGCAGACTATAGTGGGAGGTAGGATTATGAAACAGCGGCATAAGTTTGTATATAATAACTATCAATTTTACGAGAATGATGCATTGGTAAATTTCATAGAAAGACAGGCGGCAGAAGGCTATTATCTTTGTGGTATGATTGGTAGATTAGCCAGTATACTAAAATTTCGGCATGAAGATACCGGGATTCCAAGATCATATGTACTTTATTGTAAATATTTGGATGAACAGATTGACACAGAAATTGAGAATATGAAAGCCGGAACATGGGAGAGCGTCTGCGAGAATATTCAGTTTGTTCTGTTTGGAAGTTCTTCTGCTGATGATTCAGAAAAGAATGCAGCGCGTGTGAAAGAGAAGCAAAAGATGTTACTTGGCATTCCTTTGAAAAAATCGTTAGCCCTTATTTCTGCGCTTTTTTTCGTATCTCTCATTGTTTTAGTTCTTAAATGGTATTTGGCGGCGAATGGAAAGCTTCAATTATATCCGTTAAAATTTTTTGTATGTATAGCTTTAAATATTATTTTTCTTTTTTACTTTACAGGCGATTTGTATGATCTTAAGGCCGGTAAAGGTGTATATACAAAGGGAATTGTATATTTTTCCGGGCGCACGAGATTTAAGGATGTGATGTTTTACATTGGTGATATATGTAGATTAATTTTGTTATTAGGAAGCGTTTTCAGCAGTATTCTGCTTCTGATTCGTTCAAAAGATTTCGTCATTTTATTGGAAATCCTTAGAATGTGGTTCCTGTATGGGATTGTTGGTTATTGTTATAAGTTGAAGTTTCGGCGTTCCTATATAGTGTTATTGATAGGTTCTGTGTTCTTGGCGATGTTTGGAATTTGATAAAATTGCCTGAAGAATATCCGGAGAAGGAGACTGGCTAAGAGAGGGTCAGGATTCCTTCAGCCGGATTTTTTTGTTATTCGTATAAAGTGTTAAACTGTCTGGGGGTGCTTTAAAATTTTTTTTGTATAGAATTGACATAAAAAATATCTTGTGGTATTATATACGAGTTAATTAGTTAAAGCTAACTAGAGAGGGAAGAATAGCAGTATGAGTAGTTGGAAAAAGCTTTTGATATTAGTTCAAACTATCCCGGCAGCCTTGGTTATGGTATGTGCGGGGATTTCGCTCCATGGCTATACGGAACCTGTATATGCGGTGGATGAATTGCCTCCTGCGGTGGAGGAAGATGTTGGGGATAGGAAAATAAAGACAAAGGATCAAGGTGAAGGAGAGGCGGCTGCAAAGGGGGATACCAGAAAAGGCAGCTTTAATTTGGAAGATGGGACGTATGAAGGAACAGGTACCGGATTCGCAGGAAAAATCAAAGTGGCGGTAGAAATTAAAGATAAAAAAATAGTTGCGGTCAATGTGCTCGAAGTAGAGGGAGATGATGAAGCATTTTTTAACCGTGCAAAAGGAGTCATTGATAAAATCATAGATTCCCAGACATTGGATGTAGATGTAATTTCAGGAGCCACGTACAGTTCTAAAGGAATTATCAGTGCCGTGAAGAATGCACTGACGGGGGAACCTGATACAAAGCAGCCGACAGCTTCTGGAGGAACAGCTGCCAGTGATACCCCATCCAGAACAGTCACCAGGGTATCGGATGCAGCGGCGTATAAAGACGGTACCTATTACGGCACCGGAACCGGTTTTGGAGGTCCTCTTACGGTTAGGGTAGAGATCAGCGGAGGGAAGATTGCCTTAATAGAAATTACAAAGACAAGCGATGGCAGCAGCTTTATCCAAAAAGCCTCTGTATTGATTCAGAACATGATTTCCACCCAGAGCACCAATGTGGATACGGTGTCAGGGGCAACATACAGTTCTATGGGAATTATAGAAGCTGTCCGGGATGCCTTGAGTCAGGCGGCGGTATCCGGTTCGGAAAATGCGGTATCAAAAAAGCCGGCACAGAGTACGGAGGTTGAAAAACCGGCGGTCAGCGGAAGTTTTCCTTATGCAGATGGTATTTATTATGGAACTGCAGATGGGTATCGCGGTGAGGTTACCGTTGCTGTCGTGCTTCAGAATCATACGATACAGAATATCCTGATCACGCAGACATCCGATGATGAAACATTTTTCAACAGGGCAAAAGCGGTAGCAGATCAGGTAATAAAAACGCAGAGTACAGATGTGGATCTGGTATCCGGAGCCACTTTTAGTTCCAGGGGAATCAAAAATGCAATTTTGAATGCATTGGAAGAAGCGCACAGAATTAGTTCCGGAGAGTCAGGGGGGAATGGAAACAGCCCAGATGACGGAGAAACACAGATTCCGGAAGGGAAGTTCCCCTATAAAGAGGGAATTTATTATGGCATCGGGGAAGGATATCTGGGAGAGATCAAGGCAGCGGTGGTAATTCAGAAGGATATGCTCAAAGCGATTCTGATTCTGGAAAATGAGGATGATGAAGCATTTTTCTCAAGGGCACTGAAGGTTACAGATGCTATGATTGAGAATCAAAGTACAGATGTAGATACGGTGACGGGCGCTACATATAGTTCCAGAGGTATTTTGGAAGCTGTGGAGAATGCATTGAAAGAAGCCTGGAAAGTCACAAATCAAGGAGGGGATGAGGAAGAGAACCCTTCTGATAACGATGAAAATCAAGGTGGAGAAGAGAAACCGGGAGGAGATGAAAATCAGGGAGAAACTGACGGAGACTCCGGTGAGGACGGAGACAAAGATCAGACGGAGACGATATATGAAGATGGGGAGTATGCGGCTTCTGTGTTATGTATGCCGGATGAATATGAGGACTTTGAGCCTTACAATCTATCACTGAAGATTACGGTAAAGGATGATAAAATTATCAATATTACAGATGTATTGGGTGACGGCCCTTCCTCGAATGACCGTTATATTGCATGGGCAGTGGATGGAAGAAGCAGTATACCCGGAGTGGTTCCGCAGATTCTTGAAAAAGGTACTTTGGATGAAATCGATGTAGTAGCGAGGGCAACCTGCTCGTCGAAGGCAATTTTAGAGGCTTGTACTCAGGCACTGGAGATTGCCGGAAAAATCAAAGAATAAGCAGAATGGAGATGGAATATGAAGTCATTTTGTATCAGAATATTGAATCTGGCGGTGATTGCGGCAGTTTTGCTGGGATATAATACGACTTTGGAAAAACGGGAAAAAGAGGATGAGATTGCCAGATTACATGCAGAACTGGCCAGCGCCAGGCTTGCAAAGGGAAATGAACAATCAGGTGACGAAGAAAATTCCCAGAGTTATCAGGATGGAGTTTACGCTGGCGAGGCGGAGGGCTTCGGCGGGCCGATTTCGCTTGAGGTGACAGTGGAGGAGGGAAAAATCACTGCCATTGAAATTTTATCGGCGGAAAAAGAAGACGGCGCTTACTTTGCGATGGCACAGGATGTCATACCGGATATTATTGAAAAACAGTCTGCAGATGTAGACACAATAAGCGGGGCAACCTTCAGTTCCACGGGAATACGGGATGCCGCCCGGCAGGCTTTGGAAAAGGCGGAATAATCAGATGAAGAGAATGGATATACATAATCTTTCAAAAAAGGACATAAGAAATATTCATACATGGGTAAGGGCAGTGATTCAGCTCTTATACTTTCTATTTTTGCCGTCTGCGTTTACTGCGGCATTTTCGGGTGTAAAGTATATTTTTCAGCAATTGGGAGCAGGAGCAAAAATAGAACTTACCTCTTTCGTATCGGTGTTGCTGGTACTTTGTGCTTATACGATTGTATTCGGAAGGTTTTTCTGTGGGTTTGCCTGTGCCTTTGGCAGCTTTGGAGACGGAGTACATGCACTTTATGTATGGACTTGCAAGAAATTAAAAAAGAAACCTGTAAAGTTGTCAGCGGTGTGGAATGCAAGACTCTCCTGTCTGAAATATGTGGTGCTTGCAGTGATTGTGATCCTGTGCTTCCTGGGGGTTTACGCAAAGGCGCAGGGTACCAGTCCATGGGATGTGTTTTCTATGATTCATGCAGGGAACTTCAGGTTGGGCGGCTATGTGGCAGGAGTTGTCTTACTGCTCCTTTTGATCGTCGGGATGGCAGTGCAGGAGAGATTCTTCTGCAGGTTCTTCTGTCCTATGGGGGCAGTATTTTCCCTGCTTCCCATACTGCCGTTTTTCTCTCTTCACAGGAACAGAGAACAGTGTATCAAAAACTGCAGTGCCTGCACAAAAAAGTGTCCGTCAGATATTGAATTGCCGCCCGATGGCTCGATGGAGGTAAGAGGAGATTGTTTTCAGTGTCAGAAATGTGTGGATACCTGTCCCAGAGGAAATATTTCCTGCGGGGTGAAGGTGTTAAGGGGAAATGAAGTGACATTTACAGTTTTTCGTGGGGTGTTGCTTTTGTGTCTGTTTCTATGGCTGGGTTTGTGAAACAAATCTGGTGTATTGTATAGATGGGCGATTGTGAAACTCTTCCGGAGTCGTTTTAGAATTCGTTCTCACTCCGACATCCGTACAAAATATAGAAAAATGTTCGCTTGCATCGTACATTTTTCTATATTTTGTTCGTCTGTAGTCGCAATCACGAATCTCTAAAACGACTTCGGAAGAGTTTCACAATCACCTGGTATTGCATAGAAGAAAAGAGGAAATGGAATGAGCAGAAAAGTTGCAGGCTGCGGGATGCTGATAGCGCTTGCTATGGTCTTCAGTTATGTGGAGGTATTGATTCCGATTAATTTCGGAATTCCCGGTATGAAGTTGGGAGCAGCCAATCTGGTGATTGTGATCGGTTTATATCTGTTAAAACCACAGGAGGTGCTGATGATTTCTATGATCCGCATTTTCTTTATGGGATATATGTTTGGAAATGGGGTATCGCTGCTGTACAGTTTTGCTGGCGGGATTTTAAGCTTCTTGCTTATGGCGGTTATAAGGAAAATGAAAGGATTTTCAGTTGTAGGGGTGAGCATCATCGGCGGTGTCAGCCATAATATCGGTCAGCTTTTGGCAGCTGCCTGGATCATACGGAATCGGAATCTGTTTTATTACCTGCCGGCTCTTTTAGCGGCAGGAACTGCCACAGGAGCCTTGATCGGAATACTTTCCGGAAAGATACTTCATGTTGTGGAACGGGAAGCAAGAAAATCTGTGGTGAGAGAATAATTTTTTGATTAATAGTTAGTAACAGCTAACTTTTAATAAAGTATCATAAAGGAGGAAAAAATGAGAAAAAAGAATTTTCAGACAAAAGCTCTGGCAGTTATGATGTCTGCAGTTATGGCAGCAGGGTCCTTTCCTGTATCGCTGCAGGCAGAGGGAGTAAGTTACAAAGACGGTACCTATATTGGAACAGCTACGGTACATCCGGATGAATTTCAGGACTTTGATGCCTATGAGATTAAGGTTGCCGTAACGATTGCTCAGGGAGCAGTTACATCGGTCACATATAGCGGAGATTGTAAGATCGAGGATGATAATGTAACGTATGCCAGCCGGGCGATGAATGGACGAGGCAGCAGACCTGGAATTGCAGCACAGATGATCCAGAAAAACGGTGTTGACGGTATTGATACTGTAAGTACCGCAACCTGCAGTTCCAAGGCAATTATCAGCACTGCAGCCTCTGCACTGAGCCAGGCAGTTGATACCAGTGCAAGCATAGATACCTCGGCTCTCGAACAGGCGATTTATCATGCAGAAGGTCTGACCAGTGCAGATTATACAGAAAACTCCTGGTCTGCGGTGCAGGAAAAATTGTCCGCGGCAAAAGAGGCTTTGGAGAAGAAGGAGTCACAGGATGAGGTGACGGCAGCAGCAAATGCGCTTGAAGAAGCGATTCAGGCACTGGAAGCAAAAGAAGCACAGGAAAAGATTTCATATGTTCTTATGAATATCCCGTATGACCAGTTTTACCAGGCAGATGTAAACAACAATATTCCGGTGGATGGATTCTCTTCTGCAACATTGAATAAAACAAGAACCAAAAGTCTGGCGGGCGGTTCCTACCATGTGAAGAGTGACGGCAGTGAGATTACTGGTATCACGTTCCCTGTAAAAGTTCCGGAAGGTACGGATCTTTCTGCGTACAAGAGAATCAAGGATACAGATTCTGTGGAAATCACGGTAACCAATCGGGGACAGACTTCTACAACAACCTATAGCGGAAAGGATGCATTGTTTGAAAGTGCAAGCTATTCCTACTATGTACTCAGTGAAACGCCGGCTTACTATAAGGAACTGAAGGTTCTTGCAGATGGAAGTTTATCCTTTGGAAAAACGGCAGGCAACGTGCAGAAGGTGACAGGGGCAAGTGCCGAACTCAGTACAGAGAGCAGTTATGGGGACTATCAGTTAGCGATTGACGGATTGGATATCAATTCAGGCACAGATACCGTGTACGGTGTGGTTATAAGTACGAAAGAAGGAAATGATTACGGTCTTCGCCATCTGGAAAATATCTGGAGGGTAACAGAGCTTGCATGGTGCACTGGATTTACACAGGCTGTCCATAATTGCCCTACGTCATCTGCCCACTATGCAGCTATGATGGGACAGACAATCGATAAAGTAACGTATTATACAAGTAAAGGTATCTATGAAATTCCGTTGAATGACATTTATGTACCAATAAAATTCAATGGAGGCGTGAAGGTACAGGATGCTTCAGTAAAAGCAGGAAAGACAAAGATAGAGATTGAAGGATTACCGGATGATTATGATGCCAGATATGATGTAGAGGGTCTGGACGGTATAACAGTGGATCATGGAATGCTCACATTCAGTGAGGCAGATAAAGGACTTTATACACTTAGCATTCAGGACAGAAGCGGAAAATATGCGCAGTTAAAGACTAGCTTCATCCTTTATACAGAGGATATGCCGGCAAAATATAATAATGACAGTAGTATGCCAGCTGTGATAACTGCGAAAGGCTACGATGAGGCTGCGTTTAAGGATTACCTGAAGAATATTACCTCCGTATCCGTGAATGGAAAAAGCTATGCGGCAAGCGGCAGAGGCGCGACCGTTCTTATTGGTGAGGATGGATCGCTGAAAACAGATGCGGCCCCGTTTGCGGAGGGGGATTCCTTTGAGATTGTTGTTTCTTCCACAGGCTATCAAAATCTGGAATTTACATATGAGAAGAAGGCAGAGGAATACCGGTATGTCTATGCAGGATTGAGATGGGCAGAATACTGGGCAGCGGAAGGTGTTCAGGCGGCAGGAAATGCAGCATCCTCTTATGAGAAGGATGCAAAGGGAGAATTTGATAAAGGAGCATTTGACACAGTATCCCGTGCAACTACCAATCATGGACTGCACAGAGGAAGTTTTCAGTGCAGTGCTGTTATTTATATGAAGGATGGAACTACATATGATGTTTCCTATTATAAAGGGGCGACAACCGTAGTTTTGACGGATGGGACCGAAGTGACATACGATAAAAGTCAGATTGAGCGTTACGTAGTGACCGGACTTAAGTATGTGCCGGTAAAAGTTGCATCCGATGATTATGAAGCATTCTGTGAAAAATATAAAGTTGTGGAGAATGGTGAAACCCTTTCGGGCGGTTTCAGCGAAAATAATCTGAATTCGTATACTGGTGTGGTGGCGAATGTGACAGAGGATACCAATGGACTGAAGACTGCTGTTAAAGGGGAAGACGGTTCCTTTACCTTCACAGGCAGAACGTCAGGAAGTGAATCCGGACTTCAGGATACGGAACTGAAAACGGTAGCTGGTATTATTCCTGAGGTGAAGCCGGCCAATGGTTCTTATGGTGAATTTCTCCGCGTAGACCTGAATGGAGATTATGGTGATCTGGCAGCCAATATGCAGACGGTGAAATGGACCTATTATGGAAATGATCATACCTACAGTCAGCCAGTTGCAGTTTTTGGAACCAAATTTGCTGCCGATAACTGGATGCACAAGTCTATGGGCATACAGCTTGGACTGACAGATTCTCTTCGCTGCATATTGCCGGAAGGAACAGACGGCACAGGGTATTGGGCGTTGACTGTTTATGCACTGGGATATGCAGATTATACGTATCAGTTTGAGGCAACTGCGGATCATATTGTCAAAGAAGATCCTGTTTGGGATACCAGTAAGCTTGAAAAAGCGATTGCCGATGCTGATGCATTGAATGAAAGTGATTATACAGCTGAAAGTTGGGCATCCATGCAGACAGAATTGTCAGAAGCCAGGGAAGAATTGGCGGCAAAACATAGTCAGTCAGCAGTGGATGAGGCAACAGCACATCTGAATGCTGCAATACAGGCACTTGTAAAGAATGAGGAACGATATGTTCTGATGAATATTCCATATGATGAATTTTATGCGGCAGATGTAAATAATAGGATTGCAGTAGATGCATTTTCTTCCGCCACTTTAAATAAAACAAGAACAGCTTCTCTTGCAGGAGGTTCTTACCATGTGAATAGCGATGGAAGTGATATTACCGGCATTACATTTCCGGTTAAGGTAGGTGCCGATGTGGATCTCTCTGCTTATAAGCAGGTAACAGAACAGGATTCTATCGAAATAACAGTGACAAACCGCGGACAGACATCCACAACAACTTACAGTGGAAGGGATGCTCTGTTTGAAAATCCAAGCTATGCTTACTATATCATGGACGAAAAACCTTCTTATTATAAAGAAGTGACGGTGAAGGCTGACGGAACCTTATCCTTTGGAAACGTGGTAGGCGAAGAGCAGATCCTTGAGAATGTAAATATTGAGTTTACTACCGAATCAAGCTACGGAGACTATGAGTTGAGTCTGGATGGTCTGGACATTGATAACAATAAGGATAAAGTATATGGTGTGATTCTCAGCACAAAAGAAGGAAATGACTATGGTCTCCGTCATCTGGAAAATATTTGGAGAGGAACAGAACTGGCATGGTGCACCGGATTTACAGAAAGTGTGCATAATTGTCCCACATCCTCTGAACACTATGCAGCCATGATGGGACAGACGATTGACAAGATTACGTATTACACAAGCAAAGGAATTTACAGCATTCCGGCAGACGTTTACGTACCGGTTAAATTCAATGGTGATGTAAAGGTGGAAAATGCGTCAGTCACAGCAGGCAGAACCAGTATTACCGTGAATGGTTTGCCAGAGGATTTTGATGCGGAATATGAGGTAGAAGGTCTTGAGGCAGATGTGGCTGATGGGGTTCTTTCCTATCAGAATGCTGCCAAAGGAGAATATACCTTGACTGTACGTGATAAGAGCGGCAAATACGCAGCTATGACCACAGATTTTATCCTGTTTACGGAAGAGATGCCGGCAGTTTATAATCATGACAACAGTAATCCGGCGCTTGTAACGGCGGAGGGCTATGCCACAGAAGATTTTGCAGATTATATGAAAAATATCGTTTCTGTATCTGTAAATGGAACCAGTTATGCGGCAAGCGGGCGAGGAGCCGTAGTGATCATCAATGAAGATGGTACTCTTAAAACGGATGCAGCGCCGATTGTAGATGAGGGGACCTATGAAATTACAGTATCTGCTACGGGTTATCAGGAACTTACTTTCAGTTACACCGTGAAAGTGGTTGTACCAACACCGACGGATACGCCAACGCCGACGGATACACCAGTGCCGACGGATACGCCAATACCGACAGACACACCGACACCGACAGATACACCAGTGCCGACGGATACGCCGATACCGACGGATACACCGGTTCCGACAGATAAGCCAACACCGACACCAACAGATACATCGAAAAATACTTCAACATCTGGTAAGGGGGCAGCAGCTTCCGGAACGACTGCTTCAGCAGGTGCTCCGAAAACCGGAGATGTCACCGATGTATGGGGCTGGATCAGTCTTGCAGTATCTTCTTTAGGTGCAGGCGGATTGGGAATTCGATTAAGAAAGAAGTCAAGGAAAGAAAAAGAATAAGTAACGATTTTAAAGACCGGGGAGCTAAACGTTCCCCGGTTTTGGCGATGTACGATAAAATGCAGGAGAACGTGTCAGGTTTTACTCTTTTAAGCTAATCAGATAGAATTATGATTGCAAATGCAGGAAGGATTCGCTATACTTATTCTAGAGCATGTTTGAAAATTCATTTCCGTGATCTGCACGCCCCACTTTGCGGTATATTTGCCCGGCATTCGGTCAACGTAGCCCGCTACGCCTCCCTCATTTGAGACAAATCTCCTACAAACTGGGACGCACATCTCATGGAAAGCAATTTTCAAACACGCTCTAGCGCGTTCGAAATCCAACGTTTAGTCGTTGGATTGGTTTCAAATATGCGTTGATAGAAAAATAAAGTATGAGGGCGAAAGATGTACCATATATTAAAAGAAGAAGGCCGTGCCAAACGGGCAGAATTTAAGACGGTTCACGGCACGATACAGACACCGGTATTTATGAACGTAGGAACTTCCGCTGCCATCAAGGGAGCGGTTTCAACAATGGATTTACAGCAGATTAAGACGCAGGTAGAGCTGTCCAATACGTATCATCTTCATGTACGTCCGGGGGATGAGGTAGTAAAGAAGATGGGAGGTCTGCATAAATTCATGGTCTGGGACAAGCCGATTTTGACAGATTCGGGCGGTTTCCAGGTGTTTTCCCTTGCCGGCTTGCGGAAAATCAAGGAAGAGGGTGTTTATTTTCACTCTCATGTAGATGGAAGAAAGATTTTTATGGGACCGGAGGAAAGTATGCAGATCCAGTCCAATCTGGCTTCTACAATCGCGATGGCATTTGATGAATGCCCTTCCAGTGTTGCGGACCGGAATTATGTGCAGGCTTCTGTGGACCGGACAACACGGTGGCTGAAACGTTGTAAGGATAAGATGACCTGGCTGAATCATCAGGAGGATACGATTAATAGGCAGCAGTTATTGTTTGGAATCAATCAGGGTGCAATTTACTCGGATATTCGAATTGATCATGCAAAGCGGATCAGTGAGCTGGAACTGGATGGTTATGCAGTGGGCGGTCTTGCGGTAGGAGAGAGTCATGAGGAGATGTATTATATTCTGGACGAAGTAGTGCCTCATCTGCCGAAAGAGAAACCTACTTATCTGATGGGAGTGGGGACTCCGGCGAATATTCTGGAAGGTGTGGAGCGGGGAATTGATTTCTTTGATTGTGTCTATCCCAGCCGAAACGGACGCCACGGACATGTCTATACCAATCAGGGGAAGCTGAATCTGTTCAATGCCAAATACGAACTGGATTCCCGGCCGATCGAGGAAGGCTGTCAGTGTCCGGCATGTCAGCATTACAGCAGGGCTTATATCCGTCATCTGCTGAAAGCGAAGGAGATGTTGGGCATGCGTCTTTGTGTGCTGCATAATCTGTACTTCTATAATACCATGATGGAAGAAATCAGAAGTGCACTGGAAGAGGGCAGATTTGCTTCCTATAAGAGGGCAAAATTGGATGGTTTTCTGGAAAATGACAAAAAAGGCTGAAAATCCGGAAAAAGTGCTTGCCCAAACGGTTGGTTTACGGTATCATGATAATAGTGCGTAACGAAAGGAAAGCGATGAACTGCCACGGCGGTTCTCTGCCGGGAAAATTTAGGAGGAATGAAGATGATTTTAGCAAATGCAAGTGCCGAAGGCTCAGCAGCTATGGGCGGCGGTATGATGATTATCTGGATGGTGGCGATTATCGCATTGATGTATTTTATGATGATCCGTCCGCAGAAGAAGGAGCAGAAAAGACTTCAGGCGATGCTGGGTGATATGGAGGTTGGTGATGCAGTTGTTACCACCGGAGGCTTCTACGGCATTGTTATCGATATTACCGAGGAAGATGTAATTGTTGAATTCGGCAACAACAAAAACTGCCGTATCCCTATGCGTAAGGCTGCAATTGCAGAAGTTGAAAAGCAGTCTGATGCGATTGAAGTTAAGGAAAGCAAATAACAGTAGGTAAAGAGGTTGCTGCAGTTTTCTCTGTGGCGACCTTTTTGACTTTCATGAATGATGGTGTCTGCGTCAGCAGGCGTATAACAGGAAAAATCTGCTGAATTTCTTAGAAAAAAGATGAAAATTTCGGTTTTAGTTGAAATATCACTAAAATTGAAGTATGATAATGGTTACAGTTGACATGATGACCATCCTGCAGGATGGTTACAGATTAGTTTTGCAGGATTGTGAAAGGGAGAGAGATACATGAAGTATAGAATTGGTTTAATACATGGTGACGGGATCGGACCGGAGATTGTGAAGGAAGCAAAGAAGGTTCTGGATGCAGTCTGCAGGAAATACGGTCACACCTTTACATATGAAAATCTGCTGCTTGGCGGTGCTTCTATTGATGTTCACGGCGTACCGCTGACGGATGAAACGATTGCAGCGGCGAAGGAGTGCGATGCTGTTCTGATGGGGTCCATCGGCGGTGATGCGAAGACTTCCCCCTGGTATCAGCTGGAACCGTCCAAACGTCCGGAAGCAGGACTGCTGGGTATCCGCAAAGCATTGAATCTGTTTGCAAATTTGAGACCGGCTTATCTGTACGATGAGCTGCGTGCAGCCTGCCCCTTAAGAGATGAGATCATTGGTGACGGTTTTGATATGGTGATCATGAGAGAATTGACGGGCGGTCTGTATTTTGGTGAGAGAAAAACCGTCGAGGAAGATGGTGTAAAAAAGGCCATTGATACACTGGCTTATGATGAAAATGAAATCCGCAGAATAGCAAAACGTGGATTTGACATTGCCATGAAGCGCCGGAAGAAAGTTACCAGCGTGGATAAAGCGAATGTATTGGATTCTTCCAGATTGTGGAGAAGTGTTGTGGAGGAAGTGGCGAAGGATTATCCGGAAGTTACTCTGGAGCATATGCTGGTGGATAACTGCGCGATGCAGCTTGTGAAGGATCCGGCGCAGTTTGATGTGATTCTGACGGAAAATATGTTTGGCGATATCCTGTCTGATGAGGCAAGCATGGTGACCGGTTCCATCGGAATGCTGTCTTCTGCAAGCCTGAATGAGACCTCGTTTGGATTGTATGAGCCGAGTCACGGCTCCGCACCGGACATTGCCGGAAAGAATATTGCAAACCCGATTGCAACCGTACTGTCAGCGGCTATGATGCTGCGTTACTCGTTGGATCTGGATCAGGAAGCCGATGCAGTGGAGGCTGCAGTAAAGAAAGTGCTGTCTGACGGGTATCGTACAGGAGATATTATGTCTGAAGGGTGTACACAGGTTTCCACTACACAGATGGGTGACCTTCTGGTAGAACGGCTGTAGAATTATGATATGATACAAGCGTCAAAAGGTCATGCTTGCATGAAAAGGCATGACTTTGGGACGCGAAAAACACCGAAAAGTAGCCATTTTTTGTAGAAAAATGAGCGAATTTGAGGTGTTTTAGGATTGCGGGAGCATGAAATGCGAAGCAATCCGTATATCATAAGCGTCAAAATACCTTTTGACGCTTTCATCATGATATTTAAGAAAATGCAAAGATAGAAGGAGAGAGAGCGATGAAAAGTGATGCAGTAACTAAAGGAATGCAGCAGGCGCCTCACAGAAGTTTGTTTCATGCACTTGGCATGACACAGGAAGAACTGGACCGCCCGTTGGTAGGTATTGTAAGTTCTTACAATGAAATTGTACCGGGACATATGAATCTGGATAAAATTACAGAAGCCGTTAAAAAGGGCGTGGCTATGGCAGGCGGAACACCGGTTGTGTTCCCGGCAATCGCAGTTTGTGACGGTATTGCCATGGGGCATATCGGAATGAAGTATTCTCTGGTAACAAGAGATCTGATTGCCGATTCCACCGAATGTATGGCAACTGCCCATCAGTTTGATGCACTGGTTATGATCCCGAACTGTGATAAGAATGTACCGGGACTTCTGATGGCAGCAGCAAGAATCAATGTACCTACTGTATTTGTAAGCGGCGGTCCGATGCTTGCAGGTCATGTCAAAGGTCATAAGACAAGTCTTTCTTCCATGTTCGAGGCAGTGGGTGCCTACGCCGTGGGAAATCTGACGGAAGAAGACGTAAGAGAGTATGAGTGTAAGACCTGCCCGACCTGTGGTTCCTGTTCCGGTATGTATACTGCCAACAGTATGAACTGTCTGACGGAAGTATTGGGTATGGGATTACAGGGCAACGGAACCATTCCGGCCGTTTACTCCGACCGTCTGATTCTGGCAAAACACGCCGGTATGCAGGTGATGGAGATGTACCGCAGGAATATCCGTCCGAGAGATATTATGACAAAAGAAGCATTTTTGAATGCTCTGACCGTAGATATGGCACTTGGATGTTCCACAAACAGTATGCTGCATCTGCCGGCAGTTGCCCATGAAGCGGGTTTTGATTTTGATGTTGAACTGGCAAATGAACTGAGTGCAAAGACTCCGAACCTGTGCCATCTGGCACCGGCAGGTCCGACTTATATGGAAGATCTGAATGAGGCAGGCGGCGTTTATGCAGTTATGAATGAATTGAATAAACTGGGATTGCTTCACACAGAGTGCATCACCGTAACGGGTAAAACGGTAGGTGAAAACATCGAGGGATGTGTGAATAGAAATCCGGAGGTTATTCGTCCGGTTGAAAACCCATATAGTAAAACAGGCGGTATTGCTGTACTGAAAGGAAATCTGGCGCCTGAGACAGCCGTTGTAAAACGTTCCGCTGTCTGTGAAGAGATGATGGTACATGAAGGCCCGGCAAGAGTCTTTGATTGTGAGGAAGATGCAATTGAGGCTATTAAGGGCGGTAAGATCGTGGCAGGAGATGTGGTCGTTATCCGCTATGAAGGACCAAAGGGCGGACCTGGTATGAGGGAAATGCTGAATCCAACCTCTGCAATTGCAGGTATGGGACTGGGTTCTACGGTGGCATTGATTACCGACGGTCGTTTCTCCGGAGCATCCAGAGGGGCATCCATCGGTCATGTATGCCCGGAAGCTGCTGTAGGCGGTCCCATCGCACTGGTAGAAGAAGGAGATATCATCAAAATCAACATTCCGGAGAATAAACTGGAAATTGCTGTCAGCGATGAAGTTTTGGAAGAACGTAAGAAAAATTGGCAGCCAAGAGAGCCGAAAGTAACTACAGGATATCTTTCCAGATATGCAAAAATGGTTACAAGTGCAAAACGCGGCGCAGTTTTGGAGATAAAATAAATACAGGTACGGGAAGGGAGAGAAGAGAACATGCAATTAACAGGATCTCAAATTATAATTGAATGTTTAAAAGAGCAGGGAGTAGATACCGTATTCGGTTATCCGGGAGGGACGATACTGAATGTATATGACGAATTGTATCGTCATCCGGAGATCCACCATATACTGACCTCTCATGAGCAGGGCGCTTCCCATGCTGCAGACGGGTATGCAAGAGCAACCGGAAAAGTCGGTGTCTGCATGGCGACCAGCGGACCGGGAGCAACCAACCTGGTTACCGGTATTGCAACTGCATATATGGATTCTGTGCCGGTTGTGGCAATTACTGCGAATGTAGGAAAAGCATTGCTGGGAAAAGACAGTTTTCAGGAGATTGATATTGCCGGTGTGACGATGCCGATCACAAAACACAGTACGATTGTAAAGGATATCAGCCAGCTTGCATCGGTAATCCGCCGCGCATTTACAATTGCAAAAAGCGGAAGACCGGGTCCTGTTCTTGTGGATGTTACAAAGGATGTGACGGCTGCTACTTACGAATATGAATACCAGGAACCTGAGAAGATCGAGCGGGTGACCAAGAGTATCTGGAAATCAGATCTTGAGAAAGCCGCTGATATGATCAATACTGCAAAGAGACCGTTTATCTTTGTAGGCGGCGGTGCCGTGATCTCCGGTGCCGCAGACGAGGTGCGTGAATTTGCTCATAAAATCCATGCTCCGGTTTGCGACTCTTTGATGGGAAAGGGGGCATTTGACGGAACGGATGAATTATATACCGGCATGGTTGGCATGCACGGTACAAAGACTTCAAACTTAAGTCTCAACAAGTGTGACCTTCTGGTGGTAATCGGAGCCCGCTTCTCAGACCGTGTGGCAGGAAACACTTCGAAGTTTGCACAGAATGCAAAGATTCTGCAGATTGATATTGATCCCGCGGAAATTAACAAGAATGTGATTGTGGATGCAAGTGTTATCGGTGATATCAAAGAAGTACTGAAACGTCTGATTCCGATGGTGGAGGAAAATGACCACAAAGAATGGGTGGATCAGGTAGAGACAATGAAGGCATCCTATCCGATGCAGTATAACCCGGATGGTTTGACTGGTCCGTATGTGATCGAAGAACTTTACCGTGTGACAAAGGGTGAGGCAATTGTTGTAACCGATGTAGGTCAGCATCAGATGTGGGCAGCTCAGTATTATAAATATAGTCGTCCCGGTCAGTTGCTGACTTCCGGTGGACTGGGGACTATGGGATATGGACTGGGGGCTGCGATTGGCGCAAAATCAGGAAAACCGGATAAAGTAGTGGTAAATGTAGCAGGAGACGGATGTTTCCGTATGAATATGAATGAAATTGCTACAGCAGTCCGCAGTAATATTCCGGTGATTGAACTGGTAATTAATAATCATGTGCTTGGTATGGTTCGCCAGTGGCAGACACTGTTTTACGGACAGCGGTATTCCAATACGATTTTAAATGATCAGGTGGATTTTGTGAAGTTGGCGGAGGCCATGGGTGCAGTGGGAATCCGCGTGACGAAAAAGGAAGAAGTGGGAGCTGCGATTGAAAAGGCAATTGCTTTGAAGGTTCCGGTTGTCATCGACTGTCAGATTGACTGTGATGATAAAGTATTCCCGATGGTTCCGGCAGGATCGGCAAATGAAGAAGTATTTGATGAGGCAGATCTGGCGAAAAAGGAATTGTAAGAAATCGTCGGGAAAAGGCAGATAAGGGATTGACAAGAAAATAACAGAAGATGTATATTATAGTATTGTAGAGTGCTAAAGTGAGTGAAGTGTTTGAAAGCAGACACGGATCGTAAGGGGCATTGGAGCAAGAAGAATCAGGAGGATGAAAAAAGTGAGTAAAGTATATAATTTTTCCGCTGGACCGGCGGTGTTACCGGAAGAAGTATTAAAAGAAGCACAGGAGGAGATGTTGGATTATCGCGGAACAGGGATGTCTGTGATGGAGATGAGTCATCGGTCTAAGGCTTTTGATACGATTATTCAGGAAGCGGAAGCAGATTTACGTGAACTCATGGGAATTCCCTCCAATTATAAGGTGTTGTTCTTACAGGGAGGCGCTTCCCTTCAGTTTGCCATGATTCCTATGAACCTGATGAAGAATAAGGTTGCAGATTACATCGTAACTGGTCAGTGGGCAAAGAAAGCATGGCAGGAAGCACAGAAGTACGGTAAGGCCAACAAGATTGCAACTTCCGAGGATAAGACCTTTTCCTATATTCCGGATTGTTCGGATCTGCCGATCAGCCCGGATGCAGATTATGTGTATATCTGTGAGAATAATACGATTTATGGAACAAAATATAAGAAACTTCCGAATACCAAAGGAAAAATTCTGGTATCCGATGTTTCCTCCTGTTTCCTGTCTGAGCCGATTGATGTATCAAAATACGGAATTGTCTATGGCGGTGTACAGAAGAATATCGGACCGGCAGGTATGGTAATTGCCATCGTGAGAGAAGATCTGATTACGGAAGATGTTCTTCCGGGAACTCCTACCATGATGACTTATAAGACACATGCAGATGCAAACTCTCTGTATAATACACCGAACTGCTACTGTATCTACATGTGCGGAAAAGTGTTCAAATGGCTGAAAAAGATGGGCGGTCTGGAAGTGATGAAGCAGCGCAATGAAGAGAAAGCCGCAATTTTGTATGATTACCTGGATTCCAGTAAACTGTTCAAAGGTACGGTAGTAAAAGAAGACCGTTCTCTGATGAACGTACCTTTTGTCACAGGTGATAAAGAGATGGATGCGAAATTTGTAGCTGCTGCGACAGAAGCAGGATTGGTGAATCTGAAAGGTCACAGAACAGTAGGCGGTATGCGTGCAAGTATCTACAATGCAATGCCAAAAGAAGGCGTGGAAGCTTTGGTTGCATTTATGAAGAAGTTTGAAGAGGAGAATCTGTAATGTTTAAGTATAATTGTCTGAATCCGATTTCCGAGGTCGGCTTGGTAAATTTCGGTGGGGAATATGAGAAGACGGAGAATTTTGAAGATGCTGATGTTGTGCTGGTAAGAAGTGCCAAGATGCACGATATGGAGCTTCCCGATCATCTGGCAGCGATTGCCAGAGCAGGTGCAGGTGTGAATAACATTCCGTTGGAGTTATGTGCGGAACATGGTATCGTGGTATTCAATACACCTGGTGCAAATGCCAACGGTGTAAAAGAGCTGGTTCTGGCAGGAATGCTGCTGGCTTCCCGTGATATCGTAGGCGGTATTGAGTGGGTGGAGAGTCAGAAAGAGAATCCGGATGTGGGCAAACAGGCAGAAAAGCAGAAAAAGCAGTTTGCCGGATGCGAGATCAGCGGTAAAAAGCTTGGAATCATTGGCTTGGGTGCCATCGGTCAGTTGGTAGCGAATGCAGCTACTCATCTGGGCATGGATGTATATGGATACGATCCATATATCTCCGTAGATGCAGCATGGAATTTGTCTCGTTCTATCCATCATATTCAGTCCGTGGAGGATATCTATCGTGACTGTGACTATATTACGATCCATGTGCCGCTTCTGGAAAGCACAAAGAAAATGATTAATAAAGAAGCGATTGCTATGATGAAAGACGGCGTGGTACTTCTCAATTTTGCCCGTGACCTTCTGGTTGATGAGGACGCTTTGGTCGAAGCATTAAAAGAGGGTAAGGTAAAGAAGTATGTGACAGATTTTGCCAATCCGGTTGTTGCAGGCGCTCCGGGAACACTGGTTACGCCGCATCTTGGGGCATCTACTGAGGAGTCCGAAGACAATTGTGCGGTTATGGCAGTAAAACAGCTGCGTGATTATATGGAAAATGGTAATATCAGGAATTCCGTAAACTTCCCGGCGTGTGATATGGGCCGTTGTACGGCAGAAGGACGTATTGCAATCAATCATAGAAATATTGTTAATATGCTGAGCCAGTTTACAAAGGTTTTGGGAGATGCGAAAGTGAATATTGCAGATCTTACCAACAAAGGAAAAGAGAATTATGCGTATACGCTGATTGATTTGGAAAGTCCGGCTACCGAAGAAATTGTAAAAGCTCTGGAGGAAATCGATGGAGTTCTCAAAGTACGGATTGTGAAATAAAGCGCGGTAACTGTGAGACGCTGAACAGTTACAGGAAAGCAGAATATAGGATACCTCGTCTTGCCGGAGTTTATATGGTGAGACGGGGTATTTTTCTGTTACAACTTACACTGCAAATATCCCGCGATGTGTTGCAGCAGGCTTTTTTTCTTGTAAAGCAGATGAAAATCGGCTATACTATGTTACAAGATGAGCAGAGCCGATTTTTGTTAGAGAATATCAGGGAATCGCAGGAAAGGTGATGCTGATTACAGGAGTGCAGAAAGGAGGATTTATGTGATGGGGATATACTTAAATCCTGGGAATAATGCTTTTTTAAAGGCTGTTCATTCGCAGATATATGTTGACAAGACAGGATTGATTTCTTACACGAATAATATATTGGGAACGAAGCAGAGTAATGTTTGTGTTAGCAGACCACGTCGGTTTGGAAAATCAATGGCAGTTGATATGTTAGTGGCATATTACAGCAGAGGGTGCGATTCGCGGGAAATATTTTCTGAATTTGTGATTGCGAAGGATCCGGAATTCGAAAAGCATTTGAACAAGCATAATGTAATTTTTTTATATATGCAACGTTTTCTGAGCCGGGCAGACGGAGCGAAAAATCTGGTTTCATATCTGGAAAAGACAGTTTTGAAAGAACTGAAACAAGTTTATGGAATGCATTTTGAACCGGAGGAGACACATCTTTCATCTGCACTGGAACAAATATATAATTGTACGGGAATGGGTTTTGTTTTCATTATTGATGAGTGGGACTGTATTTTTCGTGAGAAACGGCATGATATGGAAGCACAAACAAAGTACCTGGATTTCCTGCGGGACTTATTAAAGGATCAGTTGTATGTTGATTTGGCATATATAACGGGAATCTTACCGATTAAAAAGTATGGAACACATTCGGCATTGAATATGTTCGAGGAATGTTCCATGACAAATCCAAAACGTACATCTGAGTATGTGGGATTCACGGAAAAGGAAGTAAAAAATCTGTGTAAAGAGTATCATATGGATTTTAATGAAGCGAAACGTTGGTATGATGGATACAAATTTAAGAGGATTCAGCACGTATATAATCCGAAATCTGTGATTGATGCTATGCAAGAGAGAGAATTCCAGAGTTATTGGATCAGCACAGAGACCTATGAGGCGCTTAAGATTTATATAGATATGAATTTTGATGGATTAAAAGATGCAGTTGTCGTTATGCTCGCAGGTGGCAGATGTGTTATTGATACTGGTTCTTTTCAAAATGATATGACTACGTTTAAAAGCAAAGATGACGTGCTCACATTATTGGTCCATCTGGGGTATCTCGCTTACGATGGACAGACCCGGGAAGTGTTTATTCCTAACGAGGAAGTCAGGGGTGAATTTGTGCGGTCAATCAAAAACGGAGGATGGGATAAATTAGCCAACGCGATTGAAAAATCAGAAAAACTTCTGGAATCTACCTTACAGTTGGATGCCGATATGGTAGCGAGAGGGATTGATGAAGTTCATATGGAGACTACCTCCATTTTGTCATATAACAATGAGAATTCGTTGAGTTGTGTGATGTCACTTGCCTATTACAGTGCAAGAAAAGATTATGTGGTCGTGCGTGAATTTCCGACAGGAAAGGGATTTGCAGATCTTGTATTTCTTCCCCGCAGACATACAAATAAGGCAGTAATTCTTGTGGAAATGAAGTGGGACAAATCTGCGAAAGGCGCAATTGCTCAAATAAAGGATAAACAGTATATAAGCGCACTGAAAGATTATGCAGGAGAGCTTTTGCTTGTAGGGATTAATTATGATAGAGAAACGAAACTGCACCAGTGTGAGATTGAAAAAATAAATTATAAAAATAAGGAAAAGGATACTTCTCCAGAGAAAAATCAAGGGATGGAAGTTTGAATCATGAAGAAGAGCAGGAAATTTACCAGGTGGAAGAAGAGTTGGGGAGTTTTGAAGGTTATACACAGAAACCGGAGACGGTTTCCGGTTCTGTTTCAGGCGATTCATCGGATGGGAAAGTTTATAAGAAATCAATGACGTACTTATAGAAAAACAGGCGGTAATCAGCCGGCAATTGTCAGAATACAGAACAATTACCGGAAATTATAATATATGAGATGCAGGGAGGAAAAAGATGGCTGTAATCAGACCGTTTCGGGCGTTGAGACCCAGGACAGAATTAGCAGATAAGGTAGCGGCGCTGCCTTATGATGTCTATAGCAGGAGTGAAGCAAGAGAAAAGGTGGAGGGGGACGGATACTCGTTCCTTCGGATTGACAGACCGGAGACACAGTTTGAGCCGGATTGTGATATGTATGCGCCGGAGATTTATCAAAAGGCTGATGAGATGCTGCGTCAGATGGAGTCGGAAGGAGTTTTTGTTCAGGATGAGAGGGCGTGTTATTATATTTATGAGCTGGTGATGGATGGAAGAAGCCAGACCGGGTTGGTAGCCTGTTCAGCAGTGGATGATTACATCAGCGGTGTGATTAAGAAACACGAAAATACCAGGCGTGAGAAGGAAGAGGATCGGGTGAGACATGTGGATGTGTGCAGTGCTCAGACAGGACCGATTTTTCTTGCTTATCGTGGAAATGAAAAAATCAGAAAAATTCTGGAGGAAGAGAAGAGAAGGGAGCCGGAAACTGCTTTTATGGCAGAGGACGGTGTCTGGCATCGTGTGTGGGTGATTGAAGATGCGGAGCACGTCAGTGCATTGACGAAAGCTTTTGCAGATTTGCAGCACACGTATATTGCGGACGGACATCACCGTGCAGCTTCTGCGGTCAGGGTATCTCTGAAGCGGAGGGAAGAACATCCTGACTTTACCGGGCAAGAGGAGTTTAATTACTTTCTGTCGGTGCTGTTTGCAGATGAAGAGCTGATGATTATGGATTATAACCGTGTACTGAAGGAATTGAATGGGTATCAGCCGGAGGAGATACTGAAAAAGTTGGAAGAGGTATGCGAAGTGGAGGCAGTTGGGGAGAACGCTTACAGACCAGAGAAAAAGGGTGAAATGGGCTTCTATATGAACGGAAGCTGGTATCGGCTGAGCGCAAGGAAGGAAAGATGTCAGGAAGATCCGGTAGGAGCTCTGGATGTCGCCTTTTTGCAGCGGGAAATTTTGGAGCCGTTTTTTGGAATTCAGGACCCAAAGACAGATGGCAGAATTGATTTTGTAGGAGGAATCCGGGGGCTGCAGGAACTGGAACGCCGCTGCGGGGCGGACTGTATCTGTGCTTTTTCTATGTATCCTACGTCAATCGGGGAATTGTTTGATGTGGCAGACGCGGATCTTCTGATGCCCCCAAAATCTACCTGGTTTGAACCGAAATTGAGAAGCGGATTATTTATACATAAGATAGAACGTATCTGACTTTCATATATGGTGATATCTGCGTCAGCAGACATGTCCGTTTAGATATGCTGCGGAAAGAGGAATAAGTCCTTTTAATTTTCTGATAATAATGATAAAATGATACCAGGGTCAAAAGGTTATGCGTTTCATGCTTGCATGAAAAAGCATGACT
>OLZF01000155.1_pt1 | contig 78318 bp, 65 predicted proteins | sample 1674391 | NCBI WGS metagenome assembly OLZF01 (sample SAMEA103958166, study PRJEB25191) | human gut metagenome | biome: human-associated habitat [ENVO:00009003]; feature: intestine environment [ENVO:2100002]; material: feces | place: Germany | collected 2013/2015
AAGTGCGGAGCAATCGACTTTCATGAATGGTGATGTCTGCGCCAGCAGACATGTCAGTTTACAATGTATTAAGTCATCCGCTGACTGACATTTAAAGCAAGCCCCATCTCGCCCAGCAGAAAAAGTACGGAGGTTCCGCCGTAACTGATAAATGGCAGCGTGATCCCTGTATTGGGAATGGTATTTGTTACGACTGCGATATTGAGAATTACCTGAATGGCCATATGACCCATAATACCGGCAGCGATCAAAGCTCCGGACAGATCCGATGCATGGGTGGAAATAACCATCAGTCTCCATACCAGAAGCACAAATAATAAGATCACAAGACTTGCGCCGACCAATCCGGTTTCTTCGCAAATGATGGAGAAGATCATATCATTTTGTGCTTCGGGTACAAACCCTAGTTTTTGCAGAGAACTTCCGAGACCTTTGCCGAAGATACCTCCGCTTCCTATGGCATAGAGCCCCTGAATTGTTTGAAATCCCTTTTCATAAGCCTCCGGATTTCGCCAGATGGCCAGACGTTCCAGACGATAACTTTCCAGACTGAGGAAAATTGCCACGAAACCGATACCAGTACATCCGATACCGATAAATGGCAGATATCGGGGATTGGAAACAAAAATTGTAATTACTGCAATTCCCAGAATAATAATAGCGGTACTCAGGTTATTCGATCCCACAAGTCCCACAATTGGAAGGATACTGATCATAATCATTAACATAAACCAGATGCTGGTCGTCTTTCTCTTTGATCGGTCAATCAGACAGGCCAAAAATAAAATTACCGCAACCTTTGCGAACTCTGATGGCTGAAAGGATAACGGTCCAAGGGAAAGCCACCGTTTGGAACCATTATACTCATCTCCAAAAAATAACACAGCCAGAGAAAGCAGCAGAGAGACCCCATAAAGAGCCGGAGCAAACCGCAAGAGCCGGTGATAATCAACCTGGGACACAAAATACATAGCAAAAAATCCTAAAACAGTAGCAAAAAGCTGTTTCTTAAAATAATAAGCACTATCATGAAACTTCACCCGGCCATTATAAGCGCTGGTACTGAAAAGCAGTACAAGTCCCCACACCACCAACAAGAAAACCAACACCAACAACGTATAATCCACCCGGGAAGACTTCGAATTCTTCATAAAAACAACCATCCTCATCCTTCTCAACATCATATGAAAAAGAAACGAAATCTATGCAAATACAAAAATAGAAGAGAGTTCTCTGTGTCGGAAATCCCATCTTAGAGCGTGTTTGAAAATTCATTCCCGCAATCTGCACGCCCCACTTTGCGGTATATTTGCCTCGCATTCGGTCAACGTAGCCCGCTACGCCTCCCTCATTTGAGACAAATCTCCCACAAACTGGGACACACATCTCGCGGAAAGCAATTTTCAAACACACTCTAGGGCGGACATCACCATATATGAACGAAAAAAGGACAACATTTGTAAACGTTACAAACATTGCCCAGACGGTCGGCGATTGCAAATCCTGCTTCCCCTGTGGTTTTTCCACAAATCCGTCAGTAAACAGAATTCTTTTTCAATTGATGGCTTTATCTTAGCACAAATCACAGAATGAATCAATGGGAAAAGCAAAAACTAACAAAATTTAGATAGATTTAACAATCAAATTTGGAAAAAATTGTTGAAAACATAATGCTTTTGGGATTGGGAAAACAAAAAGTCTGCAGCAATCTGCAGGTAACATGAGGTTAAAATACTTTTTGCCCACTATGATACATGGATTGCTTTGCAATCCTAAAAACATTCAAAATCCGCCCTGTTCGGGTTACTTTCTCATGCAAGCATGAAACGTATAACCTTTTGACCCTGGTATCATAATATGTTACAATAAATGCAACAAAAATGTAACAATTATACACTTTCTTTCTGATTGCAGAACTCTTATAATCTATAAGAGAGGATAGTACTGCACAATAAGGAAGGCAGTATTTGGGAGAGTTATAAGCAGTTACGATTATTTTAAGGGGTTGCCAATGAGAAAATATAATAATAGAAGAAAAAGATATATGTTTATAGCGGCTGCAGGGGTGTTGCTGCTGGGGGGCTGCGGACAGAAGGATAAAACAGAGATTGCGCTGATTACAGATGGTGGGACAATACAGGATCAGTCAGTGAATCAATCTGCGTGGGAGGGGGTTGAAAAATTTTCAAAAGAATTTGACAAAACCAGCGGCTATTATGAGCCGGGGGAGAGAAGCACCAGAGGCTATGAGGAGGCAATCAATCAGGCGTTGGAAGGTGGTGCGGAGGTCATTATTTGTCCGGGGAAGGTTTTCGAGACGGCAGTATATGATATGCAGAAAGAAGATCTGAGTGTGAAATTTCTGCTTCTGGACGGAGTGCCCCACGCCAAAGACAGTGACCGGGAAAAATTACGGGGGAATGCTCATGCTGTGCTGTTTTCCAGGGAACAAGCCGGTTTTCTGGCCGGTTATGCAGCAGTTTGGGAAGGGTATACGAATCTGGGCTTTCTGGGAGGGACGGAGGATGATGCCGCAATCCGCTATGGTTCCGGATTTGTTCAGGGTGCCAATGCTGCAGCATCAGAAAAAGGATTGAATGCAGATCAGGTGATGATTCGGTATCGATATCTTGGTACAACCGCTATTTCTCCGGCTGTGACGAAGGAAGTGGAAGCGTGGTATGACAGCGGCTGTCAGGTGATTTTCGGGTGTGATAATTCAATCTTAAACGCCATCGGAAAAGCGGCGGATGAGAAGGGAAAACTGGTAATCAGTGCAGAGAGCCGTCTGGAAGCATTTTCCGGGAGTGTGTTGACATATGTGGAGAATGCTTATGAAGATGTGGTTTATCAGATGCTGAAAAGTATTGAGGACGGCGAATACGCTGGCGGAGAGAAAGAAACTGTGGGCATAGAGAGTACCAGTGTCGGACTTGATATGACACGGTCATCATTTCAGACATTTACCCTGGATCAGTATACCATGATCTGTAATAAGATAAAATCCGGGGAACTTGTTGTTGCGGAGAAAAATGTGACCAAAGATTTAGCAGGAAATAAGATTAGAAATGTAACGGTAATGATGGAAAACTAAGAGAGATACATTTATAGAATCAAAAATACAAAAGAGGGGTAAGGATTATGTTAAAGGAGAAATTACGTTCACAAGTACTTGGAGGATGCCTGCAGGATTTTAAAGATCATCTGTCCGGCAATTATAAGGGATTCTATATAACATTGAATGCCTGTGCAGGACGATATATATTCACAGTCAATGCATATTCTCCCAATGATGCCGGTAATCAACAATTGAATACATATTTGCAGCAGCAGAAGGAGCGTGTAAAGCAGATTCTGGATGTGCAGACTTATGCGTACTGTGTGGTTCTGACAATAAAAATTCCGAATCTTGCGAAAAAGATTCCGACAGTTGTGAATGAATTGATGGATCCGGTGATTCACTATCTAATGAGTTACAATTATGTTTCCGGCTGCGAAAATTGCGGAAGTACCATAGAACATCTGGACTGTTACGAGATTAACGGCAGGCATCATTACTTGTGCGGAAACTGTACAAACGAGATTCATGCGGATCTAAAGGAAAATCAGCAGAACATACAGGCGCAGAAAAGTAATCTGATTCCGGGACTGATCGGTGCACTGCTTGGTTCGCTGATTGGATGTGTAGTCTGGATCTTAATCTATAAGTTAGGGTATATTGCCGGAATTGCAGGAGCCGTTACAGGCATCTGCGCGATGAAGGGCTATGAGATGCTTGGAAAACACCTGGATAAAAAGGGTGTGATCGGTTCTGTAATCGTGATGTTTGTTATGATTTATTTTGCTAACAGGATTGCCTGGACGTGGGAAGCCTATGATGTTTTGAAAGAGTATGGTGCAGGGTTCTTTGATGTGTACAGAGGATTGGGTGAGATTATTTCTGAGTCGGATTTGACGGCAAATTATTACGGAGATCTGGCTATCGGATACGTACTCACCATCGTATGTAGTTTCAGAGAAATCATGAATACCTTTCGGGCAAGCACAGGTAGTTTTACTATGAAAAAAGAAAAATAAAGTATTGACAATGCGTCTGGCTGATTCAGAAAATTGCGTTTGTTGATAGATTAAGGGAAGAGTGCATGAAGCTTTTGGGCTGATGCGCTCTCTTTTTGTGAAAAAGCAGTCTGGAAAATGTTAATAATGTCGCAGATTGTCCCATGAGTTTACAAATTTGTAAATATTCATAAATAATTTACAGTTTAATCGTTATAAATGGCTTGCATATTAATCCAGTTTATGTTAACATGAAAAAGGATTGAAGAATTATTTCGTAAATATTACAAAGAGATTAGGAATTTATTTTAGGGGATGATTGATAAAATGAAAAAAAGAATATTGGCAATGAGTCTGGCTGTTATACTTGGGTGCGGTCAGGTTATGGTGGTAAACGCAGATGCCATTGATGATGTGAAAAAGCAGAAAGCACAGACAAGCAGTCAATTAGAAGCAACCAAGAACAAGATTAATAATTTGGAAGATCAGAAAAATCAGTTGATGGGTGAAATTGACAGTCTTGATGCGAAATTGGTGCAGACTATCACTTCTATTAATGTATTGAAAGAAGAGATAGAGGTGAAGACGGTTGAGATTGAAGAAACAAAAGTACAGCTTGCAGCGGCAGAGGGAGAGCGTGATGAGCAGTACGATGCTATGAAGAAGAGGATTCAGTATCTGTATGAGAATGGTGGAAATATTTCTTGGGCAACAGTACTTTTGTCAGATGGAAATATCAGCGATTTATTGGAAAGTGTTAGCCGTACACAGGAGTTGTACGACTATGATAAGAAAGCTCTTGATGAATACATAACAATCGTACAACAAGTTACAGATTTGGGAAATCAACTCGAATCAGATAAATCTGAATTAGAAGGTATGAAATTGGAGCAGGAAGAGGAGCAGAGAAGTCTGGAAGGTATTCTGGAAGAGAAGAAAGCCACCTGCGCAGATTATGAAAATCAGATTGCGGCTGCAGAGCAAGTAGCATCGCAGTATCAGGAATTGATTCGTCAGCAAAATGCCAAAATTCAGGAGTTAGTTGAGGAACAGCGGAGACAGGAAGAAGAGGCAAGGCGTCGGGAAGCAGAGGCAGCAGCACAGCGTCAGGCGGAAGCAGAAAGACAGGCGGAAGCGGAAAGACAGGCAGCTCAACAAGCAAGTAATAGAAAGCCAAGTAATAACGGAAGTACTGGGAGCACCGCTAGTCAGACGACAGGGGGATCAAGCGGAGCTACATCGAAACCAAGTGAAAGTGTTTCAAAGCCAAGTGGGGATACATCTAAGCCAAGTGATAATACATCTAAGCCGAGTAAACCTTCATCCGGCGGAAGTGCTAGCGGGCAGGCTATTGTAGATTATGCATGTAATTTTATTGGTAATCCATATGTATATGGTGGAAATAGTTTAACAAATGGAATTGACTGTTCTGGATTTGTGCAGCAAGTGTACGCTCATTTTGGATACAGTCTTCCAAGAACGTCAGGTGCGTTGCAAGGTGTTGGACGCTCTGTATCTTATGCGGAAGCACAGCCAGGAGATATTATCTGTTATAGCGGTCATGTAGCTATTTATATGGGTGGTGGAAGTATCGTACATGCATCTAATAGTGCACCATATCCACAGGGAGGGATTAAGACCACTTCTAATGCCCAGTATAAGCCGATTCTTGCAGTTAGGAGAGTTGTATAATAAAGTGTATACATATAAAAAACGTAATCATTTGGATTGCGTTTTTTTTATGGAGTTTATACTATAATGGCAAATAAGGAATAAATCTTAAAAATGTTTCAGAGATAAATTGCTTTATGATTATTGGGTAGAAATAGAACTGCCATAAGGAAAAATTTCATTGAGGTAGCGTTATATATTAAACATTGTAAAATTACTTGTAAAACATAATTGAATGTGTATAATATATATTAAGCTATCATAAAGCAGTAATATTCTATAAAAAAGTTTTGTAATAGTTCATGAGATTCAAAGACAGTATATGTGTTTGTGCTTTCTGTAAAGGTAAAGATTATTTAAGAGTTTTTGATATTAATTTGTTTATGAAGAGAAAGGAGAGGTAGTTTAATGATAAAAAAAGGAATCTTAACTATTTTGACCGTAGGTCTTTTGCTTGTGAGCACTAAGTCTCTCAGTGTTCATGCATCCGGATATGCAGAGTGTGAAGTACCAGGCTGCATTCCTACTAATTTATATCTTGCTGGGAATGATGGAAGTATTAGTGAAAATCCACTTGGGTATTCTACGATAATAGATGTTGGTTCCAAGGGGGAATTAAATTCTTATGTTTTTAGCTGGAGTGAGCATATAATTAGTGTGTGCGAACATGGTACTTATGCATTTCCGTGTCACATAGGACTGTTATCTAATTATGATCCGAATTGCATTGGGCTACCTCAGATTGTAACGGTCAATCATCATAATGCAAAATTACAGATTAAGGTTGTAAATTGTCTTTTACCAATAGATTTTTTGGATGTAAATAGTGAAGATTGGTATTATGATTCTGTCGGTTACATACAGAGACGAGGAATTATGACAGGTTTGGATGAAACACATTTTGGACCTGCAGAACCATTACATAGAGAGCAGTTTGCAGTTGCTTTGTATCGTATGGCTGGTGAACCTTACGTTGAAGGTGATAATATTTTTAAGGATGTTGACGAGAATTCTTGGTATGGGGCAGCTGTATGTTGGGCAAATCAAACTGGAATTATTACAGGATATGGAGATACAGGTCTTTTTGGAATTGGAGATTTGGTTACCAGAGAGCAGGCTGCAACAATGTTATTCCGTTTTGCAAATTATAAAGGGTATGATACTAGCCAAAGGCAATCATTGAATATTTTCCCAGATGGCAATGCTGTGGCTGAGTTTGCTCGGACGAGTATGGAGTGGGCAATTGGCGCAAATATAATTTCGGGAGATCAGGGATGTATAAATCCACAAAGTTCTCTTAGCAGGGCGCAGATGGCAACGGTCTTGACAAGATTTATGAAAATGTATATAAATTGATAAAAAACTATTAGAAGAATATGTGATATAAAAATTGAATATGACTGCAATTGATAGCTTACCGGGGTTGACACTCAGCTAAATATCTTTAGCAAGTGTGTCAACCCTATATTTATAGAACACGAAAAATTAGAGAAATCGGACATTTTTTTCTATGTTCTTTCTACAAAAAAAATGATAGTGTAACATTATAAACGTCGTAAGAAGGAAAGGAGAAAATGTTTTGAGAAATCGAAATTGGAAAAAGGTAGTAGCTGGTCTTTTATCGGCAGTCATGGTTGTTCCAGGTGGAGTCATGACTACATCAGCAGAGACAACGGATCTGGGGGGATCCTCTGACACTGCATTTGACCAAACTTATTATCTGTCAAATGGTGGTTTTGATCTGGTAATTGATGAAAATAATAATCAGGGAATGGGAGTTGGGAACAACTCGATTGCCTGGGGGCGTGAAGAAAAAGCGGATCACTGGTGGGCGATCAAAGAGGTGGAAGACGGAGAATATCAGTTGCTGAATGCAAACAGTTTTCTGGTACTCGGACCAAATGGAAGTGAAGCCCTTCAGCAGCAGGCTGCAACGGGTGCGGACAATCAGCTGTGGACACTGGAAGCCGTGGACGGAACGGAGGACGCTTACCGTATTAAGAACGTGGAGAGTGGTCTTTGTGTAACAAGAGGAGATACTGTACTTTACGGTGCAGGCAGAAATGTGATGCAGACTGCAGAAGATCTTAGCAATGATGCGCAGGTTTGGAGTCTGGAGGCATCAGGAAATTATGTGATTCAGGCTTCCGCAGAGAATGCTACAATTACACCGGAGACTGCAAGAACAAAAGCAGGCGGATCTCAGGAATTTACAGTAACTGCAAATAAAGGGGCCCAGTTAAAAGCGATCACTGTAAATGGAGAGGGTCTTGCGTTCACAGCAGACAGCGAAGGCAAAGTAACCTTTACGTTGGAAAATATTACTTCTAATCAGTATGTAACTGTTACAGCGTTAGAAGTGGATACCACACAGTACTCTGTATTCAATAAAGCAAATAATGTGTTGCTTGGTGTCTGGCAGGGATCTGCTGCGGATAACGCTTATGTTGTAAAATGGACAGACTCAGGTTCTATGGATCAGAGATGGTATAAAGTTGCAACTGAAGCTGCAAATGAAATAAAATTGAAAAATGCAAAATCTGATAAAATGATGGAAGCTTCCGGAACCCGTGTTGTTCAGAATATGGACGCAGATACGGATGCGCAGGTTTGGGTAGTGGAAGATACGGATGCAGATGGATACAGCAGACTGAAAAATAAAGAGACAGGCAAGTATCTGAGTCTGAACAGTAATTCTGCACCATATGCACAGGAAATCGATGAGTATTATGTAGAGCTGACGGAAAAGGCAGACGATGGAAAGCAGTTCTGGAATTTTGCAGATGCCAGAGCGGACATGCCGAAAGAAGGCGATGACTGGATCGTCAGTGTTCCGACAAATAATTACATCGGAAGAAACCAGTGTCTGTCTCCGAGAATCGTGGAAGGACTGGACGGAACACTGTACTGTACATTTGAAAGCGGTCTGCCCTCAGAAGCAGCAAATGGCGAGTATGTATTCCCGATCTACGAAAGTAAAGACAAAGGTAAGACATGGGATAAGGTAGGAGAAATTGTAAACGATGACAGCGTACATCCGGATGAGTGGTTTACAGTAACCTATAAAAATGGAATTCCGGACAGCGCAGTTGAGGCAGAAGAGGGAACAGAGGGAGCAATCCGTCATCCATGGAGTATGCATAACTGCCCGCAGTTGTTTGTATTGCCGGAAGATATGGGAACCTTAAAGGCAGGAACTCTGCTTTGCGCAGGAGATGCTGTAACAATTGAAGAGAATCCGTCTCAGGTATCTGATGCAGGTTACGGCGGATTATGGAAAACTTCCCTCGATCTGTATTATAGTACAGATGGAGGAAGAAACTGGACTTATTTAAGCACAATTGCAGAAGGCGGACGTAACATCATGGGATATGATCCGGTATGGGAGCCATTCTTCGTATTCTATGATCATCAACTGATCTGCTACTATTCAGATGAAAGAGTACCGGCAAACGGACAGAAACTGGTTTACCAGATTACAACAGACGGTAAAAACTGGGGTGATTTAGTAGATGTTGTTTCATTCACTGCCACAAATGTACACGCAAGACCTGGTATGCCGGTCGTAACACAGTTGGAAAACGGAAAATGGATGATGGTATACGAAGGTGTTGGAACCAGTAATCCGATCAAGAGTTTCTATAAGATTGCAGATGATCCATATAACTGGAATCCTTCCGATCCGGGACAGGTACTTCCTGGTATCAATGGTACATACGGCGGTTCTCCTTACGTATACACCCTTCAGGATGGGCGTGTAATTGCGGGAACAGGTTCACTTTCTGAGATCTTTATCAACACACAGAATGACGGAACCGGAGCATGGATTCCTTATGAAACCGGAGCGATTGCAGGATACAACAGATGTTATCTGCAGTTATCAACCGGAGAACTTCTGATCAATGGAAGCAAGGGATTTGATAAGCAGGATAATTATATTTATGTAAAATCTCTGGATGTACAGAAAGATCTGGTTTCCGATAAAGGTGTTGACAGTGCTGTGTTTGTTACAAACAAAGAAAACGGCGAAGTAGCAGCTGTATGGGAGGGTTCCACCGCAAGCGGAGCATCGGTAGTGTCATGGGCAAATGTAGGTTCCCTGGATCAGATGTGGATTCCGGTAGCAAAGGATCATAAGACTTATGTATTAAAGAACTTCAACTCTGAAAAATCGTTGGCAGCAGCAGAGAATGGTACGATTACCCAGAAAGATGCAGATGATGCGGACGCGGCACAGCTTTGGACGATGGAAGCAGTAGAAGGTGAAGAAGGATTTTATGCACTGAAGAATGTTAAGACCGGTCAGTATCTGAGTATCACCGGCAATGGTGCAGCACTTGGCCTGTCAGAGGAAATTACCGGAGCAAAGCAGACCTGGTCCTTTAAGCAGGTGACTACCAACGGAACACCATTTATACCAGAAACCGAGGAACCGGTGAAAGTACTTCCATTTGACGATGTAAAAGAGGGTGATTGGTATTATGACAGTGTTGCATATGTCTATGATGCAGGAATCATGACTGGATTAAGGGAAAGAGTCTTTGGTCCGGCAGATGCATTAAACCGTGCACAGTTTGCAGTAGTTTTGTATCGTATGGAAAATGAGCCGGAAGTAGCATTTGACGCGGAAGCATTTGTTGATGTTGCAGAGGATACATTCTATTCAAAAGCAGTCATGTGGGCGAATGAGAGTGGTATCATGACCGGTTATGGAAACAGTGAAAAGTTCGGACCGTCAGATAAAATTACTCGTGAGCAGATGGCAACTGCAATGCGCAGATATGCAGTTTACAAAAATTACGACAATGATAAAACAGTGGAGCTGACACAGTTTAAGGATGCAGAGCAAGTGAGTGAATTCGCGGCAGATGCGATGAAATGGTGTGTTGCAAACGGAATTATCAAGGGCACACAGGATCAGTGCCTGGAGCCGCAGGAAGACGTACTGCGCGCGCAGTGTGCAGCTATTATTGAAAGATTTTTGAAAAATTTCAAATAAAATGATACAAGCGTCAAAAGGTTATGCTTTTCATGCTTGCATGAAAAAGCATAACTTTGGAACGCGAAAAACACCGAAAAGTAGCCATTTTTCGTAGAAAAATGAGTGAATTTGAGGTGTTTTAGGATTGCGGGAGCATGAAATGCGGAGCAATCCGTGTATCATAAGCGTCAAAATACTTTTTGACGCTCTCATCATAAAATAAGAAGGTTGAAAAGCAAAAAAGAATGTCCCTCAGAATAAAAGAGTTCTGGGGGACGTTTCTTTTTGAATGAGGAGTGTATTTTTATTTGAGAAAAAGATGAATCAATTTTTCGTAAAACGGTTTATAGGGTTGATATCTCATGGGCAGATCCAGCCAGGTTTTTTTATCTACAATGCTTTTGAAATGAGAAAAGGTCTGAAAGCCCTCTTTGCCATGGTAGGCCCCCATTCCGCTTTCGCCAAATCCGCCAAATCCCATTTCGCTGGTGGCGAGATGTATGATCGTATCATTGATGCAGCCACCGCCGAAGCCGCATGTTGCGGTTACCTTACGGGCAGTCTTTTTATCCTTTGTAAACAAATAGAGAGCCAGAGGATGGGGCATGGAATTGATTTTGCGGATTGCCTCATCCATCGAAGCGTAGGTAAGAACCGGAAGCAGCGGCCCGAAGATTTCTTCCTGCATAATGGGGTCGCCAAACGTAACATGTTTTAGAACTGTAGGTTCGATCTTTAAAGCTTGGGGATCAGCATTCCCGCCGTATACCACCTTGCGGTTATCCAACAGACCTGTCAATCGCCGGAAGTGCTTTTCGTTGATGATTTTGCCGTAATTGTCGTTTTGGAGAGGAGTGCCGCCAAATTGTAAGTGAATTTGCCGTTTGATTTCTTCAATCAGCGGTGTTTGGATACTGCTGTCACAGTAAATGTAGTCGGGAGCCACGCAGGTCTGACCACAGTTGAGGAATTTTCCGAATACAATTCGTTTTGCGGCCAGTTTCAGATCCGCAGTGTTGTCTACCAGACAGGGACTTTTTCCGCCAAGTTCCAAAGTGACGGGAGTCAGGCGGGCGGAAGCATGACGCATGACTTCCTTTCCAACTGTCTGACTTCCGGTAAAAAAGATATAATCAAAGTGTTCGTTTAAAAGGCAGGTATTTTCTGCACGTCCTCCGGTAACGACGGAAACGTACTCCAAAGGGAAACATTCACTTATGATTTTGCTGATAATTTCGCTTGTACAGGGAGAATAAGCGCTGGGTTTTAAGATGACGGTATTTCCGGCAGCAAGCGCATCCACCAGTGGATCAAGGGTCAGTAAAAATGGATAATTCCAAGGGCTCATAATCAGAACAACGCCGTAAGGCGAGGGCTTTTTAAAGCTTCTGGAATGAAATTGTGCAAGGGGTGTATGGACGGTTTTTTCTTTCGTGAAGGAACGGATATGCTTTTGCATATAGCTGATTTCACTTAGCACTAACCCTGTCTCGCACATGTAACCTTCAAAATTGCTTTTTCCCAGGTCCTGTTTGAGGGCGGCATGTATATCAGATTCATATTTTAAGATGCAGGATTTTAAATTTTTCAGAGCCTGAATCCGAAAGGCAACTTCCAGTGTGGCTCCAGTAAGAAAAAAGTCCCGTTGTTTTTCTACGATTTTTTTGATTTCCTGTTCAGTCATAAGTTGTACCAGACCTTTCAAAATTCCATCAGAAGATGATAAAACTTCTCCAATTCTTTTGCATCCATCAACACCGGAACCGGATAGAGGGGATTTGCCTCTTTATCTGCGTAATGGGCAAGTTTCGGGATGTCTTCTTCCCGGATTTCTTTGATGGTATCACCGATTCCAAAGCGTTTTTTCATATCTTTAATTGCATCAATGAATTTTTGTGCGGCTTCTTCGTGGGAATCCTCTTTGAATGCGATGTTGGCTTCCACAGCAAGAGCATGCAGTTTTTTGTGAATACATTTGCCATAAGATTCCAGGACAAATGGAAGGAGAATGGCATTGGCAAGACCATGGGGAACGTTATATTCTCCGCCCAGTGAATGTGCCACAGCGTGTACATATCCAACATAGGATTTGGTAAATGCACAGCCTGCGTAAAAGGATGCTTTCAGCATGTTCCGCCTTGCGTCCAGGTTGCTGCCATCCTGATAAGCGGTATCCAGATTTTCAAATATAAGTTTTACGGCCAGCAGGGCATTTTTTCTGGTATCAGGTGTGGTGGAGTTTCCGATATAAGCCTCCACCGCATGAGTCAGGGCGTCCATGCCGGTTGCAGCAGTAATAGATGGAGGCAGACTCAAAGTCACCTTTGGGTCAAGCACGGCATATCTTGGAATCAGTGGGAAATCGTTGATTGCATATTTGTGTCTGGTTTCAGCGTCGGTAATGACTGCTGCAAGGGTCGTTTCACTTCCGGTTCCGGCAGTTGTGGGTATGGCGATCAAAAGGGGAAGTTTTTTGTGTACCTTCAGAATTCCCTTCATTTTTGCCAGTGACTGTTTTGGCTTTGTAATCCGTGCGCCGACGGCCTTTGCACAGTCCATACTGGAGCCACCGCCGAAGCCGATGATTGCCTGACATTCATTGGTAAGGTAGAGATCAATCGCTTCATCCACATTGGCTGTGGTTGGATTTGCAACGGTTTTGTCATAGATGGAATAAAGAACTCCATTATTTTCCAATGCCTGTTCCAACCGTTTTGTAAGTCCCAGCTTTTGAATGCCGGTGTCTGTGATAATCAGCACGCGAGTACATTTGTGTTTCTTTAAAATATCCGGCAGTGCCTTTACACTGCCTGCAATTTTCGGTTTTCGGTAAGGAAGAAAAGGCAGTGCAAACTTGAATGCGGATTGAAAAGTCCGACAATATATTTTTTTCATGCGGTTCATTTGCAGATAGATCCTTTCGATAGTTATTCAAGGGTAATTATAAAATTTCTCAAAGATTTATTATAACAATAAACAAGAATATGGTCAATTAAGCGAAAGGAGTCAGGGTGTTTTTCTTTGATAGATCCGGTAGGAAATAATTGCTGATGCGAACTCCGTAATCCAGAATGCGTGCCATATTCCTGTTGCGCCTGTCAGGCGGCTGAGCGGGAATGCGGCGGGGATGAGAATAATAAGATACCGGCACAGTGAGATGATCAGGGATGGCATACCCATACCCAGTCCTTCCAGTGCCCCGGAGGAAACTACGGATACGGAGGATACTACAAATCCGGCACTTATGATACGCAGGGCGAGAGCCCCAATCCGGACAGTTTCTTTGTTATCAGTAAATAAAAGTATGAGCTGATGCGGAAAAATCAGACATAGTCCGGTTCCTGCTACCATGATGGTTATGGTTAGCAGCATGGTGGTGGAATAAATCTTCCGCACTCTTTTATATTCTCCGGCGCCGTAATTATAGCCGATCAATGGGCGGATGCCCTGAATGATGCCATTGGAAGACAGGTAAAGGAATGTTTGCAGCTTATAATAGATTCCCAGAACGAGCACATAGGACTGGGAATAGGCGGATAAAATGGCATTTAGAGCTGAAATCAGCACGGAGGGCAGAGCAAGGTTTAAGGTTGCCGGAATTCCGATCGCGTATAACTTTCCCATCAGTTTCCAGTCCCAGCGAAACGCTTTGATATGAATTTTCGCCGGAATGGGACGTAAAAAGTAAAAAAAGAGGTATGCAGTCAGGGTCAGAACCTGCCCGATTCCTGTGGCAAGCGCTGCACCTTCTATCCCCATCTCCGGCGCAGGTCCCAGTCCAAAAATGAGAACCGGGTCCAGAATAATATTTGCAATACAGCCAATCATCATACAGATCATGGAAACCGTCATTTTTCCCACGGACTGAAATAGTTTTTCAAAGAAAAGACCCAGTGCAATGATACTGGAAAAACGGAATACAATTTTGGAATATTGCAGTCCGAGTGAAATAATCTCTGTGTTGGACGTAAATGCCTCTAAAAAAAATGGCATAACAGCGATGGAGACGATCATCAGCAGGATTCCGTGCAGAATACTCAAAAGCATTCCCTGGGTTGCTGCTGCATTCGCTCCTTTGTGATCCTGAGCGCCCAGATAGATGGAAATCACTGCGTTGATTCCGATGGCAAAACCGATTGTGACTGCATTGATCAGATTTTGAACGGGATAGACAAGAGACAGGGATGTCATCGCCTGTTCGCTGATTTTGGAGACAAAAAGGCTGTCGATAATGTTATATAGAGAATTCACCGTCATGGACAGGATCATGGGCAGTGACATGGATAATACCAACTGTAAAACAGGTTTTTCTTTCATATATATTTGGTTCATTTTCAAAACTCCTTTTTACATTTTTATATATAAAAAAGCCATACAATTATATGAAAAATAATTGTATGGCGAAAATAGATATCATCTAGAAAAATCCATAGCCTTTACAGGTTTTAGAAAATTATTATAGTGCAGAAGAGGGGAGATTGTCAATAAATATGAGCTGATTTATCAATAAATTTTAATTCGTGAAGGAGGTTTTTGTATAAGTGAAAATTCAGAAACAACTTGACAATTTCATAAAATATTTTATAATAAAATTAGTAACTATTATTAAAATGTAAAAGGAGGCAGGAAATGAAAGAATTAAAGGGAACGAAGACAGAAGCGAATTTAAGGACAGCATTTGCGGGGGAATCAGAAGCCAGAAATAAGTATACTTATTTTGCAAGTAAAGCAAAGAAGGACGGCTATGTGCAGATTGCAGCCATTTTTGAGGAGACGGCATCCAATGAGAAGGAACATGCCAAAATGTGGTATAAACTTTTAAATGGAGGTGCAATCGGCTCAACGGTTGACAATCTTGCTGAGGCTGCAAACGGAGAGAATTACGAGTGGACAGATATGTATGCAGGTTTTGCAAAGGAAGCAAAAGAAGAAGGTTTTGATGAAATTGCATTTTTGTTTGAAGAAGTAGCAAAGATTGAGAAAGAGCATGAGGAAAGATATCGGAAATTGTTGGCCAATATTCAGGGTGATCTCGTTTTTTCACGTGACGGGGATGTAATCTGGCAGTGTTCAAATTGCGGACATATTTGTGTTGGAAAGAAGGCTCCGGAAGTCTGTCCTGTCTGTGCACATCCGCAGAGCTATTTCCAGATAAAAGCAGAGAACTACTAAAGAGTTTCATGAATGGTAATGTCTGCTGATTATACAAAAGCTGTTCGAAGAGTCCGTGTAAAAATGACAGAATTGCAAAAAAAGAGGTGTTGTAAAATCAGGTATTTTGCAGCGCCTTTTTTGTTATAAAAAGAGAGGAATCATTTTAAACGTGCTTTCATACTGCCTCATGCATATTATAAAACAAATATGAGAAAGGATTGTCAGCATGTATTTTATATTTGGAATTCTACTGATAGTAGGGATCGTTTGTTGTTTTTTTCTGCATTACAGGAAAAAAAGGGTGATCCGAAGAATTTGTAAAATGTCTTTTTGTGAAAAGTATTGTAAGTTGAATGAGTTGATACATCCCTGGGGGTTTTCTTATCTGCCGTCGCAGGATATCTTTACATCTGAGTTGGATGCATGGCAGCGGAAGTTTGGATATCATTCTCTCTTTGATCAGAGTGCGCCCCATTTTAATATGGTTTTTGACTGTGAACCGATTTACTTTAATTATCAGGGGCGGACCTGGAGGATTGAGTTCTGGAAGGGACAGTATGGAATCAACACAGGAGGAGAGATTGGAGTTTACTGTGCGGACTCCATAGTGGCACCCGAGCAGTATGCAGATGCCCATTTTCACAGTGTGGAGGATAGTCAGCTGCTCTGCCTTGAGATGGAGTTGTATGAGAAGGGATGCAGGTTGTTTCAGATCCGGGAGAGACACTGGTGGCTTACAGGTTTTTGTATGGGAAGATACAGTGAACCGGGAAATCTTGAGATGCGGGTTTCCGTTACCTGTCTCGACCAGGAAATGCTTTGCCGATTTGTAGAGGGATTGTTGACTCGGGGATATAACAGATGTGAATTGGATATCTGTGAAAATACGGTGGCATTTACATTTTCCGTGCCGCGCAGTAAACAACCGATAGGAAGGAGCGGCTGCCGTGCCGGATGGTCACAGTGGAAGAATCGTCTGTTCTGCCGGATTTATTGCAAAATTACAGATGTTTTTACTTGTACCTTAGATCGGCTTTTGTATCTTTATTTTATGGTGCCGTTTGCATTTCGCCGTTTGCTCTGTTTCCGAAAAAATAGAAAGCAAAAAAAACACCGGAAAGGAAGTATGTGTGTATGAGTTCCGGTAAAAGGATCACAAAAGCTTTCGAGGAGGCTTTAAGGCTGCCGCTTGATAAGAATACGAAAATAATTTTGTTAAGTGACTGTCATCGCGGAGTGGGCAATACAAATGATAATTTTCTCAAAAATGAATTTTTGTATCTTGCAGCTTTAGAACATTATTTTCAGAAAGGATTTACTTACATTGAACTGGGGGATGGGGATGAATTGTGGGAAAATCGTTCCATCAGGCAGATTAAGGAGGTTCATAAACAGAGCTTTCAGATGTTAGCCCGGTATTATGGAAAGGGGAGAATGTATTCCCTGTATGGAAACCATGATATGGTAAAGCGAGAACCTCGTTTCGCCAGAAAACATTTTTGCTCTTACTATTGTGATCGGCAGATGCAGGAAATCCCGCTATGTCCGAAGGTGAATTTTTATTCAGGGATCATACTTGAGGATCAGGAGAAGAAAAGAGATATTTATCTGACCCACGGACATCAGGCAGACCCTCTGAACAGTACGTTCTGGAAACTTTCCAGATTTCTGGTGCGTTATGTGTGGAAGCCGCTGGAAAAAGTAGGGGTTTCCGATCCCACAAGTGCGGCAAAAAATAATACAAAAAAGAAAAAGTCAGAGAAGCTGTTAGCGGAATGGGCAGAGCAGAAAGGTCATTTATTGATTTCCGGGCACACCCATCATCCGATGATCGGAACAAAAGAATCCCCTTACTTTAATACCGGAAGCTGTATACATCCGGGAGGTATTACGGGAATTGAGATTGAAAACAGATGCATGACATTGGTAAAATGGAGTTTGTCTACAAGGGAGGATATGACGCTTTATGCAGCGCGCGGGAGCCTGAGTGAGAAAATCTGTATTGATGAATATGGAGTGTGAAACACATAACTTTTTTACCCTGGTATCAAATTATGAAGTTTCACAGATACTGTAAAATAGGTATCTGTGGGACTTTTCTGACGCTATTGAAGATAGTGCGGCAGATGTCAGAAATCAAGCTTCTGTCTGTGGATTCAAAATATGGATGGCTATCATTTTGGGGGAATGTGGACGAGAAGGTAGGCATTTGTAAAATACTCTGGAGGGGAGATTAATGATAGGGTAAAAGATGTTTCCGTTTATGGAAAACAAAATATCAATTTGTTTGTAATACATATCAACTGTATACTATTTCTTTATGTAGTGAAGATAAGAATTATGAATTGAGAGAAATATCCAGTAGAATTACAGTTTTTTCGCAGAATTAAAAACGGACGTATAGTTTATTGAAAGCAACTTTTAAGCACAGAGCAGAAGAGTTGTATTTTTTGTGCAAATTTTTAATATAGAATTTTATTTAAAAATAAAGACGCACTCTATTGAATTATTTTAGAAAAGAGGTTGACACTTTAGAAAACAAATGGTAACATCAAAAAATGAATATATGAACATATTAGTATATATAATGGTAATGTAAAAGGAGAAGAAAATGGAAAATAAAGAACTTTACGAAGAAATACTTGAAAATTGTAAAAAGGCAGTATGTGATATTCTTGATGAAGAAGACGTAGATTGCGAAGAAAATTTTTTTTATTTGGGAATTGAGTCTGTTGCTATGACGAAGATAGTGGCAGATTTAGAAGCTATTTATCATATAAATATTGATTACGAAGATTTTATTGATCATGCTACAATTAGTGAATTTGCGGAATTTTTGACAAATTTGGTGGAAAAAGGTGATGAAAAATACTACCTTCATGAACTTAATTATAGAGTAGATTCATCAAAATGGAACGAGCCTTTTGCGTTGAGTGAATTACAAGAAGCGTATTATGTGGGTCGTATTCAGGAGGAGGAATATAATGGGATTCCGACAAATGGATATATGGAGATGATTTGTGAAGAATATGATCATGAGAAATTTATGAGAACCATTATGAAGCTAATTAATAGGCACCCAATGTTAAGATGTTATTTTGATGATGAAGGGATGCAGCATACATTAGGTTCAATTGATTATTATGATGTTGAGTTTTTTGATTTATCAAAGGATGATGAGCAGACTATTAAAAATAAAGTACATGAAACAAGACGAAGTATGGTAAATTTGAGGGTAGACATTTCTGAGGCTCCATTACTAATCACAAAAGTATCATTAATCGGTGAAAAAAAAGCTATTATCCATTTTTATGTGGATGCTTTGATTTTAGACGGTTGGAGTTATGAGGTGTTTCATAAAGAATTGGAGGAATTATATTGTGATGAAACAATCCATCTTTGCGATTTAGGTGTAACTTATCGTGATTACGTTGATTTTAAGCAAAAGTTTAAGAAAACTGCTAAATATAAAGAAGATAGGGAGTTTTGGTTAAAAAGGTTAGAAGATCTTCCGGAGGCCGCGGTCTTGCCTGAATTAAATGATATAAACAAGATAAAGGACAAAATTGGAACGCAGGTGGAGTGTGAACTGGATATTACAACGTGGAGAAAGATAGAGGAATCAGCCAGGAAGCATAAAGTTACTCCGTTTTCTGTTTTGTTTACATCGTTCGTTATGGTTGTTTCAAGATGGAATTATAAGCAAAAATTGCTTTTTAATATTCCGGAATTTGATCGTCCGATGTTCCATGAAGATATGGATAAAATTTTGGGAGTCTGTTCTGGGTTTTTATTATTTGCAGCAGATAATTCCCAAAATATATCGTTTGAAGAAATGGTGAAAAAGACACAGGAGGAGTTAACTCTATTAATTCAGCATCATGGATTCTCAGGAATTGAAATATCAAGAGAGATTTATAAAGTAAGGGGAGAGCATGATAAAGCGTTGGCACCATTAGTTTTTGGAATGCTGCCAGATCTGCCTCATAAAAAGAAAAATGTTCTGAAAGTAAGATATCAGGAAAATCACACTTCACAAGTATGGATTGATATTAATACATGTATTTATGATGAATGTATTCAGTTTAACTGGAATTTTATTGATAAGCATTTAGATAAGAGAATGTTGGAGGATATGGTCAAAATTCAGAAAGAGATTCTATATAGGGTAGCAGAAGGTGATGACATATGGACTGAGATAATTTCGTTAGAGTTGCCTGAATATGACAAAAAAATTATAGAGAGGAGTAATGATACAGCATTTAAAATAGACTTTATTTCTATTCCAGAGTTGATTCAAAATTCATTGAAACAATATAGTAATAATGTTTATGTGATAACAGAAAGTGAAACATTTAAATACGGCGATATTGACAATATTATAAAGAGTTTTGCAAACGATTTGAAAAATATGGGGTGTAGAAAAGGTGACAGAATTATGGTATTCATGCCTAAAGGAATTAGGCAAGTCTGTGCAGTGTTGGCTATTACCTATATTGGTGCTATATATGTTCCTATTGATTACATGTATCCATTGAACATGACAAAAAAATGTGCTGAGAATGTTGGAGCAAAGGTAATTGTAACATCGCACGAAAAGAGTGCTTTATTGGAAGGTAAGAAATTATATATTCCAGATTTAAAGAATGTAACACCTGGAATAGATATGGAACCAGAGTTTGTAAAACCAGATGATATTGTTACAATTATACATACTTCAGGATCGACAGGCTTGCCAAAGGCTGTAATGGTAACACATAAAGGATTGTATAATAGTTTGTATTTTACAAATAAAACATTTGGAGTAACAGAGAAGGATAGGTGTATAGCACTTACTAATCTTGCTCATGATATGGAAATGTATGATATATTCGGAATGTTATTGGCTGGTGCTGGAATGGTGATGCCATATCAGGAAAGGAGTATTGATCCGGAATATTGGATTGAAAAGATGAAGCAACATAGGATCACAGTATGGAATTCTGTTCCTGCATTTGCAAATATGATTCTGGATGCTGCATCTGAGAACGATATTGATATTTTTGCAAATATGAGGTTGATGATTTTCGGCGGTGATTATTTGAAGTGTCAGATGGTTGATAGAATCTGGTCTATAAATCAAGGAATCAAAATTATAAATGTTGGAGGACCAACAGAAACTACATTATGGAATATCTATCATGAGGTTACAAAAGAAGATATTAAGCTGGGGATTATTCCTTATGGTAAGCCAATTAGCAACACAAAATATTATTTATTGAATGAAAAGATGGAGCCGGTACCAATTGGTGTTGTGGGTATGATGTATTGTGCTGGGGTTGGTGTTACAAAGGGATATTGGAATGAAGAGAAAACTACCAATGCGAATTATATAATATATAAAGAGACGGGGGAGAGAGTTTATAAGACGGGAGATTTAGGAAAATATAATGAACATGGTGAGATAATATTTTGCGGAAGAGAAGATCAGCAGATTAAGATTAATGGAAAAAGAATTGAATTGAATGGAATTGCTTCTGTGATTCGTGAATTGGATCATGTAAAAGATTGTGTTATTAATTTTCTGAGCGATAAAAAATTATTGGTAGCATACTATAGAGCAGATGTAGAAATTTCAGAAAGGGAATTCCAAAATTATTTGATACAGATGCTTCCCAAATATATGATTCCAAGCCAATTTGTGCGAGTTCAGTCTATACCACTCACTAAAAATGGGAAGGTGGATTTGAAAAAATTATCAACAGTTCAGTATGAGAGGGGAGATTCTGGTTTTGGGAGAAAAGAAGCTACAACAGAAGTTGAAAAACAGGTAACTCAAATATGCGAGGAGTTTCTAAACGTTAAAGTTTCGTTGGATTCTGATTTTTTCATGATTGGCGGTGACTCTTTATTAGCAGTGCGCCTATTAGCAAGATTAAGAGACACGTTTGAAATTTCAATTTCTTTGACTGAGTTATACGGGAAAAATATGATTGGAGAATGGTGTGATTTGATTACACAGAAGCTCAATAAAGAAGAGTTTTCGGAAGAAACGAAAGAGACGGATTTGAAGGGGATTCAAAAATGGATAGGGCATGGAAATGAATTGATACAAAAGGATAAGGTAAAGTTAATTTGTATCCCGCATGCAGGCAGCAGTGCCATGTTTTATTCGGGTTGGCAAAAATATTTTGGAGATAAGATTCAAGTGTTACCATTACAATATCCGGGAAGAGAAAACAGACAGAATGAGGAAATGTATGATTCTATCGTAGATATGGCAAATGATTTTGTGGAACAGTGTCCAGAAGTATTTGAGGATAAATTTGCAATATTTGGTCATTGTACAGGAAGCATCGTAGGATATGAGATTTTACGTATATTAAAAGAAAAATACCATAAATCTCCTGTTGTATTCATTGCTTCGTCTAATAGTGCGCCGATTCATCCTGTTATTGAGTCAACAAAAAATGCAACAGATGAAGAATTTGTAAAAGGGTTGGCTGAATATGGATTTATTGATCCGAAATTATTTGAATCAGAGGATTTCTCTTCCTATTATTTACCTATTATCAGACATGATTTTGATATGCAGGAGAATTATGTTTGTAAAAATCCAGTTCCAATTGATGCGCCGTTATACATTTTCAGCGGAAAAGAGGATGCCAGTCTGAAAGATTATGAGAAGATATTAGACTGGAGAAAGTTCACAACTGGCTATTTTGAAAATAAAATATATGAGGGTGGACATTTCTATATGGAAAAGGATTTGGAAAATATTTGTCGGTATATCGAAGAGATTATTAATAAGAGTCAATAAGCAACTTGAATATATCAGAAGCGATGAAACGGGCGTTATAATAAATGGTAGGAGGAGAATCAGTGACAAAAACATTAGTTGATGTATTAAAACATGCTGCAGATGAATGTAATAACATAGAGAAACGCTTCATAAGAATATTTAAAGATCATAAGCAGTTTTATGAAATCCCATACAGTTTGTTGTATGAAAGAGCAAAAAAACTGGCAACAGCATTCAGTGGGAAAGGGATTAAGAAAAACGATTATGTCATATTTCAGATTGGTGATATGCCAGAGTATCTTTATACTTTTTGGGCATGTGAATTTATCGGAGCGATTCCGGTACCATTACCAGTTAATATAAGAAGATTTGAGGCAACAGAAAGTAGTAAAAAAGTAAATAATGTCAGAACACTATTAGAAGGCTCTTTTTTGATATATGGGGATTCGAATGCATCTATGTATGGAAACGCTGATGAAAGAAACATTAATATTAGTAAGTTAATGTTAAAAATTGATTCCTATGACAGCTATGAAAAAGAGAATGCAGAGGAGGATGATATTGCATTTGTGCAGTTTTCATCAGGTAGTACAAGCAATCCTAAAGGGGTAGTGTTGAAACATAAAAATATTATCAAGAATATGGAACAAATTAGCGAGAGACTTCCTTTAAATGGAGTGAAATGCTGTGCAAACTGGATGCCCTTGACACATGATATGGGATTTATTGCCTTTCATTTGATGCCTATGAAGCATAGTAGTAATGCAATTCTTTATTCAACAGAGTTATTTATGAGAAATCCGCTTGATTTTTTGAAATGTGTAGGTGAGACAAAATCAGAGTTTATTGGATTGTCTAATTCTATGATTGATATAATCCTGAAACTAATGAAAGTAAAAAAAGTGGATAATTTGGATTTAAGTGCATTGAAATTTATATTAAATGGCTCTGAGCCAATTAGCTGTAAGAGTGCTAATTTGTTTTTGGAGGTATTTAAGCCATATGGTCTTCCGGAAAATAGTATGTGTTACTGTTATGGTATGGCAGAGGCCAGTCTTGTTGTGTCGGTGATGGAAAAATCAGATAACCCGTCATTGAGAGTAAATGAAAGAGATTATTATCAGGAAATTATAACGCTGGATGAAGACTCTGAGATGGAAATACCATTAGTTGGTAAACCACTCTTGGATCTGGAGGTAATTATACTTGATCATAATGGCGTGATTCGGAAAGAGAATGAAATTGGTGAAATTTGTATTCGTGGTAAAAACGTTATGGATGGATACCTGAATATAGAAAATAACGATTTTTTTACTGCGGATGGATACTTTAGAACAGGGGACAAAGGTTTCTTAAGTGATGGGAAAATAGCTGTAATTGGAAGAATCAAAGATATAGTCTTTAAAAATGGAGTGAACTATTATTCACATGATTTAGAAAGAATTGTAGGTGAAATTTATCCGGAAATGATTAACAAGTGTGCAGCTGTTCAAGTTAATGAGAAGGGAAAAGGAAATAGAATTGTACTCTTTATTAATGATGCGGAGAATGCGGATGCGAAGTGCAGGCATATCAATGCGGAAATGGTTAAGAAGGTTGGTTTTATGTTTGAAAAATTTATTCAGACAGATAACTTTCCAAGAACCATGGGAGGGAAGATACGGAGATTTAAACTTGCAGATCAGTATGAAACTGAAATTAGGGAATAAAATATTAACAGATGAATATTAGTGAGGTAAAGTGTGGAAATAAATGATAGAAATACAAGAGAAAGAATTATTTTATCATCTTTAAGAGAAATTATGAATGACAATAGCATTGAGGTTACAGATGATTTTTTTTCTGTAGGAGGAGATTCGAAGAAAGCGGTAGAATTTTTAAATGTTTTAAGAGAGCAGAATTTAAATATTACTTTGAGAGATTTCTTTGGGTGCAGAACAGTTCAAGAATTGGCCAAGATAGTTTCCGGCCAAAAGATTGATTATCATAAAACTATTGATAGAATGATCGACAACATTCGTCCAAGAGAAAAAAAATCTGTTTGTCTCCCAATGGATGAAGTAAAGGTGACCGGTAAAAAAACGTATTCCAGTATTTTCTTTACGGGAGCAACAGGGTATTTAGGAAGTCATATAGCTGTTCAGTTGCTGGAATCTACGAAAAGTACCCTTTTTTTCCTTGTTCGCGGAAAAAAGGAAAATATTTGTAAAGAAAGAGTGCGGTCGGTATGGAAAGAATATTTCCAGGATGATATCTTTGATATTTATGAAAAGCGTATTAGGATTATACCGGGTGATGTGTCACAGAAAAAATTCGGATTAAAAGCAACAGAATATAATTCTCTGGCAGAAAACGTGGATTGTATTATTCATACTGCAGCAGTTGTGAGTCACGTTGAAACATGGGAAAAATATGAGAAAGTGAATATTCAGGGGACAGAAAACATCTTGAAATTTTCCGTATATATACGAAAGAAGGATGTAAATTACATTTCTACAATTGCTACTGAGATAACAAAAAAGCGATTAAAGAGTATGGAAATGTTTACAGAAAAATGTCTGGAGGAAGATCAATCGGATATTTGGTATGTGCAATCAAAGATTGAATGCGAAAAATTATTAGAGAATTATAGAAAAAAGGGCTGTTTAATTAAAATTTACAGAATGGGATTTCTTGTTCAGAATTATCATACAGGAAGATTTCAGATAAATGCAAAGGAAAATGGATTGTTTAATGTGTTGGCTATTTTAAATAATATGAAGACTTTTCCGAATGTCAGACAAAATATTATAGATCTTACATATGTAGATGAAGCAGCTAAAGCTGTTGTCGAATTATTCACACTGGAGGATAATCTTAAGATATATCATATTTTTAATCCGCGAAGAATTAGCATCGGATACATGGGCGAGGCATTGAAAAAAATAAATCCGGAAATCAATATATTAGAATTAGAAGAATATCGAAAATTTTTATATGAAAACTGCGATAAGTATATCAATCAAATAGAAAAAATGGCTTTAATATTAATGTTAGACAACAATATTGATTTAAATATTTTCGGATTATCATGTAATGAAAAGACTATGAAAATATTGGAAAGCCAGGGATTTTCATGGCATGATTTTGATGAAAAAGCTGCCAATGATATTTATAAGATAATTAAAAATGAGGTGTAAAGAATAATGGAAGAAAAAAAAGTTATGATTGATGTAAAAAATCTAACAAGAAAATATATTGTTGGAAGAGAAGAAATCTATGCACTAAATGATATGAGTTTTCAAATAAAAAAAGGCGAGTTTGCTGTGATATTGGGACCGTCTGGGTCTGGAAAAAGCACATTGTTAAATTTATTAGGTGGAATGGATTTGGCAACCGCGGGAAAAATAACGGTGGATGGAGAAGAGATTACTTCTTTTGGGAATAAAGAATTGAATATGTATAGAAGGAAGATGGTGGGATTTGTTTTTCAGTTTTATAATCTGTTACCAAATTTGACAGCAAAAGAAAATGTCAATATGGCAATGAGAATTGCAAATGGAAAAAAAAAGTCAGATGCCTTAGAAAAGGTAGGCTTGAAGCATCGTGAAAATCATTTTCCAAGTGAATTGTCAGGAGGTGAACAACAGCGTGTTTCTATTGCAAGAGCAATTGCAAAAGAACCTAAAATTATGTTGTGTGATGAGCCAACGGGTGCATTGGACAGTGAAACGGGAAAAATTGTACTGAAAACCTTGTGGGACACTTGTAAAAGCAATAATCAGACAACTATTATTGTAACGCATAATTCTTTTATAGCGGAAGCAGCTGATCGTGTCATTCACATTAAAGATGGAAAAGTGAAAAATGTGGACATTAACAGCAATCCCAAATTAATTGAGGAGGTTGTGTGGTAATGGAACTGAAAAGAAAAATGTATAGAGATGTTAAGGATAATTTTCTCCAATTTTTTTCTATCTTCCTGATTGCTGCACTAGGTGTATTTGCGTATTCTGGTTTAAACAGTTCTCGTGAGGGTTTGATTGAAAGTATGGAGCGTTATTATGAAGAGACAAATATACCAGATGCATGGATATATGTGCAGAATCCGACACCATCTGAGGTAGAAAGTATTTCTAATATTGGCAACGTTCAGGATGTACAGACAAGGCTGGTATATACATACAATTATGATAATAAAGAATTGGAATTGATTGTGTCAGATAAAAATATTCTCTCAAAACCATACTTAATTGAGGGGGAAGAATATGAAACAGATAAGTTTGGATTATGGATTGATCGTGATTTTGCCAGTGAAAATAACTATGAGGTAGGAGATTTTATCAATATTAATAATACTAATGTTGAAATTAAAGGCATTGTATTAAGTTCTGAAAAGATATATGCACCGCCGAGTGGTGAAGTTATCACCGATTTTGCTGTATATGGATATGCTTATATGACAAAAACATGCTTTACGGAATTATTTGGTGTTTACGAACAGAATCAAATTATAATTGCAACAAAGGATAAAACTGCAGATGCAGTAAAAAAGACTATATCGGATGTAAAAATATTACTTGAAGATGATTACTATACTCACTTATTACAGGAAGATAATTCAAGTATAAACCACATTACAGAAAGAAAAAGACAGTTATTACAATTCACCTATATTTTTCCGGCGTTGTTTTATTTTCTGGCATTATTAACAATGCTTACAACCATGAAGAGAATTATTGAGAAACAGAGAATCCAGATAGCAACCATGATGTCTATGGGATATAGTAATTGGCAGATAATGGGTCATTATATGAGTTATGGTCTTTGGACTGGGCTACTCGGTGGTATTGTAGGTGCAGCAGCAGGCTATCTCATAATACCGGATGTTTTAATTAAATCATTCAGACATCTTGCAATGGTACCTTATTGGAATGCTCCGTTTACGATTGAAAGTATATTAGCTGTATTTGGTATGGTATTGGTATGTATTTTTGCAATTATATTATCATGTTATGAACAATTAAAAATTATGCCAGCTATTATTTTCAGGGGAAATGGAACCAGAATATTAAAGCACATCTTGTTGGAAAAATCAAAAGTATGGGATAGTATTTCTTTTAAAGGACAAATGATGTTGAGAAATATCATTCGAAATAGAGTTAGAACGACCATGGGTATTATAGGGGTTCTGGGAAGCGTGGTACTGGTACTTGCTGGTTTGGGAATGAAGGATTCCTTCGATTATACGGTGGATGCAACTTATAATGATTTTTACAAGTATAACAGTAAAGTACAGATATTAGACAGCACTGTGAGCGGCGACGATATTAGTTTGGATGATGACTATCAATACATCGAAGAAAATCAGATAGAAATCAAGAGCAGTAATGAGGAGAATGCAGATCAGATACAATCAATAATAACGGTTGTAGATGAGGGTAAATATGTATATGTACCAAAAGGCAGCAATACAGTAAATGTTTCCACCGTCAAAGGATTAATCATTTCTGAAAAGCTTGCAGATGTCCTGGGAGTTTCGGAAGGCGAAGAGATATATTGGAGGTATGCAATTGGTGATTGGAAACCAATCAAGGTAGGAATGATTGTAGAAAGTGCTTTGCCAAGAGTTGCTTTTGCATCATTGAATACATGGGAAGAAAATGGTGAGACATTTACAGCAAATGCGATTTTAACTTCTATGGAAAGCAGCGATATTAAAGGTGATGACAAAAGGGTAAGAAAAGTATTATCTATAGAAAGTCAGGAGGCATCATTTCAGAAAGTTTGTGATAGTTCAAAATCGATTGTATATATTATGATTTTCGCAGCAGTTCTACTGGTTGTAGTTGTGTTAGTAAATCTCGGAGTTATGAATTTTACAGAAATGTACAGAGATTATGCAACTTTGAAGGTCTTAGGATTATACCCCAAAGAAATCGGAACAATTTCTTTTGTAGAAAATTTGGTTTTAACAAGTATAGGATGGTTGATTGGAATACCAGTTGCATATAAGTTTGTAGAAGTGTATATGCAGATGTTATCGAATGATACTTTAGTGTGCTTATCAAAAGTAAATAATAGCAGCTTTTTGATATCATCGGCAATTATTTTACTATGTTCTTTTGGAGTAAATATTATATTGAGTACAAAATTACGAACGATAAGTATGGTCGAAGCACTAAAAGCAAATGAATAGGAGGACTAATGATGGAAAAAATCATAAGATTTGATGAATCTATTATTCATAAAATGATTGGAAATAATGATAAATACATGGTAAGGCGTATGGCAGAATTTCTCCAGGAAAAAGGAGAAAAATTGACTTATAATGAAAAAGAAAACAGATATTATATTAATTCCTTTTTTCCATCCTTTCCTGGAAAAGCGTGGGATAGACTTATGGGAAATATATACAGCATTGCAAATAATGATAATAGGATTCCAATGCAGTGTGATATTGTTGTAACTGGAAAATGCCATTGCAGATGTTGGCATTGTTTTAGAATAAAGGATAAGAGAGATGATTTAAGTCTGGAAAAGATAAAAGAAACCATCAATGAGCTGTATGAGATGGGAACTGTTAATCTTGGAATCACGGGTGGAGAACCAATGATTAGGCCAGATATTTTAGAAATTTTACGTGCGATACCGGATGGTATGGAGGGACAGTTATTTACGACTGGTCATAATATTACACCAGAGATGGCAAAAGAAATAAAGAAAACGAATATTTCGAGATGTATTATCAGTATTGACCATTTTAATCCGGAAAGGGCAAATGAGTTAAGGCATTATAGTAATGCCTTTAATGAGGCAATAGAGGCTGTAAAAAATCTTGTTGCAAATGACATTTATACAGCTGTGACATTATGTGTTACAGAGGATTTGTTGAAACCCGGTATGCTGGAACAATATTTAAATTTTGTTATTAGTTTGGGTCCACATGAAATTCGGATCGTACTTCCTATTCCTCAAGGTAATTTGGAAGGAAAAGAAGTTGCACTATTATATAATAGTGCAGTTAAGTATGTAAAAGATTTTAGGAGGGATAGAGCAGAAAGAACAGATATTCCGACCATACTGAATTTTTGTGAGCTTGAAAGTTTATCATATCTGGGATGTGGCGCTGGTGCAAATTATTTATCGGTAAATAATGATGGAATGATTACACCCTGCGTAGCAGTAGGTCTTGCGTTTGGTAATATTTATGAAAAACCGCTGAAAGAAATCTACCAGGAAATGGGGGAATATTTTCCAAGAGCTTCACAGATATGTTTTGGAATCAATTCGAGTCGTGCGAAAGAAAAAGAAAATATACATCTGGAACAGACACCCTACCCAATTGATATTTCAAAGAGCATTGCTGAAAAATGTAAAAAATCAAAGCGAAAAGCGGCATTTTATGAATACATTAAAAATCAATAAGAAAATTACTCCAATATGAAAAATACAAAATTTGGTGTCTAATAATAACATGACCAGGATTAAAGAAATCAATCCTATTTTTTATAAAATAGAAAACAGTTTTTATTAATTATTGACAAAGGTTTATATCAAGATTATAATGTATCCTGTGAGTAAAACAGAGTATGTTTTGCAGAGCGAATTATTGATTGAGTTAGAAACTCAAATTTTATAAGTTGATTACTTTATAATCATTGCTAAGGCAAGTCATCTTGTGAAACGGTCAATAAGAGTAGCAGATAGTTTGCAGATATTACTCTGAATTATTTTTTGAAATATAAATTTCTGTGACGTTAGTAGAGCAAGTGGAATTGTCCGCTTGCTCTTTTTGAGTTGAGGGGGAATACGAAGGTGAATTTAGAGGAACAAAGATCGGCTCCGATCTATGAGGCGTTGGAACGCTTCCGGAAGATGCGGGTAGTGCCGTTTGATGTCCCCGGACATAAGAGGGGACGTGGGAATCCTGAATTGATAAGTCTGCTTGGGGAGAGATGTGTAGGGCTGGACGTGAATTCCATGAAGCCGCTGGACAATCTGGGACATCCGGTATCTGTGATACGCAGAGCGGAGGAACTGACTGCGGACGCTTTTGGAGCCGCACATGCTTTTTTGATGGTAAATGGAACCACGAGCTCCGTACAGAGCATGATACTATCTGTCTGTAAAGCCGGAGATAAGATTATTCTGCCGAGAAATGTACATAAAAGTGTCATCAACGCACTGGTACTTTGCGGGGGCATTCCAGTGTATGTGGAGGCGAAGGTGAATCCGGAGATCGGGATTGCCATGGGAGTTGAAGTGGAAGAGATGCGTAGGGTAATGGATGAGAATCCGGACGCAGCCGCAGTTTTCATCAATAATCCTACGTATTACGGCATTTGCTCCAATATCCGGGAAATTGCCGGAATGGCTCATGAACGTGGAATGAAGGTATTGGCGGACGAAGCTCACGGAACACACCTGTATTTCGGTGAGAATCTTCCGGTGTCGGGAATTGCCGCAGGCGCAGATCTGGCGGCGGTTTCCATGCATAAATCAGGCGGCAGTCTGACGCAAAGCTCTGTCTTACTGTGCGGACCGGATACGGATCCGGAGTATGTCCGTCAGATTATCAATCTGACACAGACAACCAGCGCTTCCTACCTGCTTCTTTCAAGTCTGGATATTTCCAGAAGAAATCTGGCGCTGAGAGGAAGGGAATCATTTAAAAAGGTAACGCAGATGGCGGAATACGCCAGAAGTGAAATTAATTCTATCGGCGGCTATTATGCCTATGGAAAAGAGCTGATCAATGGAGACAGTGTATTTGATTACGATGTTACGAAGCTTTCCATCTATACCCAGGGAATCGGATTGACAGGCATTGAGGTCTACGACCTTTTGCGTGACGAATATGACATTCAGATTGAATTTGGAGATATCGGCAATATATTGGCTTATATTTCCATCGGAGACAGGATTCAGGACATTGAGCGGCTGGTAGGTGCACTGGAAGATATTAAGCATCGGTATGAGAGGGATTCCAGCAGTCTTTACTGCGGGGATTTTATACAGCCGGAGCAGGTGATGACACCGCAGGACGCATTTTATGCAAGGAAGAAACAGCTTCCGATCCGTGAGACGGCGGGAGCAGTCTGCGCGGAGCTTGTGATGTGTTATCCGCCGGGAATCCCGATTCTGACGCCGGGAGAACGGATTACGGGGGAGATTATAGCATATATTTTGTATGCAAAGGAAAAGGGATGCTCTGTGCAGGGAACGATGGACCCGGCGGTTGAGTATCTGAATGTGATCGTGTAGGAGGTAAATTATGGATATCTGGTTTTCTCAGATGGATACGGAAAATGTTAAGACCAGTATACGGGTGGACAAACAATTGTTCAGCGCCGCCAGTGAATATCAGCGGATTGATGTTTTTGAGTCCAAAGAATTTGGAAAAATGATTGTTCTGGACGGTGAGATTATTTTTTCAGAGGCGGATGAATTTATATACAATGAGATGGTGGTACACGTACCGATGGCCGTCCATCCGAAGGTGAGAAATGTTCTGATCATTGGAGGAGGAGACGGCGGAGTGGCAAGAACCTGTATTGAATATCCGGAAATTGAGTCGATTGATGTGGTGGAACCGGATGAGTTATTTGTCAAAGTCAGCCGTGAATTCTTCCCTGAGACAGCGAAAGGTTTTGACGATGCAAGAGTCAGAGTCATCAATGCGGACGGATTGCGCTTTCTTAGAGGATGTGAGAATCAATATGACTTGATTATCAATGATTCTACAGATCCTTTCGGACATACAGAAGGGTTGTTTACCAGAGAATTTTATGGAAAATGTTACCGCGCGCTGAAGGATGATGGTATTATGGTTTATCAGCATGGAAGTCCGTTCTATGATGAAGATGAGGTGGCTTTCCGGGCCATGCATCGGAAGGTGTACCGGAGTTTTCCGATCAGCCGTGTTTATCAGGCAAGTATTCCGACCTGCCCTGCCGGTTACTGGATGTTTGGATTTGCTTCCAAGAAATACCACCCTGTTACAGATTTTGATCCGGAGAGATGGAACCGAAGAGGCATCAAGACGTGGTATTATACAACGAATTTACATCGTGGGGCGTTCATGCTGCCGAAATATATTGAAGATTTATTAAAAGAGGAGGAAAATATACAATGAGCAGGTTAATGATTATCGGATGCGGCGGAGTGGCTTCCGTGGCTATTCATAAATGCTGTCAGAACAGTGAAATTTTTGAGGAAATTATGATTGCGAGCCGTACGGTGTCCAAGTGTGATGCACTGAAAGAAAAACTTCAGCCAACGACCAGAACAAAGATTACCACGGCACAGGTGGATGCGGACCATGTGGAGGAACTGACAGCACTGATCCGTTCCTATCAGCCGGATGCGGTACTGAATGTGGCATTGCCATATCAGGATCTGACAATTATGGATGCGTGTCTTGCCGCAGGTGTCCACTATATTGATACGGCTAACTACGAGGCTGAAAATACAGATGATCCAAAGTGGCGTGCCGTTTATGAGGAACGCTGCAGGCGTCTGGGCTTTTCCGCATATTTTGATTATTCCTGGCAGTGGGCATATCAGGAGCGTTATGAGAAAGCGGGTCTGACGGCGCTTCTCGGAACCGGTTTTGATCCGGGTGTTACCAGTGTGTTTACTGCTTATGCGCAGAAGCATTATTTTGACGAGATTCACACGATTGATATTCTGGACTGCAACGGCGGAGATCACGGATATCCGTTTGCCACCAACTTTAATCCGGAGATCAATCTGAGGGAGGTATCTGCTCCCGGTTCCTACTGGGAAGACGGCAAATGGGTAGAAATCCCGCCGATGAGTATAAAGAGAGAATACAATTTTGCAGGCGTGGGCAAAAAGGATATGTATCTGCTTCATCATGAGGAGATTGAAGCACTGGCAAAGAATATTCCGGGAGTGAAGAGAATCCGCTTTTTCATGACCTTTGGACAAAGTTATCTGACACATATGAAATGTCTGGAAAATGTCGGGCTGCTTTCCACAACTCCTGTTGCATTTCAGGGACAGTCCATTGTGCCGATACAGTTTTTAAAGGCGTTGCTTCCCGATCCGGCATCTCTGGGACCGAGAACAGTGGGGAAAACAAATATCGGCTGTATCTTCACCGGAATCAAGGACGGAAAGGAAAAGAGTATTTATATCTATAATGTATGTGATCACCAGGAGTGCTACCGTGAGGTGGAATCTCAGGCGATTTCCTACACCACAGGAGTGCCGGCAATGATCGGGGCGATGCTGGTGGTTTCAGGGGTCTGGAAGAAACCAGGTGTGTTTACTACAGATGAATTCGATCCGGATCCCTATATGGAAGCGCTGAACCGCTTTGGACTTCCGTGGGTGGTTGAGGAAAATCCGGTACTGGTAGATTAGAGTGTACTTGAAAAGTGACAGGATAAATAGTATGAAGATAAGTGAAATTCCTACGCCGGCTTATGTGCTGGATGAAGAAAAATTAACACGTAATCTGAAAATCCTGAAGAGCGTTCAGGAACGGACCGGATGCAAGATTCTGCTGGCGCAGAAAGCCTTCTCCATGTTCTGTGAATATCCGCTGATCGGACGTTATCTGAAGGGAACAACCGCCAGCGGTCTCTATGAGGCAAAACTGGGCCGGGAAGAGATGGGAAAAGAGAATCATATTTTTGCGCCTGCTTATAAGGAGACGGAGATTGATGAGATTGCCGGGATTTGTGATCATGTGATTTTTAATTCTTTTTCTCAGCTTCGAAAATATAAAGATCGTTGTCTGGGAAAGGCGGGCATCGGCCTTAGAATCAATCCGGAATGCTCCACACAGGGAGATCATGCGATTTATGATCCCTGCGCCCCAGGTTCCAGACTGGGAATCATAGCCCGGAATTTTACCCGGGAAGTTGAGGCAGATCCACAGATTTTAGATGGCGTTGAGGGACTCCACTTTCATACGCTTTGCGAACAAAATGCAGATGATCTGGAGAAAACGCTGTCAGCAGTGGAAGAAAAATTTGGAGTATACTTAAAACAGATGAAATGGCTGAATATGGGCGGGGGTCATCACATTACAAGAGAAGATTATGATATAGAACGGCTGATTACGTGCATCTGCCATATGAAAGAAACCTATGGTCTGGAAATATATCTGGAACCAGGAGAGGCTGTGGCGCTGAATGCAGGCTACCTTGTGACGGAGGTCATGGATCTTGTTGAAAATGGAATACAGACCTTGATTCTGGATACCTCTGCTGCCTGCCATATGCCGGATGTGCTGGAGATGCCGTACCGGCCGCCGCTTATGGATAGTGGAATGCCGGAGGAAAAAGAATATACCTACCGCCTTTCCTCATGTACTTGTCTGGCAGGGGATGTGATCGGGGATTATTCTTTTGACAGAGAGCTTCTGCCCGGAGACAGGCTGTATTTTCAGGATATGGCCATTTATTCCATGGTAAAAAACAATACCTTTAATGGAATCGGACTTCCGGCAGTGGTAGTTATGGACAAAAAAGGAGAGTGCCGGATCATAAAACAGTTTGGTTATACAGATTTTAAAGAGAGGTTATCCTGATAAGATGGAGCAAAGGAAAATGATACCTGCCCGGGAGGGTTATCGTATGCCCGGGGAATATGAACCCCATCGCGGCTGTGTCATGATCTGGCCGGTGCGCCCGGGATCCTGGCCTTATGGGGCAAAGGAGGCGCAGCAGACGTTTGCTGTCATCGCCAGAGCGATTGCAGAGAGTGAAACCGTCTGGATGCTGGCAGGGGAAGAATATTCGGAAGAGGTCCGCAAGATATTCTCAAAAGACCAGAATATCCGGGTACTGGAAATCGAGACAGACGATGCGTGGGCGAGAGATGTGGGACCTACCTGTGTGATCAATGAAGCAGGAACAGTCAGAGGCATTGACTGGCAGTTTAATGCCTGGGGCGGAGCCTATGACGGTCTGTACGCGAACTGGGAAAAGGACAACCTTGCCGCTTCCCGGATCTGTGAAGCACTTAAGATGGATTGTTATGACGCACAGCAGTTTGTGCTGGAAGGCGGTTCTATCCATTCGGACGGGGAGGGAACGCTGCTGGTTACGGAAGCATGTCTTTTAAGTAAGGGACGGAATCCTCTTTTGAAGAAAGGCCAAATCGAAGAAACATTGAAGCAATATCTCGGTGCAGAGAAGGTAATCTGGCTTCCAAGGGGGATTTATCAGGACGAGACGAATGAGCATGTGGATAATGTCTGTGCATTTGTACGGCCGGGAGAGGTAGTTCTGGCATGGACGGATGACAGGAATGATCCGCAGTGGGAGTTGAGTCAGGCTTCGCTGGAGGTTCTGAAAAAAGAGACCGATGCCAGAGGAAGGAAATTTAAGATTTACAAGCTGCCGATTCCGCAAAAACCGGTTTGCATTACGGAAGAAGAACTGACGGGATTTCGGTTTGAGGAGGGCGAGGATATGCGGGATGCAGGAGAACGTCTGGCTGCAAGTTATGTGAACTTTTATATTTCGAACGGAGGAGTCCTTGTCCCTCAGTTTGGAGATGAACATGATGCACTGGCAGCAGAGATTCTCGGCAGATTATTTCCGGAACGGAAGATCATTCCGGTTTATGCCCGGCCTGTGATCGTCGGGGGCGGAAATATCCATTGTATTACCCAGCAGATTCCAGCAGGAAGAAATCTTGAAAGCAGAAGAGATGGAGAAGAAGAATGAGAAAGGTGACAATCGGAACAGTGCAGATGAAATGCAGCACTGTGGTAAGTGAAAATATAGAGAAAGCAGATGCAATGGTGCGGGAGGCGGCCGGGCAGGGGGCGGATATCATCCTTCTTCCTGAACTTTTCGAGCGGCAGTATTTTTGTCAGGAACGCAGATATGAGTATTATGCTTTTGCAAAACCGGTTCTTGAAAACGATGCGGTCTGCCATTTTCGCCGGATTGCCAGAGAACTGGGGGTTGTGATTCCGGTAAGTTTTTATGAAAAGGATGGCTGTTCTCTGTATAACAGTGCAGCGATGATTGATGCGGACGGAACCATTCTGGGCGTATACCGGAAGACTCATATCCCGGACGATCATTATTATCAGGAGAAATTTTATTTTACGCCGGGGAATACCGGGTTTCGGGTGTGGAATACACGATTTGGAAGAGTTGGAATCGGCATCTGCTGGGATCAGTGGTTTCCGGAAACCGCAAGATGTCTGGCGCTGAACGGTGCGGAGATGATCCTGTATCCTACTGCGATCGGCAGTGAACCGATTCTGAATTGTGACAGCATGCCCCACTGGCGCAGATGTATGCTTGGTCATGCAGGGAGCAATCTGCTTCCCGTGGCGGCAGCGAACCGGATCGGACTGGAAGCGGTGGAACCGGATGAGGCCAACGGGGGACAGCGTTCTTCCCTGTTATTTTATGGCTCTTCTTTTATAGCGGATGAGACGGGAGAAGTGAAAGCTTCCGCTTCAAGAGAGAAAGAGGAAGTTCTGACGGCATCCTTTGATCTGGATGAGGTAGAAGAGAATCGGATGAGCTGGGGGCTTTTCCGGGACCGCAGACCGCATTGTTACGAGAAGATAAGTGGGAAATGAGCATTTGCAGTCAGGACGGAATAAAATAAAGAAAAACTTCAAATCTGACAGGAATATAGGTAATTATCTTGGCAACTTTACAAATGAATTGCAGACCAGTGAAGAACCGTATGGTTGGAAACTGATTCTGGAAAACGCATTCTCATCCGGACGGCAGGAAGATATGGAAGAGATGATGAAGTCATACGCTATGTGATGCTTGCAGTGATTGAGAATCTGGACAAAGTGTCTTATGAGTATGTCATAGGTGGAGCGGCGTGTGAACTGACCGTTACGTCAGAGGAAGCAACTGCATTTGCAGGAAAGGATATCAAATCCATAGGGGAGAATGTAGCGGCATTGCAGAGGCTTATGGAGAAAACAGGGCTTACGGAGCGCTCTTATGTCAGCGAGGATAGTCAGTGGCATACACAGGACACGATCCAGATTGATATAGCAAACCTGACCGAGGAAGAAATTTCCGGTATCGGTGTTTCCTATTATCTGGATGGGAAGTTGTACGGGACTCAGGACGCTCGGAATGCAGACGGAGCCTTCATTAAGAAAGGGGAGATTATGAGCGTTACCTTTATCCCGGCTGATTTTGGCGGTGAGGAATGGTCTGGTGAAGAAGAGCTTGTAATAGAGGTCACGGTAACAGATAAAGATGGAAATACGTATGATGTTCCTGGGGAGGTAAAGGTTGCGGCAGAATTTGGATGTATCTATGGGTACGATCTTTTGGGAAATGCGATAGAAGGGTATACAATCAGTCTGTAACTTCAGGAAATGATTCTGGATACCGGAAATCGCAGCTTTGATCAACAAAAAGTGGAACGCGGTTTCAAAAAAAGAAAAAAATTACGAATTTGAAAGTGAACCGTTGCACATACTATTTGAGAGGGGTATAATATGTACAGAAATACGATTTCAAAAAAGAAAAAAAATCTAATTTTTGAAAGCGAGTGACTATATGAAATCTATTACAAGAACAAAGTATTTGGATAGAATGATCGAACTAAATGGGACTCCGGATATCAAAATCATTACAGGGATTCGTCGTTCGGGCAAGTCGAAATTGATGCAGGCATATATTGAGTATCTGAAAAGCCATTTTGAAAACATCAATATCATCTTCATTGATTTTATGGATTTGACGTATGAGGAAATCAAGGAATACCATGCACTGCACTCCTATGCCGAGAAGCACTACCAAGAAGGGAAAACGAATTACCTTTTTGTGGATGAAGTCCAGATGTGTCCAAAGTTTGAGCTTGCAATCAACAGCCTTTATTCCAAAGGAAAATATGATATTTATGTTACCGGTTCCAATGCGTTTTTATTGAGTGCCGATCTGGCAACGCTCTTTACTGGACGATACATCGAGATTCCTGTGTTTCCTTTCAGTTTCCAGGAATATTGTCAGTATTATGCTGAGGTGAGCGACAAAGATAAGCTTTTTGATGAGTATGCAATAAAGGGAGGTCTGGCAGGTTCTTATGTTTATCGAACTGAAAAAGACAGAGCAAATTATATCGAGCAAGTTTACGAAACAATTGTCACAAGAGATCTGGTACAGAAATACTCTCTGCCGGATACTTTGGTTTTACAGAGATTGAGCGAATTCCTTATGGATAATATCAGCAATCTGACATCTCCAAACAAAGTTAGTCAGTTGCTGACTGCAAATATGACAACAACCAATCATGTGACAGTTGGTAAATATATCAAGTATCTGTGTAACGCCTTTGTTTTTTATGACATTAAGCGTTATGATATCCGTGGAAAGAAGTATCTGGAAAGCTCTGAAAAATTTTATTTGTGTGATACCGGTATACGGTATGCAATTTTGGGAAGCAGAAATATGGATTATGGCAGAGTGTACAAAAATATGGTTTGTATAGAACTGCTTCGCCGTGGATATGATGTGTATGTGGGAAAGTTATATCAGAAGGAAATTGACTTTGTAGCACAGAAAGGAAGCGAGAAGATTTATGTTCAGGTCAGTGACAATATCTCGGGTCAAGAAACATTCGAGAGAGAATACACTCCGTTATTGAAAATTCGAGATGCTTATCCCAAAATGATTCTTGCGCGGACGAAGCATCCGAAATATACTTATGAAGGGATAGAAGTTTACGATATAGCTGATTGGTTATTACAAGAATAGATGTAGAGACTGCCCCTTGAGATGTAATTCCGTTCAAGTATGCGGAAAGTTTACAAATTTAGTAGATAATTTAAAACTATGGAGTTGTGTGATAAGCACGGCTCTATTTTTTTTATTAGGCCAGGGCTGTGTTTCCATTGAGGAGTTTTCTCTGATTTGAAAAAAATTAGCACTCTCCACTTGACAGTGCTAATACATGGTGTTATAGTGTGAATAGCACAAGAGATCAAAGTAAGTACAGCAAGTGTACTCAGATTTATAGAGTTAGGAGGTAAGCGTTATGAATATCAGTAAATTCACACAGAAATCACTGGAAGCTGTTCAGAATCTGGAAAAGACTGCTTACGACTTCGGGAATCAGGAGGTTGAGCAGGAGCATCTGCTTTACAATCTGCTCCATCAGGATGACAGTCTGATCCTGAAGATGATAGAAAAAATGGAGATTAACAAGGAACATTTTCTGAATAATCTGGAGAATGTTCTGAACGGGAAAGTGAAGGTGCAGGGTGGAAAGCCATATATCGGACAGTATCTGAATCAGACTCTGATCAATGCCGAAGATGAGGCAAAAGCTATGGGAGACGAGTATGTCTCGGTTGAACATCTTTTTCTGGCGATTTTGAAGCATCAAAGCCCAAGCATGAAGAAGCTGCTTGGTGAATACGGCATTAACAGAGAGCGTTTTCTGAAGGCTTTAAGTACAGTTCGCGGTAATCAGAGAGTTACAAGCGACAACCCGGAAGCCACCTATGACACCCTGGAAAAATACGGTGTGGATTTGGTAGAGAGGGCCAGAAACCAGAAATTAGACCCTGTTATCGGGCGTGATGAAGAGATTCGGAATGTGATCCGTATCCTGTCCCGTAAGACAAAGAACAATCCGGTGTTGATCGGTGAACCGGGAGTCGGTAAGACCGCTGCAGTGGAAGGTCTTGCACAGCGGATTGTAAAAGGAGATGTGCCGGAAGGTCTGAAGGACAAGACGATCTTCTCCCTGGACATGGGTGCGCTGGTGGCAGGCGCCAAGTACCGCGGAGAATTCGAGGAGCGTCTGAAAGCCGTTCTGGAAGAAGTGAGAAAAAGTGAAGGCAGGATTATCCTCTTTATTGATGAGCTGCATCTGATCGTAGGCGCCGGAAAGACAGAGGGTGCCATGGATGCCGGCAATATGCTGAAACCCATGCTGGCGCGGGGAGAACTGCATTGTATCGGCGCAACTACGTTGGATGAATATCGTGAATATATCGAGAAGGATGCGGCTCTGGAGCGGCGTTTTCAGCCGGTGTTGGTAGATGAGCCGACGGTGGAAGAGTCGATTTCCATCCTGCGTGGTCTGAAAGAGCGGTACGAAGTATATCATGGAGTTAAGATCACAGATGGTGCGCTTGTAGCGGCGGCTACGTTGTCTGACCGTTATATCAGTGACCGTTTTCTGCCGGACAAGGCAATTGACCTGGTGGACGAGGCTTGCGCCCTGATCAAGACGGAGCTGGATTCCATGCCCACGGAACTGGACGAGCAGCAGAGAAAAATTATGCAGATGGAGATTGAAGAAGCGGCGCTTAAGAAGGAGACAGATAACTTAAGCAGAGAGCGCCTGGAGAATCTGCAGAGAGAGCTGGCAGAGCTGAGGGATGATTTCAATGTGCGCAAAGCACAGTGGGAGAATGAAAAGAATTCCGTAGAGCGGCTTTCCACACTTCGTGAGCAGATTGAAGAGATGAACCGCCAGATCCAGCAGGCACAACAGAAGTATGATCTGAATAAAGCAGCGGAATTGCAGTACGGAGAACTTCCAAAGCTACAGCAGCAGTTGGCGGCAGAGGAGGAGAAAGTAAAGAACGCGGATCTTTCTCTTGTCCATGAAAGTGTTACCGATGAAGAGATTGCCCGGATTGTTTCCAACTGGACCGGGATTCCGGTGGCGAAGCTGACAGAAGGGGAGCGGGCAAAGATTCTGGGACTGGAAGAAGAACTTCACCAGAGGGTGATCGGACAGGATGAAGCAGTATCTCTGGTATCAGACGCGATTATTCGTTCCAAGGCAGGAATCAAAGATCCTACGAAGCCAATCGGCTCCTTCTTGTTCCTGGGACCGACCGGTGTGGGTAAGACCGAACTGGCGAAAACGTTGGCGCAGCAGATGTTTGATGATGAAAATAACATGGTGCGTATTGACATGAGTGAGTATATGGAGAAATACTCCGTATCCCGTCTGATCGGAGCGCCTCCGGGATATGTGGGTTATGAGGAAGGCGGTCAGTTGACGGAGGCGGTACGTCGGAAACCGTATTCGGTCGTATTGTTCGATGAGATTGAGAAGGCGCATCCTGATGTATTCAACGTACTGCTTCAGGTGTTGGATGACGGACGTATCACAGATTCTCAGGGACGGACAGTGGACTTTAAGAATACGATTTTAATCATGACCTCCAATATTGGTTCCTCATATTTGCTGGAAGGAATCCAGGAGGACGGCAACATCAGTCAGGAAGCACAGAATCTGGTCAATCAGGACCTGCGGGGACATTTTCGTCCGGAATTTTTGAACCGTCTGGATGAGATCATTTTATTTAAACCATTGACAAAAGACAATATCGGTAATATTGTAGAATTGTTAATGAAGGAACTGAACAAACGACTGAATACCCAGGAACTTTCTATTGAGCTTTCTGCGGCAGCCAAAGAATATGTGATCGAAGGCGGTTACGATCCGGTGTATGGAGCTCGTCCGTTGAAGCGGTTTATCCAGAAACACGTGGAAACACTGACTGCAAAACTGATCCTGTCAGGCAATGTGGGAACAGGGACTGTGATTTTGATTGACGTTGTCGATGGAAAACTGGAAGCAGTCATGAAACCGGAGGTAGAAATAGTATCATGATACCAAGTGATCCCGTCATGTTGTTAAGTTATGTCAATACACAGTTGCGAGATTTTTACCCCTCCCTGACGGAATTTTGCGAGGAACAGCAGATATCCGAGGAAGAGATTAAAGGGAAATTGCTTGACATCGATTACACGTATGATGAAACATTGAACAAATTTATATAGCATGTTTTTAGAAACCACGGCAGATATCCGAAATTATCATCTGACCGTGGTTTTTGCTACTTGTTTGTGAATCTATTGTATATGGTTGACAAGAATTTTTTATTTCTTTAAAATAATAGCCGTATCAAAGTTTGATTGAAAATAGGATGGGTTTCACAAGCTTTTATAAGTCAGAGGAAAATAGAAAATTTGTCATCAAAAGCTGAAATATATGATATAGTTAAGAGAACGGCTTTGGCTGTCTGGTACAACGGCAGATGAGGGGGTAGATCCCGAAAGATCGTATGAAGAAATTACAGTGTGGAGGTGGCCCATGTGTGAGAAGGAAGAGGCAGTGGCGTATAAAAGTTTCGCCCAGGTCTATGATTTATTTATGAACAATGTACCATATGAAGAATGGTGCAGGTATCTGACAGGACTGCTTGAAGAATATGGGATTCCCGGGGGGCTTTTGTTGGAACTGGGCTGCGGAACCGGGAGTATGACGGAGTTGCTGTCTCAAAAAGGATATGATATGATCGGCGTGGATAATTCTGAGGACATGCTGGAGATTGCAATGGATAAACGGGTGGACTCCGGGCATGATATTTTATATCTGCTGCAGGATATGCGGGAGTTTGAGCTTTACGGTACCGTCCGGGCGGTCATCAGTATCTGTGATTCTATGAATTATATTCTGGAGGAAGAAGATCTTCTGCAGGTGTTCCGGCTGGTGAATAATTATCTGGACCCGGGCGGATATTTTATCTTTGACCTCAACACGATTTACAAATATGAACAAATCGGGGAGTCTACGATTGCGGAAAATCTGGAAGAAGCCAGTTTTATCTGGGATAACTTTTATGATGCAAAAACACAGATCAATGAGTATGAATTGGCGATTTTTATTCCCGAAGGTGAGGAAGGATTATATCGGAAATATGAAGAATTCCACGAACAGCGTGGATATGATCTGGAGGTCATACGCCATCTGCTGGAAGAAGCGGGTATGCAGTTTGTGGCAGCTTATGATGCATTTACCCGGAATCCGGTGCGGCCGGACAGTGAAAGAATTTATGTAATTGCCCGTGAATCGGGAAAATAAAGTAAAATGGAAGGGAAGTAACGAAAGATGGATTATATCGTAAGAGCGACGGCAGCAGGAGGTCAGATCCGTGCGTTTGCTGCGACAACGAAAGAACTGGTGGAGACGGCAAGAGCAGATCACAATACAAGTCCGGTGGCAACGGCAGCGCTGGGCCGTCTTTTGACAGCAGGAACCATGATGGGTGTCATGATGAAGGGAGATAAGGATATTCTGACTTTGCAGGTACGGGGTGACGGACCGATGAAAGGCATCACAGTAACTGCGGATTCCAAAGGAAGAGTGAAGGGGTATGTGTTGAATCCAGAAGTCCTGATTCCTGCAAACAGTTACGGAAAATTGGATGTAGGAGGAGCCATAGGACAGGGTTATCTTCAGGTTATCAAGGATCTGGGGCTGAAGGAACCGTATTCGGGACAGGTGCAGCTTCAGACCGGGGAAATTGGGGATGATCTGACTTATTACTTTGCTACCAGTGAGCAGGTTCCTTCCTCCGTAGGGCTTGGCGTGTTAATGGAGAAAAATAATACTGTGAAGCAGGCAGGCGGTTTTATTCTTCAGCTGATGCCGTTTACGGAGGAAGCAGTGATTGAAAAACTGGAACAGAATCTGGCGCGTGTTACATCGGTTACGTCCATGCTGGAGGAAGGCTGTACACCGGAGATGATTCTGGAACGGCTTCTGGAGGGGATGGATGTGGAATTTAACGATACGATTCCGGCAGACTTCTATTGCAACTGTGACAAACAGCGGGTTGCAAAGGCTTTGATTAGTATCGGAAAAGAGGAATTGGAGAATATCATCAGAGACGGTGAGCCCATCGAATTGAAATGTCATTTCTGCAGCAGCAGTTATACATTTGATCTGGAGGAACTGAAAGAACTTCTGGAACTGGCACGCGGATAATAAGAGAGGTAAAACATGAGACAGGGATTTGTGAAAGTAGCGGCAGCAACACCGAAGATACTGGTTGCCGATTGTGTGGAGAATGCACGGTTGATTGTGGAAAAGATCAGGGAGATGGAGCAGGGCGGTGCAAAAGTCATGGTATTGCCGGAGTTGTGTCTGACTGGTTACACGTGCAGTGATCTGTTCTGGCAGGAGCGGCTGTTGGAAGAGGCGAGGGAGCAGCTTGCCTGGATTGCAAAACAGACAAAAGAAGTAGATGCGTTGATTTTTCTGGGGCTGCCCTGGGAGGAGCAAGGAAAGCTGTACAATGCGGCAGCCGTTCTGAATCATGGGGAAGTGTTGGGAATTGTGCCGAAGAAGCACCTGCCTAATTATAACGAATTTTATGAGAAACGTCATTTTGCAGAGGGGATGGAGCGTGTACACGATACGGAATTTGCGGGGAAAGAGGTGCCGTTCGGCATGAACCTGCTCTTTCGCTGTGCACAGATGAAGCACCTGATCGCAGCTGCGGAGATCTGTGAGGATCTGTGGGCTCCGAATCCGCCAAGTACGGCTCATGCACTGGCAGGGGCCACGCTGCTCGTGAATCTTTCTGCCAGTGATGAGATGACAGGCAAGGACTCTTATCGGAGAAACCTTGTGAATGCCACGGCTGCCCGTTTGGTGTGTGCTTATATTTATGCCACGGCGGGAGAGGGAGAATCCACCACAGATTTGGTTTTCGGAGGACAGAATCTGATCAGTGAGAACGGTACCCTATTGGCAGAATCCAGACGTTTTGAGAATGGGACAGTATTTGCAGACATTGATGTGAACCGTCTGATCAGTGAACGACGCAGGATGACCACGTATCCTGCACAGAAGCCGGAAGAGTATGTGATCGTGGAGTTTTCACTGAAGACAGAGGAGACAAAACTGCAGCGCCGATTTGATCCCCAGCCTTTTGTGCCATCTGACCTTGCACAGCGGGAGGAACGTTGTGATGAAATTTTGAATATCCAGGCAATGGGATTGAAAAAACGTCTGGAGCATACGAAATGTGAGTGCGCGGTGATTGGAATTTCCGGCGGACTGGATTCTACACTTGCGCTTCTTGTTACGACCAGAGCTTTTGACCTGCTGGAGATGGATCGCTCTAAGATTCTGTGTGTCACCATGCCATGTTTTGGCACGACGGACAGAACCTACAAAAACGCCTGTGAACTGACCAGAACGATCGGAGCCGCTTTGAAAGAGGTGGACATTAAAGAGGCAGTGACACTGCATTTCCGGGATATTGGACAGGATATGGAGAAGCATGATGTGACCTATGAGAATGGTCAGGCGAGGGAGCGGACACAAATCCTGATGGACCTTGCAAACCAGAGAAATGGTATGGTAATCGGAACCGGCGACTTATCGGAACTTGCACTTGGATGGGCAACTTATAACGGGGATCATATGTCTATGTATGCGGTAAATGCTTCGGTTCCAAAGACGTTGGTACGTCATCTGGTTCGCTATTACGCAGACACCTGCCAGGACGAGAAGCTTTCCATGATTCTTAAGGATGTGCTGGATACTCCGGTAAGTCCTGAGTTATTACCTCCGAAGGATGGTGTGATTTCCCAAAAGACAGAAGATCTGGTGGGACCGTATGAACTGCATGATTTTTACCTGTACTATATGCTGCGTGTGGGCTATGAACCAGCGAAGATTTACCGGATTGCAAAACGGGCATTTCAGGGTGTGTACAAGGATGAGACGATCCTGAAATGGCTGAAGAAGTTCTACTGGAGGTTTTTCTCGCAGCAGTTTAAGCGTTCCTGCCTTCCGGATGGCCCGAAAGTGGGATCGGTTGCAGTTTCGCCGAGGGGCGATTTAAGGATGCCCAGTGACGGCTGTGTCCGTGTCTGGATGAAGCAGTTGGAAGAATTATAGACATGTCAGTTAGTTTTAAATAGGGAGAGAAGAGATGTTTTGTCAGAATTGCAGTGCAGAGAATGCAGAGGATGACAGATTTTGCTGCCAATGCGGAAGTCCTTTGAGGGTAGAAGAACAAGAAAGCAGTATTGAAAAAAGACATACGGGAAGGACGATCGTGTTTATTCTGGCGATTGTTTTGGGAATTATGGCAGCTGCCTGTGGAATTTTCTGGCTGGTGGGACAGAGAATTCCCCAGGCAGGAACAGAGATACAAAAGGAATATAATCAGACAGCGGAGAGAGAAACAGACAGTCAGGAAAGTGACTTACATACATCTACAGAAAAAGTAGTGCATTCTGAAAAATGGGGTTTTTGATCCGTATTATAATGATGTTGGGGTCAAAAGGTATTTTGTCCCCTATGATACACGGATTGCTCTGCATTTCATGCTCCCGCAATCCTAAAAACATTCGAAATCCGCCCTATTCGGGCTACTTTCTCATGTTTTACGGGTCCCAAAGTCATGCTTTTTCATGCAAGCATGAAAAGCACAACCTTTTGACCCTGGTATCATGAATTATCAAGTTAATAGTTTAAACCGATGAAGTGGAGATAACGTTACAAGCGCACTCACAGAGAGTCCGGGCAGGTGGGAGCCGGGCAGAAAGCGATGTTTCAAATGGACCACTGAGGGTGCAGTCAAAGGTTTACAGGACTGAGTATTCTGCAACGTAGGGCATACGTTAATTGCCGGGGATATGATAGTATCTCAGTAAGTGTGTGGATTTCACAAATCAAGGTGGCACCACGGGTATCAGAATTTGTTTACTCGCCCTTGACAGAGAACAGAAGAAGTTCTTTGTCGAGGGCTTTTTTGTGTATATACGATAAGGAAAAAGTACCCGTCCAATCACGGGAATGATAGAAAAAAGGGAGGCAGGAACATGAAGCAGACATCATATGAAGAAGTGCAGGAAATCAATTCTTCCGGAGCGTATAAGCGGATACCGATCAGCCGGGAAATTCTTTCTGATATTGCAACTCCGGTGGAAGTTTTAAAAAGGCTGCAGCATGTAAGCAGCCATTGCTTTATGCTGGAAAGTATCGAGGATAAGAAGCAGTGGGGCAGATATACGTTTATCGGTTATGATCCGATTATGGAACTGACCTGTACAAATCACAAGCTTACGATTAAGTCAGGGGCAAAGATTGAGATGGAGGTGGCTCATCCCGGAACTTATATCAAGCAGGTAATCGCAGATAACAGAGCCCCCCGTCTGAAACATCTGCCTCCTTTAACCGGAGGTTTGATTGGATATTTCTCTTATGATTATATCAAATACAGTGAACCGTCTCTGAATCTGGATGCGGAGGATGTGGAGAAGTTTAAAGATGTGGATCTGATGTTATTTGACAAGATCATCGCTTTTGACAACTTCCGACAGAAAATCATTCTGATTGTAAATATCAGTACAGAGAGCCTGGAAGAGGGATACAATAAGGCAGTATTGAAGTTGGATGAGATGGAGCGTTTAGTGCGTCACGGACAGCCGAAAAAGACGGAACCGGGAAAACTGTTATCGGAGTTTCGGCCCTTGTTCAATGAGGAAGAATATTGCAGGAAGGTAGAACAGGTAAAACATTATATTCGTGAGGGAGATATCTTCCAATTGGTACTTTCCAATCGTCTGGAAGCAGATTTCCAGGGAAGTCTTCTGAATACCTACCGGATTCTGCGGACGACCAATCCTTCCCCCTATATGTTCTATTTTTCCAGTGATGATGTGGAGATTGCAGGAGCATCGCCAGAGACGTTGGTAAAAGTGGAAAATGGAGAGGTTCGGACATTTCCGCTGGCAGGAACCCGACCAAGAGGAAAAAATTATGAAGAGGATCAGAAGTTGGAGAAAGACCTGCTTGCGGACGAGAAAGAATTGGCAGAGCATAATATGTTAGTGGATCTTGGAAGAAATGATCTCGGAAAGCTCTGTGAGTTTGGAACGGTGGAGGTGGAAAAGTATCTTTCCATCGAGCGGTATTCTCACGTGATGCACATCGGGTCCACCGTAAAAGGTCAGATGAAAAAGGAGAAAACAGCTCTGGATGCAGTGGATGCGGTACTGCCGGCGGGAACCTTATCTGGTGCACCGAAGATTCGTGCCTGCCAGATTATCAATGAGTTGGAGAATAACAAGCGGGGTATCTACGGAGGTGCTATCGGGTATCTGGATTTTACGGGAAATATGGATACCTGCATCGCGATCCGCCTTGCATTCAAGAAAAATGGAAAAGTGTTTGTACGTTCCGGAGCAGGAATCGTGGCGGACAGTGTGCCTGAGAAAGAACATCAGGAGTGCATCAATAAAGCGAAAGCAGTCATGCAGGCATTAAAGGAAGCGGAAGGAGAGACGGAAGTATGATTTTACTGGTAGATAATTACGACAGTTTTTCTTATAATCTGTATCAGTTGATTGGAACCTTTCAGCCGGATATCAAGGTGATCCGAAATGATGAGCTGACGGTGGAAGAAATTGAAATGCAGAATCCCCAGGTGATCATTCTCTCGCCGGGACCGGGTAAACCGTCAGAGGCAGGAAGATGTATTGAGATCGTACAGAAACTCGGAAGCAGGATTCCGATTTTGGGTGTATGTCTGGGACATCAGTCAATTTGCGAAGCTTATGGCGCTACCGTTTCTTATGCCAAAGAATTGATGCATGGAAAGCAATCTATGACAACTTTGGATACGTCATGTGATATTTTTAAAGATCTTCCCGGAGAGATTCCGGTGGCGAGATATCATTCTCTGGCAGTTTTGGAAGAAACACTTCCGGAGTGTCTGAACGTGATTGGCAGAACAACGGACGGTGAGGTTATGGCAGTTCGTCATACTCGGTATCCGGTCTATGGGTTACAGTTTCACCCGGAATCAATCATGACTCCCCAGGGAGCTGAAATAATAAAGAATTTTTTGGAGGTAGCAGGAAATGATTAAAGAGGCAATTGTAAAACTGACGAATAAAGAAGACTTAAGTTACGAGATGGCTGAAACATCCATGGATGAGATCATGAGCGGTCAGGCGACACCGGTGCAGATGAGTGCATTTCTTGTCGCTATGGCGATGAAGGGGGAGACCATTGAGGAAATTACGGCTTGTGCTTCTGGTATGAGAAAACATTGCGTGAAACTGCTTCAGGATCAGGATGTATTGGAAATTGTAGGAACCGGCGGGGACCATTCCAATTCCTTCAACATTTCTACTACTTCCTCTCTGGTGATTTCGGCAGCGGGCGTTCCGGTTGCCAAGCATGGAAACCGTGCGGCATCCAGTAAGAGCGGTGCGGCGGATGTACTGGAAGCATTGGGTGTGAAGATTACGATAGAGCCGGAGAAGAGTGCAGAAGTATTGAAAAAGATAGGTATCTGCTTCCTGTTTGCACAGAATTACCATTTGTCAATGAAGTATGTGGCTCCGGTGCGGAAAGAGCTGGCGATTCGTACCATTTTCAATATCCTGGGACCGCTGACGAACCCGGCAGGTGCCAATCTGGAGCTGATGGGTGTCTATGATGAAAAGCTGGTTGAGCCTTTGGCGCGGGTTCTGGCGAATCTTGGAGTGAAAAGTGCCATGGTGGTGTATGGGCAGGATGGTCTGGATGAGATTTCCATGAGCGCACCGACCACTGTCTGCGAAGTGCGGGATGGTAATTACGAGTCCTATGTGATCACCCCGGAACAGTTCGGATTCGAAAGATGTAAAAAAGAAGATCTTGCAGGAGGAACTCCCGAGGAGAATGCCAAGATTGCCAGAAGAATTCTGGAAGGAGAAAAGGGTCCAAAACGGGATGCGGTGGTCCTGAATTCGGCTGCGGCAATTCATATTGCAAAAGGGATTTCCATGGAAGAGGCTGTGAAAGAAGCGAAAGAGATCATTGACAGCGCCAAGGCATTGAAGCAGCTGGAGGAATTTATCCGGCTGACGAATGAGGCGTAGGAAATTTTCCAGGAGAGAAGAATCCAGATAGAACAGGAGTAAAAAGATGATTTTAGATAAACTGGCGGATTCTGCCCGGAATCGGGTAGAGCGATTGAAAATAGAAAAACCACTGGAGCAGGTGAAGGCAGAGGCGCTTGCCTGCGATACGGCTACAGGATTTCCTTTTGAGAAGGCTTTGGCAGCGGTCGGTATCTCTTTTATCTGTGAAGTAAAAAAGGCTTCGCCGTCCAAGGGGGTGATCGCACAGGATTTTCCCTATCTGGATATTGCAAAGGAGTATGAGAAGTCCGGCGCTTCCGCGATTTCGGTACTGACGGAACCGGAATATTTTCTGGGGAGTGATGAGTATTTAAAAGAGATTGCAGAAGCAGTAGCTATTCCGGTACTCAGGAAGGATTTTACAGTGGATGCTTATCAGATTTATGAAGCGAAGGTGCTGGGAGCTTCCGCGGTACTGCTGATCTGTGCAATCCTTGACGATGAACAGTTAACGGAGTACTTGCAGATTGCCCATCGTCTCGGATTATCTGCGCTGGTAGAGGCACATGATGGGGAAGAAGTGCGGCGTGCGGTGAAAGCAGGGGCACGGATCATCGGGGTGAATAACCGGGATTTGAGAACATTCACGGTAGATATCAAAAACAGTGTAAGCTTACGGGATCAGATTCCGGAAGGCACGATTTATGTGTCGGAAAGCGGGATCACTACCGCAGAGGATGTAGGGGTATTGTACCGGAATGGAACAAACGCTGTTTTGATTGGAGAAACATTGATGCGCAGTCCGGACAAGAAAGCGATGCTTCAGGAACTGCAAAGGGAGTGCCATGACTAAGGTGAAAATCTGCGGGCTGTCAAGGCTTTGCGATATTGATTATGTAAATGAACTGAAACCGGAGTACGTAGGATTTGTATTTGCAAAGAGCCGGCGGCAGATTACCAGAGAACACGCGATTACCCTGCGGATGAGTCTGGATCCATCCATCACGGTGGTTGGCGTTTTTGTGGATGAGGTGCCGAAGATTGCAGGAGCTTATGCAGAGGATGGAATCATTGATATGATACAGCTGCATGGAAGAGAAGATGAAACCTATATCCGGAACTTGCGGTTTCAGACAGGATGTGATATTATCAAGGCGTTTTCCGTACAAAGTTCGGAGGATGTGAAACGTGCCTGCGAGAGCTCAGCAGATTATATTCTGTTGGATCATGGAGCCGGCGGTACAGGACAGTCGTTTGACTGGAATCTGATCGGTGAAGTGGACCGGCCGTATTTTCTGGCGGGAGGCCTGCATCCGGGTAATGTGGAGGAAGCCATAAGGAAAGCTCATCCCTATGCCCTTGATATCAGCAGCGGCGTGGAGACAGAAGGAAAAAAAGACAGACAGAAGATAGAAACATGTATCAGGAGGATAAGACATGTCTAATGGAAGATTTGGAATTTACGGCGGACAATATATTCCGGAGACTTTGATGAATGAAATCATCAATTTGGAGAAACAATATGAATTCTATAAAAATGATCCGGAATTTCAGAAAGAACTGGATGATCTTTTAAAGAATTATGCAGGACGTCCTTCTCTTTTGTATTATGCGGAAAAGATGACAAAAGATCTGGGCGGAGCAAAGATTTATTTAAAGAGAGAGGATTTGAATCATACGGGTTCTCATAAGATCAATAATGTTCTGGGACAGGTACTGATGGCAAAGAAGATGGGAAAAACCCGTGTCATTGCTGAAACAGGTGCAGGACAGCACGGCGTGGCATGTGCCACAGCGGCGGCGCTTCTTGGACTTGAGTGTGAAGTATTCATGGGAAAGGAAGATACGGACAGACAGGCTTTGAATGTATTCCGTATGGAATTATTGGGTGCGAAGGTACATCCTGTGACAAGCGGAACGCAGACCTTGAAGGATGCAGTCAATGAGACGATGAGAGAGTGGACCAACCGGGTACAGGATACCCATTATGTACTTGGCTCTGTTATGGGACCTCATCCATTTCCTACGATTGTCCGTGATTTTCAGGCAGTGATCAGTAAAGAAGCCCGGGAACAGATATTGGAATATGAAGGAAAGCTGCCGGCAGCAGTGTTGGCATGTGTAGGCGGCGGAAGCAATGCTATGGGAATGTTCTATAACTTCATCAAAGACGAAGGGGTGAAACTGATTGGCTGTGAAGCCGCCGGACTTGGAGTGGATACAAAGAAACATGCGGCAACCATAGCAAAAGGAAGTCATGGGGTATTCCATGGTATGAAGTCTTATTTCTGTCAGGATGAATATGGACAGATTGCGCCGGTATACTCGATTTCAGCCGGATTGGATTATCCGGGGATCGGACCGGAACATGCTTATCTGCATGATACCAAAAGAGCGCAGTATGTACCGGTTACAGATGAAGAGGCAGTGGAGGCTTTTGAATACCTGGCACGGACAGAGGGAATCATCTGTGCAATTGAGAGCGCTCATGCCGTAGCCTATGCAAGAAAACTGGCGCCGACCATGTCACCGGAAGAATCCATGATTATCTGCCTGTCCGGAAGAGGAGACAAAGACGTGGCTGCAATCGCAAGATACAGAGGAGTGAAGATTTATGAATAGAATAGAGAAAGCATTTGATCACGGCAAGGCATTTATCCCGTTTTTGACAGCAGGGGATCCAAGCCTTGACAAAACAGAAGATTATATCCTGGAAATGGAAAAGGCAGGGGCAGATCTGATTGAGATCGGTATTCCGTTTTCCGATCCGATCGCGGAAGGAATCGTGATTCAGGAAGCAGACCTCCGGGCATTGGCTGCCGGAACAACGACAGATAAGATTTTTGATATGGTGATTTCTGTAAGAAAAAAGACGGATATTCCGTTGATTTTCATGACCTACTTAAACCCGGTTTTTCATTACGGATACGATAAATTCTTTGCAAGATGCCAGGAGGCAGGCATCGATGGAATTATTATTCCGGATGTTCCGTTTGAAGAAAAGGCAGAGGTTACAGAAGCTGCGAAGAAATACGGGGTTATTGTGATTTCTATGATTGCGCCTACTTCCGAGGAAAGGATCAAAGATATTGCCAAAGATGCGGAAGGCTTTATCTATGTGGTATCTTCTATGGGTGTTACAGGAGTGCGCAATGAGATTAAAACGGATTTAAGCGGAATCCTGTCCGCAATCAAAGAAACGACGGATGTTCCTGCGGCTGTGGGATTTGGAATCAATACGACGGAACAGGCTGCCGAGATTGCCGGGATGTCCGATGGTATCATCGTAGGAAGCGCAATTGTGAAGATGATTGCTCAATATGGACGTCATGCGGAACAACATATCTATACTTACGTTCGTATGATGAAAGAAGCCATCACAAAAAAGTAGAGATAAGCGGCTGAAAAAAGTAAAAAAAATTTGTATATGTAATATAGATTTAAGGTAGACGTGGTAAAATAGGAGTATGACCTAGTATATGAAGGTTCGGAGGAAGCAAAAGATACACATTCCCCTGACTGAATGTGATAGGAACACTTCAAAATGATAATCTGTCGTTTGGTCCGTCACGTCTTGCCGCATATCTGAATAAGAGGATTCCTGTATAAAATACAGCAATCCTCTTTCGTACTATCCGGAAAGCTTAGATACAGGAGATAAGAAAATGAACATTTATACAGGAAAGCCAGAAGATATTACTGACAGAGAGCCAAAGGAAGCCGCTGTTTATCAATTGTTAGAGCAGTTGGGCATTCCATACGAAAGAGTGGATCATGAAGCGCTTTATACAATCGATGCATGTCATGAGGTAGATCAGGTTCTTGAAATACAGATTTGTAAAAACTTATTTTTATGCAATACCCAGAAAACAAAATTTTACCTTCTGATGATGCCCGGAGAGAAGAAATTCAAAACCCGTGAGGTATCCGCTCAGATTCCGTCTGCCCGCCTCTCGTTTGCGGACGAAACCTATATGGAGCAATATCTGAACATCACCCCTGGATCTGTCAGCATTATGGGACTGATGAATGATAAAGAAAACCGTGTACAGTTATTGATTGACAAGGAAGTCCTGGAAGAAGAGTACCTGGGGTGTCATCCCTGTGTGAATACTTCCAGCTTGAAATTAAAAACATCCGATGTCATAGAAAAATTTCTGCCGGCGGTACATCATACGTATCAAGTGATAGAATTACAGGGGTAAGCGGGGGAAATACAAAATGTATCAAACAATGCGTGATGCTTTTAAGAAGTCACTTCCCGTATTTTTCGGATATCTTTTTTGGGGGATTGCTTTCGCTATTACCATGTGTGACGCAGGATTTGCCCCGGGATGGGCAATCCTTTCCAGCGTGATTATATATGCCGGCTCTATGCAATTTGCCATGGTGGGACTTTTACGTGCCGGTACAGGTCTTGGAACCATTGCGGTTATGACCCTTCTGATTAACAGCCGCCATCTTTTCTACGGACTTTCTTTTGTGGAAGCTTTTAAAAAGATGGGAAGGCGGTATCTGTATATGATTTTTTCTCTTACCGATGAGACGTATTCTGTCCTTTGCACGATGGATCAGCCGGAAGATGCAAAAACATCCCAGTCGATGTTCTGGGTTGCGTTATTTGATCAATGCTACTGGATTCTTGGAACAATCATCGGTGTGATTCTGGGTAAGGCATTACCTTTTGACACCACAGGAATTGATTTTTCCATGACTGCCTTGTTTGTGACGATTTTCATCGACCAGTGGCGCAGCAGTAAAAATCATGTGCCGGCATTGATAGCCATCCTGTCCGGCATCTTTTATCTCTGCGTCCTTGGTCAGGATCAATTTTTACTGCCCGCAATTGGAACCACGGTCTGCATCCTGTTCCTGGCAAAGAAAAAAATTCAGACTACCCTGAAGGAGGAAAACAGATGAATCAGACAATGTACCTTCTGAGCGCAATCTTCATTATGGCTGCGGTAACACTGGCAATCCGGGCTGTCCCATTTCTCCTTTTCGGCAGAAAAAAAGAGATGCCTCCATCCATAAAATATCTGGGTGATATCCTCCCTGCCGCAATGATCGCCATTCTGGTAGTTTACTGCCTGAAATCCGTAACCCCTTTAACCGGTAATCATGGATTGCCCGAATTCTTGTCTGTCGCAGTCGTTGCGATCCTCCACATCTGGCGTAAAAACACCTTCTTAAGCATTGGCTTTGGAACCATGTGTTATATGCTCTTGATACAGTTTGTGTTTTAGAACGTGTTTGAAAATTCAAACACGTTCTGGCAGCTTATATTCGTATTCAAAGGAAGCCCTGTTTGTTTTAAAGGAAAAGAGAGTATTCCCTCCTTTCCGGAACCTGTAAAATGCCCGGCAGGCTGCACTTTCGTGGATTGTCCTTGTCATGGCTCCATTAGCGGGAGCTTTTAGCGGATTACTGGCCGGTTCCAACAGTCTGGCTTCTAATTCCATATTTCCCTGAATAATTCGAAGCTTCCCATCCTGCACCTGTACTGCTCTTGCCCCTAAATAAGTTGCCAGCCGGTATTCTCTGCCCTTCCATAACACAACGCCAATAATACCGCGAATATGAAAACCTGCAATCGGAACATCCGCCACAGACAACATCAGTGAACCATCTGGAAAGCTACATTGTGTCCATGCATATTCTTTGGGAAATGAACGTCCCTGATCTCCCTCCCAGTATCCAAATGCATCTCGAAACAAATATTCCTGCCCATTCATGTACAACCTGCCATAAACGGAATGCTGCATGCTTAGCACACAATGCCGGCATTCCAGAAAAGGAAATATGGAAAACGGTCCCATAATATCATATTTCAGAGGAGAAAGTGGTCCAAAATTCAATTTCCCATGTATCTTTAGTTCCGGCGTATGAATTGCCAGAAGAATTCCCCTCTCTCCAAAGCGATTCCTTCCTATCTGAATATTCCCTCCTGTACGATGAAATGCGGAAACAGGAAAATCAACGTTCCACGTATGATTCTCCGTAATGATCTGAATAGAACAAGACCGCTTTTGCCCGGACTTGTGGACTGCCGGTATTATGGACAAGGTTTGAGTCGCAGACTGGCATTTAAAATACCATCCATAAAAAAAGCTGTGCATATATTCTGCCCTCCATAAAAAAATACGTTTTATTTTTTCTCAAATAGCTTTCATTTATACACCCCATCTCCAGAGCGTGTTTGAAAATTCATTCCCGCAATCTGCATCCCCCACTTTGCGGTCTATTTGTCCCAAATTCGGTCAGCGTAGCCCGCTACGCCTCCCTTATTTGAACCAAATATCCCACAAATTGTGGAATACATCTTGCGGAAAGCAATTTTCAAACACGCTCTAAGGTCTGAGTTCCTGTTAACGTTTCAACTTACCGGTATTTTTCTGCCACTTACTGCCTCTGGTTTACCACTTGCCGAAATTGTATTTACAGAAAAGCGGTAATGTGGTTAGATAAGTCTGTGAGAGATAAAAAGGATGAAAACGATTTCCGGGATAGAAGGGGGGATGGGATGAAGATACGGATAGAGATTGATAAGAATCTGAGGGAAGAGGAAGTCGTTATCCGCAGCCGCACGCTGGATGAGCGGGTGCAGCGTATACATGCAGCAGTGGATGATGCAGTGAGCAGCCAAAGGAAGATGACTTTTTATAAGGGAGAGACAGAATACTATCTGCCGCTCTCGGAGATGTTATTTTTCGAGACGGACGGAAGCAAGATTTATGCCCATACAGCGGCAGATTCTTACCAGAGCAAGCATCGTTTATACGAGCTGGAGGAAATTCTTCCGGGATACTTTATGAGGGTATCGAAATCGACGATCCTGAATACGAGGCGCATTTACTCGATCAGCCGTTCGGTATCCACATCCTGTGTGGTGCAGTTTCAGAATACGCATAAACAGGTATATGTATCCAGATTTTATTACAAGCCACTTAGGAACAGATTAGAAGAAAAGAGGAAATAGCTATGAAAATGAAAAAATATCTTTGGGGAATATTCTTTATAGCGGCAGCTGTACTGTTGGTTGTGGGGAAGCTTGGAATTGTCGGTAAGATCAATGTATGGAGTTTGATGTTTACCGCATTATTTGCAGCAGCTCTGGTGGAGAGCGTTCTGCAGAAAAGCGTGACAGGCGTTTTATTTTCTATTGCATTTTTATGTATCGTCTACGATGAGCAGTTGGGAATTACAGCACTTACACCGTGGACGGTGCTTGGAGCGGCATTGCTTGGAAGTATCGGAATTTCTTTTTTCTATACGCCGAAGAGAAGGTACAAAGGGCATTTATTTGAGAAAAAGGAAGGAATTGAATCGATTGAGACGGTGGAAGGCGAGGAGGAGATGGAGTTTGTTGCAAAGTTCGGCGGAAGTATCAAATATATTAATTCGGAAGATTTTCGTGCGGCAAGGGTTGAGGCGGTTTGCAGCGGAATGAAGCTGTATTTTGACCATGCAATGATTCAGGGAGATCAGGCGGTGCTGGATATGAAGCTTTCTTGTTCTGGTCTGGAACTCTATATTCCGAAGGAATGGATGATCGTCAATGAAGCTCATATTTTTGTGGGTGCAGTCGAGGAGAAAAACAACCGAAAAGGAGAGGTGGAAAAGAGACTGATCTTAAGAGGAGAAATGAAGCTGTCCGGAGTGACCGTAGTTTATGTATAGTTTAATCTTAGAAAACGGTGAAGGGAATTGGGAATATCCCCTTTGGATGAAAAATAGATTACTTCGCATGAAAAGGAAGCTTTTTGTGGGGGAGCAAAGGAGATCTAAATGAACAATAGGGCGGACAGGAAAGAAAAGGGAATGAGTAAAGATTTTATACTGGTAGTAATCGGGCAGATTATTTCACTGTTTGGGAATGCAGTGCTGCGGTTTGCGCTTCCCCTGCATCTGCTGAATGTGACGGATTCACCGGCGGTATTTGGCACAGTTTCGGCATTGTCGTTTCTTCCGATGTTGCTGATGTCTCCCATCGGAGGTGTGTTGGCCGACAGGATCAATAAGAAAAAAATTATGGCAGGGCTGGATTTTTTCACGGCAGGACTGATGATAGTGTTCTTTATTTCCTATGGAAAATGCAGTGTGGTGCTGGCGATTCTGATTGTGCTTACACTGCTCTATGGGATATCGGGAGCGTATCAGCCCTCAGTCCAGGCGAGTGTCCCGGTTCTGGTACGTGAGGAGAAGATTGTTTCAGCAAATGCAGTAATTAACATGGTATCTTCACTTTCGGGACTGCTGGGTCCGGTGATTGGAGGAATCTGCTACAGCATCGGCGGACTTGCGCCTATTTTGATGATCAGTGCTATCTGCTTTTTCTGCTCGGCGGTGATGGAACTATTTATTCAGATTCCTACAGAGAAGCAGAAGAAGCGGGAAAGTATCTTTGACATTTTCCTTATGGATGCGAAGGAGAGCCTTTCCTTTCTCTGGAAAAAGGAGCGGAATATCGGAAGGCTGACCGGTCTGCTGGCACTTTTTAATCTTTTTTTATCCTCGCTTTTGATTATAGGGATTCCTGTTCTTGTAACAAAGGTGCTGAAGTTTGAACATGCAGATGTAAATCAGATGTTGGGATATGTACAGGGACTCATGGCATTTGGCGGTATAGCAGGTGGAATCTTAAGCGCCGGAATGGGAGAGAGGCTTTCGGTCGGAACAAGCTGGAAGCAGCTGTTTGGAACCTGTATGTTACTTATCCCTATAGGAACGGTACTTCTGGCAGATGTGAGTGCTGCGGGCGTCTATGCGGTCTTATGTGTCTGCTGCTTTGGAGGCATGGCACTTTCTACGATGTTTTCGGTGGGAATGATGGCGTATGTGCAGAAGATCACACCAGGGAATCTGATCGGAAAGGTGATTGCGTGGATTATGACAATCTGCAGCAGCGTGCAGCCGATCGGACAGGCGATGTATGGTGCGCTTTTTGAAAAACTGGCGGGAAACGAATGGATCATTTTTGCGATCGCGCTGGCAGTGACAGGGATTGTGACATGGAAATTTTATCGGTGGACGGAGGTGTATCGGGAAAGCGAATCGTTTGTTTCGTATCTGCACCGATAAGAAACGAAACAGAACGATTTTCTTCCATGGAAAAAGTGTATTTGTTAAGCTTAAAAAGTTATTTGTCTGAACAGGAACCGGGCGAGCAGGCAGCGGCGCATCGGTGTGCAGGGAATATTTGCAGGCCGGGGTTATCGTTCTTAGTGAAAAATGGCAGTAGAGTTTCAGATTTGAATGGGCTTACCGAACCCATTCAAAAAGGGCACCGAGGTGTAAAATCATCAAGATTTTACGCCGAGCTGCCCTGGTTCTGAAACACTGTTGCTATTTTTCACTTAGAACGATCCCCAGCCGAAACGATTCCCTGCACCCCGATGCGCCGCTACCTGCTCGCCCGGTTCCGTCCGTCTTATACAAATTCTCGCAAATTTAAAACCGTGCGCCTCCCTTCGAACCCCCACCACGAACGTTACCTCTACAGTTAACTCGGCCCAGGCACCCTCACGGCACACGAAAGGTTCTACTTAGTGCTGCTGCATTCCTGCCCTGACACGGTTCATAGAGTTCCGTTGCGTGAGACCCAAACGTCAACGCCACTTATAAAGGGCAGCTTCGCAATGAAAAGCCCTCGGTTCGGCATCACCCCTGCTATAGCGGATTGCAGGTACAGGGCACCGCTATCTCCCCGGCTGCACGGACTTTAAGTATAACCTGTTCCTTGGTATTTGTCAATGATTGGTGAGAAAATCGGTGAATTTTTATAATATTTTTATGGGAACCAGGATTTCTATCGCTTTTTTCTTGTTAGTAAGAGAAAAATAAGTTATACTATCTAATATAAATGTCGGAACGGCAAATACAGGAAGAAAAGGATGGACATGTCATATGATGAGAATTGGTTTATTGACAAGCGGCGGCGACTGCCAGGCATTGAATGCCACGATGCGCGGTGTTGTAAAGGGACTTTCCAATAATGTGAAGGATTTGGAAGTGTATGGATTCATGAACGGTTATAAGGGACTGATCTATGGAGATTATCGTATGCTGAGTTCCAGCGACTTTTCGGGAATTCTTACCAGAGGCGGTACAATCCTGGGCACCTCCCGCCAGCCGTTCAAACTGATGCGTGTGCCGGATCAGAACGGACTGGATAAAGTGGACGCCATGGTTCAGACTTATCATAAGCTCCGGTTGGACTGCCTGGTAATCCTGGGAGGGAATGGAACCCAGAAAACTGCAAATCTGCTCAGAGAAGAGGGCTTAAACATTCTCCATCTGCCAAAGACAATTGACAATGATATCTGGGGTACAGATATGACATTCGGATTCTACAGTGCCGTAAATGTTGCAACAGATGCTATTGACTGTATCCATACGACCGCATCTTCCCATCAGAGAGTATTTATTGTGGAGGTTATGGGACATAAAGTCGGGTGGCTGACGCTGTATGCCGGAATTGCAGGCGGAGCGGATATTATCCTGATTCCGGAGATTCCTTATGATATCGAAAAGGTTGCAGAAGCGATCAACAAGAGAAAGGCCCGGGGAAGTGAATTTACAATTCTGGCAGTGGCTGAGGGTGCAATTTCCAAGGCGGATGCTGCACTTTCAAAGAAAGAATTAAAGAAAAAGCTGGAAGCTGATTCCAAAAAATATCCGTCCGTATCATATAAGATTGCAAAAGAGATTGAAGAAGTGACCGGGATGGAGATCCGTGTAACCGTTCCCGGACATACACAGCGCGGCGGCAGTCCGTGTCCATACGACCGTGTATTGTCTACCAGACTGGGTTCTTCAGCAGCGAAGCTGATCATGAACAAAGACTACGGATATATGGTAGGGATTGTCAATGGAAAAGTGAAGAAAGTTCCGTTGGGAGAGTGTGCGGGAAAACTGAAGACCGTATCTCCGGATGCACAGGAAGTCCAGGATGCAAAGAGAATGGGAATCAGCTTTGGCGACTGATCGTTTTCGGCAGTTGAGAAGCTGTAAGCAGACACAGAAAATGAGACAGGAGAAAGTTCATGAGCTACACTGCTCTATATCGTAAGTTTCGTCCGGATACATTTGCAGATGTAAAAGGGCAGGACCATATCGTAACAACATTAAAAAATCAGATAAAAGCCGACCGGATCGGACATGCTTACCTGTTCTGCGGAACCCGCGGAACAGGTAAGACCACGATTGCCAAGATATTGGCAAAGGCGGTAAACTGCGAACATCCGGTAGACGGCAGTCCCTGTAACGAGTGTGAGACCTGTAAAGCAATCCGTGCAGGGGTCTCCACCAATGTGATCGAAATTGATGCGGCTTCCAATAATGGTGTGGATAATATTCGTGAGATTCGGGAGGAAGTGGCGTATCGTCCGACGCAGGGCAAATATAAAGTCTATATCATTGACGAGGTTCATATGCTTTCCACAGGAGCATTCAATGCCCTTCTGAAGACGTTGGAAGAGCCTCCTTCTTATGTGATTTTTATCCTGGCAACTACGGAAGCCAACAAGATTCCGGTGACAATTTTGTCCAGATGCCAGAGATATGATTTTAAAAGAATCATTATAGATACCATCGCAGACCGCCTGATGGAATTAATGCACAAAGAGGAGGTGGATGTGGAAGAACGTGCCATCCGCTATGTTGCAAAGGCTGCCGATGGCTCCATGCGTGATGCATTAAGTTTGTTGGATCAGTGCATTGCTTTTTATCTCGGTGAGAAGCTGACTTATGACAAGGTACTGGAAGTGCTTGGAACGGTGGATAATGAAGTGTTCAGCCAGCTCCTCAGAAAAGTAATCAGTCAGGATGTGACCGGAAGCATTCATATCCTGGAGCAGTTGGTCAACCAGGGAAAAGAGATGGGGCAGTTTGTCAATGATTTTACCTGGTATATGAGAAATCTGCTTCTGGTGAAAACTTCTGACAATCTGGAGGATGTACTGGATATCTCCACCGATCATCTAAAACTTATGCAGGAAGAGGGGAAGATGATAGATGTAGGGACACTAATGCGCTACATCCGTATTTTTTCAGATCTCTCCAGTCAGATCCGTTATGCAACACAGAAGAGAGTTCTTGTAGAGATTGCATTGATCAAGCTGAGTAAACCGCAGATGGAAACCAATGTGGATGCATTGCTGGATCGGATCCGGGTTCTGGAAGAGAAGATGGAACAGGGGATTCCGGCGGTTGTACAGCAGATTCCTGTAAAAGGTGAAAGACCGTCAGGTGAGGCGCTGAAGGAAAAACCGAAGCCTGCAAAAGCTGTACCGGAAGATCTGAGAAGAGTACGGGCTGAGTGGAAGTTTATTATTGCACAGGTGGAAAGCGGGCTTTTACGTCAGTATCTGCACCGGTCTATACCAAAGTATAATGGAGAAACAGGAGAACCGAAACTGTTTATCGAATTTCAGGATAAGAATGCGCAGAGATATCTGGGAAACGAAGAAGTAAAGCAGGAAATAGAAGGGATTATTGAAGAGCGGATTGGAAAGTCAGTGGAGATAGAAATGCTGATTGCTGAAGGACATAGGCATGATACCCTGGCAGAGATTGATCTGGATGAGATTCTGAAAGAGACAGTCCATATGCCTATAGAAATTGAAGAGGAATAGGGACTGCGGCGGGTCCGACCTGCCTGAATCTCCTGGAGGCCTTTGGAGTTTGGAAGCGGGCATTTCCAGAGGATTCAGGCGGGCCGGAAGGCCGCTGTTTGAATAAGGTTATGGAAATTTAAGGAGGATTATGAATATGGCAAAACGAGGCGGTTTTCCGGGCGGGATGGGTATGCCCGGAAATATGAATAACCTGATGAAGCAGGCGCAGAAGATGCAGAAGCAGATGGAAGAGAATCAGAAGGCGCTTGAAGAAAAGGAGTTCACAGCAGCTGCCGGGGGCGGTGCGGTTGAGGTCACAGTTACTGGTAAGAAGGAAATAACAAAGGTAAAACTGGCGGAAGAAGTAGTGGACCCGGACGATATCGAGATGCTGGAAGATCTTGTAATGGCAGCGACCAATGAAGCACTGCGTCAGGCAGAGGAGGCTTCTGCGGCTATGTTGTCTAAAGTGACAGGGGGACTTGGCGGTATGGGCGGAGGATTCCCGTTCTGATGGATTATTACAGCAGTCATATTAATAAGCTGATCGAACAGTTCTCGCGTCTCCCCGGGATTGGCGCGAAGTCCGCTCAGCGTTTGGCATTTCATATTATCCATATGCCGAAGGAACAGGTGGTACAGTTGACAGCTGCCATCCAGGAAGCACGGGAAAATGTCCAGTATTGTAAGGAATGCTGTACCCTTACAGATCGGGAAATCTGTCCGATCTGCGAGAACCCTAAGCGGAATCATCAGCAGATCATGGTGGTGGAGAACACCAGAGACCTGGCGGCCTATGAGAAGACCGGGAAGTTTGAAGGGGTTTACCATGTACTGCATGGAGCAATTTCTCCGATGCTCGGAATCGGGCCGGATGATATAAAGCTGAAAGAACTGATGCACCGTCTGCAGGGGGATGTGGATGAAGTGATTATAGCGACCAATTCCAGTCTGGAAGGTGAGACAACGGCGATGTATATCAGCAAGTTAATCAAACCAACCGGAATCAAAGTGACCAGAATCGCCAGCGGAGTTCCGGTTGGGGGAGATCTGGAGTATATCGATGAGGTGACCTTGCTCCGGGCATTGGAAGGCAGGGTGGAACTCTAGAAGGTGGAAGTATGGGGAAGAAAAAAGTGACATCTTCAGACATTGCAAAGGCTGCCGGTGTTTCACAGGCTACAGTTTCGATGATTCTGAATAAAAAGTACAATGTTTCATTTACCCAGGAGACGATAGAGCGGGTAGAGAAGACGGCGAGGGATCTGGGATATGTGGTGCCGAAGAGAAAAGTGCGTTCCGACAGCAAGTGCAGAAAGCTGATCGTAGTGTTTTGTCCCACACTTACCAATCCTTATTATGTAATGCTGCTTCAGGGAATTGAAGAGATGGCAAGAGAAAAAGGGTATGGAGTATTTGTCTGCAATACGCAGCGGGATCTGAAGATGGAGGAGCGGTATCTCAAGATGATGAGCACCGTTCAGCCGATGGGGATTATCTATACCAGTAATCCAAGTGCCTGTTATAAAGAACAGGTCAGTGAATTGTCTGAACGGGTTCCTCTTGTGATTATCAATAACCGGGATATTACCAGAGAAGTGGATGCCGTGGAACTGGATAATGCAAAACCTGGTCAGTTGATGGCACGGCATCTGTTGGAACTGGGACACCGGAAGGTTGCGTTTATATCGCCGCCTTTGACCAGAAGACAGCAGCAGCGTTTTAAGCGCGTGGAAGGTTTTGTTCGGGAATACAAAGAAGCAGGTCTTGGAGACAGTGTCTTCGTAAAGGCAGCGGATGATGATATGGATCAGCAGATGCCCTGTGTAGATTCCGAATATAAGATTGGATATAATCTGACGAAGGAGCTTCTGGCAGAGCATCCGGATTTGACGGCGATTGCCGGATTAAATGATATGATTGCACTGGGTATTATGGATGCGCTGACAGAGGCAAGGAAAAAGGTACCTGCAGATATCTCTGTGGTTGGTTGTGACAATATCCTGTTTGCCAGACTTCACAGTATAGCGCTGACCACGATTGAACATTTTGTCCCGTTAAAGGGCCGGGATGCCTGTGATATCATATTGAAGAAGATTCATTCCCAGAATGCGAAGGAAGGTGAGCTGCGTCCCACCAGCATCTATCATGTGGAATATGAACCGAAGTTGATTGTACGAGGGACAACTTCTTATGCAAAACAATGAGGTAGGGGTCAAAAGGTATTCAAAGTCATGCTTTTTCATGCAAGCATGAAAAGCATAACCTTTTGACCCTGGTATCAAAAAAATAAATTAAATATGTAGCGAAAAATTATTAGTAATAAAGTTGAAAACAGCCGTTTCGATTCATGAAAAAAACTGCGAAAATTGTGTAAATCCGAAAATATGGTATGAAATTTATTAATAATATTGTGTTTATTAATAAATGAAATAACTAATAAATATGTCCGGGGATTGAAGAATCTGATTCCTGTGATATACTTAACTTATCAATGTGCAGCAGCCTCATAAGAGGATTGCAGATACTTAAGTTACCTAAACATTACATATTTCAAGGAGGATTTTATCATGAAATTTTTTATCGACACAGCGAATGTAGATGACATCAGAAAGGCAAACGACATGGGGGTTATCTGTGGTGTTACTACAAATCCGTCTCTGATCGCGAAAGAGGGAAGAGATTTCGGCGAAGTAATCAAAGAGATTACTTCTATCGTAGACGGACCGATCAGCGGAGAAGTAAAGGCAACAACTGTTGACGCAGAGGGTATGATTAAAGAAGGTCGTGAAATTGCTGCAATCCATCCGAATATGGTTGTTAAGATTCCTATGACGGTAGAAGGGTTGAAGGCTTGTAAGACACTGAGTTCCGAAGGAATCAAGACGAATGTTACCTTGATTTTCTCTGCAAATCAGGCACTTCTGGCTGCAAGAGCAGGTGCAACTTATGTTTCTCCATTCCTGGGACGACTGGATGATATCAATGTAAGAGGCGTGGATCTGATTCAGGAAATCAGTGAGATTTTTGCCGTGGCAGGTGTTGAGACAGAGATTATTGCAGCAAGCGTCCGTAACCCGATCCATGTAACGGACTGTGCACTGGCAGGCGCGGATATTGCTACCGTTCCTTACAAGGTAATCGAGCAGATGACAAAGCATCCGCTGACAGATGCAGGTATTGCAAAATTCCAGGCGGATTATAAAGCAGTATTTGGTGAATAAAAATAAAGGAGAATAGAACATGAACACATTAGAGCTTCAGAAGACAGCCAATGAGGTTCGCAAAAGTATCGTAACTGCCGTACATGCGGCAAAGGCGGGACATCCGGGCGGATCTTTATCAGCGGCTGATATCTTCACCTATCTGTATTTTGAAGAGATGAATATTGACCCGAAGGAGCCGAAGAAGGCAGACCGTGACCGTTTTGTACTTTCAAAAGGACATACGGCGCCGGGATTATATTCTGCACTGGCAGAGAGAGGCTATTTCCCCAAAGAGGATCTGGTGACGCTGCGTCATCTGGGTTCCTATCTTCAGGGACATCCGGATATGAAACACATTCCGGGCGTAGATATGTCCAGCGGTTCTCTGGGACAGGGAATCTCAGCAGCAGTAGGTATGGCACTTTCTGCAAAATTGTCAGAGGACAGCTATCGCGTATATACATTACTGGGAGACGGCGAGATTCAGGAAGGACAGGTATGGGAGGCTGCTATGTTTGCGGGTGCCCGTAAGCTGGATAATCTGGTCGTAATTGTAGATAACAATGGTCTTCAGATCGACGGACCGGTTGCAGAAGTATGTGATCCGTATCCGATTGATAAGAAGTTTGAAGCATTTAATTTCCATGTAATCAATGTGGAAGACGGCAATGATATGGATCAGCTCCGCGCAGCATTTGAGGAGGCAAAAACCGTAAAAGGTATGCCGACTGCGATCATTGCAAAGACCTTGAAAGGAAAAGGTGTTTCCTTCATGGAAGGTCAGGCAGGCTGGCACGGAAAAGCCCCGAATGATGAGGAGTACGCTACAGCTATGGCAGATTTGGAAAAGGCAGGTGAAGCATTATGTCAGAAGTAAAGAAGATTGCAACCAGAGTAAGTTATGGAAATGCCCTTGTGGAACTGGGGAAAAAACATGACAATGTCGTGGTTTTGGATGCTGACCTTGCAGCAGCGACTCAGACTGGAATTTTTAAGAAAGAATTTCCGGAGCGTCATATTGACTGCGGTATTGCAGAGTGTAATATGTTAGGTATCGCAGCCGGAATCTCTACAACAGGGAAAGTTCCTTTTGCAAGTTCTTTTGCGATGTTTGCGGCAGGACGTGCATTTGAGCAGGTGCGTAACTCTGTTGGCTATCCGCATCTGAATGTGAAAATCGGCGCTACCCATGCAGGTATCTCCGTAGGAGAGGATGGAGCTTCTCATCAGTGTAATGAAGATATCGCCCTGATGCGTACAATTCCGGGTATGACAATCATCAACCCATCCGACGATGTGGAAGCAAAGGCGGCTGTAGAAGCTGCATATGAAATTGACGGACCGGTATATCTGCGTTTCGGACGTCTGGCTGTGCCGGTAATCAATGACAGACCGGACTATAAATTTGAAGTTGGAAAAGGTGTTGTCCTGAGAGAGGGAAAAGATCTGACCATCGTTGCAACAGGACTCTGCGTATCGGAAGCACTTTCGGCAGCCCAAAAGCTGGCAGCTGATGGAGTTGATGCAAAAGTGATCAACATCCATACGATTAAACCACTGGACGAGGAATTGATTCTCGCTGCAGCAAAAGAAACCGGCAAGGTAGTAACTGTGGAAGAGCATTCTGTAATCGGCGGTCTCGGAAGTGCAGTTTGTGATGTGCTCAGTGCAAAGGCTCCGACTCCGGTATTGAAGATTGGTATGCAGGACGTATTTGGTGAGTCAGGTCCGGCAGTGAAGCTGCTTGAGAAGTATGGTCTGAATGCTGAAGGCATCTACAATCAGATTAAGAATTGGTTCTAAGGGTTAGGAACTGTAGAAAAATAACTTGTGCAGATTGCGCAGGATATTTCTTTGAGGGTGCAGGTCAAGATGCATAAGTTATTTTCCTACAGTTCCTTATCACACCTGATGTTCCTTGGGGACAGATAACGGCGGGCAGGAAATATGTTCGCTGTGTCTGTCCCTGTTTTTCGTGTTTCTGAGAAGTTATTCCGCTGTTCTCTAAGTGACTAGTAAACGGGACAGTACACTAGAGCGTGTTTGAAAATTGCTTTCCGCAAGATGTATTCCACAATTTGTGGGATATTTGGTTCAAATAAGGGAGGCGTAGCGGGCTACGCTGACCGAATTTGGGACAAATAGACCGCAAAGTGGGGGATGCAGATTGCGGGAATGAATTTTCAAACACGCTCTAGTATGATCCACAGTAATTAGCAACACGTTTCACTTGTCTAAATTTCCATCTACTGCGTTGTCGTCAATCGACGATGCCACCGCATCGCCTCATTCCTCCGCCTTGCAGAATGAAAATTTATCCTGCGTAAAACATATCGCTAATTACCGTGGATCATACTAGATGTTAAAAAAATGCACCGGCAGCAGAAGAAATCATTTTACCTGTTAATTCTTTAATGCAGCAGGTCTGCATAATTCCCTGGCTGATAGCTTCGGCCATCTGCATCACATCCGATAATCTGGTACTGGAGAGCAATAGATGGGGAGAGATTCCCGTTTGATTTACAATTCCAGTAATATAGATATGTCCCACAGCAGGCAGATCCTTACGAACACCTGCGCCGGGCAGAATAGAACCTTTCCCAACACAGATATATCCTTGATGAGAAGAAGAACCAAGACAGGCATCAATAGCGATAATGAGTCCCTGTGGATGGGTGTATTGAATATCGCACAGTACGTCCGCCAGATTGAGGGCATGTACAGGATAATCCAGAGTTCCATATACCGTATACGGTCGGATACTCGGACGGTCCAGTTGATGACCGATCAAGGGTCCAAGGCAATCTCCGGTAATACGGTCGCTTCCGATACATAGAAAAATCAGTTCTGTCCATAACAAGTCTGCATGTGATATATAATATTCCAGAGCATTGCCAATCTCATCGCTGGCCTGCCTGCTTTTGGCGTTAATATAGCAGGATTCATTTCTCGATTTTCGAAACATGATTCATCCCCCGTTATTTTATTCGTTCTGTCAGAGAATGGCGGAACATTGCAGAAATGAATGTTCCGACATCCTCTGATAGCAGTGTCCCCGTTATTTTATAGAATATTCGCCGGACAGGAATTTCATACCAGGTCTTCCGGAAAATTCATATAGTACAGGATCCTTACTTTAAAGCCGTGCATGGAGTGCTTGTGTTTTTCTGTGAGAAGATGTCGATAAAATCAGGGACTTGCCTTTCACGTTCTGATAAAATTCGCAGAAATGATGTGATATTGTATGGGACAAAAGGGGTGATGGTATGATTGAAATCGTATATAAGGAAGAAAAAAAAGAAGCAAATGGAAATGAAGAATTTTTTTACCTGCCGAAGAATATCAGGCAGATCGGAGAAATTAAGGGAGTACGAAAAATCTATGTTGAGGACTATGTGTATACCTTTCTGAAAAGAATGGGTACGGACAAAGAAAGTACGGGACATATCGCAGTTCTGATGGGAAAGTATAAGTGGACAGAGGGAAATTCTTATTTGTTTATTCAAAGTGCCATGGAACTGCAGGATATGGAAGTGAGCATGGAGCATTTGCAGTTTACAGATAAGGAATGGGGAGAGGTACATGATACGAGGGAGCAGTACTTTAAAGGACAGGAGATTTTAGGATGGGTCTTAAGTATTCCTGGTGTCAGTTTTGAGATGAATGACGTGATTCGGAAGACACATCTGAACTACTTTGCCGGAAGTGACAAAGTTTTACTGGTCATGGAACCTACGGAAAAAGAAGAAGCTTTTTATTGTTATGAAGACGGGAGAATGCAAAGAGAAGGCGGATATTACATTTACTATGAAAAGAATGAAGCAATGCAGGAATATATGATTGCGTACGGAAAAAATAAACCGATTGAAGAGACGGAGAAGATTCCGGACAGGGCTGTTGCTAATTTCCGAAAAGCATTGGAACAAAAACAAGAGCCCATGAAGGAAGAAGAAACAAAGACCGGGCATACACCGGTATATGCACTTGCAGCATGTGTAGCCGCCGCGGTTTTGGCAGTTGGATTTTCGTATGCCAGTGATAGGGGGGCGTTGCCCGGAATTTTAAGCAGATTCAATCAAAGCATAGAAAAGGTGGAAGAGACAGCAGGACTTACGGGACAGGAGCTCGATGGAAGTGTGAATGGAAACAGCCGGCAGGATGAAAGTATGGGAGAAGGAGAACAGAGGAAAACAGTGGAAACAGCGGCGGATACCAGTGCGCAGACCTCTCAGGAGAACAAAAATTTGAGTGGTGAACCATCTGCGATTCCATCAGAGACGCCAGCAGCGTCATCGGCAGGTGATACAACAAGTGTTTCTGCGGAAAGCCCTTCTTCTGTTACTGCAGGGACAAGCATTGCAACCAAAGAGTACATTGTGAAAAAGGGAGATACTTTGAGTAAAATATGTATGGCAAACTATGGGGATATGTCAAAAGTACAGCAAATCTGTGAGCTGAATAACCTGGCGGACCCGGAAGTGATTTTTGAAGGTCAGAAATTAAGGCTCCCACAATAACGAAACTTATGTTACAATAATTTCGTATCGAGTGTGGAGTGTATCCCGAGAGTGATACGGGATGGTTGTTAAAAGGACAAAAGGTTATAATGGATAAGAATAAAGAATTTAACTTTGATGAAATACAGCGGGCGCTGGAAGAAAAGGTGGAAGTGCAGGAGACGGAGGCGCCGGGAGAAAGCGAAGTATCAGAAAAAAAACAGGGAGCGGAGAAGGAATGGAAGAACGAGGAATCTAAGGAGACGGCGAAGGAGTGGAAGAACGAGGAATCCCAGAGAAGAGAAAAGAAATGGGAGGACGAGGAGTCCCGGGAAACGCCGAAGGAGGAGCGAGAGGAGTTCCGGAAAACAGAGGATGTTGACGAAGAACGGGAATCCAAGACATCAGAAGAGGACGGAAATTTCCAAAGGACAGAGGACACCGGAGAATCCTGGAACGGCAGGCAAATGGAAGAAAGAGAAGCGTTTTTGAAATCTGAAGAAGCAGCCGTTACATTTCAAAAAGGAATGTCAACAGGCAAGGAGGTACAGATTCGTCAATGGAAGCTGGCACTTTCCCAGGGGACAAGAGCAGCGGTTGCACGTGTAGGAGGAGCCGGAAAGCAATTGTGGAGATGGCGGAAAAAGAAGTGGGTTCGTCTGACAGGAATTGGGCTCGTCATTTTAATTGTTCTGTTTTCCGTAACGCAGGCTGTAAAGTATTGGAGTTATGATAATTATACGGTGCAGACCGATTTTACCGGAGAAGATACAACAGCAGCTTCTTACCGCAAGGTAGAGGATAAGGTGCTGAAGTATAGCCTGGACGGTGCAGCTTTAAGTGACAGCAGCGGAACTGCAATCTGGACCAATGCCTACAATATGAATGCTCCTGCCGTGGACAACTGCGGCGATACGGTGCTTATCTATGATACTCAGGGAACAAATATGCGGATCTATCAGGAAAGCGGAGAAATCGGTAATATTTCAACGGAACTGCCGATCATAAAAGCAAAAGTGGCAAAGCAAGGTGTTACAGCGGCGATTCTGGAAGCAGGGGAAAATACCTGGATACAATATTATGACACCAGTGGAGCAAGCATTGCATCATTTAAGACAACGCTGGACAGTCCCGGATATCCCCTTGATCTTGCGTTATCGGAGGACGGGTTGCTGATGGCAGTCTCCTATCTTCAGATTGACAATGGAGTGCCGAAGACGAAAATCGGTTTCTACAATTGGAGCAGTATTGGACAAAACCAGATGGATAACATGGTCAACAGCTATACGTTGGAGGATTCTATCGCTCCGCAGGTGGAATATCTGGATGCCGATACTTGTATTGTTTTAAGAGAGGATGGTTTCACAGTCTATGAGGGAAAACAGATTCCAAAACAAGCCGCAGAAGTAGAGGAAGAAAAAGAGATTATCAGTGCATTTTATAATGATCGTTGTGTGGGTATGGTAGTCCGCAGTGATGACAGTCAGTATTCATTTACTATGAAGGTTTATAATTTAAATGGGAGAGAACTCTTTACAGAAGACTTCAATTTTAATTATGAACAGATTGTAATGGATGATGAGTTGATTTTAATGTATAATAAGAATCAGATGTGTGTCTACAGTCTGGCAGGCGTGAAAAAGTTTGAGGGAGATATCAAAGAAGGTGTTTTAAATAATGTATTGCCCTTAAACATGAACCGCTACATGATCGTGACGGAAAAAGGCACTTGTACGATTAAGTTGAAATAAGGGCGGAAAATAGACAGTAGAAAAGGAGACTTACATGAGCTGGCTGCTAATCGTAATATTAATTCTTACAGCATTTTCTGTTGTACAAGGGATTCGAAAAGGTTTGATCCGTTCCGTTGTGTCCACATTTTTTATGATCTTTGCAGTGGCAATTGCTGTTTTGATTGTTCCTTATCTGGATAGATTTCTGGATGAGTACAGTCAGCTGCCAGAATATATCCAGAAAAAATGCGAAGTGTTTTTACAGGAGGAACTGGCCGATGTTTTGGGAGAGGACATGCTTTTGGAAGAAATTTCACAGCAGAACGAGCTGATCGGTCAGTTACCGCTGCCGGAATCTATGAAAAAGGTATTGGTAGAAAATAATACGCAGGAGATGTACCATACATTGGTCGCAGACACATTTGGAGAATATCTGGAAAAATACCTCAGTGAGCTGATTTTGAATCTGCTGTCATTCGCCATTGCGTTTGTGCTTGCAGTCATTATCCTGCAGATTATATTAAAGGTTGTGGACTTTGTTATGGAACTGCCTGTACTTGGATTTGTTAACCAGTTGGGAGGAGCCGCGGCAGGACTGATACGGGCATTTCTCTGGCTCTGGGTATTCTTTGCTCTTTTGCCGCTGATAGGAAGCACAGAGCTTGGAAGCATCTGTATAGAGGAAATCGGGAAAAGTCCACTTCTGTTTTATCTTTATACACACAATTTGTTATTGGAAATCTTACTATGAAAGTCCCGGACAGCAGCCATGAACCGGAGTGTGCTTGCACACGCAGGATCATGGATATTGGACGGGCAAGCAGGTATGAGTAAGAAGAGCGATAGCCCGGATTACGAATACTGGCGGCAGATGTGGAAGTGCATAGCACGGAGCATCTGACTTTCCTATATGGTGATGTCTGCGCCAGCAGACATGTCCGTTTACTATGAAAATCTCATGAAATCTCCGGTTTGAATCGCATGATTGTGACATAGCAGTATGCGGTTGGAAGCGGGGATTTTTGCATAGAAGGATATCATCCTTAAAAAATAAAAACGTTTCACAGAAAGAAGAGAATGTGTGGGGAAACAGGAGAAAGTACAGATTGAGCGAAAGTATTTGCCTTTATTTCAACTACAGAAAGAACAGGGAATAGGGGAGATTTTGGAAACGGCAAGTGGATAGAATGAGATATTGCTGCGGCGGCTTAAATGTTCCGGAAGAACCTTTCAGCAAGTGGTTGAATTATTCGACGGTTACGGGATGAGTGATGAGACACAGATGTGGATACTTCGAAAACTGCATGTGATGGATGTGGAGAATCCAGCAAATCTGGATGAGGTCTGTGGATATCTGAAAAATGAAAACTGGAAGGTTAATCTGGTTGATTTGGGGTATTATCGGGTGGAAATCCATTGGGACAAAGGGGAATGCAGAACAGTTTGCCGGGTTATAAAATCCGGTAGAGAGTCAAAGGGGGAGAGGGTGGAAGAACTGCTATTGACGGGGAAAAGCAGGGGCGGGCGTGAAGTTATTTGTACATTGTGTGGAACTGAAGAATGAGACATGATATAATAAGGAATAAGTTGGAAGGAATCACGAAAATGTAAGATGATTTACCCACGAAAAGGATTTAACTTTGGTAATAATAATCATATCACTATGATGGAGTAGGAGAGAAGAGTGTACACATGCTTAATATTCTGGAGTTTATTTTGGACTATATTGTGGAAATAGGTATTTTAATTTTTGAATTTATTGGGGTAGTTGTCATTATATGGACCAGTCTGGTTAGTTTTTATAAATATGTGACAAAAAGGCCCGACACCAGAATTTATCTGGGAAAAGGACTGGCAATGGGACTGGAATTTAAGCTTGGCAGTGAGATTCTGAGAACAGTTATTGTGCGTGAATGGAGTGAGATTGCTATTGTTGCCGGCATTATTGTGCTTCGTGCGGCACTTACATTCTTAATTCACTGGGAAATTAAAGAAGAGGAGAAAGAAGCATCTGCGCATACGAAATGAATGGCGAATCATGTGATGGTAAAAAGAAGATACTGCGGGACAATGCACTCTGAGAAGTGAGCATTTGTTTTGCAGTATTTTTGGTATATCAGCGACAGAAAGCCGGAAATCTTTAATTGTGAGAACGGGTATGAATAGCCGTTAATCTTTCGGCATACATTGTAAAAACAGCGTCTTCGGAGGCTTATCCTTGAAAGATTATATCGAAGAGCGGGCAGTGGAGATTGCCAATTATATTATTGAAACTAAGGCAACAGTAAGGCAGACGGCAAAGAAGTTCGGGATTTCAAAATCTACAGTACATAAGGATGTCACAGACCGTCTTCAGCAGATTGATCCGTCTCTGGCTGCGGAAGCGAGAAAGATACTTGATTTAAATAAGTCGGAACGTCATATCCGCGGTGGACTTGCTACCAAAGAAAAATATCTGCATTTAGAGCATGTTTGAAAATTGCATGAGATGGTTCCTGCTCAGGTGTAAACGTTATTGAGGAGGAACCAATTTATGCATTCATAATTTGTAAGGAATTATTCAATTCTTCTTGTAAGTTCTCTTCAGAGGTTTTATAATATCGGAGGAAAAAGCGGCTTCAGGTCGTTTTAAAATCATCAGGAGGGAATAAAAAAGGAGAGAAAAGTGGATATATTTAAGGAACGAAAAGGTTATTTTTTCAGTAACCGGGATTTGACAAAGTTGGTGGTGCCTCTTATCATAGAACAGCTTCTGGCGATTCTGGTTGGTATGGCAGACTCCATCATGGTATCAAGTGTCGGTGAAGCAGCGGTGTCCGGTGTATCCCTGGTGGACACGATTTTTATACTTTTAATTAATATTTTTGCGGCATTGGCTACCGGAGGTGCTGTGGTAAGCGGACAGTATATTGGGAAACGCAGACCGGAGGAAGGATGTAAAGCGGCGGATCAGCTTGTTTTATTTACAATTGTCCTGTCTGTGGTGGTTATGGCAGCGGTGTATGTGTGCAAGCCGTTCATCCTCCATGTAGTCTTTGGTAAAATTGAGGCGGATGTTATGAGAAACAGCAATCTCTATCTGCTGATTGTAGCAGCATCCATACCGTTTATTGCACTTTATAATGCGGGAGCGGCAATTTTCAGAGCAATGGGAAATGCCAAGATTGCCATGTATATGTCTCTGTTTATGAATGGAATCAATATTGCGGGAAATGCAATTTTGCTTTATGGATTTCATTGGGGTGTGGAAGGAGCTGCTTTGCCGACGTTGATTTCCCGTATGGCGGCAGGTGTGGTGATGACTATTCTGTTGTTCAATCAGAAGCTGCAGATTCATCTGTCATGGCCGTTGTCGTTGCAGTTCCAATGGAATACTTTGCGAAAGATTTTACATATCGGAATCCCAAATGGACTGGAAAATAGTATGTTTCAGTTGGGAAAGATACTGGTGTTGTCTATGGTGTCCGGATGTGGTACCGCCGCTATTGCAGCGAATGCGGTATCCAATACGATTGCGTGTTTTCAGATTCTTCCGGGGATGGCAATTGGATTTGCAATTCTAACAGTCAGTGCACAGTGTGCTGGGGCAGGAGACTTTGAACAGGTTCGATATTATACGAAAAAACTGATGGCAGTTGCTTATGGATTGATGCTGGTAACAAGTCTTGGAATCATTGCATTATTGTCTCCGATCTTAAAAGTATATGGAATTTCGGCACAGGCGACACAACTTGCAGAGCAAATATTGATCTATCATGGAATCTGTTGTATTACGATATGGCCCTTGTCATTTTCATTGCCAAATACACTTCGTGCATCCAATGATGTTAAGTTCTGTATGGTGTTGTCTATCCTTTCCATGTGGGTTTTCCGGATTGGTTTTAGCTGGCTGCTCTGCATAAAGTTGGAGATGGGCGTATTTGGTGTCTGGGTTGCTATGACGATTGACTGGCTGGTACGTGCAATTTGTTTTCTGGGGAGGTATCTGAGAGGGAAATGGATGAATCCGGTGGAAGGATAATCCATCAGACAGTTTTTTATGCCAGTGGATGGAATCATCAGATCGGATACTTTGAATGCCGCTTTCATTTTAATCGTGAAAAAAGCTTGTCAATCGAAAAAGAATCCACTATACTAATAAAAGACTACTTGTTCGGAACTTTTAAGGCTGCCGCTTTTTATACACAAGGCAGTAATAAAGCTTCTCTTTATTGCCGAGTTTCGTGTTGGCAGACTTATGCCGTATTACGAAACCATATTTGCGGGACAGCGGTTCTGAATAGTTCCATAAAAGTACAAATAGAAAAGCAGGAGGCAAACTTGTGGAAAGAGAAATGATTATCGTTCTGGACTTTGGCGGTCAGTATAATCAGTTGATTGCACGCCGTGTGCGTGAATGCAATGTCTACGCCGAAGTGCATCCCTACACCATGTCTCTGGAGAAGATTAAGGAAATGAATCCCAAGGGCATCATTTTTACCGGTGGACCGAATAGTGTCTACGGGGAAGAATCTCCAAGATGCAGTGCAGAGATATTTGAACTGGGTATTCCGATTTTAGGTATCTGTTATGGATCTCAGTTGATGTCTTACCTTCTGGGCGGTGTTGTTGAGACAGCTCCAGTCAGTGAATATGGAAAGACAGAAGTTGACGTAGATACAAATTCTGTTATTTTTGAAGGAGTTTCTTCAAAAACCATTTGTTGGATGAGTCATACTGATTATATTGCAAAGGCACCGGAAGGTTTCAAGATCACTGCGACGACTCCGGTATGTCCGGTTGCGGCTATGGAGCTGCCGGAAAGGCAGCTGTATGCAACACAATTTCATCCGGAGGTCATGCACACCCAGGAAGGTATGAAGATGCTTTCCAATTTTGTATATAAAGTCTGCGGCTGCCAGGGAACCTGGAAAATGGATTCCTTTGTAGAGACCACGATTCAGGAAATGCGTGAAAAGATCGGCAGTGGAAAAGTGCTCTGTGCGCTGTCAGGCGGTGTGGATTCTTCTGTGGCAGCAGTTCTTTTATCAAAGGCGGTTGGAAAACAATTGACCTGCGTATTTGTGGATCACGGTCTTCTTCGCAAAGATGAGGGCGATGAGGTAGAGTCTGTATTTGGACCGGAAGGCCCTTACGATCTGAATTTTATCCGTGTCAATGCACAGGAACGTTTCTACGGGAAACTGAAAGGTGTTGTTGAGCCGGAAGAGAAGAGAAAAATTATCGGTGAAGAATTTATTCGTGTCTTTGAGGAAGAGGCAAAGAAAATCGGTGCGGTGGATTTCCTGGTACAGGGGACCATTTATCCGGATGTGATTGAATCCGGACTTGGAAAATCTGCTACGATCAAATCCCACCATAACGTGGGCGGTCTTCCAGATTACGTGGATTTTAAAGAAATTGTGGAACCGCTGCGGCTGTTGTTTAAAGATGAGGTCCGCAAAGCAGGCCGTGAGCTTGGAATACCGGAATATCTGGTAAGCCGTCAGCCATTCCCGGGTCCGGGACTTGGAATCCGCATTATCGGTGAAGTGACGGCTGAGAAAGTTCATATCGTACAGGAGGCAGATGCGATTTACCGTGAAGAGGTTGCAAAAGCCGGATGTGCAGAAGATTTAGGACAGTATTTTGCCGCCTTGACAAATATGCGCTCTGTGGGAGTTATGGGAGATGAGAGAACCTATGATTACGCAGTTGCATTGAGAGCGGTAATGACAAGTGACTTTATGACGGCAGAGGCGGCGGAACTGCCTTGGGAAGTGCTGCATAAGGTGACAAATCGGATTGTGAATGAAGTTAAGGGGGTTAATCGGGTAATGTACGATTGCACGAGTAAGCCGCCGGGAACGATTGAGTTCGAGTAAAAAATGGAGCTCGGAAATCCAGTGTTTATGCGGGTTTCCGGGTAGTGTAAATTATTTTGTGTAAACCTCTCAGATTGATGATAAAATCGTAGGTTTATAAAATATGAATTTA
>OLZF01000164.1_pt1 | contig 76182 bp, 59 predicted proteins | sample 1674391 | NCBI WGS metagenome assembly OLZF01 (sample SAMEA103958166, study PRJEB25191) | human gut metagenome | biome: human-associated habitat [ENVO:00009003]; feature: intestine environment [ENVO:2100002]; material: feces | place: Germany | collected 2013/2015
CGCTACACGTCCGCAGGTTAGTACATATATCTCAGGTTAGTGGCGTTTTTTTGAAAGGTTAATGTTAGAGCAGTTGCACCGATATACTCACGAAATTATTAATACCCTGTCGGCACTGAAAATATTTCCGGCGGTGTTGGCAATGTGTCTCACAGTACAGTTATAATAGCAAAGCTCCCTCACTGTTTGTGAGGGAGCCGGACTGTATATCACTTACTTCAGGAGAAATCTTGTTGGTTAAATCAGAAGATTGCTACAACTGCACCGTTGTACTTTTCGTTGATGAAGTTCTTTACATCGTCTGACTTGAGAGCCTTTATAAGAGCCTGAATCTTGGGGAGGTTTTCGTTACCGCTCTTTACAGCTACAATGTTTGCGTAGGTCTGAGCCGCATCGCCTGAAGCGTCTTCAACTGCGAGAGCCTTGCTTATGTCAAGACCTGCGGCAAGAGCATAGTTACCGTTGATAACTGCTAAAGAACCTGCATCGCTGTTTGCAAACTGAGCGGCAACCGTATCAGCCTGTACCGTTGTTATCTTGTAGCCGTGGTCGTCCTTTATGTCAAGCGTTGTAACGCCGTCCTTGGCATTTGCCCCCTCGGGAAGCTCGATAAGACCTTCCTGCTGTAAGAGAAGAAGCGCTCTTGTTTCGTTGCTGTCATCGGCAGGGATTATGATCGATGCGCCTTTCTTTACATCTGCCAGCTTTTCAACGCCGTTGCCGTAAAGGCCGAACGGCTCATAGTGAATGAGTGCGGCGGGAACTATGTCTGTTCCGTTCTTCTCGTTGTAGTTGTTGAGGTAGGGTGTGTGCTGGTGGTAGTTTGCATCAAGCTCTCCGCTTGCAACTGCGTTGTTGGGCAGTACATAATCATCGTAAATGGTGATCTGAAGATCGTAGCCTTCCTTAGCAAGCTTGTCCTTTACAAATTCGAGTATCTCGCCGTGCGGTGTAGCTGTTGCACCGATCTTGATAACGTTGTCTGTGTCTGCTGTGCTTTCAGCTGAGCTTTCTGCGGCGCTTGATGCTGCAGAAGATGCATCTGCCGAAGAAGCATCGTTTGATGAAGCTGTCGAGCTTGTGCCACTTGAGCTGCACGCTGTAAGTGTTGCGCCTGCAAGAGCCGCTGTGAGTATCAGTGATAATATCTTTTTCATGTTAGTTCTCCGTTTCTGCGGTTTTACCGCCTGTCAATGTTGTATTTTGTTTATCTTTCTTTGTTCTGCACCGTTAGTTTACGGGTTTTATCTTTTTATATACAACATCGGCACATTCGTCCGAAACGGAAATTCTGTCGCAACAGCTTTATGAAAAGCAGTGACATATTATATCTCTCCTTACTTGTTTATACGTTTGTCTGCCTTGCGTGCTATCAGCATACCGAGCTCCTGAATAAGCTGTACTATGATAACCGTGAGCAGAACGCATATCCACACAATATCATTATTGAAACGCTGATAACCGAATGAGATAGCTATCATACCAAGTCCGCCGCCGCCGATCGTTCCTGCCATTGCCGAGTAGCCGAGAATGGTTACAAGGGAAATGACTGCGCCGACCATGAGTGCGGGCTTTGCTTCGGGGATAAGCACCTTGTATATTATTTTGAATGTTGAGCTGCCCATTGCCTGAGCCGCTTCAATAACGCCTTTGTCAACCTCTTTGAAAGAGGATTCTGTCATTCTTGCCACATAAGGTATAGCCGCTATAACAAGCATTACTATCATCGCCTTATTGCCAAGACTTGTTCCGACAATAACCTTTGCCGCCGGTAAGCAGGCAACCATCAGAATGATGAACGGGATACTGCGGAAAATATTAACTAAAATACCGATTATTTTGTTGAGCCACGGGATAGGGTGGATTCCGTCCTTATCGGTCACTGTAAGCAGTACACCTATCGGAAGTCCGAAAACGTAAGCTACGAATGACGAGATGAACGTTAAGTATATCGTTTCCCATATACCCTGTAAAAGTACGCCTTTATCCCACAGCTGTATAAGATCGCCTGACATTTTTCTTCCCCCTTACACCTGTGAATAGGTAACGTTGTTGGCTTTAAGATATGCTGTTATTTTTTCTGCCGATGTATCATCATCGGGCAGCTGTACCAGAATCTGACCGTATGCCTTGCCGTCAATGTCCTTTGTATCTGCGTGAAGAATATTGACGGGAGTGCTGCATTTTAATATCATATCGGATAACAGCGACTTTGAAGAATTTTCGCCGTTGTAGATAATCCTTATCTTCTTTCCGTGTTCGCTTGTTACCGGAAGCTCGCCCTGCGGCATTATGAGCTTTTTTGCTATATCAGACTTCGGATTTGCGAATACCGTTCTTACATCGCCTATCTCTGCGACCGTGCTGTTATCAAGCACTGCGACCCTGTCGCATATACTGTCTATTACCTTCATCTCGTGAGTTATCACTATTATGGTAACTCTGAGTGTGCGGTTGATTTTCTTAAGAAGCTCAAGCACCGACCTTGTTGTGTCGGGGTCAAGTGCGCTTGTTGCCTCGTCGCACAGAAGATAGTGCGTTTTTGCGGCGAGCGCTCTTGCTATTGCTACTCTCTGCTTCTGTCCTCCCGAAAGCTGTGACGGATACGCCTTCGCTTTATCGGAAAGTCCTACAAGCTCGAGCAGGCTTTCGGCTCTCTTTACAGCGTCGGATTTTTTCATACCTGCGATTTCAAGCGGATAGCAGATGTTCTTTATTACGTTTCGCTGTGCGAGAAGATTAAAGCCCTGAAACACCATTCCGATGTTTTGTCTTGTTTTAAGAAGCTCTTTTGTTTTGAGGCTTCCAAGCTCCTTGCCGTCTATTATTACCTGTCCCGAGGTCGGGCGCTCAAGGTAATTTATACAGCGGACGAGTGTGCTTTTGCCGGCTCCCGAAAGTCCGATGATGCCGAATATCTCTCCGTCGTTTATTGTTATGTTGATGTCTTTTATCGCAGTAACGCTGCCTTTTGAGGTGCGGTACGTCTTTTCAAGGTTTTTAAGCTCTATCATATATCCTCCCATAAAAATAACGGACGTTTATTTTACGTCCGTGCGTTTGAACATCCGACAGGCTCAGACTTTCTTTCGGGACAGACGTATTATATTGTTTGCACACATTCGCATTTTATTGTTTGCGGTTGTCGGTTTCATCCGGTCAGCCCCTTTCGTTTTCGTTGTTATGAGTATAACACACTAAACCTATGTTGTCAATAGGTTTAGTGGATTTAGCTTGTCGAAAATAATTACACAATCCTTATCACTTTTGTAGGTTTTGTATAAACGAGGCTGAAATAAATATTACGGTAATTATTGACTTTTAAGAAGCGATGTGTTATAATTGAGTAAACTCAAGACTAAACTGTTGATTATAATGATGAGGGCGATAAGGAGGATACAAATTGAAGGGATTACAGTCAAAGGGCATAGCAAGACGAAACAAGATGCTGCTTGCGGCTATTCAGCTATTTTTAGATCAGGGGTACGAAAAGACGACCACTGCACAGATAGCAAGAGCGGCAGGAATGTCACCGACATCGTTCTTTGCGGCATTTGAAAATAAGGAAGCGTTGCTTCTGACGCTGACACAGATCATGTTTGAAAATCAGTTTGCAAAGGCGAGGGCATTTGCAAAGGATATGGAGCCGCTTATGGTGTACTGCCTTGAAACGTCATTGCAGATATATATAACCGAGCTGTCCGAGCCGCTGAGGGAGATATATGTAATGGCGTATACCCTGCCAAGCACTACGGAATATATTTTAAAAAGTACAGCCGTACAGATAAAGGCTATATTCTCTCCGTTTATGCCGGAAGCGGAGGATAAGGATTTCTACGAGATGGATATAGCGTCGGGAAGTATAATGCGTGGCTTTATGGCGAGAAAGTGCGATATGTACTTCACGGTGCAGAAGAAGATAAGCCGTTTTCTTGAGTGCTGTCTTAAGCTGTATGATGTGCCTAAGGAAAAACGTGCGAGCCTTATAGAAGCGGTACTTGCGTTTGATCTGCACTCGGTAGCAAAAAGGCTTATAGATGAGATAATCGCAAAAGCGGAAACGGGTCTTGAAAAAGCAATCGAAAGTACGATAAACGAAAAAAGCCAAAACGGATAATTACGGAGGTGGGTTATGTTCAAAAAGATGAAAACAAGGAAAAGGCTGGCGGCGTTAATAACGCTTATTACGCTGTTTGCATTTTCAAGCGTGATGACAGTTATGACGGCGGCGCAGGAAGCGTCGCTTGTATCCGCAACGCTTACTACGGACAAGGAGAGTTATGAAGAAGGGAAAACGTTAATATTGCTCTTACGGTGAAGAACGGCAATATTTACGGGATCGATAAGGTAAAGTCTGAAATCGGATTGCCGGACGGACTTACACTGAAGAAGGGCAAGCTTACCGACGGTGGATATACACTTGCGGCAGGACAGAGCAGGTCAAATGAGATAACGGCTTATATAGAGAAAGCTTCAAAGCCCGGCGATACTACCGACCCTGTAAATCCCGGCAATCCCGAAACGGACGGTTCTCTGTGTCCGCTGTGGCTGACGCTGAGCATTTTATCGGGCGGTACGCTTGCGGTCCTCGGTATTAAAAAGAAGTGCGGCAAGAAGATATTGTCACTGTTCTTATGTGCTGTAATCTCGCTGACAGCACTTCCGACAGATGTATTTGCAGACGGGGTCATAATGCCGAATGCAAGCGGAAGTGTTACGGCAAGTAAGGACATAACCGTAAACGGTGCTAAAAAGACGATAACCGCAGAGGTTACATATAACGAGAATAAGCCCGCAGAAGAAGATGAGGTCACGGTGACCTTTGATGCCGGTGACGGTACGCCCGTAGCCCCGATAACCTTAAAGAAGGGCGAAACGATAAGCAGACTTCCCGAATCATTCGGTGCGGGCAAGGCGTTTATGGGCTGGTTTACCGATACGGCATTCACGACCGAATTTTTCACCAATACTCCGATAAACGAGGATATGACCGTATATGCCTCATTTGTGGATTCTGCCGATGATTTCAAATCAGGCGTGAGAACCACCTACTATGTGGAGGACTGTGCGGAATATCAGCCGATCACGCTTATATGTGACGAAGAAATAACGGCAAATAATGTATGGGAGTACATCACCTTATTTGCGTATACGGGTGATACTCCGGAAAATTTCGTTGTAACATCAAACGAGAAAGATGAATATACACTCGTTCCCGAAACCGCATACACAGCCAGCTGTATGTACCGTATGACAGCAGGCGAGGGAGTTACATTCAAGGGCCTTGACGATACGGTCAACGAGTATACATTCAAGATATACAAAGAGCAGACTAATATAATCGAGGTCAGGGACAATATCAAGTATCTCGATAAAGCCAAGCTGTTCGCTACGGATAAAACCGATGAGTATATGGTTCAGGCGGATTATTTTGAAGAAAATTCTCTTGCTGTGGGCGATGTGCTTTGCATTGACAACGGCACGAAGAATTTTACCGAAGACTGCCTGTTTGTAAAAATTACAGATACAATAAAGGACAGAAACATTTACTACATTCAGACAGCCGATTGCGAAGCGGAAGATGTTTATGACAATGTTGATGTTTATTTTGTCGAGCCTGCAAAAAACAAGTTCCTTGAGGAGCAGATCGACACCGAGGCGATAGCGGAAGAAGTAAAGAACAGCGAGGGCGTACAGCAGCTGAACCTTGTGCTTGCGGCACTGCTTGCCGAGGATGAAACCGTAAACGAGATAATGGAGGGCGAGCCGCTTGTTACCGATACAGTAACCGCCGCTGCTTATGCCGCTTCGGACGATGACAGATTAAAGGATTTCTCGGACTATTCACGTCCTAAAGAGGATACGCTCAAGAGCATCGCCGCAAGTCTTGCTATCGGTCTTTCCGTATCCGTAAAGGTCGGTGAAGCAGAAAATGATAACTTTACTACCGTTAATCCGGATTACTGGTCGGTCATTACATTCGAGTTGAATTATAAGACTACCATTAAGAAAAAACTCAAGGTAGATGCAACATTTACAGTAAGCGAATATCTTAATGTTTCATTCCAGGGCTATAATTCATTCGAATTCAAGTGGTTTGAACTGCCTGAGCTTGAATTCAACTATGCGGCTAATATCTATACGCAGACGGATATTGAACTTAAAGTTCTTGTCTGCTCGGTAGGCGCAAACAGCTACAGGAATATCACGAGCGAAGTCGCAAAGATGCTTGGCAGTGATGAGAAGAACGATACCGCAGGTCTTGTAAAGGATGTCAAGGATATGCTTAACAAGAAGGGCGGAGAGATAGAAATATGCCGTATACCGTTCTTCACGGCATTTAAACCGCTGTCGCTGTTCCAGCTTAACTTTGAACTTAGCCTTGTTGTAAAGATGAATTTCGCAGGCGGTATAGGAAGTAAGTTCTCGATACTTGACGCAACGCAGGTAGGTACGCACGGCAACTCAAAGGATAAAGAGTTCAGTATGTACAAAAACAAGCTTATCGAGGGCGACAGGTACAGCTTTGATCTTACGGTATTCGGATATGTCGGTGTCAAGATGGGCGTTTCCGGACAGCTTACCGTTTCGTTCACGGGTTTAAGGCGACTGGGCGAGGTCGGCGTTGAGGTCCAGGTAGGCGCATATCTTGATATATACGGTCTGGCAAAATATCATGTTGTCAAACCGGATCACCGATACAGCACGGTATACCGGACGCTGACGGGCGGATTCTATCTTGAAGCGGGAATTTATCTTGAAGTAAATCTTGTCGCAGAATCAAAGGTATTCAGATTGCGGCTTGAAGCACCGCTGATACCCGAAATCAAGTGGCCGCTGTTCTCAATGGGCGACAAAGACCTTGTTATATGCCTTAACGATATCACAACTCCGATATTATTCAGCTCAAACGGCACTTACTGGGGAGAAGTCAATGTTGATAATCTTCCGGCAGTGTCCGCACAGACGCTTGATATTACAACAGGCGTGATAAATTACAATGCGTCTGTACCGTGGAGCAAGCTGTCGATGAATGTTTCGGGCGAAGGCTTCAGAATGCTCTATGACAGGAGAGGAACATTTATCCGTTACGAGCAGCCATACAGTATGTCCGGCTTCTACAAGAACAGTACAGCCGAAGGTGTCGGTCAGATACACTATACAGGCACGTCACTTCAGTTCACAAAGACCGCCGACCCCGAAATGAGTCTTACGAAGTCGGTAAAGGTCATCTGGTACGATGAGTCGAGAGTTAAGGAAGAGGACGTAGGCAAGATATTCACTGTCAATTTCTACAGAGAGGTTGACGGAGTTAAAACTCTTGTTGAAACAAGAAAAGTACCTGCGGGCAGTCTTGCAGGCTCTTACAATACAAATAACGCTCCGGATAGCTGGAAGTACATTGACTGCGAGTGGAAGGACCAAGACCCGTACTTCATAGCCGTTGACCACGACAACTACGAAATAGTATACACTGCAACAAGAGCGCAGACTCTTATGGAGATGGAATACTATGATACCGTAAACAAAGAGTGGGTAGTAGAACTGTGGGCGGTAAATGCCGGCGATGAACTTGAAGTACCCGATAACTCCAGTGACGAGTATATGAAGCTGACCTCCTGGCACGCAACATATGGAGTACCGTTCGGTTTTGAAAAGATGTATAAGTATGCCGGAAATAAGCTGAGAGCGATAGACTCCGGATGCCGCAAGGATTACTATACAAGCGGTCAGCCTACAGATAAACCGCTTTACAAGGTTACAGGCAACACCCAGAGAGCGGCTTCCGAAAACTTCTATTTCAATCATCACAACGACTATCAGAAGGTTGCACTTCACTTCAGTGCAAATTATGACAGAGCGCTGATGAACGTAACGTACAATTACTATAATTATGCCGGCGATAAGAAGTCGACAACCGTAAAGACACCTTACGGTACAAGACCGGAATTTTTCCTTTCAAGCTGGCCTTACGGTAAGACATTCATGGGCTACACTCCCGACGGCGGTAAAACTTTATACGATAAGGATACCGTATTCAATGAGCAATTGCCTTATGTATATGAGGATACCGTATACGATGCGGTTTACGAAGCCGGAATATTCGATGTTGAGATTCAGTATTATGATGATGTTGCCCGTGAATTCAAGACATATAAGACACTGAAAATAGAGGGCGGCTCAAAGGTACCTCAGTCGGTATTTGACGAAGCTTGGAGCAAGCTCAACCGGCAGGAAGGCACAACGATACAGTTCATCGACTGGAGCGATGTATACCTGAGTGAAGAATACGGTGATGCTTACCTCAATGAGTTTATACCCGACAAGACGCTCATTTACAAGAGTATTATACTCCGTCCGAGGTTCAAACGTAATGTTACAATTAAGCTGGACGCAGGTGACGGCAGACTGATATTTGAAGAAAGCAAAGAGTTCAAGAGCTACAGTCAGGATAAATACGAGGTAGAAATTTCACGTTGGGCAACCAAGGATGCCGACAAGTACAACGATTATCAGCCTACAGGCTGGAAGAACAGCACTACAGGCGAGATATATGCCTTAGGTCAGACGGTAAAGCTCGATTATTCGACAACGCTGACAGCGATCTATCAAGCCACGCCCAAGACCTATACGGTAAATGTATCCACACCGCACGGTGTACTTCTGAATGGAGAAAAGACCGATACATTCAGCGGCGGATATGATGATTATCTCGCATTCGTTGAAAAGTACAACAATTATACTCCTGCCGATGTTGAGGGCGAGGGATATACTCTCGTGTTCAAGGGTTCATCAAGCAAAGCGTCCGAGGACGGTCTGACACTTGATATAGTCTTCGGCAACTGGCAGAAGAATGTTCACAAGCACACATTAATACTTTACGCAAACGGCGGTAAGCTGACAGGAAGCGATGAACGCACGGCGGATTACGGTACAGAAATTAAGCTGTCGGATATGGCGACTGCGTCAAAGACGGACGACCTGAGAGATTATATCTTCGGCGGCTGGAAGGACGAGGACGGAAATATCTACGGTGCTGACGATATAATAACGCTGACAAAGGATACGACATTGACAGCAGTATGGAAAAACGGCGCATACAAGGAATACACGATAACCTTTGTCCTCGATAGTAAGACGATAAAAAGAGTGACTTATCACTATGGCGACGCTCTCCCGACATTCGGCGCACCCGAAGAAGCTGATGGATATATCTTCGGCGGCTGGTCGTGGTACGGCACTGAGGGCGCATTATCCGGACAGCCCGACACGATGCCTGCGTCAACGCTTACTGCAATAGGTACGACCGCAAAGTGCTATATATCTTACGAATTTGACGGGACGGTATACGGCACAAAGGAGGTCGGCAAGATAGGCGATACGATAACCCTTATCGCAAAGCCGACAAAGGATTATTACGATGTGACCGAATGGTCTGCAGACGGTATCACTGTAACAGACGGCAAGTTTGTGATGCCTGCTCACGATGTTACATTCAAGGCGACCTCATCGCCTAAGTTCTATAATGTCAATATGACGGTTGACGGCAGCATAAGCTCCGACAGCCCGATGAAAGCACAGTATATGAGTACGGTAACGCTTCCCGAACCTCCCAAAAAGAGCGGCTATACTTACTACTGGCAGTCCGATGATGTTGCTATTTATGAGGAAAGCGGCAAATACAAGTTTACAATGCCTCATAACGATGTAAGCGTTGAGTGCGTTTACACAACGGCAACCTACAACGTTTACTATATGATAGACGGCGAGGCTACGCCGTATATGACTATCACCGATGTCCCTGCAGGCAAGGAAATGTTCGCTTATATCGACCTGCCACGCAAGGAAGGCTATCTGTTCAACGAAACGTGGATATGCACGGACGTTTCTCTTGTTAATAAGGAAGGCAGATACACAATGCCAGACAGAGATGTTTACTTCTGTGGAAGATTTGCCAAGAACGATGACACTATGGTTATGCTCGGCGTAGAGGTGTATGTTGACGGCAATCCGGAAACGCATTATACTCTTTATACGAACAGAGGTGAAACCGTAACGCTCCCCGATATATTCATGGACGGATATACAAAGTCATACGAAAGCGCCACGCTGACAGTCACAAACGGAAATGTCACAATTCCGACAGGCGACGATGTCTTTGAGGTATCGCTCAGGATAAATTTCACCAAGAGTTAAACGCTACAAGTTTTTCTTGTTCCATCGCAACAGCCCCGACCGCAAGGTCGGGGCTGTAACTGCATAATCGTATAAAAAATCCTCACGTTTTACCGTGAGGATTTTTATGCTTATGTGATTACTTAACTATCGTAATATCTGAGCCGAACCACTTTGTTGAGATTTCGCCGAGCTTACCGTCAGCTTTCATCTCGCCCAGTGTCTTCTGAACTGCGTCACGCAGTGCCTGATCGTTCTTTCTGAATGCGATAGCGTACTGTTCTTCTTCAAGACCCTCTGCCAGCTTCTTGTAGTCCTTGCCGGAGTTCTTGATTTCATAGTCTGCAACTACTTCATCAAGGAATACAGCGTCAACAACACCAAGCTCAAGCTGCTGTAATGCTTCTACATTTGTAGCGATGGGGCTGATCGTTATATCGTCCTTGATCGCGCTGTTTTCAAGTATTGTCTGTGCAGAAGAACCGTTCTGAACAGAGATCTTCTTGCCCTTGAGGTCGTCCATCTTTGCAACTGTAGAATCGCCCTTTACAACGAATACCATAGCGTTCTTCATATAAGGCTCTGAGAGATTCATCTTTTCCTGACGCTCTTCGTTTATGCTAAGACCGTTCCATATGCAGTCGCACTTGCCGACATTAAGGTCGGTTGTGAGCGTATCCCAGTTGATAGGCTGTTTTACAAGCTTTACACCGAGTCTGTTGCAAACTTCCTCTGCTACGTCAATATCGAAGCCTACGATCTCGCCGTTCTCGTCAGTGTAGCCCATAGGCTTGAATGTAGCATCAAGACCTAATATGAACTGACCTGCGTCCTTTACCTTCTGCAGTGAGTTGTCGCCCTCTGCCTTGCTTTCTGTGACAGATGTGCTGTCGCCTGCTGTTGCACTGCTGTCTGCGGCTGAAGAATTACCGTTTGAACTGCAGCCTGCAAGACCGAGCGTAAGAGCGGCTGCCATAGCTACGGCAATTGCCTTAAGATTTAATTTTTTCATTTTTATTTCCTTTCTGAGCGTTTTACACGCCTTAAAAATTACTTTAATATAGTAACACACAAATATGAAAAAGTAAATAGGCAAAATGAATAAAACGGCGGAAATTTGCAGGATTTCAGCAAATTTCCGCCGTTTTTTTGTTTTTAAAGCCGATATTATCAATAAAGATATTCGTATTGCGAAATGTCGGGGCATTTTGAGGGCTGAAGCTCGTCTTCCTTGAAGCTGTATCTGATATTCTGATTATACATATACCACAGGCAGACCCTCATACCGCTCATTTCAAGGTGAGTGCCGTCCTCAAAGGCATACTTTTCCATCAGCTTGTTATCACTGCCTTTAAGAAGGGCAGTAGGATCGACAAAATGATAGTGACTATAGTAGCAGTTCTCGATCGCATATCGCAGTGCGGAATTATACTCGTCTATCTTTTCGTTCTTGCAGAACTTACTGCGGACGGGAGTTACAGCCATAATAATGAACTCGCTGTTCGGGCTTGCCTGCTTGCACTGGTAGAGAAGCTGCATATAGTTTTCTACAAACTGTTCTTTCGTGGTAAGGTTTACATCGTTAAGACCCATTGAGAAAAGAACGTATTTAGGCTGCTTGTTGTAAAGGTGAACAAGCACATCTGTGCTTAAATTGCCCGATGTTATAAGGAACTGGTGTATGTTCCACGCCGCAATGCTGGGTCGTGCAAGGTTGTTTTCCTGCTTGAAGTATCCTGCACTTGCAAAGCCGGAGCAAACGCTGTCGCCGACAAGCGCGAACTGGTCGAAATATTTGTACATAGCGTCTGTGATAGTGTAATCAGGTTTAGGCTCAGGCTCGGGTACGGGCAGAGGTTCTTCTTCTTTTGTCTGAGAAGTTGTCTTATCTGTATCGGCAGACGTGCTTTCGGTCTGCGAATATGTATTGTCGTAGCTTATGCCGCCGTCGGATATGTTGACGGCGTATGCGTTATTGCAGGCTGTGCATATAATAGCCGCCGCAAGCGGCAGACACAGCAATATGAAACGTTTCTTAGGCGAAACGGAACCGTATTTATTATAAAGCATTATATTCCCTTATTCTGTAGGCGGTGCAAATTACCGCAAAAGTATATAGTAAACCGATGAGGTTATGTTTCTTATTTAATTATAATGCTGATTTTACACTTTTGCAAGAATAAATTTACAAAATGTCGAAATGGGTCAAAATTTCATTGAATTGCACAACGATAAGGCAGATTTCACAGAGTTTTTATGTAAAGTGTATTTTTTGAGGATCCCGGTACAATATGTTGTGCTTTTTACACGAAGTTACATTGAGAAATACAGGAAATTAAACGAGGGCGGCGGTGATTGTTTTCCCTCTGCAAAACACAGCTATATTTATGACGCTGAAAGAAAAAGTATGATTATCGGCGGGAATGGCAGGTAATAGATTACGGCGATTATACCTTATCGGGTATAATTAGTGGGGATGAATTATAAGTTATACCCTTTGGGGTGTAAAAACTAAAGCAAACGCTTGACATTATACCCTAAAGGGTGTAAAATGTAATCAGATTATAACGTCGGAGATGATTTTCGGTGAATAAAATAGCACAGTTTATAAAAACTAAGAGGAAAGAAGCAGGGCTTACACAGGAAGAATTTGCGATGCGTTCCGGGCTTGGTCTGCGGTTTGTCCGTGAGCTTGAGCAGGGCAAGGAAACCGTGCGTATGGATAAAGTCAACACGGCGCTTGCAATGTTTAATATGGAAGCGGTGCCGGGAAGAAAGGAAGGCGGAAATTGACGATACTCAGAACAGCTTATGTTTATGTCAGAAATATTTTTGCAGGACAGCTTTGCGAAAGTGACGAGGGATATACTTTTACCTATGACAAGGCTTATCTCGAAAGCAAAAATGCAAGTGCCGTTTCACTTACTTTGCCTCTTAGCAAAGAAGCATACAGTTCGAAAACCTTATTTTCTTTTTTTGACGGTCTGATTCCTGAGGGGTGGCTTTTAGATGTGGTGAGCCGTAACTGGAAAATCAATAACAGGGACAGATTCGGTTTGTTATTGGTTGCCTGCAAGGATTGTATCGGTAATGTTACAATTATGGAGGAAAAATTATGAAATGTCTGTGCTGTGGAAAAGATATTGACAAAAACGGTGAAAACGGGTGGCATAAAAGCTGTATAAAGCGTTTTTTCGGTGCATCAAAATTACCTGAAATAGAAATTGATGATGAAACGCTGAAAAAACTTGCCGATGAAACGGTAAATAACGGATTGACCGTTCCGGGAGTGCAGAAAAAACTGTCATTGCATCTTATTTCGGAAAATAAGTCGCCAAAACTCACCATTGTGAATTTTCCTACAGGTTATATTCTCAAGCCTCAGGTGCCGCAGTACGAAACATTGCCCGAAGCCGAACACCTTGTAATGTCTATGGCGGATATAACGGGAATTTCAACTGTTCCGCACGCTCTTATAGGCAATAACGGTACTTATGCGTATATTACAAAAAGAGCAGACAGGATAATGAACACCGACAGAACAGCAATGCTTGCAATGGAGGATTTCTGCCAGCTTGATTTAAGGCTTACGCAGGATAAATATAAAGGCTCGTATGAGCGCTGTGCAAAGGTGATAGAACGATACTCGTCAAGGGTGGGATTTGATATGACCGAGCTTTTTATGCGGCTTGTTTTTTCTTTTGTGACGGGAAACTCGGATATGCACCTTAAAAACTTCTCGCTGATAGAAACTGCCGAAAAAAGCGGTGAATATGTTTTATCCCCTGCGTATGATTTGCTGCCGGTAAATGTTATTCTGCCTGCCGACATTGAGCAGACCGCTCTTACGCTGAACGGGAAGAAGCGAAATATACGCAGGAAGGATTTTTATTCGTTTGCCTATAAATGCGGTATTCCTAAAAATTCTGCAGAGAATATGATAAAAAGGGTAGTATCTTTAAAAGAAAAATATGAAGCTATGTGCCGTGATTCGTTGCTGTCGGATAATCTGAAAGAATGCTTTATACGTCTGATAAACGAAAGATGCGATATACTCAGCTGAAAAATAAACCCGGCAGATACGTTTATTGAATCGTACCTGTCGGGTTTATTTTATAGTCCGTTTGCTCCTTTATACGCTTCAATAAATACAAGCGCATCTGAATTTGAAGCCGCAATCTTTGAGTTATATGCGGCAACTGCAGAGCAAGCCTCGATATTTTTGCTTGAATCCGTTAATGCCGAAACCTGACTTGCAATTCTGTCAGATGTATCAAGGCAATCTTCAAGGGTATCATACAGCATATGCTGATTTTCTTTAAGCTGATACAGACAGTTGATAGCTACGTCAAGCCTTGAAATAATAGTTTCCTGTGTAACTTCGTCTTCATATTTATTGTATGCACCGTCCGCTCCCGTGAGCGCAGTACAACGTCCGCTTTCAAAGTATTCAAGCAGTCGGATAACAGCGATCATATTTCTGTACTTTGGGTGAATAATGTTCACTGAATATACGCTCTCAAGTGTATTTGAAATTTGATTGACCTTTGAATGCAAATAAGACTGCTGTTGCCTTAATCTTTCTATTTCAAGACGCTCTTTGGCTATTCTTGATTGTTCTCTAAGCATCTTGTTTCGATATTTGCGTTTTTCCTTTGATTTGACTGCCAAACAAGTGATTATTGGAGCGGTAATTATCACTAAAATTGATATAATACAAGCTAACGTTGTTGTGTCTGCCTCAAAACTGGTTGCTGTTACATGAGAATAAATTATCAAACATATAGAAAAAATTGAAGCGATTATAAATGCTATCCACGTTTTACGTCTAACATTATAATTGGGTTTCGAGATCGCTCTTATTACACCAAGTCTATTTATCTTAGCCTGTAATTTATCAATCGTACAAAGCAGAGTATACCTCTCGCTCTCCAGTTCCTTTGCAATCGTCAGATGCTCAACAATCACGGACGGAGCGAGTTTATCAGCGGCGTGGTATTCTCCGCCTATACTTTTTTCAGCCTGATATTCGATAGGACAGCCGCAGTTTGGGCAAGCATTCGCTCTGTCGGAGAATTCCTTGCCGCACTCGGCACACTTTATCATTGCCATATTTTTAACCTCTTTAATTTTTTAATGTTCGGAAAATCATATATCCGATAGTTTAATTCTAATCTGTTTCAGGTTAAAAGTCAAGACCTTCACACTAAAAGTTTATAATTTAATTATAAAAAGTGAAAGGCGCTGATAAAATGTACAGCAGAATAAGAAACCTGCGGGAAGATTCCGATCTCAATCAGACAACGGTCGCAAAAATGCTCGGTATGTCGCAGACGGGATATTCAAAATACGAAACGGGCGAAAATGATGTTCCTACGGCAATACTGATAAAGCTTGCGGAATATTATAAAACCAATGTGGATTATATCCTCGGGCTTACCGATAACCCAATCTATTATAAAGAAATATAAAACCCGGCAGATACGTTTATTGAATCGTACCTGTCGGGTTTGTTTCATATTAAAGCACCTTTGATAAAAAGTCCTTAAGTCTTGGATTTTTGGGGTTTGCGAAGAATTCATCGGGAGGCCCCTGTTCAACTATCTGTCCGTCCGACATAAACATTACTCTTGACGCAACCTCACGGGCAAAGCCCATTTCGTGAGTTACGACAACCATTGTCATACCGTCGTCGGCAAGCTGTTTCATAAGATCGAGAACCTCTCCAACCATTTCGGGATCGAGCGCCGAGGTCGGCTCGTCGAAAAGCATAACATCGGGCTTCATGGCAAGCGCACGGACGATAGCGATTCTCTGCTTCTGACCGCCCGATAACTGCGGAGGATAAGCGTCCGCCTTGTCTGCAAGACCGACACGCTCTAAAAGCCGCATTGCCTCTGCGTCAGCCTCTTCCTTTGTCATAAGGCCGAGCTTAACGGGAGCTAAGGTTATGTTTTTCTTTATCGTCAGATGGGGGAACAGATTGAAGTGCTGGAACACCATACCCATCTTTCTTCTTATAAGGTTTACGTTAGCCTTGCGGTCGGTGATGTATTCACCTTCAACGCAGATACTTCCGCTTGTCGGCTTTTCCATAAGGTTAAGACAACGCAGGAACGTACTTTTACCCGAACCGGAAGGGCCTATGATAACTACCTTTTCGCCTTTGTAGATATGCTCGTTTATCCCGTTGAGGACGTGGAGATTGCCAAACGATTTACTGAGATCCTTAACGTCTATCACTCTTGCCAAGCCTCCTCTCAAGCAGTTTCTGGAGTTTTGTCAGAATAAATACCAGTATCAGATAGAATGCCGCCGCAATGAGAAGCGGGGTAATAAGGTCATATGTCTTTGAGCCTACATACTGTGCCGCTTTGGTAATATCCGTTACCGCAATGTAGCCTGCTATCGAGGTTTCCTTTACCAGTACGATAAATTCGTTTCCGAGTGCGGGAAGTATGTTCTTTATAGCCTGCGGAAGCACGATAAGCCACATTGTCTGACCTGCGCCGAGACCCAGCGATCTTCCTGCCTCTGTCTGACCCTTGTCGATAGACTCGATACCTGCACGGACAATCTCCGCAACATACGCACCCGAATTTATACCGAAGCACAAAACTGCGGCAACTATTGCGTTTGCGCCTCTGTAGTTGAACAGAACTGCGTTTATGAGCAACAGCTGTACAAGTACGGGCGTACCTCTTATTACGAATACATACAGGTCGCATATCTTAGCTATCCAGCCGATACCTCTCCTGCCTGCGCATAACTGCTTTACTACTGCCACGAATGCGCCGATAAGAAAACCGAGAATAACCGCAAACAGCGATATGAGCAGTGTGTTTCCGATACCGCTTAAATAGAATTCATAACGGTTTTCTCTTATAAGCGCCTTGTCAATGGCATCCCATATACCAAGAAAGAAGTCCAATTCTTAATTCCTCCGTCTTATGCCTTTCAAAAAATACGGGCGGCATTTCACCGCCCGGTAATTTTATCAGTCAGCAGAATTATTCAGCCTTGCTGTCAGCGTCGGCACCTGCACCTGTTGTGTGCTTGAGTGTGAACTCGTCAACCTTGCCTTCGTCAATCAGCTTCTGAAGAACCTTGTTTACCTTTTCTTCAAGCTCTGTGTTGCCCTTCTTGAAAGCAAAAGCGTACTTGTCTGTGAATACCTCGCCGTCAAGAATTTCAAGGTTGTCATTACCCTTTACCATTTCCTTTGCGGGAAGCTCGTCCATAACGATGCAGTCAACCTTGTCACTCTTTAAGTCTTCTGCCGCCTGAACATACTTTGTATAACGTGAGGGCTCCTTCTTAAGATCGTCTGTTACATATGTATCGGCAACTGTTGACATCTGAACGGCAATCTTTGTGTCACCGCCGAGATCATCGGCGCTCTTTACTCTGTTTGCTCCCTTGAGTACAACGATAACCTGCTTTGACTTAGCGTATTCGATTGAGAAGTCCATAGCCTCCTGACGCTCGGGAGTAACCGAGATGCCTGCTGCTGCAAAGTCAACCTTGCCCTGCTGTACGGCTAAAAGCGCACCGTCAAAGTCCATTGACTGGATCTCAAGCTCCATACCGAGCTCCTTTGCAACTTCGTTTGCAATATCAACGTCGATACCTACAACATTGTTACCGCTCATATATTCATAAGGAGCGAAACCGGGTTCTGTAGCCATAATGAGCTTGCCGCCTGTTGTGTTTGACTGACAGCCTGCCATAGCAAGACCGCAGGTAGCGGCAACGAGAATGCCTGCAATTATTCTTTTGATCTTCATAAAAATACCTCTTTTTTTATATTTCTTTGTTTTTTGTGCGCTTTCTGCGCTATCGTTAATATTATAGTGCATTTCTTTTCAATAAGCAAGAGTTTTTCGTTTTTTTGTGTAAAATACATATAAAAAATGTGCCGCAGTGGGATGCTGTGGCACATCGGGTTGTAGAAAAAGTTTGTTTTTTATAAAAATAGAGCAAATTCTATATCCCTAACCCCAAACCCCTTCCCCGTGGGAAGGGGCTATATTACTGGGGCTACCGCCCCTAGTCCCTGTCGGGGGCTTCGCCCCTGCGACCCCATTTTCAAAAAAAATATAGGTTTATCGACAGACTGAATGTGCCGCAGTGGGATGCTGTGGCACATAATCTTTGCTTTTCCGGCTTACTTTCTTGAGAATAAGCCCTTTTTCTCGTAAGGCTCGCTTGTAATGTCTTTAAGCTCGTAGCCCGTTGGTTGCATAACCTCTCTGATCTTGTCTTCGGAAAGCGCCTCCTCGCTTATTATCACGGTTTCTCCCTTTGAGTGAGAAGAAGTGACCTTCTTTACGGGAAAAGCATTTCTGATAGCGTCGTTGACGTGTGATTCGCACATTCCGCACATCATTCCGTCAATTTTAAGTGTTGTCTTTACCATTGTAAATTCCTCCGTTACTTTATTGATATTACTTTATAGCCGCTGTTTTCAACGGCTTTTTTAAGCTGTTTGTCGGGTACTTCGCCTGAAAGCTCAGCCACTGCGATACCGTCTGTATGGCTAGCTACAGCGCTTGCCACCTGCGGAATAGCCTCAAGCGCAGTCTTTACATGATGCTCGCATTTTTCGCACATCATACCCTTTATTTTTATCGTCTTTGTTATTTTCGCCGTGTCGGACGGCTGTATTGCAATATTATTTATCGGCTTTGCTTTTCTGTCGTGCTTTGTGCTGTACAGCCTGCAGAAATTTAGCCTTAACGCATTCGATACGACGCAGAAGCTGGAAAGGCTCATCGCCGCCGCACCGAACATAGGGTTAAGCGTAAGCCCGAGCGGAATAAATACGCCTGCGGCAAGCGGAATGCCGATAACGTTATAGATGAATGCCCAGAAAAGATTTTCGTGTATATTACGCAGTGACGAGCGGGAAAGCCTTATTGCCGCAGGAACATCGGTAAGCCTGCTCTTCATCAGCACAACATCGGCGGCATCTATCGCAACGTCAGTTCCTGCGCCTATAGCGATGCCTGTATCTGCGGCGGTAAGCGCAGGTGCATCGTTTATGCCGTCGCCTATCATAGCAACCTTACCCTGTGCCTTGAGCGAGCGGATGACCGCCTCTTTTCCGTCGGGGAGAACGCCTGCTATCACCTCGTCAATGCCTGCTTTTTTGGCTACTGCCTTTGCGGTACGCTCGTTATCGCCTGTCAGCATTATTACCCGTATGCCCATATTTCTGAGCTGTTTTACTGCATCGGGGCTGTCGCTCTTTATCGTGTCGGCTACTGCTATCATACCGAGCATACGGTTGTTTTTGCAAAAAAGCAGTGGAGTTTTGCCCTCGCCTGAAAGACGGTCCGCTTCAGACTTTATTCTGTCACCGACAGCGATCTTTGCACCGATGAACTTAAGACTTCCGCCGTAAAGCGTATCACTGCCGATGGTAGCTGTAAGTCCGTTTCCGCTGAGTGCCTTGAAATTATCGACATTCTGTGCCGTTACTTCGTGCTGTGTGCCGTAAACGTTTATCGCTTTTGCAAGCGGGTGTTCGCTCTTTGCTTCAAGCGACAGTGCAAGGCTAAGAAGCTCGTTTTCGGCAACATCTTCCGCAGGGATTATATCCGTTACGACCGGCTCTCCTGCTGTTACGGTGCCTGTTTTATCAAGCACGGCTATCTGAGTTTTTCCTGTCTGCTCAAGCGAAACGGCGGTCTTGAAAAGAATGCCGTTCTTTGCGCCGACACCGTTTCCTACCATTATCGCAACGGGAGTGGCAAGTCCGAGTGCACACGGACAGCTTATAACAAGCACCGATATTCCTCTCGCCAGAGCATAAGCGAAATCCTGTCCGAGCAAGAGCCACACTATCGTAGTGACAACGGCAATTGCAATAACGGTCGGAACGAATATTCCCGATACCTTGTCGGCAATCTTCGCAACGGGCGCTTTTGTTGCCGCCGCATCGCTCACCATTTTTATTATCTGCGATAAGGTGGTATCCTCTCCTACACGGGTTGCCCTGCAGGTGATGAAGCCCGTCTGATTTATGGTAGCCGCCGAAACATTATCTCCGACCGTCTTATCTACCGGTATGCTTTCGCCTGTCAGTGCGGATTCGTTGACCGTGCTTTCGCCGTCTGTTACTACTGCGTCAACGGGTATGCTTTCGCCGGGACGTACAACGAATATATCGCCCTTCATCACTTCTTTGGCAGGAACAGTATGCTCCGTGCCGTTTCGTATTACGTTTGCGGTCTTAGGGGCGAGGTTTACAAGCCCTTTCAACGCATCGGTGGTTTTGCCTTTGGAACGGGCTTCGAGCAGTTTTCCGACCGTGATTAGCGTCAGTATCATAGCCGCCGATTCAAAATAGAACTCGTCCATATACATCATAACGGCATCTGCATTTTGGTGAAGCTGTGCATCGGTCATCATAAACAGGGCGTATACGCTCCATACAAATGACGCACCCGAGCCGAGTGCCACAAGCGTATCCATATTCGGCGAGCGGTTGATAAATCCCTTGAAGCCGTTTATAAAGAACTTGCCGTTTATAACCATTATAATTGCGCTTAGCAGCAACTGCACAAGACCCATAGCGACATGGTTTCCGTCAAACCACGACGGAAGCGGAAATCCCCACATCATATGACCCATTGAGAAGTACATCAGTATCACAAGAAAAACGAGTGATGCTATCAGCCTTTTTCTAAGACCGGGCGTTTCGGTATCACGCAGTGAATCGCCATCGGTATCGGTGTTTTCCGTTTTTGCGCCTTTCAGCCTTGCACCGTAGCCTGCCTTTTCAACGGCAGAGATTATTTCCTGCGGTGACGCTGTACCATCAACACCCATTGAATTTGTAAGCAGGCTCACCGAACACGAGGTTACGCCCTTTACCTTGCCGACCGCTTTTTCCACTCTTGCACTGCAGGCGGCACAGCTCATGCCGGTGACATCGTACTGCTCCATAATAAGACCCTCTTTCTTTTGCTGTATATCTTTATATTATGTCCGTCTGACGTTATTTCATCAGCTTTTGCAGAGTTGTGACAAGCTCGTCTATGACCTCGTCCCTGCCTTCTCTTATATCTCTTGCAACGCAGCCTCTTATATGGCTTGCCAGCAGTTCCTTATTGAAGGCGTTCATTGCGGCGTTGACTGCGGCGGATTGAATAAGCACATCGTTGCAGTATGCGTCATTCTCAATCATAGCCTCGATGCCACGCACCTGTCCTTCAATGCGTTTAAGGCGGTTAAGAAGCGCTTTTTTGTGCTTTTCGTCCCTTACTGTATGCTTTTCACAACACGGACAGACTTTTTTGACCGCTCTTTTATTTTCGATTTTATTTTCACTCATAGCGTTACCTCTGAATTTTTGCTGTAGGTTTAATATACCCTCACGGGGTATTTATATTATATACTCCCCAGGGGTATTTGTCAAGGATAATTATATAATTTTCCGATAACACGATGTCGTTTCTGTTATTCGGAATACAGAGCGAAATATAGGTGTGACACAATTCCTTGATATTAAAAATTAAAAAAACGGGTCGCAGGGCGGTTGCACGGCAAAACAGCACTTCGGCATATTAACTCTGTTTATCATCCGCACATTTCCCGATAATTCGGAAAGCGCTTCCGGAACAGGAATTGTGCGTATTTACCGAAGAATACGCTGCGGAATTGTGCAAAACGGAAAATTTTCAGAATCTCTTGAAAAACCGTAGGAATTATGCTACAATCAAACTGCCGGAAACGTTTTCGGTAATTTGATTCAGACAACAGGTGAGCCATTGACTATAAAGGATATTGCAAGACTTGCCGGCTGCGGCGTGAGCACGGTTTCACGGGCGCTTAACGGCAGTAATGAGATAAGCGAACAGACCAAAGAACGCATAAACGAGGTTATCCGTAAGTATAACTATACGCCTAACGGCAATGCACGCCGTATGCGCAGGAGCGCAGAAAAGACCATACTGCTCATCGTTAACGGCAGCAGTAACCTGTTCTTTTCACCGCTCATCGAGCAGATACAGATAGCGGCTTCTTCCGCAGGATTTCAGATTGCAGTGAACCACATTGACGAGCAGGAGGACGAGGTGCAGTTTGCGTCAAGGCTCTGCACGGAGTTAAGACCTGCCGGGGTGATATTTCTCGGCGGTGATATGCGAAACTTCAAAAGGAGCTTTGCACGGATAAAACTGCCCTGTATACTGAGTACGGCAAACGCTGAGGAGCTTGGCTTTGAAAACCTTTCCTCCGTCAGCGTTGACGACTATGACGGCGGCAGGGCGGCGGCAGAACAGCTGTTCGACCGTGGTCACAAAAAAGTCGGGATACTTGGCGGCGACCTCAGCTCCTACGGTCCTTCGGGATTGCGTTACGGCGGTTTTTGCAGTGTATGCTCTGAGCGGGGTGCGGATATTCCCGACAGCGAACTTTGTGCATATACGTTCAGCTCTGCTTATGAGGCGGCAGTGGCTCTTTATCACAAGTGCAAGGGTATGACGGCGGTATTCGCCATGTCGGATATTATCGCCGTGGGCGCTGTACGGGCATTTCTCGATATGGGTAAGCGTGTGCCGGAGGATATTTCGGTGCTTGGCTTCGACGGAATCGAACTGTCTGAATACAGCAACCCCAGAATAGCAACATTAGCCCAGCCGATCCACCAGATTTCAAGTCTGTCTGTGCGTATGCTGGTGAATATGATCGAAGACGGCGCCGAGGCGAGCCATGTAACGCTCAGGGCGCAGTTCAGATCGGGCGGCTCAATGGGCAGAATATAGATTTTGTTGGAGGTCAACATGAGAAAAAGCGGTATCTTACTGCACATTGCGTCACTGCCGAACAAATACGGCATCGGCACGATGGGCAGGGAAGCCTATAAATTCGTTGACTGGCTCAGAAGCGCCGGTCAGAGTCTGTGGCAGATACTTCCGCTGTCACAGACGAGCTTTGGCGATTCGCCGTACCAGAGCTTTTCCATATATGCCGGAAATCCTTACTTCATCAGCCTTGAGACGCTGGAGGAGGAGGGGCTTCTGAAGCATAAGGAATATGCAGATATAAACTGGTGCAAGGATCCGAGATATATCGACTACGCCACGATGTACGAGAACTTCTATAAAGTGATGAGGCTCGCATTCGGGCGCTTTTCTAAGGGCAGGAATGGTAACGTTTCCGAAGAATATAAGACATTCGTTGCCGAAAATCCGTGGCTTGAGAATTACACGCTGTTCATGGCACTAAAGGACGCACACGGCGGTAAAAGCTGGTGCGAGTGGGAAACACCGCTTCGCCTGCGTGACGTAACAGCGGTATATTCCGCAAAGAAGAAGTACGCAAAGGATATGGAATTCTACGCATTCCTTCAGTTCGAGTTCTTCCGTCAGTGGTACAAGCTGAAGAAGTACGCAAATGACAACGGGATACAGATTATCGGCGATATTCCGATATACTGCGCCCTTGACAGTGCGGATGTCTGGTGCGAATCGCAGCTGTTTCAGCTTGACCGTGACAGAGTGCCTACCGTCGTTGCAGGATTCCCTCCGGACGCATTCTCGGAGGACGGGCAGTTGTGGGGCAACCCCATCTACGACTGGGACAGAATGAAGCAGGAAAACTATCGCTGGTGGGTCGGCAGAATGAGCTTCGCAAAGAAGCTGTATGATATTGTCCGTATAGATCACTTCATCGGTTTCAACAGCTACTACGCTATACCGTTCGGAAACAAGACCGCACACGGCGGCGAGTGGCACGATGGCCCGAAATACGATCTGTTCAATGTCATTAAGAGAGAAACCGGAAAGGGCGGTATCATAGCGGAGGATCTGGGAATAATCACTCCGTCTGTGAGAAAACTTCTCAAGCAGGCGGCTTATCCCGGTATGAAGGTGCTGCAGTTTGCTTTTGACCCTACGGGAAAGAGCGAATATCTTCCGCAGAACTACACATCGCAGAACTGCGTTGTGTATACTTCCACCCACGACAGCGATACGGCGCTTGGCTGGTTCAACAACCTTGATCGTAAAACAAAGCAGTTCGTGAAGGAATATCTCGGGGTGCGCCATGCGGCCGAACTTCCCGAGGCATTCATCGACATCGCCTGGAAAAGCACCGCAGATATGGCTATGACTACAATGCAGGAACTGTGCGGATTCGGAACCGAGGCACGCATAAACGTTCCCTCCACCATCGGAAATAACTGGCGCTGGAGGACACTGGAGAGCGACTTTACCGCTCAGAGTGCGGCGTATCTCGACAGACTGACTAAAATAAGTAACAGAAAACCTCCCGTTAAAAAATCAAGAAAAAAACGATAATGAAAGGAGCATTATATGAAGATTGAAAATTTCAAGGAGAAGCTCGTTTCCCTCTGTGAGAAGGAGTATCACGCACAGCCGAGGGAACTGACGGCAAATCAACTGCACTGTGCAGTTTCAAAACTCGTTATGGATGAGCTTTCTCCTGTGTGGGACAAGAGCCGGGTCGCACACGATAAAGCACGCAAGGCAAGCTATCTCTCTATGGAATTTCTGGTGGGTCGTGCAATATACAACAACCTGCTGTGTCTTGGGATACTTGACAGCACAGCTGAGGAGCTGAAATCGCTCGGCGTGGATATATCCGAATTCGAGGAGGTCGAGGACGCCGCTCTCGGTAACGGCGGTCTGGGCAGGCTTGCGGCGTGCTTTCTGGACAGTGCGGCTACACTTGATCTTCCTCTGGATGGCTACGGAATACGCTATAAGTACGGCCTGTTCAAGCAGGGCATCAAGGACGGATTCCAGACCGAAACCGCAGACGATTGGCAGAGATACGGCGACCCGTGGAGCGTTCGTCGTGAGCAGGAAACGGTTGTGATACACTTCGCTGACGGCGATGTGAACGCAGTTCCCTACGACTATCCCGTTATCGGATACGGCACTGAGAATGTAGGCACTCTGCGACTTTGGCAGGCTGAAACCGACGATGAGTTCGACTTTGACCTGTTCAACCGCAGTAAGTTCACCGAAGCCGGCGAAAAGAAGCGTGCCGCCGAGGACATTTCCCGTGTACTTTATCCCAATGACGAAACAGAGGCAGGAAAGATACTCAGACTGAAGCAGGAATATTTCTTCAGCGCCGCCGCAGTTGCCGATCTTATCAGAAAGCATAAGGCGATTTTCGGCACGATGGAGAATTTTGCGGATTACAATTGCATTCAGATGAATGATACTCATCCCGTTATCGCTCTGCCTGAGTTTATCCGTGTGGTAATGCGTGACGAGGGCTGGAAGTTTGACAAGGCTTTCGAAGCGGCAAAGAAGGTGTTCAACTACACCAACCATACCATCATGCAGGAAGCACTTGAGAAGTGGGACAGCAGACTTATCGAACGAATAGTCCCCGAAGTGTACAGCGTGATGATAATGCTCAACGAGGCATTCGAATCCGAAATGCACCGCAGGAATGTTCCACAGGATAAACGTGCGGTTATGCGTCTTATAAAGAATGGCACCGTGCATATGGCAAATATTGCGGTATTCGGTTCTTCCTATGTGAACGGCGTTGCGGCTATACACACAGAGCTGTTAAAGACTACCGTGCTGAAGGACTGGTACGAGCTGTACCCCGAGAGATTTCAGAACAAGACTAACGGCATCACACAGCGCAGATGGCTGGCTTTGTGCAACCGTGAGCTTTTCGCACTAATTACCGAACTGCTCGGTGATGATAGCTGGGTAACTGACCTTGACAAGTTAAGCGGGCTTAAGAAGTATGCGGACGATGAGAGTGTGCTTCGCCGCTTTATAGATATAAAGCACGCTAAGAAGCAGCAGCTTGCCGACTTTATCAAGAAATCGGAGGGAATTGAAATCGACCCGAAATCCGTTTTTGATATTCAGATTAAGCGTCTGCACGAATACAAGCGTCAGCTTCTGAACGCATTCTCGATACTGTATCTTTACTACGAGATAAAGGATGGAAATCTCAGAGATTTCACCCCTACTACATTCATTTTCGGTGCAAAGTCCGCACCCGGATATTACCGTGCAAAAGGCATTATCAAGTTTATTAACGAGGTAGCAAAGCTTGTAAACTCCGACCCGGATACAAAGGATCTGCTGAGAGTGGTATTTGTGAGCAATTACCGTGTTTCCTATGCGGAGAAGCTGGTGGCTGCGGCTGATATTTCCGAGCAGATCTCCACGGCGGGTACAGAAGCTTCGGGTACAGGCAATATGAAGTTTATGCTCAACGGCGCAGTTACGCTCGGCACACTGGACGGCGCTAACGTTGAGATTGCCGAGGAAGCCGGTGCAGAGAACGAATATATCTTCGGTGCAACTGTAGAGGAACTGGAGAAGATTATGCCGCACTACGTTCCCCGTGACATTACAGAGAGCGATCCGAAGATCAAGCGTGTGGTATCCGCACTTATTGACGGTACCGTTTCCGACGGCGGAAGCGGCGTGTTCAGAGAACTTTATTTCGCACTTATGGAGGGTGCAAGCTGGCACGTTCCCGATAATTACTACCTTTTGGGCGACCTTGACAGCTATGTTAAGGCAAAGCTGGCAGTAAACCGTGACTACAGCAACGAACTTGCGTTCGCAAAGAAGTGCTGGCTGAATATCTGCTCTGCGGGTAAGTTCAGTTCAGACCGCACCATCGCTGAATATGCGAAGGATATATGGCATATCGGCAAGGTGTAATTTACCGAGTTTTGTATCGGATTTTATTTTCGGTTTCGTTTGCAGTGAAACGTGTTATATGGATTGTAACAACGTTTCACCGGAAACGTTGCCATTATTCACAAAAGCGACAGATGGTAATTGGCTATTATGACAAATTTACAATTGTTTTTTAAATTTTTAAAAAATATTGTATAAATTCGCTTGACAGACAGAAATAATCTGTTATAATTAAACCAGAATTTCGAACCAAGTAATCAAATTTCGAAACAAAGCCGAATCAGCAGGGTAGCACAGACAGCCTGCTTTTGATTTTAGGATTTTTGTTTCGAAACAAGACTAAAGTTTCGAAATGCAATAAAAGTAAGCAAGTGATTATATTCAGGAGGAATTAATTATGAAGTACAGGAAGATCATGACAGCGATAGCTTCTATGACAATGGCAGGCGTAATGCTGGCCGGCTGCTCAAGCAACAGCACAAGCGGCACAAGCAGTACAGACAGCGGCTCTGCGGCAGGCAACAGCACAGCTTCTTCAGGCGGCAGCGAATCCACCGCCGGCAGCGAGAAGGTTAGCCTCACGGTATGGGGTCCGCAGGAGGATCAGGAACTGATCAAGAAGATGTGTGACGAATTTGCTGCTGCAAATCCCGAAAAGACCTACACCTTCACCTACGGCGTTGTCAGCGAGGCAGACGCTCAGAAGGAAGTTAACAAGGACATCTCGGCGGCGGCTGACGTATTCGCTTTCGCTTCGGACCAGACCGCTATACTGGTGAACGCAGGCGCACTCTACAGAGTAACAAAGAATAAGGATCAGATCGTTGCGGAAAATTCTGAAGCTTCTATTTCAGCGGCTTCGATAAACGGCGAGCTTTACGGCTATCCTTATGTATCCGATACCTACTTTATGTACTACGACAAGTCCAAGCTGACAGAGGATGATGTAAAGTCTATCGAAGGCATTATGTCGAAGAATATCGACGGCGTTACAACAAACTTCGCTTTCAATACAGATGACGGCTGGTATCAGGCAGGCTTCTTCTTCGGCGCAGGCTGCAAGCTGTTCGGTGATGACGGAACCGATCCCACAAAGTGCGATTTCAATAACGAGCGTGGCTATATGGTAGGCGAATATCTCATCGACCTGGTAGCTAACCCCAAGTTCGGCGCCAACTTCGATGACTCGCTTGTAAAGGCAGGCTTTGCAGAGGGTACTTTGGCAGCTGCAGTTTCCGGTGTATGGAACGCAGGCGAAATCCAGAAATCTCTCGGCGATAACTACGCAGCTACAAAGCTCCCCGAGTTCAAACTCTCAAACGGCGAAACCGTTCAGATGGGCAGTATGGCTAACTTCAAGATCATGGGCGTAAACGCTGAAACCAAGAACCCGCTTGACGCAATGGCTCTTGCTGAGTGGCTCACTAATAAGGACAACCAGAAGACCAGATTCGAGGTTCGTTCATACGCTCCCACAAACGTTGAGCTTGCAAGCGACTCAGCTACTATGAACTCCAACATCGCTGTAGGCGCTCTTGCACAGCAGGCTAAGTACTCAACCGTTCAGACTTCTATCGGTCAGGTCCAGAACTACTGGACACCCGCTGAGGCTTTCGGTCAGGAAATTATCGCAGGTACCTGCACAAAGAGCAATCTCCAGGATAAGCTGAACGCTTATGTTGAGGCAGTTCTCGCAACACTCAGCTGACAAAAAAGCATTTAAGGTAATTCACCAATAAGTATATATGTTTCTCCAGGTTCCATTTCTTCGTGGGCGGCGTGACAGCCGCCCACAGAATCGGAACGTGCTTTATGCAGTTTCAATGCTTCCTGAATACTTGACACAGAACAATATCGGTTGCATAATTTTATCCGGTTATTATATGTGTTGATCAGATCCTCCGGGAAGGCTGCATTGAAACTGCACAAAGCTTCAATACTACTCAAGGAGGTAACTGCAATGACAAGTCTTGATTTTTACGCTCTTCCGTGGTACAAGAAAATACTTGTTAAAATAGCAGAATTTTTTGTAGCCATCGGAAAAGGCGTCGCTAATTTCGTGATCGGGGCGCCCGGCGCCGTATGGCGTTTTATAAAAATGATCGGCAGGGGTCTTGGCTGGCTCGGAAGCACATTTGTTCACGGTGACGCTCTCACCAAGCTCTCATATATTATAATGGGTGCAGGAAACCTGTTCCGAGGTCAGATAATCAAGGGGCTGATATTCATTGCCGCAGAGGTAGCGTATATCGGCTTTATGATTGACTCGGGACTCGGCTTTATAGCAGGGCTCAGAAATCTCGGTACGGTGCAGAGAGGCTGGTACTTCGATGAAACGCTCGGCATTGATGTAATGCGTGAAAACGGCGACAACTCAATGCTTATTCTCCTTTACGGAATATTTGCACTGTTCGTAACTCTGGCATTCATATTCATGTGGGTACATAACATAAAGTCGGCGTACAGCGCACAGCAGATTAAAAAATCCGGCAAGAAGCTGCCGGGCTTAGTGGACGATTTGAAGTCGCTTCTGGACGGACAGTTCCACAAGACGCTTCTTTTCATTCCCGTATCCGGCATCGTGGTATTCACGATAGTTCCGCTGGTATATATGATCTCGCTGGCGTTCACCAACTATGATAAGGATCATCAGGTGCCTGCAAATCTGTTCACCTGGATAGAATTTGATAACTTCAAAACTATTCTCGGAAGTAATTCCACTATCGGCAACACTTTCTGGCCGGTACTCGGCTGGACACTGGTATGGGCATTTTTCGCAACGTTCCTTAACTACTTCCTCGGAATAATTCTTGCGATGCTCATCAACAAGAAGGGCGTCAAGTTCAAGGCATTCTACAGAACGCTCTTTGTACTCGCCATTGCAGTACCGCAGTTCGTTTCACTGCTGGTAATGAAGAATGTTTTAGCTGAAGCGGGTCCTGTGAACGTACTTCTTCAGGAGCTTGGATGGATTTCATCTCCGCTGCCGTTCTTCACCGATCCGATGTGGGCAAGAATGACGATCATAGCCGTAAACCTGTGGATAGGTATTCCGTATACGATGCTTATTGTTTCGGGTATCCTTATGAATATCCCAGACGATCTTTATGAGGCGGCAAGGATTGACGGTGCTTCTCCGTTTGTAATGTTCAGAAAGATAACTATGCCGTATGTGCTGTTCGTTACTACACCTTACCTTATTACACAGCTTGTCGGCAACATAAACAATTTCAACGTTATCTACTTCCTTACCGGCGGTACTCCGGCAACACTGGATTACTACCAGGCAGGAAAGACCGATCTGCTCGTTACCTGGCTGTATAAGCTGACGGTCAACTCAAGGGATTACAGCTACGCCGCAACGATAGGTATTCTGGTATTCATCATCTGCTCGCTGCTTTCGCTGATAACCTTCCGCAGATCCGCATCCTATAAGAATGAGGAGGCGTTCCAGTAATGAGAGAGATAAGAAAACAATCGTACTCCTACCAAAAAAGACAGCGCACGATTAATATCGTTATACAGATCGTGCTGCTGATACTGGGTCTGATGTGGATACTTCCGCTTATGTGGATAATCCTGACGTCATTTCGTGCAGAGCCCGGTTCATATACAAGCTACTTCTGGCCCAAGAGCTTCACGCTTGATAACTACTCGAAGCTGATCTTGGTGGATCAGCAGTTCAAGTTCACAAAATGGTTTATCAACACGTTTATCGTGGCGGTGGTATCCTGCATAGGCTCAACGTTCATTGTGCTTGCGGTGTCCTACGCTCTCAGCCGACTGAGATTCAAGATGCGTAAGCCGATGATGAACATTGCACTGATTCTCGGAATGTTCCCGGGATTCATGTCTATGGTCGCTATCTATTATATCCTTAAGGGACTTGGTCTTACCGAGAATCCGCTTGTTTGTCTGACGTTGGTTTACATCTGCGGTTCCGGACTTACCTACTACATCGCAAAGGGATTCTTCGATACTATCCCGAAATCCCTTGACGAATCTGCGTACCTTGACGGTGCAACCAGATCACAGGTGTTCTTCCGCATCACTATCCCGCTTTCAAAGCCCATCATCGTATATACGATACTCACTACATTCATGGCTCCCTGGGTCGACTACATCTTCCCAAGTATGATCTGCGGTGCAAACTACGACAGTTATACTGTTGCGCTTGGTATGTTCAAGATGCTTGAGCGTGAGTTCATCGGTACCTACTATACGCAGTTCGCTGCGGCGGCAGTGCTGGTATCCATTCCTATCGGTGCGCTGTTCATAGTTATGCAGAAGTACTATGTCAGCGGTGTTACCGGCGGTGCAGTAAAGGGCTAATATCTATTATAAAGCAAAATCACTTTTCCGGAGGGGATCTTATGGCAGTCAAGAACGTAACTATCCAGGATATTGCCGACAGGCTCGGTATGGCAAAGAGTACAGTTTCGAAGGCCATCTCAGGTGCTACCGACATCAGCGAAAAGACCCGTGAGCGTGTGCTTGCCTGTGCCAGCGAGATGGGGTATCAGGTAAAGGCAAAGCACGTTTCATATACTAAGTCGATAGTTGTCTTTATCTACGGAAGCATCCACTATGACAAGGTGGATCAGTTCGGCTATGAGATCATTCTCGGATTACAGGCCGCCGCTGCGGAACACGGTATCGGGGTAAATATCACTGCTATAAGCAATGCCGAACTGAAAAGCGGCAACTACTATTCTATCGTGTCGGGGGGAAACTGCGAGGGGGCGGTTTTCCTCGGCTTCAAGCCGCACCATGTGTTCATTGAGCATATACGCAGTCTGAATATTCCGCTTGTGATACTTGATAACAATGTTGATTATCAGCTGGCGGCTCGTGTCGGATGCGACAGTGCAGAGGGAATTCGTCAGATGGTGCAGTATCTCTGGATGAGAGGTCATGACAGGATCGGATTTTTAGGCGGCGAGGAGGACAGTATCGTCACGCAGGAACGCTATCAGGCGTATTCCGACGCACTGAAAGAACTTGGGCTTGAGGAGGATAAAGATGCTGTCAGATACGGACATTTCTCTGCGAAAGGCACACGAAAGAGGATCCTTCCGATAGCTCAGACAGGAGTCACCGCAGTGGTTTGTATCAGCGACCTGTTAGCTTGCTCTGCAGTGCAGGAGCTTGAAAAAGCGGGCTATGTCGTACCTACGGATATAAGCGTGACAGGCTACGACAACCTCCCCGTGTCAGAATATTCGCAACCCCGTATTACAACGATGTATCAGAACCGAATACATATCGGAAAGACCGCATTCGTAATGCTTCAGCAGATGAACAGCGGTATCTCGATAGAAGCGGTCAGCCTTCGCCCCGAACTCATTGAGAGAGAATCCGTGAAATTGATAGCCAAGAGAATTTTGCCCGAGGAAGACAAATGAAAAATACAAGATTTTTACTTTCAGCCGCAGCCGCTGTTACGGCGGCGGCTATTCTTTTATCCGGGTGCAGTACCCCGGAGGAAACTGTGTCGGAAAGCTCACAGCCGCAGGCTCCGTCATACCGTTACGAACACGAACTGAATGTGATAGACGATAACTACCGTAATTACTACCAGGTGTTCGTTTATTCGTTCTGCGACAGCAACGGTGACGGTATAGGCGACCTTGCAGGAGTCACATCCAGACTGGACTATATTCAGGATATGGGCTTCAACGGTATATGGCTTTCGCCTATAATGCCGTCGGATTCCTACCACAAGTACAGCGTAAAGGATTATTATGCCATTGACGAGCAGTACGGCACGATGGAGGATTTTGAGAAGCTTGCCGCAGAGTGCAAAAAGCGTGGAATAAAGCTGTTGATAGACCTTGTGATGAATCACAGCTCCAACGAGCACGAGTGGTTCAAACACGCTTCAAAGAGCCTGCGCAGTGATCCGTGCGGTGCGGCTAAAGACAAGCCCTGCCTTAACGACAATATCTGCCCTGTGCATGATAAATACATCGACTATTATTATTTTACGGACGAGAAGCCTGTCGGAACGAACTCCTGGTACAGAATAGGCTCGAACCGGTGGTATCAGGCGGTTTTCTCAGAGCAGATGCCGGAGTTGAATCTTGATAATTCTGCGGTGCGCAGTGAGTTTGAGAAGATAGCTGACTTCTGGCTGGAAAAGGGTGCAGGCGGATTCCGTCTGGATGCTGTCAAGGAGTATTTCAGCGGCAACCCCGAAAAGAATATCGAGGTGCTGAATCAATTTATGAAGCACTGCAAGACGGTTGCCCCGAAATGCTATGTTGTCGGAGAGGTGTGGGAGAGCTTCACAAACTATACTAAATACTACAGCTCCGGGATTGACAGCGTATTCGGCTTCACTATGGCACAGGAAAGCGGAAAAATCGCCAAGACGATCAATGGTAAGGGTGCTGATAACTCGGTTAAATCCTTTGCACAGGCAATGGTGACTGTCGAGCAGAAGCTGGCTTCCTACAGCGATACCGCAATTGACGCACCATTCATAGGAAATCACGATACCAACCGTGGCGCAGGTATACTCGGATATAACGAAACGAAAATAAAGGCGGCGGCAGGATTACTGCTCACAATGTCCGGTTCGCCTTTCGTGTATTACGGTGACGAGATAGGTCTTTCCGGAAGCGGACGTGACGAGAATAAGCGTGCCCCGATGATATGGGACAGCGAGGGTACGGGACTTACATACGGACCGCCTGATATGGAGCGGCAGGAAAACCGTTTTGCCGATGTGCAAACACAGCTTGCAGACGAGAATTCCATATTGAATTACTACAAGCGTGCGCTCAGGATACGCAACGAAAACCCCTGCATTGCAAGAGGTACGACCGAAGTGCTGACAGTGCCGGGACAGGATATTGCGGCAGTACGCCGCACATTTGACGGCGACAGTATTGTGATTGTTTATAACTACTCCGATGAAAGCAAAGAGATCACGGAGCTTGACGGACTTTCCGAAATGCAGATACGGGGATATCTGACTGTTGATTCAGCAGAGGAGGTTCTGCTTGACGGTGGTCTTAAAATGCCTGCGTACAGCATTGCATTTCTTACCGGAAAATAACTACGGAGGTAATTATGGATATAATGCCTGATTTTGACCTTATCGACAGGGAATATGCGTATGACGGGGAGCTTGGCGCACTTTATTCCAAGTCTCAGACTACGTTCAGAGTGTGGAGCCCGACGGCACAGAGAGCCGTGCTGAAGCTGTATCTCAGCGCAAAGGCAAATCTGCCGCATTCCGTTACTGAAATGAGCAGGGACAAAGGCGTATGGGAGGTTACTGTACCCGGCGACCTGCACGGAATGTACTATACCTATGAATTCACTTTTGACGGCTCGACCCGTGAAACGATAGATATTTACGCACGCTCAGCAGGTGCAAACGGCATCAGGGGAATGGTAGTCGATCTAATGCGTACAGATCCTGCCGGCTGGGACAGCGACCGTCCTGTTACACTTGAAAGCTACACGGACGCAGTGATATACGAGCTTCACGTCCGTGATTTCTCCTCCGATAAAAGTGCAAATTTCCGCCTTCGAGGAAAGTTCGGCGCATTCTGCGAGAACAGGGTGACGAACGGCTTCAGTGACACTGTGGGACTTGACTACATTGCTTCACTTGGTGTTACGCATATTCATCTGCTTCCGGTGTTTGACTCCCAGACGATAGACGAGGACGACCCCGAGGCAGGCTTCAACTGGGGATACGATCCGCTCAACTACAATATTCCCGAGGGAAGCTACACTACCGATCCAAACAACGGTACCGACAGGGTAAGACAGTTCAAGGAACTTATCCACGCAGTACATCAAAAGGGAATGGGTGTGATAATGGACGTGGTTTACAACCACACCTACAGCACGGAAGATTCACCGTTTGCAAAGACCTTCCCCGGATACTACTACCGTCACAACAAGGACGGAAGTCTTTCGAACGGTTCTGCGTGCGGAAACGAATTTGCGAGCGAACGTGCTATGGCGAGCCGATTCATCGTGGACAGTCTTTGCTATCTGGCAAAGGAGTACAAGCTGGACGGATTCCGTTTCGACCTTATGGGTCTGCTTGATATTCATACGCTGAATTCTGCAGCTGAGAAGCTGCGCAGGATAAATCCCTCCATAATACTTTACGGTGAAGGCTGGACAGGGGGAAAAAGCCCGCTGCCCGAGAGACTTCGTGCGATGAAAAAGAATGCGGTAAAGCTGCCGCAGTACGCTATGTTTTCGGACGATTTCCGTGACGGTGTTAAAGGCTCCGTATTTGAGGACGAGGAGTGCGGTTATGTAAACGGGAACGCATCGGAGCTGTCGGAGATGATGAAGTCGGTAATATCCGGCGGAATCTACCGTATGGATGTGCAGAGAAAACGTTCTGAATGCTGGACGGATACTCCTCAGCAGGTCGTGAACTATGTTGAGGCGCACGATAATCTCACTCTCTTTGACAAACTGAGAATTTCTATGCCGGAGGCTTCGGGGCAGGAACGTGTATCGGTAGATAAGCTGGCGGCTGCTCTTGTGTTTCTTTCGGAGGGAATTCCTTTCATGCAGGCAGGGCAGGAGATACTGCGCAGTAAACCGTCGCCTGACGGAGGATTTGTTCACGACAGCTACAATTCTCCCGACAGCGTGAACAGCATTAAGTGGAACGATGTGACCATTCATCGTAGTGTTATGGAATACTACCGTGGACTTATCGCAATACGAAAGCGCTTTCCGGAATTCAGACTGCGTACTGCGCACGATATTCGCAGTCGTTTGGAATATGAAGATCTCGGCGGCGGTGCATTGGCGGTGCATTACGGCGATAGGCTGATACTGGTGATAAATCCGGGAGAAACGGTGCTGAAATACGATCCGGGTCGCTCTGCGGAAATTTACGCAGACAGCAGAAAGGCAGACGCTCAGCCGCTTTATCGGACTAAAGGCACATTTGCCGTGAAGCCGCATAGCATCATACTGGCAGGGCTTAATTAAAGCGACTTCAAACAAAGGCATTTATTGATTTTTACATTTGCCGATTTGCAAAATTTAGAGAAAGACAGAATACAAGCACAAAACCCCGTCACAGAAACACTCTGTGACGGGGTTTATTATATGGCTGAATAGCCGAAACACCTTATTTCAAGCGGTTTTTGGACAATAAAAAATCCACCGTAATTCTATCAAAATTACGGTGGATTTATGTCTATGGGCTACGAAAAAGATATTTTCGGCAGTTTTGCGTATGACTTCGAACTCTCGCAAAAACTTATATTCGGTTAATCATATATGCGACTTTTATTTTATTATTCGGGAATAAGAACATCCCCGCCGGAGATTACCACGTCAGATGCGGAAATGGCACTGTCAATGGTATTCGATTCGTCAATTTCGCCTTCGTATGTTATCTGAACATTTTCTCCCACTCGGATAGCTCCGCTTTCTGCATAACGGGAGATGCGCAGATCATTCAGAAGGATTTTGTACGTGATTCCGTCATCGGGATTGGCGCAGAGAATGGAATCGTCTAACAGAATATACTCATCGGTTATCTCCGTAATCTTACCGATAATGGTATTCTGATACGGCTCATACTCTGCTTCGGTGGAATTCTCTTTTGCATATTTGATAATCTTACTGGCTGCATCTTCTCCGATATTGAAGAGGTATTGGTAATTAAAAGCGTTTGTCCACAGATAGCCATCTACAGTAACATACATGGCAACTTTATATACGCCGAGAGTTTCAGATGTGATCGTAAAACTGTAATACTCTCTATCATGTGCAACCCATTTCTCATCCTCAACAAATGGTGCATTTTCGCATCCGGCAAGAACTTCCCATACATAGTCATCATTGCTCAGTGTATAGTGTTTTTTGTTCGGACTGTCGCCGTTTACAGAGAACCGCTTCAATTCAATTGCTTTTGGGAGGTCTACCAGCTTGAAGAGCTCACCGAGCGTGTGCGGAGGTTCATAATTATCCCTCTTGAAGGTATAACAACTACCTTCCATCCTCACGGCGACAAGCTGGCTCTTATCAGCATATTTTAACTGATACACTTCAAATTTTTCAGTGTATCTATCTCCTTCAATTTCGTCAATGCCCAATACGGTATATGTTCCAATCAAATCGCCAAGGAGTTCTTCAGACACAAGGCGACCGTGACTTCGGTATACAATACCGTCAATTGTTACTTCAGTGTATTTCTCAAAAACGGTTTGATATTCCCATGGCCATACAATTCCTGATTCGCCTGCCATAATGTTAATGTCTTTATACCTATCGTTTGTGCCTCCTGGTGTAGGTTCGCCGCCTAAAAGCGATGGAAGAACAAGCGCGCCTACAACAATGATCACAGCAAAGCAGGCTGCTATTGAACCCAATTTGAGCAAATGATTTTGTTTTTTCTTGCATTCTGCTGCCGCCTCGACAAGATCCTCATCGAGGTTACCGATGGCATTGGAAAATCTCGGTATTTTCATATTTCAACGCCCTCCTTAATGAGATAGTCCCTTAGTTTGTTTCGGGTGTAGAACAACATATTTTTGACCTTACTTTTGGTAAACCCAAAGCGCTCTGCAATTTCTCCGATAGAATCGAAGTAGAAATATTTCCGGATAAAGACATTTCGCACGTCCTCCTTTTGTGTGCGCAGGAAGTGGCTGACCAGTTTGCCTACGTCCTCGTCACTCACGTCGGGGGCATACCGATCATCCGGCAGTACCGATTCCAGTTCATCCAGGGACAACTTTACATCCGCTGACCGTTTTTCACGCTTCATAAACTCCAACCGCTTCAGAGACAGGTTTCTCGCAATCTTACAGACAAAGGACATAAAATTACTCGGTCTTGTAGGCGGAATTGCATTCCACACTCCCACGTATGTATCGTTGACACATTCTTCCGAATCCTCGTGATTGTTCAGAATGTTATAGGCAATACTGTGGCAGAGCTTGCCGTACTTTGCATCCGTTTCCTTGATTGCCTGCTCATCCCGTTCAAAGTAGAGTTCTATGATTCTCAGATCATCCATGTTGTTCACCTCCCTTGTCAGACCTAAAAGCGCTTTCACCCATTAAGTACGTTTTTTCCGGCGTTGGTCTTATAATTAATAAAAAGTCGTGAATCTTTTTATCAAATAAAAATGATTGTTTTTCTAACTATATCATATTTCCACATTTCTTTCAATTCCTACAGAAAATGTCGTAAAATTGTTTCAATGCATTCAATATAGGAGTTGAAAATATGAGAACATACACCCAAGAAGAAAAGCAAGCGGTCATTGACCGTGTTATATCCGGTGAGCTGTCGACGCATATCCTCGCCGACATCGGCATACCCAAGAGTACATTTTACGGTTGGTTACGAGCTTACCGCGAGGAACAGGAAGCCGATAACCGAAGGACAGTCAGTATCCGCAATTTTCATTTGCTTGAAAACAAAGTCGCACGTTTGGAGAGCATTGTTGAAATTCTTAAATCTGCGCCCTGCACACCCAAGGCACCTTTGAGGCAACGGTTATATGCTGCCGAGCAGCTTTACGGAAAATATAACGTGCACGTGATCTGTGATGCGTTTGACATTCCCCGAGGAACATTTTATAACCACGTTCTCCGCAACAAGAAAGACAACACGTGGTATGTGAAACGTCGGGAAGAACTACGGCTTCGCATACAGGAGATTTACGACGAAAGCAATCAGATCTTCGGTGCCGCTAAAATTGCGGCAGTCATGAAAAGTGAAGGATTCAAAGTCAGCAACGAAATGGTGCGCACGCTTATGCGTGATATGGGGTTAGTCAGCATTCGTCAGTCGGCGAAGAAATTATACGAGGACGAAGGCCGCAAATACAAAAACCACCTTAACCAAGAGTTTGACACGTGCAAACCGAACGAAGTGTGGGTTAGTGATGTTACCTATTTTAAGTACGGCGAAAACGCTTATTATATTTGCGTGATTATCGACCTGTTCTCCCGTATGGTCGTGAGTTATAAAATTGGAAAGACCAACAGCACGCAACTTGTGAAGTCGACTTTTCAGATTGCCTATAAAGCACGCCAACCGGATTCAAGTTTGGTTTTCCATACCGACCGTGGCAGCAACTACCGATCCAAAACAATGAATGATTATATGCGGTCTCTGAACATCACACACTCCTTTTCACGTGCGCATGTGCCGTATGACAATTCCGTAATGGAATCGTTCTTTGCTTCTATGAAACGGGAGGAGTTATATCGCACCAAGTATCGCTCGGAATCAGACTTTCGAAGTGCGGTGGACAAGTACATGATTTTCTATAATACCAAACGCCCGCACAAGAAATTGCAATACAAGACTCCCGAACAGAAAGAAGAAGAATATGCCTTGAAACTGAAGGATTTCTGAGACACGTGCAGACAGACTAAAGGGTTCAAAAAGGTTTGTTTTTAATTTTCCGGATTGCCAAATCCGAGTTATTCGTTTTTTAGTCCGACCGACAAAAAGAAAATGCGACCTCGAAAAGCCGCATAAATACTGGATTTTATAATAAAAACACCATTGACTCCGAACTTAAGGGTTCAGATTTCAATGGTGTCTTTATATGGCGGAGAGGAAGGGATTCGAACCCACAAAATCAATTAGTTTCCAGAATCATATTCATACTATCCGCCAAAAGTAACTTGTATTTTTGTATGGCAGACGGAAAGACGTGCTGATAAACACGCTCGATCATATTTGTTGACGAATGTCCCATCAATTCGGCTATGTATCTTTGCGGTATGCCCATCAGCAAGCATTTCGAGGCATAATAGTGTCGTAAGGCATAAAATTTGAAGTAATAAAGGTCGGTATTTGTATCAAAGAACTTTCTCCATTCATTGCCGATTTCTTTAGCAGTCATACCACCACAGATGGATTCTTTTCTGTTGTTGATATTCTTAAGAAGCACTTTTTCCATTTGAGGTGATATTGGGATAGAACGATAACCCGCATAGGTTTTTGGAGCTTTTCTAATCGGATGTCCTTGATGATCAAGTACAATTGCCGCCTTAATCTCGATTTGTCCTTTGCAAATACAATCGCCACTCAGAGCTGAGATTTCAGAAGGACGCAATCCGCATTGACTGGCGAGAAGAAAAGGTTTAAGTAAATTCGGGTTTGAATGCTTGATACGGTTGTAAATTATGTCAATATCTTCCTTTTCGGGAATGTAAAATGATGTCTTGATTTTCTGCGGCTTTGTTACATATAGCTTTGAGCGTATTTCCGGCGCAAACATTTTAACAGCAGCATTTACAAGACCTACAGCATTGCTGATAGACTTTGGTGAGTATTTCAGCATATCGCTGTTAATAGCACTTTGATATAGTTCAGAATTTAAATCCGATAACTTGACTTCCATTAAATTCTGTAACTGATTACGCTTGACGATCATATAACCTTTTACAGTTGATGGTGATAGAACAGCATACTTGCTTTCTATATAGCGATCTATCGCCTGTTTTACAGTGATGTTTTTGTTATTGTTCATTAAATCCTCTCCATTTCCAATTAATTTGATTATTATATCATAATTTGAGATGTTTATCAAATATTGTAAAGCACGGCTCGAATGTGCTTTTATTTTTTTAAAGGAGGTGAGCTAATGCCGGCAAAGATAATTGATTTTACTGCACCGCACAAACGTAAAACAGAAAGCGAAATTGAAATATCAAAAGTCGAGAAGATGGCTCTTGACAAGAAGATGAGCTACGGACAGTATGTAGCGATGCTTGAAGAAGAAAAGAAAAAAGGTTATAACATAAGAAAATAGAACAACATGGTGCGACACAGTGTCGCACCTATATGAGAGCAAAAGCAACCTGCGGCAGTGCAACTCTGCCGGCTCTCTCCATTCGGAACACATTTATTTAAGAGGTAGTTTTATGATGGGAATGGTTTGTGTTCCGACGGCATCGGGCGATGATAGCTACATCGAAGGACGGAAACGTAAGCCTGCCGTCCTTTCCCGGTGCTTATTATTTTAAAAAAAGGGGCTTAATTTTGTAGCTGCTTTATGCAGCAGAAAGAGGTTTACTGTTATGAAAATGATTGCATTTTACAACAACAAAGGCGGAGTCGGAAAAACTTCCACGGCGATCAACATAGCTTATACACTATCCCGTCGTCAAAATCGTATTCTTTTGGTTGACTTTGACGGACAGTGCAACAGCTCACGTTTTTTCACTGACTTAGCAAATGATGAATGTGGCTGTGAAAGTGCCATCGTCAATGCGGAAGAAATGCCGCTGATCAAAAGCACACGTTATGACAACATTGATATAGTCACGTCATCGGTGCGTATGAACTCAATATCAAATGATTTCGCCAACTTGTCCGATGAAGAAAAGCAAACAAATATAATAAAATTTCGGCAGTCGGATTATGACTACATAATAGTAGATATGCCGCCGGCAATGAACGACTTTACAGAACACGTTCTAACAGTATGTGATTATGTCTATGTCCCTATTGAGCTTGGGACATTTGCGGTTCAGGGACTTGCAAGGGTAACACAAAAAATCGCAAATGCCGGAACAAAATATGCTTGCTTCGCATCGAAATATGATAAAGGCAACAAAGCAGATCGTGAGTTGCTCGAAATAATGAAAAAGAACCTTGGTGATAAAGTATTGAATACCGTTGTTCCGTTCTCCAGAGCTATAAAGAACAGCATAAGCTACAGAATAACAGCTTCGGAGTATATGGCTTGGATAAATCCTGCACGCTGCTACGAGCAGCTTGCTAACGAAATTATCCACTCTGTTGAACAGTAAAGATTATCAAGGAGGAATTAAAATGGCGAAAAAATTTACTTTTGATGACGCAATAACAACAGATATTAAAGGTGCAGCATCAAATAGCTACATTGATAATATAAAGATGATTAAAATTGCCGACATCGAAACAAATGCAGAAAACTTTTACTCTCTGCCGGATATTGAAGATCTTGCGGAGGACATCGACCGTCAGGGACTGATCCATAGTCTGGCTGTTGCGAAAATTTCTTCCGAGAAATATAAACTAATCAGCGGTCACAGAAGATTAACTGCAATCAAGCTCTTAATCGAAAACGGCAAATGGAATAACGAAACTGTTCCGTGTTATGTGATAACAGCAAAGAAATCTGATGCAGAAATGAATCTTGATCTGATAATGCTTAATCATACTCAGCGCAAATACAGCGACTCCGATATTTTTAAGGAACATGAGGAGCTGAAAAAAATATTCTCTCAGCTTGAAGCTGACGGTGTTGAAATTAAGGGTAGACTTCGAGAAAAAATTGCAAAGGCAATGCACGTTTCATCTGCACAGATTGGAAAGATTGAGAACATAAAAAACAATGCAATTGATTCTGTTAAAGTGGCGGTTGAAAATGGTGAGCTTTCTATTTCTACCGCAAATGAAATTGCAAAACACAATGCCACGAAACAGCAGGAAATCATATCATCGCCGATAGAAAAAATTAAAACAGCTGATGTCCGTAACATAAACAAAGATAAATCAAAAGCAAAAATGCCTAAATGTGATGAGCCAAAGATTGACAGTACATCTGACGAAGCAACCGAGATTTATCTGACAACGGATGAAACAATGTTTATGAAAAAGAACCTCGACATACTTGGCTTTTCATATCTGCTTTCTGTTTCTTCTGACAGTGACAAGCGGATTATTGAAAATATAATATCCAAAATAAAAGGAGAGAAACCGGATGGCAAGAGATGTTAATGCACTTATTAACAAGTGTGAAAATGCGATAACTCAGGAAGAAAAAACAATATCGGATGCTAAAGAAAAAATCAGAAAGTTACGCAAGGAAATTAAAAAACTTAAAGCCGAAAAGGACAATCAGTTTGCTAACGATTTACTTGCGGCGATTATGAAAGACGGCGAAATATCCGATGAAAAACGAAAAGAAATTCTTGCAATGCTGAGCAATTCCGATACAAAAAAATCTGACAGTCAGATTGAACAAAATGCACTGACAGAAGAAAAAAACTTTAACGAAAATGATTCGCAAAATACACTCAGTGAGCGTAGCGATTTTTAAAAAACAAAATCACAAATTTGTTTTTCGGGGTATTAGGGGGTTCACCCTAACAAGCGAACGAGTGCACCAATCGGGTGCACGTGTTCTGTGCTTGCCACTTTGTGATTTACTGCGTAAATCGCATAGTGCTTCTTGCTACGCAGAAGTTTCGAGAGGAGTAGAAAATGCCGTATAAAAATGCACGGATACACCTGAGAGTAACCGATGAAGAAAAGCAAAGTATTATAGAAAAGGCGGCTCAGGCAAGACAGAGTGTCAGCCAATACATTCTGTCACTATCAGAAAATAAAACAATCATTGTTGTCGATGGCGCAGACGAGGTAACACGCCAGCTATTAAAAATCGGAAACAACATAAATCAGATTGCGGTAGTAGCAAACACAAGTCAAAAGAATGAATGCGAATTGCCAAGTTACTACTTAAAACGAATCACCGATTATCAAGATGAAATAATGAAATTGCTGAAAAGCCTGTTGCTTGCTGTTACAAATGCTGAAAGCGAAAACGAAGAAAGCGATAAAAATAATGGCGGTTAATCAGTCTGCAGAAAACAAAATCAAAACCGTAGCAGGTTTGACGGAAGCACTTGCTTACATAACAAATCCTGCAAAAATATACGAGGTTTCAAGAATAAATTGTTCGGGAAGTAATTCAAATACTCTTGAACAATTCAGATTATTGCGTTTAGCTTTTAATCAGAATAAAGGAATTATTGCTCATCATTTTATTCAGTCTTTTTCTCCGAACGATAATATTACGCCGGAAACTGTTCATCGTTTCGGCGTGGAATATGTGAAGCAGTGTTTCCCGAATTATCAAGTAGTTGTCAGCACTCACATTGATAAAGAGCATTTACATAATCACATAATCGTAAATTCCTGCAATATGATTACAGGAAAAAAGTTTTACGATAATAAAGAATCAATGAAAAACAACAGAGATATAAGCGATAAACTGTGTCGCAAATACGGAGTATCTGTTATAAGCACTCAATCTGAATTCAAACCGATAGATCAAACAACAATGCAGTTAGCACTAAAACAAAAGTCGTGGAAAATTCAACTACTGAGTGATCTTGATGATGCGAAAGAAAAGTGCAGAAGCAAAAGCGAATTCATATCTTTTTTCAAAAGCAGAAATTATGAAATCCGATATGAAAAACATATAACAATTCGCAAAATCGGTGAAAAGAAAGCGATTCGTGTTGATACTTTGGCTAAACAGTTCGGCAACCAATATACTAAAGCCGAGCTTGAAAAGGCAATGGGATATTCAACAAATCTTGCTGATACAAATACAAACAATGTAAATTTGCAATCGAAGAAAACCTGCACAAGAAAAAATATTAACGAATGGCAAAGGTTTGAATCCTGGTCATTTTCTCAAAAAAACCGATACGCAAATAATTACAGGTGTTTAAAAAAACAGTATGGAACAAATTATCAACCGAGCCGTTTCCCGAAAGGTACACGGAAATCCTTATTGCTTACACTGTTGTGTGTATTTTTTGTCAGTCCACGAAAGACATACAGAGAACATACAAACTACCGGTTATCCAATAGGACTACAGCTAATACGAATATAAGCAGAACAAAATATCGGTGCGAGAACATCAGATACGGAGATCTGATATCAGCCCAGGGCAACAATTTTGCTGTTAAAATTCCGGCAGATCAGCTTGGAAAAATTATTGTTCTACCGATATTCTACAGTGCCAATGTAAACTTGGAAACTAACACAGCAGTTATTACAGTCAAGGAATATAACAAAGAAATAATCTGTCAGGCTCTCGGTTATGACAGCAAAAAAATTGCACAGCAATCGGATAAATTGATTAACTCACAAAAATACAAACGATTGAAAGATTATGCAGCATCTTCGAACGCAAAACTAAGTTATATGATTGTGACTAAAATACAGTTAGAGCTATTAAAAATGAATGAAATCGAGCTTGCTGCTTTCCCGAAGGATGATGGAAAGTATAACGTTGCGTTTATGCCGGACACCAAGGAGCGCATCAATAAAATCCTCTACCCGTCGGATGATAGCAAACAGAAATCAGAATATGAAAGAAATAGCAGAATCAATAATGAAATTAAACGTTTAGCTGCAATAAACGGCGAAAAACCTAAATATAGAATCGTTACTTCCGATTTGCTTGACAACATAAAGCAATCCGGTATCCAGTTTGCTTATTTCAAAAAAGGCGATAAGTACAATATAGTTTTCCTTAGAGAAAATGAAATAAAAATTGATCAATTGCTGAAACAGTTCCGAAAGAAGAATTAGCAGAAACAACAAATAATTTAGTTTTGCTTTGTTTAATATTTATCAAAATAATAGTAGACAAACGCAACTAAACGTGTTATAATAAAGTCGGTGAAATCTATTCTCCGGCTTTTTTATATAAATGATGACGGCTTGCACAAGGCAGAAAAGTGAGCCGCAGAAAAACGGAGGTATAGAAATGGCTAAAAAGTACGAATTGATATCTGATTTGTATGAACAAATCAGTATCGAAGTAACTCGAGATCCTCAGACATGGCGATTGTTTTTAAAAACAGCTTGTCGAAACTACAAATTGCGTTTTGACGAACAATTGTTACTGTTTGCTCAGCGTCCCGACGCAATTGCAGTGCTGGAAATCGAAAGGTGGAACACGGCATTCGGCAGATGGGTCAACAGAGGTGCAAAAGGTATAGCGGTATTTGAGGATTCTACAGGCAAAAGTCAAAGACTTAAATACTACTTTGACATCGCAGATACACACGGCACAGAACAATCAAGAGAAGTTCCTGTATGGAAAATGTCAGAAGAATATCAAAGCGATGTTGCAGAAGCTCTTAAGAATGCTTTCGGCACATTAACCGATTCAGACAATCTTAGGATTGTGATTAAAGAAAGTGTAGTAAATGCAGTTGATGACAATATAGACGATTATATCTATGGTTTTGTCAAAAGCGGAACCGGCAGTGAAATTGACTATATGAAGCCAGAGGATGCAGAAGAAATATACAAGAGAATAGTAACTAACAGCGTTGTATATATGATATATGAACGGCTTGGAATGGACAACCTGTTAACCGATGACGATTTCAATGGTATAGAGTATTTCAGTACACCGGAATTGCTGAATTCAATAGGATATGCTACCGGAGATATAGCAAGAATGGAACTCGGCATAATTTCTAAAACCATCCGTTCAACAAAAAAAGAAAAGCAACAGGTGATTCAGCCTGTAATCAATAAAATTTCCGATAACGAAAGGAGTTCTTACAATGAAAGAAATCACTTACACAATGCAGGGCGATTATCAGATTCCGGATCTGACATTACCGACACAACCGGAAGTTACTCTCGGCAGATGGGCAGAGATGAAGAAAGAATATCTGAAGCAGCATCGCAAAGTAATGTACTACAATCTGATGACAAAAGGTCAGTTGACGCAGTATCTCGCAGACGAGGAACAGAGAGCACTGAAGCTGGAGGACAAACTGATGAAAGAAATGTCGGCAACACAGGGGCTGACGGAAGAATTGAAAGCAAAAGACATGATGAAATGGGTACAGCTGACGAACAATCTGCGCAACGAAGTGCGGGAGATAGTTACTCAGCAGATAATAATGAGCGTTTAAGCAATTATAAACCGTTGCCGTCAATAGAAGAACAGACAGCGTTTATTGAAGAATTTAAAGCAGAGGTTGCCAAAGCCTCTGCTTTTTCTATTCCGAATGAAATTATAAGTGACCATCTTGCCAACGGAAGCGGCTTTCGGGACGGGAAATACCGTATCTATGAACAGTTCCGGAAAAGCTTATCACAAAAAGAAAATGCGGATTTTCTGAAAAACGAGTATGGCATTGGCGGCGGAACACACGCAGGCGGCGTATCCGGATATTACTATGACCACAATGCAAAAGGTATTTGTATCAGCAAAGGATTTGCTGATAACGCAACGAGAATCAATTTGAACTGGTTAGAGGTTGCAAAGCGCATACAGCTGTTGATTAACAATGACAGGTATCTGAATGAAAAAGAAAAAGAACATTATGCGCAATGGCTCAACGAGCGTGAGGAAAAACAATACACCGAGCAGGGTCTTAGCACTTCTGAAAACAAGGATAATGAGAAGTATATTTACAAAGTCGGCGATACCGTTTTCATCGGAGCGTCCGAATACAGAATTACGGCAAAAGACGATCAGCAGGTAATGCTCAGCGACGCTAACGCTCCCCTTTTCAACAAACAATATGATATAGCGGATTTTGAGCATAAGATAAAAGAAAATGCGCTTAACGAGCATTTAAAGGTTATACTTTCAGAAGAAGAAAGCAATACGTCTGTTATTTCTGAAACGAATACAACTCCAATAAATGACGATGATTATTACTTCAATGACGCAGAACGCAAGGAAGTAGTTGCTGTATATTATAATCCTGATGCCATATCCGGAGGACAATTTGTATTTGCACATATCACTTATGAGCTCATTTCAAAAGCAAAAGATGTTGCGTCCGATACGGACTCATTTTATGAATATCTCGATGAAAACGCATACACGGAACTTATAGATGTTGGCACAGAAGAATACAGAACCGTATTAAGCGAGTATTCGGATCCAAATCCTGACTTCATCGGCAGAAATGAAGAGAATATGTTACAGCTAATAGCTTTAGCTAAAAACGAAAAAATCACTTATGATAAAAATGGATATCATGCTGATGATTTGGATGAAGGTGACCTTATCAAAGTAGATGGCGAAATATGGGCAGTAAAATCCGTATCTTCATATTCTATTTCTCTCATAAATGAAAGCGGTGACAAGAAATATATATCAAATTCACCGGACAGCAAATGGCAAGAAACGTTGGTTTCAAGATATAATTTTGAATTCATCGGTAACCGTGAGGGAACAAATACACAGGTCAATAATGAATCAACTGATAGCAAACAGTTAAAGACAGCTCATGAACATAAGAAAAACCGCAAGCAAAACAACGCTCCCAGTGTTTTGTACCCGGAAATCAACAATGATTACCGTACAAATTTCCATATTGATACCGATGAGTTGGGTGCAGGTACTCCGCTCGAACGCTATTATAACAACATTAATGCCATACGTCTGCTCAAAAAGTTAAATAGCGAACATAGACTTGCTACTCCAACGGAACAGGTCATACTTTCACAATATGTCGGTTGGGGCGGATTACCGCAATTCTTTGAGCAGTCAAACTCCCATTACAATGAACTTAAAGATTTACTTAGCGATAGTGAATACACATCGGCAAGAGAGTCAACTCTGACAGCGTTTTACACTCCGCCGACAGTTATAAGAGCCGTATATAAGGTTCTTGAAAATATGAACTTTAAGAGCGGTAATATACTTGAACCATCCTGCGGCATCGGTAACTTTATCGGTATGCTGCCGATAACAATGCAGGACAGTAAGGTTTACGGTGTTGAGCTCGATACTATATCAGCCAGAATTGCACAGCAACTTTATCAGAAATCATCAATAGCTGCACAGGGTTTTGAGAATGTCAATATACCCGACAGCTTTTTCGATGGCGTTGTTGGCAACGTGCCTTTTGGCGATTTTAAGGTTGTTGACAAGAAATACGATAAGCACAATTTTCTGATTCACGATTATTTCTTTGCAAAGTCATTGGATAAGCTCCGTCCGGGCGGTGTTATGGCTTTGATTACAAGCAAGGGTACTATGGACAAAGAAAACAGCTCGGTCAGAAAGTATATTGCTCAACGTGCCGAACTTTTAGGTGCAATTCGCCTTCCGAATGATACTTTTAAAAGCAGTGCCGGAACGGAGGTTGTATCTGATATTCTGTTTTTGCAAAAGCGAGATCGCCTTATTGATATTGAGCCTGACTGGGTTCACCTTGATACGAATGAAAACGGAATTCGTATGAATTCATATTTTGTTCAGAATCCTGAAATGGTACTCGGTGAAATGAAGACTGTATCAGGTCGTTTCGGTCAGCAAGTAACTTGCGAGCCATATACAGACAGCAACCTTGCCGATCTCCTGTCTGATGCTATTGCCAATATTCACGGCGAAATATCAGATTACGAGAATGATGTTGCAACCGATGAACTTGAGGAAGATATGTCAATTCCCGCAGATGCTTCTGTAAAGAATTTTTCTTATTCTGTTGTAAATGATAAACTGTATTTCCGTGAAAACTCACGAATGATACCTGTGACAGTATCTGCTACAGCAGAAAGTCGTATCAAAGGATTAATTATAATTCGTGATTGCACACGCAATTTAATCGAATTACAAGCAGATGACTATCCGGAAGAAGACATTAAAGCGGCACAGGAGTTGCTTAACGCAAAATATGACAATTTTACTGCAAAATACGGACTGATTAACAGCAGAGCCAATAAGTCGGCGTTTAGCGATGACAGTTCTTTTGCACTTTTATCTGCCCTTGAGATAATCGGCAATGAAGGTGATTTTGAACGTAAAGCGGATATATTCTTTAAGAGAACGATAATGCCGCATAAGCCTGTTACACAGGTCGATACGGCAAGCGAAGCACTCGCTGTGTCTATCGGCGAAAAAGCTATAATTGATATGGAATACATGAAACGTCTGACCGGAAAAGAGGAAGATGAGATTTTCAACGATCTAAAAGGCGTAATTTTTTTAAACCCTCTTTATAACGGAAATGAAGATAATCAAGTTAAGTATTTCATGGCAGATGAATATTTGTCCGCCAATGTCAGAGAAAAGCTTGCAATCGCCAAAAAGTTTGCAGAAGCCGATTCTTCATTCAACATTAATATCGAAGCGTTAGGAAAGGTTCAGCCTGAAGACTTGACAGCGAGCGAAATATCTGTACGGTTAGGCTCGACTTGGTTGCCGATCGATGTTGTACAGCAATTCGTTCACGAATTTTTAAATACACCGGCTTATGTCAAAAGCAGTATAGTTGTACACTATTCACAGCACACAGGTGAATGGAGCATTGACGGGAAATCATACGACAGAAGTAATGTTAAGGCTTATAACACATACGGTTCATCTCGAATCAATGCGTACAAGATCATAGAAGAAACATTGAACTTAAAGGATGTACGTATATTCGATTATGTTGAAGATATTGACGGAAGCAGAAAACCGGTGCTTAACAAAAAAGAAACGGCTATTGCTCAATCAAAGCAGGAGCTTATAAAGCAAGGCTTTCAGGAATGGGTATGGTCAGATCCGCAACGCAGAGAACGGCTTTGCAAGTTATATAACGAAAGGTTCAATTCAATTCGTCCTCGTGAATATGACGGCAGTCACATTGTATTCAGCGGAATGAACCCTGAGATTACGCTCAGAGAACACCAAAGAAACGCTGTCGCACACATTCTATATGGTGGAATTATACACCATTCAACGTTACTTACAATATGACACCCTTGCAAAGAACGAACTACAGCATTTTGATGCCTGGGCTTCTACTTTTGGCGAAACCGTTACCGCAATAGAGCTTACGCCCGAGGGTACAGGTTACAGGGCAAAGACAAGATTTGCTAAGTTCTTTAATTTGCCGGAGCTTATGTCGATGTTTAAAGAAGTTGCCGATATACGCACAGCCGATATGTTGGAACTTCCGATTCCTAAAGCAAATTTTCATAACGTTGCTGTAAAACCGTCAGAAATACAAAAAGATATGGTCGCAAAGCTCGCCGAACGTGCTGAGCTTGTGCGAAAAGGAAACGTTGATGCCAGTGTAGACAATATGCTGAAAATAACAAATGACGGCAGAAAACTTGCGCTTGATCAGCGTATGCTGAATGAGATGCTTCCCGACTTTGAGGGCAGTAAAATCAACGCTTGTATTGATAACATCTATCGCATATGGGAAGAAACAGCCGACAAGAAATCAGCGCAGCTTGTGTTCTGCGACCTATCTACTCCAAAGAACGACGGCACTTTTTCGGTGTATAATGACATCAGAAAGAAGTTGATTGAGCGAGGCATTCCCGAAAGTGAAGTCCGCTTTATCCACGAAGCAGACACCGATGTTAAGAAAAAGGAGTTATTCCAAAAGACACGCAAAGGCGAAGTCAGAGTGCTTCTCGGTTCAACTCAAAAGATGGGAGCCGGCACGAATGTTCAGGATAGGCTTATCGCTCTGCATGATATAGATTGTCCGTGGCGACCGTCAGATCTTGAACAACGAGCAGGAAGAATTATTCGTCAGGGCAACTCTAATCCTGAAGTTGAAATCTACAGGTATGTTACAGAGCAAACCTTTGACGCTTACCTTTATCAGCTCGTTGAAGGCAAACAAAAATTTGCCAGTCAGATTATGACAAGTAAATCACCGGTAAGATCTGCTGACGATATAGACGAAACTGCACTTTCTTATGCGGAGATCAAAATGCTTGCAACAGGCAATCCGTATATCAAAGAAAAAATGGATTTAGACATTCAGGTTCAAAAGCTGAAGCTGCTGAAAGCTAACTATCTTTCTGAAAAGTACAACCTTGAGGACAAAATAATTAAATTCTATCCTCAGAAGATTGCATCGTTGACTAACACTATAAAGGCATTAGAACAGGATTTATCGACAGCAAAAGCACATCCGAAGCCTATAGATGATAGTTTTGTCGGTATGGAAATCAATGGCGAATACATTTCAGAAAAAGCTGATGCCGGAAAAGCCATTTTAGAATCCTGTAAGCAAATGAATAGCTCAGACCCGATAAAAATCGGTAAATACAGAGGCTTTGATATGGAACTTCAGCTCAATCTTACAACGCATTTCTATGAAGTTTTACTTAAAAGTGCTACAACTCAAAAAGTATCGCTCGGTGATGATCCTAACGGTAATATAACCCGTATCGATAATGCGATAGGTCGCATACCCGATCATATTGAAAATGCAAAGGCAGAGCTGAAGAACATACAGACACAGTTTGAAACTGCTCAGATTGAGGTACAGAAACCTTTTGCGCAGGAAGAAGAATTAAAGGCTAAGACAAAACGTCAGATAGAAGTTGAAAAGCTAATTTCTTCCGGCGAAAATGAGCCTGAGCAAAACGCTATATCTGATTATTACTACTTTTCTGCTACTGACGAACAGATAAATGCTTTAAACAATGCGTCTATTCCTTTTGAAAAGCAGACTAAAGCAGACGGTAGTATGGTTATTCGGGTTGCTACAGACGACAAATCTAAAGCTGAAGCTATTATGAACTCAAAAAACTTAATTTTATAGTTTTCTGACATTAAATGAAGCTGTGCGGTGTGTTTTCACACCGCACTATTGTTTGTGCTACAGATAGCACAACTTGACTGAGAAAGGATTATAATATGGAAAAGTTGTCCACGGTTGATAAAATCGAATTGATAGCAAGATATGAAATAAGGCACAATACACCCGAACCTGATCGTATCACAGAATGGTTTGGAGATTATGCAATGTATGCGTCAAAAAAGCTCGACAGAGAAGAAATGAATAATATCTTCGCTACAAAATTTGTCAAATTGTTGCTTGATGAATGGTTCAATGGATTTCGTGGTGAGAAAAGCATCGAAAAGGAATTCTTTGAGCATATATCCCGTTTGAACTCCGAGTGCTTCAAAAACTCGCTTCCGAATAATCTTGAGGATTGGGAAAAAGCAATCATAAATGAATTGGAAGGCGTTAGTGAACAAGTAGCCTCCGGTAATATCCCCATATTACAAGAAAGAACAAAAATCTATATTGACATGGATGGAACAATAGCAAGGTTTCACGATGAAAATTTATACCTTGAACGAATGTTTGAAAAAGGTTTTTTTATTGATTTAAAGCCTTTTGAAAACGCCGTATACGCTATTGAACAATTGGTGAATGATAGTACGGCGGAGATTTTTATTTTATCTGCAACAGTAAACTCCTGCTCTTTGGATGAAAAGCAGAAATGGTTAGACAGATATTTGCCAAACATTGATAAAGAACACAGAATTTTTACTTCTCTGAATGTACCAAAGTCAGAAGCTATCGGTCATCGGCTCACCGATAAAGATATTCTGATAGACGATTATAATAAAAACTTGCTCGAATGGCAAAAGGCTGGCGGAATGTCTGTCAAAGCCAAAAACAACATCAATCATAAGGGCTTGCACGGGGAACTGTGGAAAGGTGAGATTATTGATGTAGTGAACGGTGATGTTTACAGCGATATTTGCAAATTGGCAAACGAGAATTACTATTATGCATATATCAGTCAGAATGATGTAGAGAAATTGAAAAATTCGGGCATTTGCTATCATCTTCAGATGTCCGGCGACCGAATAATCGCAAAAGTCAGCATTGCTTACAAGCCAATTCTTGATAATATAGTCAATAGCAATCGCTCAATCAAATGTGATACAGGTAGCACACCTAAAATGTAGAAAGAGGTGAAAAACCGTATTGTGCTACAAGTAGCACAATACGGTTATATGGATATACAGTCAAAAGTTATAAAAAACACAGATAACAGTAGTCCGGTGAAAGCTTATGCCACGATTGTTTTAAACAATAACATTGCTATTCACGGATTTAGAATTATCGACATCGGTACCGATGATAACGATGCTATGTTTGTAGCAATGCCAAGCAACCGTAACAGTGACGGAAAATACTATGATATGGCATTTCCGACACGCTCGGAAGTCAAAGAGGATATAATTAATTCCGTTATCGGAAATTATGTAGACAACCCATCTTCCCTGCCTGTTGAAAAATCACCTGTAGATATGAAAATCACCGTTAGGCTTCATAAAACAAAAGCATACGGTGATGAGGTTCCTGCTGTCGGTGAAATCAGATTGTCTGATAGCTTTGTTATCTCAGGAATAAAAATAATCTGCCGTGATGGGAACATAGACTATGAAATGCCAATAATCAAGAGTAAAGATGGTAATTACTATGATATGGCAGTTCCTTTAAATGACCGTTTCGGACAATTACTCAAAGAAAAGGTGTTGTCTGAATACGGGCTGCTGTCTACTCAGATATTATGCGGGAACATTAACCATGCGGATTTGACGGCTGAAGGCGAAGTAGCATACAAGCTATTTAAAAACAATAGCATTGCTCAAAAAGTAATTAATCAGCTATCGGAACGTGAAATCAAATATTCCGCAAAAATCAATGCACGGGAAACTACAATATGTTTCTTGAAATCCGACTTTGAAACAGTGCGGGAAATATCTCTTAACGCCGCATCTGAAACAGAAAAAAGTCATCAAAAGCTTTAATGCTTGAAACCTGCCGCCGAACTGAAACAGAACAGGATATGATGTAGATTGTATCCGTAACAGGAGGTACTTATATGAATATAACAACAAGAGTAACAAAACTTGATAACCCGGAAAGTAAGTTAAAAGCGTTAGCCACTATTGTGCTCAACGGCAACTTTGCCGTTGGTGGTATCAAGGTAATCGAAACTGAAAAAGGAATGTATGTGGCTATGCCGAATCATCTCGGCAAAGATAATCAGTACTATGACGACTGCTATCCGGTTACCGCCGAAATGCGCAAAGCTATAAACACAGCTGTAATGACAGCCTACGAAAACAATGACACTGCTGTAATTAAAAGCGAACCCGAAGCAATCGCAATGAAAGTCAAGGTGCTTCCTAACAACAATCATGATAGCAATCTTAAAGGATTTGCTCAGATAACCATGGATGATTGTTTTGTTGTGTCAGGTGTGAAAGTTTTCGACGGTGCAAACGGAATGTTTTTGCAGATGCCGCAGTATAAAAATTCCGCCGGCGAATACAAGAATATCGCTAACCCGGTTACCAAGGAATTTCATGATGAGCTGAACAACAAAGTGATAGATGCATTTAAAAATGCTGTAACAGCTACAAACAATCAGCAGGAAGCAAAGGCTGCATCAACAGCCATAAAGCGTTAACATAAAATCGGTCGGCGGCAGTTTTCTATATATTTATTTTGTGCTACAGGTAGCACAATAGGAAGGGATAAAATGAATAAGAGATATGGCTGGTTTTGACCTATTGGTAATAGCTATCTTTATTTTACCGGGATGGCGATTGCTGTATTTCTGGTTTTCATAAAGGAGGAAATTCATATGAAACTAAACGAAATGGAAAAAAAGCTGCTCTTTCAGGTGAAGGGCGACGACCAGGGAAAGGTTCTGTATGAGCTTTATATGACTATGTGTTATTCAAATAATTCCGAACGGCGGGAAGCAGCAGAAAGCTTGATACCAAAGCTGAATGTCCTGTCAGATGCAGAGTGCATGGATTTAGTGAAGAACATTCAGAAGAATTACCGTTTGCCACATTCGCCCCGTACCATTGGGGAATGGACCGCCGAGATCAGACAGCAATCCGGTGTGGAGAAATTAAAGGGACATGACATCATGTCGTTGCAACGCTTCGACCCAGAGGTAAAGCACATGATCGTCTTTGATGTGTTGTCTTACGATTCCCCTGTCGGAGATAAGGGCGATAAGATGCGCCTGTTTCTTACAGATGTCGGATATAAGAGATTTTTGGACAGTCAGGAACGGGGCGAAGTGAAACTGAAAAAATATGCAAAGGTCTCTGGCGGCAATCTCTACTATGACCGCATACAAGAAATTGCACGAAACGATAACGAAAGTGAGCAAAAGCAAGAAAGCGTACCTGATTGCTACTACTTTCCTGCTACCGATGAACAGATAAACGCTTTAACTAACGCAACAATTTCTTTTGAAAAGCAAACCAAATCAGACGGTAGCGTAATAATACGGGTTGGTATTGATGACAAGGAAAAAGCAGAAACAATTATGAATACAAAAAAAGTTGTATTATAATTTTCTGACTGCAAACAAAGCTGTGCGGTGTGTTTTTTCACACCGCACACGTGTTTGTGCTACCTGTAGCACAATGTAACAAGACTGCTTGATTTACACACCGTCAGACTACAAATCACGTGCTGACTGTATCGTGAAAGGAAAAAGAAATCATGAGTAAAACTATAGCGTATGATTATTGCTTCAACTGTGCCGACATACCATACAACGATGAAATTATTGATGGAACTTCTGTGATGATTTCCTTTGTTGCATATAATGCTTTGTTCAAAGAAATAAATCTTTCGGACGCAATGCGAACGGTAGAAGGATACGGCATTTCAGACCTTATTAAAGTATCCTTTGACAATGAGAACGAATATACAATACAATGCAGGCAAAAAGTGCTTGATGCGTTTTACCGTGACTACGGATTTTTGTCATTGCATTGCAAACCCATAGGTTACAGTCTTTGCGTAAAAATTGCGGAAGGCTACAGTAAGGACGTGCCAACTACCGAAGAAATATATAGAAGTATTATTTCTGAAAATAAAGAACTTTTTGATATATCCGACAACAGAGTTGCTCAAACGCTTGCATATATGATGGTAGAAGCGGACACAAAAGATTGCTTATATTTTGTGCCATCAAAAGAGTTGAGAAAGAATAAATGCTGTATTGGTGAATCTGGTGAGGAAAGCACGTCTCTATAAGAAAGGAAACCTCAAAATGAAAAAAATTTTTAAAACTGCAATTATTTCTTCTTGTTTTTTTCTGGGCTTAACGATTATCATTGCTTATTTTATCTCTGATAATTTTTTTGACCAAATAAGCAATAATGCAGGTGCTTCATTAAATTTTGCATTAAAAATCTTAATGCTTGGTTTTGTTTTTTCAATTGTATATCACGGAATGGCTAAATTTCTTAATAAAATTTTTGGTGTCGTAAACAACAAAAACAATGAGAATACTTAGGGTGCGACACCGTGTCGCACTTGTAAATTGACATCTAAAATTAAATATGATAGAATGGAGGAAAATATATGTTGCTTTACATTCTAATTACGGCTACAGCATATTTGATTTATTGGATTATATATTTGATGTGCAGCGAGGTGTTTATGATGGAGTCGATTGTAGGCGCTATAATCGGAGCAGGAGGAGCTATACTTGTAGGCATTTTAGGGCTTATCGGTACTTGCATTTACAACGGCAGAAAAACTAAAAAATTGAATGACAATCTTTTGAAATTGCAAGACAGCTATATAGGAGTAAAGGACGGCGAAATGTCGCTGTCAAAACAAATAGGCGTAATCAGCGGAACTGATAGTAGTTTAAGCAACCAACATAAAGATATTGAAAAATTTCTGAAGGAAGATATAGAATTTAAACTGAAGCAGACAATGACATATTCTTCCGATGCTTATAGGCTCATAGAAACCGAAAGGCAACTGCGTGAACAGAGAGAAAAACTGCTTAATTGTGATGAAAGTAAGCTATCACAAGCGATAGATGATATTTCTGCATTTAAAAATCTATGGGTAGAAAAAAACTACCGTATTCAACAATTGAGCGAACAAGTAATACAATTGCAGGAAGAAAGGCAGTCACTTGAACGTACGATAAATGAGAAGAATAATGAAATTAACAAGCTAAAGGAACAAATTGAAAAATATCGTTATTCAAGAGATGACAAACAAACTTTATATAGATAGCGTGGATAGCACAAAGCGACTGATTTCAGCCGCTTTTTCTTTTGTGCTACCTGTAGCACAATGTAATAAGTTTGTAAAAATCGGCGAAACGCACAAAAGATAATACTATATTTTGTATATGTTTTTGCTATGTTTCGCTGGACTTTCATCCGCTTTTATGGTATAATATACTTGAGGAAATAGTACCGAATCGAAAGGAGAGACACAAATGGCAAGAAATATAGTAAAGGCAAAGCTGGATATAATATTCAAGAAGTTGTTTACGGACGAGGGAAATCAGCATATATTGCAAGCGTTTCTCTCGGACATACTCGAAATACCATATGAGTCGATAAACAACATAATCGTACTGAACTCTGAGATAATGCCAGAGAACATTATAGAAAAATACAGCCGTATGGACATAAAGATGACGGTTGACGGTAACAGGCTTATCAATGTTGAAATGCAGATTAAAGACGAGGGCGATTACAAGGATCGTTCAATGTACTACCTTTCAAAGTTGTACGGCAATCAGCTTAAAAGCGGTGATGGCTATGGCAAACTCAATCAGTGTATTTCAATCAATGTATTGAATTTCATTCTGTTCGATGAATGGACGGATTTTCATTCTTCATTCAGAATGAGGGAAGATAAGCACAATTCTGTTCTTACCGACAATTTTATAGCTCATTACTTCGAGCTGAAGAAAATCGGAAAGAATTTTGACAAGAACAACAAGCAGGAACTATGGCTCAGACTTATAAATGCAGAAACGGAGGATGAACTTGATATGTTACAGCAGACAGGTGTAAAGTCCATACAGGACGCAGTAGTTGTACTGCACAAGATGAGTGCAGACGAAAAGACAAGAGAACTTGCCGAAATGCGTGAAAAGGCACTGCATATTGAGGCTACCGAAAAATCCTTTGCAATAGCCGAAGGCGAAAGAAGAAAAGAAGCTGAAATCCTCGCCAAGATGAGAAAGAGCGGACTTTCAGAAGAACAGATAAAAGCTATCTTAAACAGTTAAGAGCAATCTACCAAATCCCACAAAGGAGGACCCCAAAAATGAAACGTAAACGTACCCACACCATACTCGCAACAATAACCCTTATCAGCGTAATACTGACCAGTGCTTGCTCGGCAGGCAGTGCAAGCAGCACAACGTCCTCTGCACCCGAAACGGCAGTGACAACTACCGCTCCGGCAGTGACGGGAACAGTGATGGATAGGATTGACGAGCCGAAAGCAGAAACAACTACTGCTCAGACCACAGCTATCACAGCAGTGACCACCGCAAAGCCGCAGGAAACAAAAAAGGCGGAAACGACAGCAGCTACAGCAGTCACCACGGCAAAGCCAAAGCCGGCAACGACAACAACCGCCGCCACAACAAAGCCTGCACCCGAATGGACAGAAACAAAAGCAAGCGGTACAAAGTACGTCAACACCGACTGCTACAGCCGTAAGAAAGCCGTACTCGGCGCTGACACAGTTAAGCTGTACAGCGTGAACGACAAGGTGACAGTGACAGCCAAGACCGATACAGGCTACTTCAAACTTTCTGACGGTAGCTTTATACACAGTGATTATCTGAGCGACAGTAAGGTTACTGTTGCTGCTTCAAAACCTGCTCAGAACAATAAGCCTCAGCAGACAATAACGAAGAAACAGGAAAGCAAGCCTGCCGAAGATAACTGGAGATTTACAAAGCAGGACTGTGAAGATATATTAAAGGCTTGTGAAAAGTACGCTAAAGACAATGGATATGCATTTTTTAAACCCTCAGATGTCGGTACAACAAAAGGCAAAGTATATCAACACAGCACTTGGACGCAGGTTTATTCCAATCATCCCGATAGCTTGTATTCCAAAAAACAAGCTATAGAATATCTTTGCCAGTTCTATGAATTCAATGAAAGTCAAGGTTTTTCTACTTGCATAGACTACTGCCTTGCAAGCGAATATTGCCAATGGGCAAAAGAACACTGGGGCATTGATATTAGCAATGATACCGCCTGCCAGGACTTGACGGCTTATGTATTCTTCCCGTGTATGGGTTAAAGACAAATAATAAAAGCAAACAACTGAATATATTAGAGCTTTGAAATTAACTGTTCAAAGCTCTTTTCTTTTTTCCGAAGGTACAAATAAATACGAAAACTCAAAGCAGTCTTTTCATAGGACTGCTTTTTTATATATACAAATGCAAACCAAGAAAGGAAATCGGTATGAAAAACAAACTCAGAAAAATGTTGAGCTTAGTTTTATCTGTCGTTATTGCTATGTCGGCAATAAGCCTGAACACATTTGCGGCTACAATAATGAATATCGTAAACGGCTCAAATCAGAAGTTATATGTTGACTGGTACGATTATTCATATAACTTCAACGGCAGACTGAACACAAGCACATACGGACAGATAATCAAACTCAATGTTGGTAGCCCAACAGGACAGGTAGCGTATTGTATTCAGTCCTCAAAGGATGCTTGGACAAGCGATTATACGGCACAAAAGACCTACAATTTGTTGTCGTTAACGCAACAGCAGAATTTAAAACACGCTCTGATTTATGGCTATCAGGGTACAACAAAATATGGCTACAACGCTGATACTGAACGTATCGCAACGTCGATCGTCACCTGGAATATCTGTGACGGTTGGTTCAACAACTCTTCCGAAAGCACGGCTGTCGGTATATTCACCGAGGATATGTCAAGCTCTATGGCTACAAATGTCAAGGCTTGCTATAACAAGATCAAAGAGCAGATGTTAAGCCATCTTACTATACCGTCTTACGCTGTAAAGCCTACAGTAACAAATGTGCCAAAGCAGAAAATGACGACTAACAGCGATGGAACATTCACAATAACGCTGACTGATAGTAAAAATGTGTCTAAGTATTATGACTGGCAGACGGCAATTAAAAAATACAGCTATCTTTCGATAATTACAGACACCGAAGGAAAGCTCGTTATAAAGTCAACAAAGCCTATACCATCCAGCTCGGCTATAACGCTTACAGCTGAACGTAATAGCAGTAAGTATCAGAATAATATAGTTGACGTTGCACCTATGTATATGATTTCGGGTAGCGGCTCGCAGAGTTCTGCAACATTCGTAACAGACCGAGACCCCAGCACCGCAAAAATTGCTATTTATTCTGACAGTTTAGGCACAGCTCAGATCAAGAAAGTTTGGGAACACAAGCACGACAGCTCAAGCACACAGGCAAGCAACAGCGACATCTATTTCACGATAAAGAATAGTTCGGGTTCGGCCGTGAAGGCTACAGGCAAGGCAGGCTCGTATACCTACTCTGCAAGCGGTTCCGTAACTAAGTTCAAGCTCAACAGCAGTAACACTTTTTTAGTAAAATCGTTACCTGCAGGAACGTATACGGTCTACGAATTTGGTAATGACGGCAACGGTATACCGAATTATACAAGAAAGAATCTCAGTCAAACAGTAACCGTTACAGCCGGAGGCACAGGAACAGTTACTTTCAAAAATACGAGAAATACCGGTACGGGCAAGGTTATAAAAACTTGGGTAGACACCAACGGTAATGCCATAGCCGCAAGCAACAACGTTGAAAGAAATAAGCAGATATATTTCCGCATCAAAAACGCTGACGGAAAATATATAACTGTCAACGGTACGAAGTACAGCGGCTCATATACGTTTACAGGAACATCGACTAAAGCTACATCGCTGTATGTTAATCCCAGTACAGGTACTTTCACTGTTTCCGACCTTCCGACCGGAAAGTACACCGTGTATGAGTATGGCTCTCCGGAGGGCTATTCGGTTAACAAAGCATATCAGACAATTACCATCTCAAGAGATAAAACATCGTCCGTGTCTTTCATAAATAGCGAGGACAGCGGTACGGCTCAGATAAAGAAGGTATGGCTGTCCGATACAACACTGTCAGCTTCAGAAAAAGCAAATCTTGAGAAAAACGTTTACTTTACTGTCAAGGACGCTAATGGTAAGTATATCAAGGTTACAGGCTCGGCAGGAGCTTATGTTTATGCCGGCACTCAGACTACAGCGAACAATTTAAAACTCAGCGGAAGTAAGTTTAATGTAAGCAAGCTCCCTATGGGAACATACACTGTAACAGAGATTAATAACGCAAGCGGTTACAATCCGAAAACGCAGACAAAGACGGTCACAATTGCCAATAAGGGCGAAACAAAAAGCGTATCTTTTACAAACAAATCAACACCTGTTGTTGTTATAAGAAAACATTTCTCTGATGAGGACAATCTGACAGAAGCACAGCTCAAAGAACAGTATGCTAAAGTTACCGTAAATCTGCAGGTGCTTGGCTACAGCGGAAGTGTTTCCTCGAATCCGCCGGCAGGATACTATGTAGAATTTACCGGAACAAAAGGCAACTACACATTCAAAGGTATCTCTGCTACCAAAACATCAGCGACATATCTCAAGCTGAACGAAAACGGCGAAATGACTATATCGTTCGGCACTAACACCGCTCCGTATTACTTGGCTGTAATCGAAACGTACAGCGGTACGGATTACGATGTTGATAACCGGGACCAGCGTATTGACCTGGGCAATGGTGATCCAAACACCGTAATCGACCTTGATGACATTGAGCTTGACAATCAGCTTAAGACCGGATCTGTACAGGTCGACAAAGAGTTCCTTAATGAAAACGGCGCCGTTGAGAACATCACCGATGAACAGCTTGCCGAAGTATCGTTCAAGATAATGCACAACGGCAAATATCTCACCTTTACAGGCTCAAACGGCAGTTATACTTATAAAGGCGAGAACAATACAGGCACGTCACTCAAGCTTAATACAAGCACATATAACTTCATAGCAAGCGGACTTCCCGCAAGAGAGCAGTACACGGTCACTGAGGTCAGCGGCGCTACAGGCTACAGCTTCTCTATCGACCCCGTTACGTTTGAAGTAACACCTAACGGCACAGTAAAGAAAGTGTTTACCAACAAGGCAATGACGGGTACGATAAGTATTGTAAAGCACAGTGCAGACGGCGTTCTTTCCGGCTGGCAGTTCCGTGTTACAGGCACAGCCAAGACCGGACAGAGCTACGATCAGACTTTTACTACCGATGCAAAGGGTACAATCACAATCAGTAATATCCGTATCGGTGATTACAAGGTTACAGAGGTCAAGACCGGAAAGACAGTCGGTTATATTACCGAGAACAGCAAAGACCTTGAGGTTAAGACCGATACTGTAACAACAGTCAATATCGAGAACAAGCCGTATGCGAATATCGTTATCAACAAGGTTGACGCAAAGACCGGCGAAAAGGTAAGCGGTGCTACATTTGGTATTTACACAGATGCAGAATGTGAAATTCCTGCACAGACATATACATCAGCTACAGACGGAACGTTGACAGACGCTGTAATCACAGAAAGTGCGACAGGCAAGTACACTTGCAATTTCCTGCCGATTGAGAGCAAGAACGGCACAAAGTATTATATCAAGGAGCTTACAGCTCCCGAAGGCTACTATCTTGACACAGACGTACACCCGGTAACACTTAAAACAGCAAACGCTACTGTATCGGTTAGCAATGAAATCGGAAAATCCGACTTCAACGAATATCCTTACGGTCACGGTGCTGTAACCAAAGATTGGAAACTTGACAATAGTACAGCAGATATGACAGCCGATGAAATCGCACAGATGAAGGCAGAGCTTGAAAAGAGCCTGTATTTCACTGTAAAGGACAGCAACGGCAAGTACATCACAGCTACAGGTGCAGACGGCGTATACACATATAACGGCGAAAGCACAACAGAATTCAGATACGTTCTGAAAAATAGCACATTTACAATCGCAGAACTGCCTACCGGTGACTATACGATTACAGAGTATAGCACACTTCTTGACTACACAATCAAGACGGAAAATCCCGTGAAGATAACTGTAGTAAGAAATCAGACAGCAACGGCAACGTTTGTAAACGAGCGTGACACAGGCAACGCAAGTATCATAAAGAAATGGACAAATCCCAACGGGCTGACAACAACTCAGAAGGCAGAGCTTGAAAAGAATGTATACTTCACTGTAAAGAACGCTGACGGTGCATATTTAAAGGCTGTATCGAAGAACGGCAAGTATGTATATAACGGCAGTCAGACAGCAGAAGCACGTTTTATGCTGACAAACGGCAAGTTTGAACTTACAGAACTGCCGACCGGCAAGTACACGATAACCGAAATCAACAATGCAGAAGGTTATCTGCCTAAGACACAGGTCAAGACAATCACGGTAACTAAGGACGCAACTGCAAGTGCAGAGTTTGTCAATAAGGTTATTGTCGGCAATGTCACATTAACGAAAGTTGATGAGGACTATCCCGAAAATAAATTGACAGGTGCTGTATTTACAGTTTATAAATCGGACAAGAAAACCGTAGTCGGCACATTAAAGGAAACCGAAACAGGCGTGTACAGCCTTGAGGGACTTGTGTACGGCGAATACTATGTACAGGAAACAAAGGCTCCCGAATATTTCGTCCGTGATGTGAATTTCTACTATTTCCAGATTGTAAATGACGGCGAAACCGTAGAAGTTTCCAACGATGAGCTTGGCAAGGGTACGTTTATCAACTCACCTCAGAAGGGCGAAATCAAGATTGTAAAGACTTCATATGACAATAAGGTCGAAGGAATACATTTTGAGGTAACCGGAAAGACGTTCACAGGTCAGTCATTCAGTAAGATCTACACTACTGATGAGAACGGCATTATCCATATTACAGATCTAAGAGCCGGAGAATACAATATCCACGAAGTTGCAGATGACGCTTCTGCCGGCTATCTTTTACCGGATGATAAGCAGTTAACGATTGACCGTGACGGTGCAATGCTTGTTGCAGAAATGCACAACAGCAAGCTACCGGACAATCCCCCGACAGGTGCAAGTAATGACGGCTTTATGCAAACGGCAGTTATTATTATATCAGTTGTGATGATGAGTACGGCTGTTGTGCTTGTGTTCCCACTGTCAAAGCGTAAGAGAAAACGCTAAGCAGCATTTAATATTTTATTGTCACCGGGCGGCAGAAAAGCTCTGCCGCCTTTGTGGTGGCGATTAAAGGAGGAGAAAGATGAAGAAGAATCAACCATATCATTCTCAGGTGCAACTACGGCTTACCAATCGTGATACCGGAGAGGTGATTTGCTTTAAATTCAAATCGGAATATTCGGATCCGAAAGTTATTTGTTGCTTTGCTATAAATGAACATCTTAAAGAGGGCGACTATTTGATAGAGATTATGTAAGAATGCTTGCTCGAAAACGTGCTACAGGTAGCACATTTAAAGGAGGACGTAATGGCAAATAAAAACAAATTGCGGCACAAAAACAGCAAATCCGTCTTAAAGACCGGGCTTATACTTATCTCCGTTATAGGTGTAATCACATTCCTGATTATATCTTACCTGATTTACAGCTTACAGTGCTACGCATACGACAACAACATATCATCGGATAATTTAAATTTGTCGGTGCTGATAAAATCTATGCCATATTGGACTAATCCAACTTTTACAGCACCTTTTGACATCGGTGCAATAATGCAAATGCACGGTTCTGTTTGGTATATTTACGTTGTTGCTTTGTCACTGCTTGCACTTATGCTGTTCAGTAAAAATTACGATGATTACAAAGGCGTGGAAGCCGGAAGTGCCGATTGGGCAACTAAGCGTGACGAAAAGGATAACAGTGACACAACAGGTATTCCTATCGGAAACGGGTTCTATGTAACGGTCAACAATCCTAAAAGTTGCTACTACGAGCCGCATAATCTCAATGAAATAGTTATAGGCGGTCCGGGAGCAGGTAAATCATTCCGCAAGATCAAGCCTGACATCATTCAGATGTTCGGCAGTTATGTAGTGACAGATCCGAAAGGCGAATTATATCGTGATACAGCAAAATTGCTTATGGAAAACGGATATAAAGTGCGAGTGTTTAACTTGATCAATATAAAGAAAACCAACGCATATAATCCGTTTGTTTATATCAACGAGGAACAGGACATAGTAGTATTGGCAAACACGTTCATCAACGCTTCAGCCGGTGATGATGATAAAGAAGATTTCTGGTCGGGGTCTGCAAAGTCATTGTTGACTGCGATAATGATATATCTTTGGAAAGCCAAAGGTGAAATTAAGTGCTTTGGTCGTGTAGTCAGACTGCTTAACAGCATCACATATAAAAATGGAAGAATAGACGAATTGTGCGAATTGGCTCGTTGCCTTAATAAACACTCAATCGAGCATCCTTGTGATGCTGCTACAATTAACTGGAACGGTATCAAAGGTACTCCTGAGGAAACTATGGGAGGTATCGCAAAGACGCTCTCAACACGTCTTGACTTATGGGCAGTCGAAGATGTTAACGATCTAACCGTAATCGATGAAATGGATTTTGATAACATCGGTATTGAAAAGACGGCTATATTTCTGATTGTTCCGCCCGCTGACACAACATATAAGGCTATATGCAATATGTTCTATTCGCAGTTGTTTGCACGACTTATGTACTGTGCTAATTTCAAGCATAACGGCAGATTGCCATTGCTCGTGTCAGTCGAACTTGACGAGTTTGCAAATATAGGACGGATACCGAATTTCGATAAAATCACTGCCGTTATACGTTCAAACAACATCAGGGTTTGCGTTGTCTTGCAGTCGCTTCCTCAACTAAAGGCTTTGTATAAGGAGAATTGGGAAAGTATTATAGGTAACTGCTCACTGTTTACTTATCTCGGCGCACCTGATTTAGAAACCCGAAAGTACATAGTAGAAAAGCTCGACAAGACTACTGTACGAATAGACACAAGGGGACACAGCCAAGGAACAACAAGCGGCAGCAGCAGTTCAGATAACGAAAGCTATCAAGGTCGTGATTTACTGACTACATCTGAACTGCTAAGAGCGTTCAAGGCTTCACCGAAAATCAAAAAGAAATACGGCGGATATATGATTGAGTTTCTCGACGAATATCCGCCGTTTTGGTTATATAAGTTTGACACATTATCACATCCGCTTATCAGTAAAGTCGGTAGCTCTTTTCCGAGCGGAATACCAAACAATACCGATATAAATGAGATGTATTCTGATAATGAGCAAATACAGAAACTCAAGGAGGTGAAAACAAAAATGGCACAGCTTATGGAACAGTCAGTGTCAGAAGAAAAAGCAATGCGTGAGCAGTCCGAGCAGAAACAGGCGGAACAAGAACGTGTCGAACAAGCAGAACTACAGCGACAGTTTGAAGAAGCCGCAAGAGATGCTCAGCTTAGTGAACATCAGAGCGTGCTTGCTGAAATCGACGAAGAAGAATTGATAGCCGATTATGAAATTCCGACTATCGACGAATTTATAGGATAGGAGGCATCTATATGGCACCAATGTTAGAAGATGAGATTATGCACGATGCTGAAAAGATGAACAGTAAAGTTGCCGGCATAGCTCGTACAGGCAAACAGATATATGACTTCATCGAACAGTTGAAACGTGCGAAAAATGCTGCTCCGGAAAATTTAGATAACGGTTTACCGTTTTCTTTTTCCGGTCAGATTACCGACCTCAGCTATTTCAATACGAATGATATTCTGCCAAAAGAGGTTATAGACAGTATCCCTGATGCTGAACTGAAAGAAGCTGTCATATCCAATCTCGAACTGGCGGAAAAGCAAGGTTTGATTGATGTAGATCTGAATAGCGGTAATATAACGTTGACAGATAGCGGCAGAGAGTATATCAATAATCCAAACTTCATTCGTGCGGCTAACATAGACAAAGCACGATCGGCTATTCGTGCAATGGAAATTCAGCACGGATTGGAAAACGATACAATCAGATACGGTATAACTCTTGAGGGTACAGATCGAGATTTGCAATTCTTCCGATTTGCGTCTAACCTTGACCTTGAAGAAATCACGCTGTCGCCCGATAAGAAAGCGGCTCTGCAAGTTATGGAAAATATCTCTAAATGGGAAAAAGACGGGCTTGTGCAGTACAATTCTGACAACACAAGCATATCACTTACAAAGCTCGGTCAGAAAAAGCTATACAGTGATTTGGCAGACGGTGTTGATTTGATTGACGAATCGGTAATAGCACCAAAGAATCTTTCATCCGGAAGTTTATCAAATGCCGGTGCGGGTAGTATGGCAACGCAAGCAACTTCTCAAACTGCAGTTCAGACTACACAGGTTGCTTCGGCAACTGCTGCACAAGCTACTACAGCCGGCGCAACTCAGGCAGCTACTACAGCCGCCACTACAGCCACAACAGCGGCTTCGTCGGCTGTACCGGTTGCCGGTGCAGTAGTGGTTACAACAAAAGTCATTTCAGATACGGCTAAAAAAATATCAGATGCGATAATTCGCAGATAAGGAGATTTTATTATGAAAAAGGCATTCAGAAAAATAGCAAAGGCAATTTCAATCACAACCACAATCCTTCTTTCAAGCGTATTCCTTGCGTTTTCAGCATTTGCCGAAGGTGGTGGCATTGGCGATGCACCCTCTTCTGTAAACACTGCTACATACAAGACCCTTGTAACACTCGTTTTTTGGGTTGTACGCATAGTCGTGCTCGGTTTAACTGCAATACCGGGACTGGTTAAGATTGCACAGGGCGTCGGAAATGAGGATGTGCGTGAACGCAACGGCGGCATATCGCTATTGGTAATCGGCGGTGCTCTTTTTGCGGCAACATTTGCGATTGAGGCTTTATTCTAAGAGAGGTAGATATGAAAAAAATCAGCATCTTTCTTATATGCAGTCTGCTGATGATTTTCGGTTTATCATTTTCTGCCTGTGCGAATGCAGTAACAACCGGTGGAGTAACAGCAACAGCTGTTGCTCCAAGAGCGGTTGACAGCTCAGGAAATATAATTGATGTATCAGAAAATATAAACCACGTTGAACATACGGCTTTTGCAAAAGAAAACGCCACAACGACAGAAACCACCACCACTAAGCCTGCATATAATCAAGAAGAAATGAAAAAAGATCTTGAAGACCTTGGTAAAGAAGATATGGCAGCTTCGGCAGTAGGTATCTTTGCTTGGGTAAAAGGTCTTGTTGACTGGACACAAGGTATTATAAACACACTGGGAATATACATTAAAGCCGGAATAGATAGTCCTTGGGGATTCGATCTTAACGGTTTCGTTGATTTATTTGCACCGTTTTTCAAAACTATCGGATATGGCATACTTGTACTGCTGTTCGGAATTAATTTAATTCATTCTGCTATGCAGTTTGAATTAGTTAATTACAAAGGTGTTATAAAAATTCTTGTAGGGCTTTTATTGGCAAAGTTATGGGTAGATTTATCAACAGATATTTGTATAGCCCTTATCGATACCTGTACAGATATTGCGTCAAGTGTATTTACAAGTGCTGATGAAATGATAGTTTTTCCGTCATTTGATACGCTTAAAAGCACTGATACGGGATTATGGATTATCGGCGAACTGCTTAATCAGTTATTGGATATTGTATTGCTTGCTCCAATTATAATCGTCGCCTTAGCAATATTAATTATATGCGGGCTCATAATGATAAAATTAATGCTCCGTACTTTTGAGTTGGCACTATATTGCAGTGTATCACCTGCTTTTTTTGCATGCCTGTTAGGTGATGCGACAAAGGGATATTTTAAGCGTTTTATTGACGGCTTGCTCAGCTCGGCGCTCTCGCTTGTATATATGGGATTAATATATCTTGCAGGATCGTACTGGTGCAAAGTTCTCACAATGAATAATGTAGGTGTAGATTCGCCTATGGACGTCTTGGTTTGGCTGTCTTCGGCCGGACCGAAAGTTTTAGTAGTGCTTGCTATGGGATTTTTAATCTTAAAGCCACCGCTTGCATTACGTCAGCTTACAGGAGGTTCTTAATGATAAAATGCAAAGTAACAAAGAAAATTATGCAGGAACCCGGAACTGTAATGGGCTTTTCAATAGGGCAGGTGATAATGCTGATTGTAGGATGTGCTGCTACAATCGGCACGTTGCTTTTGCTGTGGCTGGTGCTGAAAATCAACATTGATATAATTATGTGGGTCGTATTTTTGGAACTCGTTTTATTCATCGGACTTGGAGTAGTCCGTATTCAAGGGTTGACTGTATTGCGATTTATTGCTTCAAATCCCACAAAAAAGCGACCGTTTGACAGTAAAGGAGTATTCAGTGATGTCGATAATCGATAATTTATTTAACGGCTGGGCTAAAAAGAATGTGCCGTTTGGTTATGAAAAACGAATTGTTATGCCAAAATCCGCACAGGATACAATACCATTTTATGAAGTGTACGATAATGGGTTGTTTCTTACCGGAACAAACACATTTACATTGATATTCGCATTTTCAAATATAGATTATTCTTTGCTCCGTGACAAAGAGCAAGAAGAAACCTATCAGCGTTATCAGCGTTTATTGAATGCACTTCCGGTCGAAATCAACTTTCAGGAATTTATTATGAATTCTTCTGTTAATACCGCAAAGCTCAGGGATATACTGATAAGCAACAATGAAGAGATCTCCGGTGATTTACTGGATGATTACAATAAAAATCTTGAAACGTATATCACAAAGTCCGAAGACGCAACAAGTGAGAAAATAACTCTTGTTGCAATGTCGTACACGCCTAACGAAACCGTAGATAATGTAAACATACTGTTTCGTTACTATCGGGAATTGCAAAATTTCTATGCGGCAATGGGCAGTGAAACGCATCAGCTTATGCCTGAAGATGTGTTTGCTATCCTTTATGAATACTATCACCCATTCGACAATACTGAATTTCTTTTGCCGAATGATATATATTCACGTGGCGGATCCATAAAGGACTATATTGCACCATCAATGTTTGCATTCCGCCCCAAAGAAATTGAAATCGGTAATTCGTATACAAGAATAATGTATATGGCTCGATATGACCGCACGTTAGACGACGAGTTTATAAGAGATATTCTTGATAACAATTGTAAAGTTGCCGTTTCAAAGCATATTAGGCATATAGACAAATCCGAAGCACAGGATAAGGTTAAAGACAACATATACTCACATCAAGGCAAAATTCAGGCACGCCTTGAAAAAAATCATAAAAAAGGTCTTAATTTTGTGCCATATCATTGGATGGAGCGTGAGCGTGAGCTTGAGGATTTGCAGGAGCGACTTTCCGATACAAACTGTGAGCTTTTCAAGATAGGCGTATATATCTCACTGTCTGCGGCTACAAAAGATGAGCTTGACGAGCTGACAGAAGCAATACGCTCTAAAGGTAAAAAACATCAGGTAGTTATTGATTGTTTGGTGCGTCAGCAGGAAAAAGCGCTTAATTCCGTCTTACCGTTTGGAATAAATCATTTTGATACCGCCAACGGAAACAGCGTTAACACTTATGTGTTATCGGATGCCGCAGGTATACTGATACCATTTTCTGCACGGTCATATTTTTCAGACACCGGTCTTTGCTACGGTATGAACAAGCATACAAACGCTATCATTGTTCTTGATCGAGCAGAAGAAATGAACGCTAACGGCTTCATTCTCGGTACATCGGGTTCGGGCAAATCTATGTACTGTAAATCCGAAATCATAGATACCATCATACGCTACCCGAAGTCAGAAAAGATAATTATAGATCCTGACGGAGAATACTATCCTATCATCAAACAGTTTGGCGGAGATACGCTAAAATTATCGGCTGATTCCGAAACGAAGATTAACATATTCGACACTGATATAAACATCAGCGAAAACGGCACTTCTGCTGTCGCAATGAAATCCGAACTGATTATGTCAATCATAGAAACAGCACGAGGCTTTCCCCTGTCTGCGGCAGATAAGTCAATCATAGACAGTTGCGTCAAAGAAGTTTACGCTGATTATGTGCTTAATAACGGTAATCCGGAATTCATACCTACGTTTGTTGATTTTTATAATGCTCTTATAAACAAAAAGCTACCTGAAGCAGATCAGATAGCTCTTGACATTGAGCTGTATGTTAACGGCAGTTTTAATACGTTTTCGGGCAAAACAAACATTCATACGGATAACAAATTGTTATCAATTGATATATCCGATATGGGCGAGCAGTTGCGTCCTGTAGGCTTGCAGGTTATTCTTGAGTATATATGGCAACGTGTTCGTGACAACAGAACAAAGGGCGTTCAGACTTGGGTATGGGTCGATGAATTCTCAATAATGTTCAACGATGGCAACGACAAAGAAACAGTGCGTTCTGCCGACTTCTTTCAAAAGGTTTTCAAACGTATAAGAAAATACGGCGGTATTCCTACAGGAATAACTCAAAATATTACTGAAGTGCTTGAATCGGGTCAGGCGAGACTTATGCTGTCAAACTCAGAGTTTGTTGTTTTGCTTCAGCAGAAGAAAACCGACCTTGATAAGGTGATAGAGCTGTTCAACTTATCTCCGTCACAATCAAGCTACTTGAAGACCGGCGAAAAAGGCACAGGACTGATTGTAAGCGGTAAAAAGATTATACCGTTTGACAGGCGTATATCAAAAGACAGTTCTATCTATAATCTTTGTCAGACTGATTTTAGGAGAGATGTTACATGAAGAAATTCCAATTGAAATACTCTGCACCTAAAACAAAGGTTAACTCCGCCGGAAAGGTTGAGCAACAAAATCAGAAAAAACCGGACCGTTATTGTGCTACCTGTAGCACAATAACGGATATAATAAGCAAAGAACCGCAATCGGAAGAAAAAAGTTATAAACTGACAGGTTCGGCACTGTTTAATAAGATGTTTTCGGATATAAAAAAAGCTCATATCCCTGTATGCTCATTTTCCGTATATGACAGCGATTTTACTCATTGTTACGGAAGCAGAATAAACGACAGAGCCGTACTTTTACGCTGTTTTTCTTTACCGTCAGTTACCGTTATCACGGCGGCTGATGGTATTCTTTCAGATCCGGCTCTGCGTTCTCGGCTTGTTTACAGGCTTTACCTTTCGACAAACAGCTATCTTATGATTATATTTGATTCGTTTGCTTACGAAACATTTAAAGATGAAAATTTAAAGATTATATCATCAATGCTTGATGAATTGAAAATTACACTAACACAGCAGAAGGCGGTGAATAAATGAACCTCGTTATAATTGCGGGAAAACGCAGTGTGCGTCCTCTTGAAACGGCTCTAAAAAAATCGGAGCAAACTGTAACAGTGGGTAAATATACTGCTGTCAAGCCGAATACTGCGGCTGAAATATTCGAAAAATACCGTCCTCACGGTATTTTGATCAGTGATGATGCTGCGTCAAAAGGCGTGTCGCTGATAGACTTTCTTAGCATTGTAAAAATGCGTTACGGCTATATGCGTGTTATATTTGTTTGCAATAACACCGATAGCTTTAACAAATATGCCTCTGCTTTATATTCGATAGGCGTATATGATATTGTTATGGGCTATGATCCTGCCGCTATAGATAATGCTATTTTATTTCCCAAAACGGATAAGCCTGATATTTTGATGTCAGAAAAGCCTTGTGATACCGAAATACATTATCCTAATCGGCAATTCTGCGAATACAGCAATTCCTTCGGAAGTATGAATTTGAACTATAAAGGTGCTTGTGACAGCTCTTATTCGGGACAAACAGTGCGATTAGATGAAAGCTATGAACGAATCCAAAGAGGAAATGTTATTATATCGGTATTCGGCTATTATTCTCGTTGCGGATGCACATATACAGCATTTGACCTTGCATTTTACTTGCGCAAATATGAAAATGCAAAGGTGTGCGTAATTACATCAGTGACAGAAGAATTGTGTAACTATTTTACGGTTGATATTAATGCAGTTAATCAGAACGGTTTGAACATTGATGATGTGGTTATCTATTCGGACTTCAATAAGATAAGCGGAACTTTTGATTATATCATCTGTGATGACAGCACTAAGTATAACAATAATGCGTACATACACATTTTGCTGTGCTCAGCGGCAGATTGGGATATGCCGATTTTAACGAATTATATCAACGATGTTATTCTTCCAAATAAGGTAGACGTAAATCTATGCTTTTTCCCCGTAACGACGAATAAGTTTATTTCCATTAATAAACAGTTGATTAAGTCGGGATTTAAAGCGTATATGCTCGAGCCTTCGGACAACTGGATGGCAACCAACGCAAATAACAATAACGTTTACAGCAACATTCTAAAAGCCTATATTATAAGTTGATTGTGCTACAGGTAGCACAATCCGGAAAGGAGAAATTATGATAGTAATTTATGCCGAAAAATACAGCCTCGGTCGGACAATAGCCGAGGCTTTAGGTGCATACAAAAAAACAGTGAATCCTAAGGAACCGTCTATTGCACACTGGGACTTAAATCTTAACGGTGAGCAAGCAATTCTTTGTCACGGTGCCGGTCACTTATGCGGTTTAGCTCCGGCTGAAGATTATGACGAACGTTATAAATTCTGGAGCTTCGATAATTACCCGATTATACCCGAACATTTTATTACAAGAGTAAAAGATAATAATTATTCCAGGCTTGCTTGTGATTATGTTAAGCAGTTCTTTGATAAGGCGGATCTGATAATCAATGCCACTGACGCAGACCGTGAAGGTGAATTGATTTTTGCATATTTATATGAAGTCTTACATTGCACAGTACCATACAAAAGAGTGTGGATAACAGATTTAACGCCTTGTAAAATCAGAAAAGCATTTGCCGAGTTGCGGTCAGCTCAAGAGATGAAGCCGCTTGAAAATGCAGGACGCATACGGTCCGCAACAGACTGGCTTGTGGGCATTAACACATCTGTTGCAGCCACATTGAAATTCGGCGGAGCTGACAATGTGTTCGCCTGCGGACGTGTAAAAATGCCGACACTTGCAATGATTGTTAAGCGTGAACGGGAAATAAGAAATTATATTAAAAAGCCGTTTTATAAAATAGTTGCCAATATCGAAGCAAATGACGGTGCAAAGTTTACTGCTGAAGCAGCAGATAAGTACGATACCGAAACGGCGGCAAAGACTGCTATAGATGAAATTAAATCAAATACAGCAAAAGCGATTAAAGTCGAGGTGTCGCAAAAGCAGACAGCCGCTCCGCTTTTATATAACACTACACATTTGCTTGCTGATTTATCAAAGTGTACGGATCTCACAATTGATATGCTTACAAAGCTCGTTCAGAGCTTGTACGAAAACAGATTGATAACATATCCACGTACAAGCTCAGAGCATCTTACAGACGCAATGAAAGATGAAACGGTAAAGATAATAAAGCTACTGTTTGAAATGCCCGAATTTGCTAAATATGCTATTCCTGTTGACAAATTTGCACCCTGTACACGTCGGCATTATGATGACAGCAAAGTTGATTCGCACACCGCTATTACACCGACCGCTCTTGTGCCGAATGATTTAAGCGGTATGTCGGAAAATGAGCGCAAGGCATATACTTTACTTGCATTATCAATTATCCGTACCGTTTATCCGAAAGCAGTCACAGAAAACATCAAAGCTGTTTTTCAGATTGATAATCAGCTGTTTACAGCAATCGGAACGAATATAATCAATCCCGGTTGGTTTGCTGTTGATGCAACGCCGGAGGTAACCGGGTTGCCCGAAATCGTTAAGGATAATGATTATAAAGTTATCGGTTTCGATGTCAAAGAGGGACAAAACGAGCCGCCGAAATATTACACCGATGCGACATTGCTTACAGCAATGGAGCTTGCCGGAAATAATATCACAGACGAGCAGACACGGAGCTATATAAAACTGACAAAACGTGGTCTTGGTACAGCCGCCACACGTCAGGGCATAATTAAGGAACTATATGACAAAGGATATATTGCCCGCCGAACCCGGAAAAACGGTAACGCTGTCAAAAGCATTATGCCGACCGAAAAAGGTATGTATATAATCAATACGCTCGAAAAGATAGTACCGGATATGTTGTCTGTTGATATGACGGGCGATATGGAAATGGAACTTGATAAAATTGCCCGAGGAGAATCTGACGGCAATAATTTTCTGAATGAATACAAGAAACTTGTGATTAAGTGGGTCGAACAGATTAAAAACAGTGACACATCAGCAATGACGGGCAATACGCTTATTTGTCCGTTGTGTGGTAAACCTGTAATCAAGAAAAAAGTCGGCTGGTGCTGCACCGGTTACTCTAAAGATAATCCGGACAGTTGCAAGTTCTATATTGCAAATGAGATTTGCGGTAAAAAAATATCAGACGTAATCGCAAAAGAGCTTATATTAAAACGTGCAACATCTATTATCAAGGGCTTTACATCTCAGAGCGGAAAATCATTTGATGCAAAGCTAATAATCAAAGATGATAACACTATTGGCTTTGAGTTTCCCGAACGCTTAAAATGCCCGATTTGCGGAAAAGAAATGGTCAAAAGTTCAAAAGGTTGGGTCTGCACCGGCTATAGAAGCGGTTGCAGTTTTTTTATAGCCGGAACTATATGCGGAAAATGTATCACAGAAACGATTGCGGCTATGCTGTGTGCAAATAAACGCACAAGGATAATAAACGGGTTTACATCAAAGGCGGGCAAAGCATTCTCGGCGGCTCTTGTTGTTAAAGACGGCAAGATTGATTTTGATTTTCCCGCCAAGTCGCAGAAACGGAACAAATAAAACCTATGAGCGTTCTTATAACAATTTTATTAGCCGTAATTATAACACAGGCATTCCGCATTCGACGTCTGAAAAA